>OLSB01000024.1_pt1 | contig 163199 bp, 169 predicted proteins | sample 1672071 | NCBI WGS metagenome assembly OLSB01 (sample SAMEA3136642, study PRJEB25190) | human gut metagenome | biome: human gut; feature: human-associated habitat; material: faeces | place: Austria | collected 2013
GCTATCTGTTAGTTCTAATATTCCTGTATTATGTATTTCATGTGATAATGTTATTTCTTTTCCATTCAGATCTAGCTTTATACTTCTGTTTCCAGTTTCTACTTGAAGTATTGTCACTCCGTTTCTTGCCATATCTATTTCTGTAGCTGTTGTATTTCCTTCTTGTATTGAATTTATTGCATCTTGTAAGCTGTAATACTCTGTTTCACCTATTTTAACTAAAACTTCTCTTGCTGGATATGCTATTTTATATGATTCCTCATCTGTCTCTTTCTTTATGTCATAGTTTTCTTCTGTTGCTGTAAGGCTTCCATAAAAAGCTTCGGTTTTGCCTTTTAGCACTCCATCATAGAAATAAATATTTCCTGTTCCATTGTATAATCCATATTGTCCTCCTACTATCTCTGGTGATGTTATACTTACTCCTCCTCCTGATTCTCCTATTGTTATTGTCCCTGAACCATTTTGTATTCCATATGTCTTTGTGTTTATATTTCCTTTTGTTATTGTTACTTCTCCTTGACTATTATATATTCCGTAACTTGATGAATATTGATTTATTGTTTCGGCATCCTTTATTTCTCCTCCTGTTATGTTTATTTTCCCTGTCTGTGCATTATAAATTCCATATGGTCTTGAACTGCTTGAACTATATCTTGCGTTGTTTACTATTACTCCATCTATCATTTCTACTACACCTGTGCTACTATTATATATTCCATATGTTACATTGCTACTTGTTGCAGTAGTTCCTATTGTTCCTCCCGTTACTTTTATCTTTCCTCCACTTGCATTATATATTACATAACTGGTACTACTAGAGCTTGATTTTATTGTTCCTCCCATTACATTTATGCTTCCACTTTTTGCATTATATGCACCATAGCCACTATTATAGGCTGTTATCTCTATTGTTCCTCCTTTTATGTTTATTTCATTCGCTCCGTTATTATATAATCCCTGCAAATAAGCAATGCTACCGCTACACTTCATTTCTCCCCCTGTTATATCTACTTTCCCTGATTCTGTGTATATTCCTCTTATATCTGAGCTTGCTAACTTTATTTTTCCTCCTGCTATTTCTACTGTTCCATTATTACTATTGTTTACTATATTTATATATGGCTTTTGGTTCTCTATTTGCCCTGATGTTAGTTTAAATGTTCCTTCATTATTTATGCCTTTTGCATAATTTGAACTTGTTCCTTCTTCTGCAAATATTAGTCTACCTGTTTGTTCTGCAGAGCTATCTGTTAGTTCTAATATTCCTGTATTATGTATTTCATGTGATAATGTTATTACTTTTCCTGCTAGTTCTAATCCTAAATTTTTATTTTCCATTTCTACTGGTTCGACAACTGTTAAATCTACTAACATTACTATTGTTTTTTTATCGTTTTGTATTCCTTTTGGAACTGCGTCTACTGCTTCTTGAATTGTTGAATAATACCTAAAACCTATTTTACAAACTGCAGAACCTAAGGTCCTTAGTTCAACTGTTTCTAATTCTTCAGCACTATCTACTTCAGCCATTGCATAATAATCTGTTGGTGTTTCAACAGTATCTCCATATATAGCTGTTTTTCCTATAACTCGTCCATCGTAATATTTAAATATTCCTTTTGTGTCTATTCCAAGTGTTGCACTTTGTATTGTTGGAGAAATTAGTATTGTTCCATCATTATCCCCTAATTGCAATGTTCCATTATTAGTAATTGCAGTTGTTTTTGTATTTAATATCTTTCCGGTATATTCGTTTTCTTTTCCACTATCTTGAATTTTTAAGGTTCCTGTTTGTGTTATATTAATTGAATTAGACATCGTTATTGTATTACCAAATAAATCTAATACAACATTTTTTGTTATAGAAGCTACTGAATCATCTTTTACATCTCTCATTACTTTGATTGTTTCACCGTCTTCTGCCAATTCCTCAGCTTTTTTTAATGTTTGTGCTGCTTTAGTACCACCAATAATGTAGTTTGGCAAATCCCAATGTGCTGTATACTTTCTATCCCCTGTACTACCTTGTGGTATTGTTACTACCTTTGTAGGCTCATTTAAGTCTGTTCCTGTCCAACCATTAAATATGTACAATTGTTTTGTTGGATTACTTAATGTAAAAGTTTCTGTAAGCATATTATATCTAGTTGGATTTTTAGGGTTAGTTCCACCATCTAAGTCATAAGAAATGTAATATGTCCTTAGCTGCCAAATTGCATATAATTTCAGGTCTGCGTTTTCAGTATATACATCTCCACCAACATATGTAGGTGTTGTTGAATTTTTTTCTAAACCCCAACCCACAAAGTTGTAGCCATTTCTTGTTGGTTGTTTTGTAGTTATTGTTAAAGTTCTATTTTCAATTTTCTTCTGTATATCTGGTCCTCCAGAGCCACCATTAGGGTCGAAAGTTACAGTATATTGAGTTGAATCATCAATTAGCGCGATTATATATATATGCCCTGTCTCAATAAATGTTACATCCGCATATCCTGTTGAATCTGTTCTATCTACAACAATTTCATATTGTTCAAGTGTTGTAAGATCTTCATGTTCTGTAGTTAGAGTATTGGGGCACATCTTTTTAAGTTCTGCATCAAAGGAATCTACAGTTATAGGGTCTCCTGTATCTCTATGTCTTAGTTCTTCTGCTTGGTATGCTAGTTTTATATGTTCCTTTTCTTTTGCGATTGTATGTAGTTCAGTTGTTTCTTCAGCTGTGCCAATAACTTTTCCATTATTGTACACGCTTATTATAATAGCTAACAAAATAAAAATTAGTACTATTGTTAAAATTAATGCCATTAATGTTATACCGTTTCTTTTTGAAAATTTTTTCCTCATATTTTTCACCCTTAATATTTATAATATTCTACTTCTTTAATATTTCCTATTTTCCTATTTATTTCTGAAGATACTTGTATTGTTGTATTAGGTTGCATTTCTGGAACATAACCATATGCATATATTATGTTTCCAATTTCATCTTTTAATTTTATTATTACTTCGAAATCGCCTAAAACTTCTTGAGTATTATTCTGTACAGTAGAGAGCACTTCTGTTCCTTCACCACTCGTAATAATCTCAATATTAAAAATTTTAATACTATCTATAATTTGAATTTGTCCACTTTTTTCACTGGATAGTCTCTCGACTTCATCATTTACATCATCAATTTTTTCTCTTCTTTTAGCTCTTATTTCTGCTAAATTAGTAATAATAACTACCAAAGAAAAAACGAATGCAAATAATATTATAATTGCATATATTATTCTTCCTTTTTTTTCTTGTTTACTTACTTTTTTATTTATTTTTTTTTTCGTTTTTTTCGCCATCAAAAACTCCCCCTATTATTAATAGTATATAACATATTCTTCTACAAGTAAATGATTTTTTTTACTTTTTTTAAAACAATTTTAATGCTAATAATAGTAAGGCTCCCGGGATTCCAAAAAAGCCCACAAATACTGATGTTATAACATTTAGACCTATATGCATTCCTATTGATGCACCAAAATAGTTTATAAGATATATTAAAATTCCACCCAAAATTGAATTCAATATTAGTTTAAAAATTTTTGATAATGATATATTAAAAAGCCACCCAATAACTATAAAACCAACAACACATGCCGTAATTATAATTGCATTATTTACTTCCAAAGTGATTCCTCCTTTTTTTAATAAATATGAATCACTTTGGACAAATATGCTTAACTAATTCTAAGTTTTAATTCATTTATTGTATCTAATGAAAATCCTTTTTGTTTTACCTCTTTAATTAAATAATCCAGCTTTGCTTTGTTTGCCTTTATTTGATAAGAATAATAATCAATTAAATCTCCTTCTGCTTGTTCGAAATTTTTGTTTGCAACATTTAAATCTGCTTTTGTGTTTATTATACACTCTACAAGTTCAAAATCAATTTTACTTTTCCTCATATTACCATCTCCATAATTTGTATTATATGTAAATTTATGAAATATATTTATATTTTCCATATAATTTGCAAATTATGTAAATAAGTGTTATAATAAATTGTATAGTGATTATTTTCCTACTGGTACTTTGAAGGTAAGTGCCATACAACAAGAATATTACACCAAAAGAAAGGAAATAAAAATGAATACAATTGAATTCTTAGCAGGTCTTTGTGGACAACAGAAAATGGACATACGGACAATGAGCGCCTCCGATTACTTCGAAGGTCCGGGGCTTAAGCTTATCGACTTCATTGCTGGTAAGCTTGAAGTTGAAGGTTTAACCTTTAAGATAACATCGTGTGCTATCCGAGAAATTGAAAGTCATCCATTTTACGTAGGAAGGAATTTCATCCATGACATGGAAGAAATTGGCTTTGTGCATATGATTATTGCATATGCCTCTGAGAATGGTTCACCTATTCTTACATTTCAGTTCTCCATAAAGGACTAAAAAACCTTCAAAAAATAGCAGACATTATAAAATGCCTGCTATTTTTATATATTTTTATTTCTTATAAAATCTCCATTAAATTCACTTTCTAATATATCCATATGTAGTTTGTTATGATACTTGCCATTTAAGAATACTTCATCTCTATCGCACCCAGTATCTTTAAAGCCACATTTTAGATAGCATTTGTGTGCTCTTTCGTTTACATCCAAGAGTGTTAGTCTTATACTGTGTAAGTTTAGATATCTAAAAGCATATTCAAGTAAAATGTTTAATGCTTCTGTTCCATATCCTTTACTTCTATATTCTGCTTCTCCAATAAAAATTCCAAGCGAAGCACTTCTATTTATCCAGTTAAATTCTTTTAACCCTGTAGTTCCTATAATTTTATCCGTTGCTAAGTCTACAATGTTAAAATCTCGATTTTCTGTGTCTTTGGCCATTTTTTCTAAATATTCTTTTTCACTTGCAAGTGTGCATATTCCACTTGTTACTCCAATATAATCAGTTACTTGGAAGTCATTTACCCATTGTGTAAATATTTCAATTTCTTCATCTGTTGTTCCTTTTGGAGACAAATAAATTTTATCTCCTATTAACTTTTTAAAATTCTTCATAAAATCACCTTTCTGGAGCTATTAGGGAGAATCGAACTCCCGACCTATTGATTACGAATCAATTGCTCTACCAACTGAGCTATAATAGCATGTTTTCGATGTTAGCTTTAGTTTTAGCTAACATCGATTTTATTTTATTTAAATCTTTTACCTCTTGCTGTTTTAATTTTTGCTTTTTCCTCTTGTTCATCATTTTTAATAAATTCTTCAAGTTTTGCTGTTTTAATTTTTGCTTTTTCTTCTTGTTCATCATTTTTAATAAATTCTTCAAGTTTTGCTTTTTTATCTTCTTTTTCCTCAATGTTTTGTACTTCTTCAACTGTTGAGTTTTCTGGTTTTAAAGCTACATTTGCTCTTTCCATTAAGTTTTCTTTATTGTAAGAAGCAAGTTTTGCTAAAAGTTTTTGATAGTTTTTATAGTCACAAGCAAAGTATATTGTAAGTCCTACAAAAGCTGAAGTTGAAATTAATAGCATTCCTGTTATAATTTTATCAAAGTTTGAAGATATCCATTTGGTTATTCCTGAGCCAAAACCTCCAAAGAAGTTTTGTATTTTTTGTATTGTAGTTAGCTCTACTACAACTGGTTCTTCTTCTTTTTGAACTTTAATTGTATATGTTTTTTGTTCTTCCAGTCCTGCTTCATCAGTTACTGAAACTTTAATTGTAATTTCATTTGTTCCTGATTTTAGCTCATCATTACCAACAATCTCTACCTTAGCATTTTCAGCATTTGCCTTAGCTTCTACACTTAAACTTTGTATAGTATGTGCTAATATATCGTTTACTGAATAGCTATACACATCAAATGAAAATTGTGGTTCTAATTTTAGTTCTACTTTTTCTCCATTTTCATTTACATAGTAAATACTTAGTGTCTGTAATGAAAGTTCCTGTTTTGCTCTTATTGCTTTTATAGTATATTTATCTGTACTGCTATCTTCTGCTGTAACGATAATCTCTATTAAATTTTCTCCCACCTTTAGTTCATCGTTTCCATTAATTGTTACAGTTCCCTTTGAATGCTCTGGAGTTGCTGCTATGCTAAGTTTTGTAACTTCATATGGAACATTTACAGTATATTCCTTAACTGTTTTACTAAATTCTGGCGAAATCACTCCTTCTGCAATTTGTATGCTAGATAAGTTTGAATTGTCTGATTTTTTTACTGTTTTTGAGGTGTTATTGGTATTTGGCTTTGTTGTATTATTATTTGATGGTGTTGATGGCGTTGTAGGTTTTGTTGGTTCAGTTGGAGTTACAGGTGCTGGAGCAGATGCTGTTATAGTTACAGATTTGCTTACTTTATCACTTGAGTCCTTGCTTTGGTCAGTAATATCCCCTGATATTGATACTGTATAAGTACCTGCCTGTGTAGTATTTAATGTATACTGTTTTGTTTTATTCTGATTAACTGCATCTTCGTTATATCCAACAATTGAATCACTAATTCCACTACCACTTACAGATACATTCCAAGTTGCAGCATTAATACTAACTGTAATTGTAACGCTCTCACCAACAGTTACATTTGTTTTGCTTGCAGAAATGGAAGCGCTCGCTGCACACACCTTAGTTGTACCAATTAAAATTAACGCAAATATAATTAAAACAATAATTTTTATATTTTTTTTCATTATTTTATCCCTCTTTTCAATTATCATATGCTTATTAAAGATAAGCCCTTAAGATGTTTTACTATTTTTAGCAAATCTGCTGAGTCTATTATACCATCATTATTTGTATCTGCTGCTTTTTCAATTTGTACTTTGCTCAAATTTTTAAGATGTTTTACCACTTTCAACAAATCTGCTGAATCTATAACACCATCTCCATTGCAATCACCTTTTACCACTAATGTATATTCCTTATCTTCAACTTTAACCTTTGCTCCTGTTCCTAAAACATCTCCAATTAAAGTAGCCTTTGGAACATCGGTTATTGCTGTGTTTGGTGCAATTATAATGTTTTCTCCGTCTATTTTATATTTTTCAACTGGTCCTGCTTGGAAGAAGTTTTCGGCAACATAGCCTTGTGTTCCATCAGAAAGTTTTACTCTACACCATACAAGTCCATCTATTTTATAGTTTATTTTATCTATTACTGTTACTTGTGTTCCAACTGGAAGAATTTTCTTAACCCATGAGTTTGATGTTCCTGGTCCATTTCTTAAATTGCACATTACACCTATTGTTTTTGCTTCATTTAAAGTCTCTGCTGTTGCAATTTCTCCTAAATATTCTCTTGAAGCATATCCAATTACTGTTTTTGTTCCATTATTATATGCAACTGTATCCCAATAGTAACCATTTTCATCTGCCTCGTTTGCTTTTTCAATTCTTACAAGAACTGTAGCACGAGGTGCTTCTGCCAATACATTAGAACTTATTGATGGTCTAACACGAATTCTAAGTGGTGTATATAGTGTTTGAACTACAACATTTTCTGTTGTAAGTACAGTTGTTCTACCTGGTTTTGTTGATGCTGATTCTGGCATATTTTCATATATTGGAACAATAAAATTAAAGTTGCTTTCTAAAATTCCAAGTTCTTCATATGCATCATAAACATCTAAACCTTCAGTATATGGTGCTGATATATTTTGTTGATATTGGTGTCCGTATAAAGAGCCACTACTACTGTCTACACTATATTTTTGTAAATATAATGTATCTTGGAAGTTTCCAATATAGCTTCCTTTTAAGAAACTTGCACCACCTTGTATTGCAAGTTCTGGTGTTGTCCAACCTTTATTTTTTGCATATGTTAAGCCATTTGTTATAATTTCAGCTTCAGAATTTCCTCCTGCACCAACGTTAAAATAGTTGTAATATCCAACAAAGCCTTCTTTTTTACCTGAAATTAATGAGCTTGTTCCACTACCTTGTTCTTGTCTTATTCTTGCTGCTAAATGATATGGGCTTACATTGTACATTTTTCCTGCATCATATATAATTTGTGCATAAGATTTGTTTATAGTTTGTGTATTTCCATTTGTATCTGTATATGTAATTGTTGATTTATCCATAAATGTACCAGAAATAATTGCCTGTACACCTTCTACACTGTGTGCATTACTATTAAAAGATAATGTCTCAAATGAGAATATGTATGAATCATTTAACCAATTTCTTGTATCCATATAGTAAGAAACTGCTTTTGGAGAAGCACAGTACCAAGAACCATTATCTTTAGGATCTGTTTTGCATGTTGCACAAACCCAGTCTAAAACATTTCCAAACACTAATGAATTATGTACCAAACTTCTTGTATGTAAAGCTGTTGTTTCTCCTGTAATAACATCATTCCAATTAAGACCTGTGTATAACATAGTAAATGTCCAATTAGGATGTGCTGCTTTTAATTCCTGAATATTTGTATAAATTTCTGGGTAATTTATAAGATTTGATAAATCTTCTGTTCTTTCTCTTGCAAGAGCAAAGGGATTAAAATATATTCCAAATATTATAAAAAACATAATTGCTAGAACAAATATGATTTTTATATTTTGTATAATTTTATTCATTTTTCCTCCAAATATCCTTTGTAAATTCTTAGATGATTATAGTATATAATATCGAAAAATGCAAGTCAAGAGAAACAAAGAAAAAAGTCATGGAAATTTTTGAGGTAAAATAAAAAGCCCCATTTAAGGGACCTTTCTACATTCTTTGTTTTACTGCCTCATACATTACTATTCCTGCTGAAACAGATGCATTTAATGATGTTATTTGACCTTTCATTGGAATTTTTAAAAGTACATCACAATTTTCTCTAACTAGTCTTGTCATACCTTCTCCTTCGTTACCTATTACAATTGCAATTGCTCCTGTTAAGTTTTCTTCGTAATAGTATTTCTTCGCTTCTATTGCTGTTCCATATATCCATACATCATTTTCTTTTAAGTATTTAATTTCATCATTTAAGTTATTCACTCTTGCTATTTTCATATGTTCTACTGCTCCACTTGCAACTTTATATACTGTGCTATTTACTGAGCAAGCTCTTCTCTTTGGAATTATAATTCCATGAACGCCAGCAGTTTCTGCTGTTCTTATTATTGCACCAAGGTTATGTGGGTCTTCAATTCCATCTAAAATTAGTATGAATGGCTTTTCATTTCTTTCTTTTGCAACATTTAAAATATCCTCTACTTCACAGTAATCAAATGGTGGAACGATTGCGATTACGCCTTGTGGGTTATCTGTTTTAGCCATTTGGTTTATTTTGTTTCTATCAACTTCAACTGTTACAATCTTTCTATCTCTTGCTATTCCAATTATTTTATTAATAGAACCGTGTTTTTCTCCTCTTTCAATAAATATCTTATTTATGTCTTTTCCACTTTCTAATAATTCAAGAACAGAATTTCTGCCTTCAATTTGATCTGAAAAATCTTTATCTTCTTCCTTGTTTAAATTTTTCTTCTCAAAATTTGGCTTTCTATTATCTTGTTTAAAATTTCTTTTATTCTGCTTATTTTTAAAACTTCTATTATCTCTCATTTAACTTCTCCTTTATTCATCATCTAATTTTAATACTGCAAGGAAGGCTTCTTGTGGTACTTCCACATTACCAATTTGTCTCATCTTTTTCTTTCCTTTTTTCTGTTTTTCTAGTAGCTTTTTCTTTCTTGTAATATCTCCACCATAGCATTTTGCAAGTACATCTTTTCTAAGTGCTGAGATGGTTTCTCTAGCAATTATTTTGCCTCCAACAACTGCTTGTATAGGCACTTCGAATAGTTGCCTTGGAATTACTGTTTTTAGCTTTTCAGCCATTTTTCTGCCTCTTGTATATGCAGTATCCTTATGTACAATAAATGATAACGCGTCTACTTGTTCATTGTTAATATGAATATCTAATTTTACTAGGTCAGATTTTCTGTATTCTGTAAGTTCATACTCAAGTGATGCATATCCTTTTGTGTTTGATTTTAATGTATCAAAGAAATCATATATTATTTCATTAAGTGGCATTTCATATTCTAACATTACTCTGTTGCTATCTAGGTATTTCATATCTAAGTATATTCCACGCCTATTTTGACATATTTCCATTACATTGCCAACAAAGTCTTTTGGTAGCATTATTTCTGCTTTTACCATAGGTTCTTCTATATATTCTATATCTTGTGCTGGTGGTAAATCTACTGGGTTATATAGTTCTATTAATTCTCCATCTCTTTTATGTACTTTGTATATAACTGAAGGTGCTGTTGTTATTAAATCTAAATCAAATTCCCTTTCTAGTCTTTCTTGTACTATTTCCAAGTGTAAAAGTCCTAAGAATCCACATCTAAAGCCAAAACCAAGAGCTACGGATGTTTCTGGTTCATAACTTAATGCTGCATCATTTAATTTTAGCTTTTCTAAAGCTTCCTTTAGGTTCTCATAATCTCCACCATCTAATGGATATACACCACAGTATACCATTGAATTTGCTTTTTTATATCCAGGTAATGGCTCTGGTGCTGGGTTCTCTGCTAACGTTATTGTATCACCCACACTTAAGTCTGAAACAGTTTTAATACTTGCGGAAATATAACCAACTTCTCCGGCTTCTAATTTATCTGCTGGTTTATAGCTTCCTGGTTCAAGGTATCCAAGTTCAGTAACTACAAATTTCTTATTTGTTGCCATAAATAATATTTCGTCGCCAGTTTTAACCGTTCCTTCAACTACTCTTACATAGCTTACTGCACCTTTATAATTATCATACAAAGAATCAAAAATTAGGCATTTTAGTGGTTTATCTTTATCTCCAACAGGTGGTTTAAAATCTGTTACTATTCTTTCTAAAACTTCTTCAATGTTCAAGCCTGATTTTGCTGAAATGCATGGAGCATCCATTGCAGGAATTCCAATTATGTCTTCAATTTCTTGTTTAACTTCATCTGGTCTTGCACTAGGCAAATCTACTTTATTTATTACTGGCAAGATGTCTAAATTGTTATCCAATGCTAAATACACATTTGCAAGTGTTTGAGCTTCAACACCTTGGCTACTATCAACAACTAAAATAGCTCCTTCACATGCAGCTAAACTTCTTGATACTTCATAGTTAAAATCCACATGGCCTGGTGTGTCTATTAAATTCAAAATGTAAGTTTCGCCGTCTTTTGCCTTATATTGCATTCTTACAGCTTGAGATTTTATAGTAATTCCTCTTTCACGCTCTATATCCATGTTATCTAAAACTTGACTTTCCATCTCACGTGCTGTTAAAAGTCCTGTTTTCTCAATTAATCTATCTGCTAATGTTGATTTTCCGTGGTCTATGTGTGCGATTATACTAAAATTTCTAATAAGTTTTTGTTTATCCATTAATTTATCCTTTCTTGCTTTACTTGTTATGTGTACTTCAAAATATATATTTTGAAGTACATTAATGTCATATAAATAAGATTCAGTATACTTTTTATAAATCCCTGAAGTACTGTTCCAACGTTTCAATTACCTCATCTTTGCTTTCAAGCATATTAATTGTTTGTCTTACTTGGCTTGAATTTGGTAAATTCTTTAAGTACCAACATATATGCTTTCTCATTTCTCGTACTCCAACATACTCGCCTTTTTCAATCATTTCTAGCTCTATATGTTCTTTTATAATTTTCAATTTTTCCATTGGAGTTCTTTCTTGTGATTTTTGGCCTGTTGTAAGTTCTTGTATAATATCATTAATTTTCCATGGTTCTCCAAGAATTCCTCTGCCTATCATTATTCCATCTACGCCAGTATATTCAAACATTTTTCTTGCATCTTCTGCTGTTTTTACGTCTCCATTTCCTATTACTGGTATTTTAACTGCTTCTTTTACCTTTTTTATAATCTCTAAATCAACTTGTCCTGAATAGTACTGTTCTCTAGTTCTTCCATGCACTGTAATAGCGCTTGCTCCTGCTTTTTCTATTACCTTGGCAGTCTCTACTGCAACTATATGTTCATCGTCCCAGCCTTTTCTAATTTTTACTGTTACAGGTTTGGTTGTGTTTTGTACTACTTCTTTAACTATGTTTCCTACTAGTTCTAAGTTTAATAATAATTTGCTCCCATCTCCATTTTTTACAACCTTTGGTGCTGGGCATCCCATGTTTATGTCTATAATATCTGCATATTGCTCTACAATTTTTGCAGCTTGCCCCATAACACTTGGGTCACTTCCAAAAATTTGTATTGCTATTGGTCGTTTTTCTTCATTTAAAACTAAAAATTGTTCTGTCTTTTTATCATTGTAAAATAGACCTTTACTGCTTATCATTTCTGTGCAAACTAGTCCTGGGTTACCATACTTTTTGCAGATTTTCCTATAGCTTAAATCTGTTACTCCTGCCATTGGTGCTAATAATATATTATTTTCTAATTCTACATTTCCTATCTTTAATTTTTCTATATACATTTTTTATTCCTTAATTAAATATTGATTTTTGACGTCTAGCACTAATATTTAATAATAGTCCTATTGCTATCATATTTGTAAGCATTGAACTTCCTCCATAGCTTATAAATGGAAGTGGTACTCCTGTTATTGGAAGTAAGCCCATTGTCATTCCTATATTTTCTAGCACATGGAATATTAATATTCCTACAATTCCTGTTGCTATATAAGAACCTAAGTCGTCTCTGGCTGTTTTTGCAATGTTTATTGCTCTTGTAATCATAACTATATAAAGTATAATTATTGCTGTACAACTTACAAAGCCCATTTCTTCGCCTATTACTGCAAATATGAAGTCTGTGGTTTTAGGGTAAAGAAAACCTAAATGTGTTTGTGTTCCATTTAGCCAGCCTTCTCCAAATAGTCTTCCTGCACCTATTGCAAGTTTTGATTGTATAATGTTATACCCTGCACCTCTTGGGTCTAAATAAGGATTTAAATATACATCTATTCTCAAACGTGCATGTTCTGGTAAAACAAAGAAGTATAGCACTGGCACAGCTATTACAACAAGTAGTATTGCTGATATAATATATCTTTTCTTTATGCCTGCTACATAAAGCATAAGTGCTGTTGCAACAATATAGGCCATTGCTGAACCATAATCTGGTTGTAAGATTATTAAGAGTATTGGTACAATTGCAATACCTAATACCATTAGTAATTTTAGTGGTCTACTTATTTCATTTCTAGACATTTTTGCCATTATATTTGCTAAAAATAAAACAACTGCAATTTTAGCGAATTCAGCTGGTTGTATAGATACTGGACCTATGCTAAACCAGCTTGTTGCTCCATTTATTGCACTTGTTAATAGTACAGCTATTAACAGAATGATAGAAAGTATATAAAAACCTATACTTATTTTTGCAATTGCTCTATAATCAACTAAATATGATACTATAAGTAATGGTATTCCGCACAGCTATCCAAATTGCTTGCTTTTTTAATTCTTCTAAATCAGCAGATTTACTTGCACTATACAAAGCAAATAATCCTATTGCAATTAGGATTATTGTGCATATTAATATACTCCATTCTGTATTTTTTAACTCTTTTTTATTCATATTTTTCCTTTCAAAACATGAAGTTTTTTGAATTAATCTTTCTTTGTTTCTTCCTTTACTTCTACAACCTCTACTACTACTTCTTGTTCGTCTTGCTTGCTTGTTTCCTCTACGTTTTCCTCTTTTTCTTCTACTTTAATTTCTTCATTTACTTCTTTAGGTTCTTCAGATTTTTCTTGTTTTTTAGCTTCTTCTTTTTTCTCCTCTTGAACTTCTTTTTTCATATCATTTCTTATATTTACTATTGGAATGTTTGCATAAAGTGATGGTGCACCTGTTGTTCCATCTTCTTTAACTTCGTTTGTAAGTCTAACGTCTATTTCGTTTTCTTCAACTTCAATATATTTTTTTATTACATCAATTATTTCTTGCTTCATCATCTCTAAAAAGTCTGCAGAGACATTGGCTCTATCTTGCATCAAAACTAAGTGTAGTCTTTCCTTTGCCTTTGTTTTACTACCACTTGTCTCTTTATTTTCATTTTTTCCAAGTTTCTTAAAAAAATTTAGTATGTTCTCAAACATGTCCATTCCCCCACATTATTAAAGTTTTAATTCTTTTTAAATAGACTTTTTATTTTAGCAAAAAAACCTTTTTCCCTTCCTGGAATAGTCACATCAACATTTTCGCCTAGTACTCTTTTAGCTATTTCTATGTATGCTTTTCCTGATGGTGCTTTTTTATTTTTAATTACAGGCTCGCCCTTGTTTGTTTGTGTTATAATATTTTCGTCGTCAGGAACAACACCTATTAAATCTATTGATAATAAGTCTACAATATCATCTACGTCCATCATTTCACCTTTTTTTACCATTGAAGGTCTTAAACGATTAACGATTAATTCTGGATTTTTTATTTCAGCTGATTCTAATAATCCAATTATTCTATCAGCATCTCTTATTGCAGATATTTCTGCTGTTGTTACTACAATTGCTCTATCAGCCCCAGAAACAGCGTTTTTAAAGCCTTGCTCAATACCGGCTGGGCAATCTATTAATACATAATCAAATTCTTCCTTAAGTTTTTTTGTTAATTCTTTCATTTGTTCTTCATTTATTGCATTTTTATCTCGTGTTTGGGCAGCAGGTAATAAGAATAATTCGTCAAAACGTTTATCTTTAATAAGAGCTTGTCTTAATTTACATTTTTCTTCTATTACATCAACTAAGTCATAAACTATTCTATTTTCTAGTCCCATGACAACATCAAGGTTTCTAAGTCCAATATCTGTATCAACTAGCACAACTTTTTTTCCTTCTTCTGCTAGACTAGAACCAAGGTTTGCAGTAGTAGTAGTTTTACCAACTCCACCTTTTCCTGATGTTATAACTATTACTTCTCCCATAACATCTTTCCTCCTTGCATTTTTATGTATTTTCTAACTATTATATTGTATAATTTTTTTCGTCAAAAGTCAATGTTTTCTGGAAATAAATAACATAAAAATGGAAAGAAATATATTTTCTTTCCATTTTTATGTTAATCTTTACTATTCTCTTCTGGCTGTTTATAATCATATTTATAATCTATTCCAACTTTTTTTATTTTTGGTTTTTGTATTTTTACTTCTTCTTTGTTTTCATCTTTTTTTATTAGTTTATCCATTAGCTTTTCGGCCTTTTCACAAAGTTCTGGCATATAATCTATTATTCTATCTATTGTGCAATTATGCTCTACTGGTAGTAGTTTTACATTTTCTCCTTGCACAACTAAAAATGCTACTGGTTTAATTGATACACCTGCACCGCTTCCACCACCAAATGGATTTCTGTATGAAATGTTTTCCTCGTCCTCTCTTCTTTTATAATCTTCTATAGATTCTCCTTTAAATTCACTGCCTCCTGCTGCAAAGCCAAAGCTTACTTTTGAAATTGGTATTATGTTTACATTTTCCTGTACTTGAATTGTATCTCCAATTATTGTGTCTACCTCTATCATGTCTCTTATACTATCCATTGCTGCCAACATAAGACCTTCTATTGGGTGTTCTTCCATATTTTTGGTACTCCTTTCTTTTTAGCTTAATAAATATATTGATAATATGTACCAATTTTATTTCAAATATACAATTAATGGATAAGAATATATAATTCATATCTCCATATACAGGTTCTATTGTGTATCTTGGGTTTTCAATTTTTCTTGCAAGAGCAATTCCTATAATGCTTGATACTATTGCTACAAAAAATGCTGTAGAATTAGGTTCTCCTGTACCAAACTTAGCATTAATGTTAAGTTTGGGAATTTCTATTTTTTTAATAATCTCTTTAAAATCATTTACTTCTAATTTTATTTTACTTTTGTTGCTGCTAATTATCTTTTTTAGTTTTTCCTTGTTTAACTTGAACTTTAGTATTCCAAACTTTATTATTATATCTGCTTTATTAATCTCAAAATTCTCAACTTCTAATTTATCTATACAAATTTTAATTGCCATAAAGTTTCCTCCATGGCAATATTTTTCCCTTTATATTAAATTTTAGTCTATCTATATATAAATTTTTCAAATTTTGATTTTATATACTTCTCAAGTTTTTGCATAAATTCTTCTGGTTCTATTTCCTTTTTTGCAACCATATCTAAGCCTTTTTCCCAGCTTGCTGTAAGTTTTGGGTTTAGCATGTCTGGCATTGATTTTTCTACTACATCATATATTGCTTCTCCCTTAACTGTTGGTGTAACTATTTGTGTTTTTGGGTTTATTTCTATGTGTTTTATTTTTTCAAGTTTCTTGATTATTTCTCCTCTTGTTGCACTTGTGCCTATTCCTGCCCCTTTTATTTGTTCTCTTAGTGCCTCATCTTCTATGAGTTTTCCTGCATTTTCCATGGCTAGAATTAGTGAACCTGAGTTGTATCTTGTAGGTGGTGTTGTTTCTGCTTCTTTTATTGTTATCTCTTTTACTTCTAGTTCTTGTCCTTTTTTTAGATCTTTTAGGTTTTCATTCGCTTCTTGGTTATTTTCCTTTTGCTTTAAAACCTCTAAGTATCCAGTTTTTATACAGACTTTTTCTGTTGCATAAAATGTTTCGTTTTCTATATTGATTGTTACATTTATTTTGTTAAATTCAGCAGGTGGATAAAAGATTGCTAGAAAACGTTTTACTATTACTCTATACACTTCCTTATGTAAGTCTGGCAATTTTGCATAATTTTCGAAGCCTTGTCCTGTTGGAATTATTGCATAGTGATCTGTTATTTTGCTATCATTAACATACTTTGTTTTCGCTAAGTTATTCGTTGGATATTTTTCATTTACCATTTTTGTAATATATCCATTAATTTCCTCATCTTGTTTTAGCCCTTTAGCAAGACCATTTAGGTTCTTTGATATTTCTTTTGCAACTGCTGTTGAAAGAACCCTTGCATCAGTTCTTGGGTATGTTACAAGCTTTTTTTCATACAAGTTTTGTATTACTTCTAGTGTCTCATCTGGTTTAATTTTAAATCTTTTTGTACATTCATTTTGTATTTCCGCTAAGTTAAATAGAAGTGGGGCATTTTCTTTTTGTTTTGATTTTTTAAGTTCAGTTATAACAGCCTTTTTGCCTTGTAAGTTATCTATTAATGCTTTTGCATCTTCTTCTTTTTTAAAACCAGTTTCGTTATATAATTTTGGAGATTCAAAAACGCTTGATTTTGGGTTTACCTTCCATTCTGCTGTAAAGTTTTCGAAACTACTGTTTAGCTTGTAATATTTGGTTTTTACAAAGTTACGTATTTCACGTTCTCTTGAAACAATCATACCCAAAACACATGTCATAACTCTACCTATTGAAATTGAAGCTTTTTCTTCATTTATTGATTGGGCAAGTTTTCTTCCAAAGATTATAGAAAGAAGTCTTGAAAAGTTTATACCAATTAAGTAGTCTTCTTTCGCTCTTAGAAATGCGGAGTTTGATAAGCTATCGTATTCTGATAAGTCTTTTGCCTCGTTAATTCCTCTTCTTATTTCTTCTTCTGTTTGTGAATCTATCCAAACTCTTTTCATTTTAGCTTTTGGGTTTGGTTTTGCCATCATAAAAACTAGTCTTTGTATATATTCTCCTTCTCGTCCAGAGTCGCCGAGCATTATATATTTCGCCAACATCTTCTCTTTGCAAAAGTCCTTTTACAATTTCAAATTGTTTTGCAACAGCTGGTATAATTTCGTATTTGAATTCTTCTGGAATAAATGGTAATGTGTCTAAACGCCAGAATTTAAGCTTTTCATCATACACCTCTGGGTATGACATTGTAACTAAATGACCTACACACCACGTAATTATCCATTCTTCATTTTCTATGTAACCATTCCTTCTGTTTTCTCCAAGTTTTAGAACTTTTGCAAATTCCATTGCAACAGATGGCTTTTCTGTAATTAACAATTTTTTCAATTTCTATTCAGCTCCTATTTTTCCGTAAATTCCTCCGCCACCTTCTTGCACTTTCATTTTGCCTTCTCTTGCATTTATAATATTTCTAGCATTTTTCTCTCCAACAACTGCTTCTAAGTCATCAAAAGATAGTTTGTGCAAAATATTCATTTCTGTTTCGAAGTGGTTTAGCATTTTTTCAATAGTTTTGCTTCCGAAGCCCTGGTATAAATGAAAGTGGTATTTGGTATACATATTCGGGTCTATTGGCAGGGCTTTTGCTTTCCTTTTTATCTTTTATAATTTGAATTCTATCATACACACCCATTGTTATATTTCTACTATCACATGTGTCGCATTTTGTAACAGGTGCAGGTCCTGGAATGTTCTTTTCACAAACCTCACAATATGTTCTATGGTACTTTCCAAGCTTTGGATCTAACCCATAGTTTGTTACAATTCTTCTTCCGTCTTCATTTTTTAGTGCTTTCAAAAGTTCTTTAAAGCTTATATCTTCAACTAATATTTTGTTATATTCCCTTGCTATTTTAGGAAGTGAGTGTGCATCTGAATTTGTTAAAAATGTTTTAGTTTCGAGCTCAGATATGTTATCTGCTAAATTTGTATCTGCGCTTAAACCAAGCTCTATTGCAGGCACTCTATCAAACTTTTCTTTAAAGATTTTCTCTAATCTATCTGTGCAATTTCCATAAAAGCTTTTGTGTGGTGTAAAACAGTGTGCTGGTATTAATATACCATTATATTTTTCTACAATGTCAATCAAATCATATGCTGAAATATCTGCTCTTTGTGAACTTAGTGTTATGTTTTTAATATGGTGGCTCATTTCATTTGAAAAGCCTTTTATATCTTTCAAATATGGGAAGAAACATATATTATGTGCACTTCCTGCATGTCCGTTTAAGCCTTTTTCTGATGTTTCAATTTCGCTTCCGAAGTATTATACAAACTTTATCTTTATATATAATTCCTCCATCTTTTATTTCATATGCTTCACCTGTTTTTAGAAAGTTTTCTATATCTTCTATTACATAAGGTGAGGCTGAGTCTATTATTCCTGCTATGTTAATTCCTTTTCTTTCAGCACATTCTTTTGCTATGTTTGCAAAGTTTAAAGACCTTGCTGCTGTTATTTTAATTGGTTTATTACTTTCACTTCTTCCTATGTGTATATGTAAATCTGCGAATACTTCGTACATTTTTTCTTCCTCTTTTCTAATTATTATTTTTAATTGCAAGGCGTGCTAGTTCATCACACCTATTGTTATATTCATTGTCGCTATGTCCTTTTACTTTTATAAATTTTACTTTATGTGTTTTTGTAAGTGAGTACAGTTCTTGCCATAATTCTTTATTTTTAACAGGTTCTTTATTTGAATTCACCCAGTTCTTTTTTATCCAACCTTCTATCCAGTGGTTATTGAATGCATTTACAACATATGCACTATCGCTATATACTTCAACTTCACATTCATATTTAAGAAGCTTTAAGCCTTCAATTACTGCTGTTATTTCCATTATATTATTTGTTGTATTTGGCATATATCCGGCTTATTTCTTTTTTCGTGTCTTTATACATTAATATACTTCCCCAACCACCGTGGTCCTGGGTTTCCTGAGCAAGCTCCATCTGTATATATTACAACTTTTTCCATATTTCCTCCAATAATATTTGTAATTTTTCTAATCTTGTGATATTATATCAATAATGTAGTAAAAAAATCAATATATAAGGAGAAATTAATGAGCAAAGTTTTAGCAATTATTTGTGAATACAACCCATTTCACAATGGTCATTTGTATCAATTAAATGAATCTATTAAAACTGTTAACCCTGATTATGTTGTTTGTATAATGAGCGGAAACTTTGTGGAGCGCCGGTAATACAGCATTAATTAACAAATGGGCAAGAGCTGAAATGGCTCTTATGGCAGGCGTAGATATGGTTATAGAGCTTCCAACTATTTATAGTATCTCAAGTGCCGAAAACTTTGCTTCTGGTAGTATAAAAATATTAAATAGTTTAAACATGCAAACTACTCTTTCATTTGGTAGTGAATGTGGAGATATAAATACACTAAATAAATTTGCTACAATACTTGTTAAAGAACCTCCTGAATATGTTACAATGCTTAACCATGAGCTTTCAAAAGGTTTATCTTTTCCTAAAGCTCGTGAAAATGCAATGCTTTTATATATAAATGATATTAGAAATTCTGCTAATATTTTATCTGGTTCAAATAATATATTAGGTTTAGAATATTTAAAACAAATAATCAAAACAGGCAATAAAATTGATGCATTAACCATAAAAAGAATTGGTACAGAATACAATAGTGTTGCCACTGTTAATAATATTGCAAGTGCTACTGCTATAAGAGAAATGCTTTTGCAAAAGAAATCTGTTAAAAATTTAATGCCAAAACAATCATATTCAATTTTAAAAGAAGAACTAGGAAATCGGAAGATTTGTTTTAGATATTTCACAATTTGAAAAGCAAATTATTTATAAATTAAGATATATGTCCATAGAAGAAATTGCTAATCTTCCAGATGTTTCTGAAGGCTTAGAATATAAAATTAAAGACGCTGCAAATTGTTGTAATAACCTAGAAGCTCTAATGTTTATGATAAAATCTAAACGTTATACATTAACTAGAATTAATAGAATTTTCCTTTATGCTCTTTTAGGAATTACCAAACAAGACTATAATAATTCTTTAAAAGCAATTCCTTATATAAGGGTTTTGGGAATAAGTGATAATGGAAAACTTTTATTATCAGAGCTTTCTAAAAACAAAAAATTAAATGTTATAACTTCTGTAAAACAATTTATGGACTCAAGTAATAATAAGATTTTAAAGCCTATGCTTGAAAAAGATATTTTAGCAACCAATGTATATACACAAGAGTTTAAGAAAAATCCTGATGCTAATTTAGATTACACACAAAAATTGATTGTTGTATAGTTGCTATTATTTAAATAAATAATGATTTAGTAGTATAAGTAGCCAAACGCAGGAGTTTTATATTTAGAGAAAATCGAAGACCCCCGAAACACTTCTTTAGGCGTCTCCAGCGTGGGTTCGATTTTAAATAAATATAAAAGCTCCGACGAGATTTGGCGGACTTTTTTATATAATTATAAATAGTATCATATAAAAGAAAAATGGAAAACAATAAACTGTTTTCCATTAATTTTTCTACTCATCCCAGTTATGATATACATCAATTACATCATCTAATTCATCTAGTTTTTCTAATATTAATTCCATTTTTCTTACTCCATTTTCATCTAATGAAATGTAGTTGTTTGGTACCATTTTTACATCTGCTTCTAAGAAGCTTATTCCATTTTCTTCTAGAGCTTGGCTTAATTTAGAAAATTCTTCTGGTGCTGATGTTATTTCATATACTTCGTCTTCTACTTCCATGTTTTCTGCACCATTTTCTAATGCTAACATCATTAGGTCATCTTCGCCTAATTTGCATTCTGCTTTTTCTATTACAATTACACCTTTTTTCTCAAACATGTATGATACACATCCAGATGTTCCAAGGTTTCCACCGAATTTATCAAAAACGTGTCTTACATCAGCAGCTGTTCTGTTTTTATTATCTGTTGAAGCATTTACAATGATTGCTACACCATTTGGTCCATATCCTTCGTATGTAATTTCTTCGTAGTTTTCGCTGTTTCCTGCTCCTGCTGCTTTTTTTATAGCATTGTTTATTGTATCGTTTGGCATGTTGTTTGCTTTACATTTTGCAATAACATCTTTTAACTTAGAGTTTCCAACTGGATCTGGTCCCCCTTGTTTAACAGCCATTAATAATTCTCTTCCAAGTTTTGTAAAAACCTTTCCTCTTGCTGCATCTGCTTTACCTTTTTTAGCTTGAATATTGTGCCATTTGCTATGTCCTGACATATGTTTTCCTCCTTTTAAAAATTATATATAATTTAATTTCATATTTACAACACTACTATTTTACCACATTTTTCTTAATTTGTGTAGTGTTTTGCAAAAATTCTTCTATTCCGTTCTAAGTGCAATTACAGGGTCGCGTTTTGAAGCTGCTTTTGCAGGTATTAGTCCACCAATTAGTGTAAGGATAATACTTAGTACTATTAGAACTGTTGCATTGCCTAAAGTTAGCGTTGCATTTAGTGGAATATTGCCTGTAAAATGATGCAATACAGAGTTTATTATTGGTATTAATGAGTATGTTATTCCTATTCCAAATAGCCCTGATAATAAGCCTATTATAAATGTTTCTGCATTAAATATTGAAGATATGTTATGTTTAGATGCACCTATCGCTCTTAAAATTCCTATTTCCTTTGTTCTTTCATATACAGAAATGTATGTTATTATTCCTATCATAATTGAAGATACTACTAAAGAAATTGATACAAATGCAATTAAAACATAGGTTACAGCATTTACAATTGTTTTTACAGAACTCATAAGTATTCCTGTTGTATCTGTGTATTTTATTTCCTTTTCATCTTCCCCATTTACCTTTACTTTTTCATTATATGAATTTATAAAATCTTCAAAGTGTTCTTTCCCTTCAAAGCTGTTAAAGTAAAAAGAAATATATGTTGGTTCTTCTTTATCTTGGTAGCCAAGTGATATTAAGTTTGATTTTGCTGTTGTTTCTGTTTTATTCATCATTGCACTTATAATTCTTGTAATTTCATCTTCTGTAATTTTAAGCTTAAATGCACTTGATATTTTGTCTTGGTCAACATTAAATGAAGATGCTATACTGCTACTTAAAGAGCTTGTTATTTCTCCAACCTTTGTTAAAATTGTTTTTTTCATAACGGCTTCTGTCATAGCTTTTGCCATTGTTTCTGCAGTTCCTTGTATTGCAATATTTTCCATATATGTTGTAATAACTTGTGAAGCTATCTCTTTATAAACTATCGCAACTGGGTTTTCAATGTTTTCTGTAAGTGATGGGTCTGTTGCATAATATGAGTTTATATATATTTGCAAAAGTCCTTTTAATAGCCCTGAATATGTTGTTTTAAAAGTTTCTGCTGGTATTACATAATTTGCTTCAAGGTTTGCTACAATTTTTGTTGGTTCATCTTTAGATAAATAACTTGTTACAGTGCTTTCAATATCATTTAAGGCTATTTTATCTGTTATATTATTAAATAGACCATTAGCTAAATTCTCAAGTCCATCTGTAAATGCCTTTTTTGCAGGCTCTGTGTTTGTAGTTATTGCATTTGAAATCTCATTCATATAGCCTGCTGTTTGATTTTGAATTTTATTTGTATCTATGTTTATATTAAATGCACTTTGTAGTTTTTGTTTATCTATTTCAACTAAATCTTCAAAGTTTAGGTCAAAATTATTTGTTTTGCTATCAAATTTTGAACCAGAAAATACATCTATTGTATCGTCTGCAAGCTGTTTTTTTACAATATCTGTATTTGCTGAGTAATCTATTATATAGTCTATTAATTTGCTTGTGTATGCAACACCTGGGTTTAGTGCCATTGTTGTAACTCCTGGTTTTGCAGATACCACACCTACTATTTTTAGGTTAATTGCTTCATCAAATGTTTTTTCTAGGTATTCTTCATTTTCGCTCATATCCTCATAAACATCATATTTATCATTAAATTTGTAAAGGTCTGTTGGTCTTATTAGTTTAAGATTTATATTCATTAAATCTTCATATGATAAAGTCATTGGCTCGTTTTTAACATCTATTGTTTCACCACTCATGGCTTTTGTTATCATATCTGTTAATTCCTTTGTATCTCTTAAACCTAGTGAATATACAAGTAAATCTGAAATTGTATTTGGTTCTGATAATACAATTACCATTTCATCATAATTTTCTGGCCAACGGCCTGCAAGCACGTCGTATGATGCATTTAAAGCTTCTTTATCATCAATCATTTGAGTAAATACAGAAGCAAATGATGAGTAAGAGCTTAATACATTTGAATTTCCATATATAGAGTTAAAGATGTTGCTTGGGTTTAGTTTTGCAATTTTCCCTGTTGCATCTTTAGCGTATATAAGTGGGTCAATACTGTATGAATATTTAACATTAGATATATCGTTTTTCACTTCACTATAATTGCTCTCTAAGTATCTCTTAAAGCTTTTTAAATCGTTTGTACTTAAACTAGATAGCATGTTTGAAATATATTGTTCTTCCTTTACTCCAGATGTGTTACCATTATTTCCTTCTCCACTTCTTAAAGAAAGCAAAGTGCCTGCAATATCTGTTGACTGTTGCATTATAGATAATGGATATGAAGTTAAAGTATCCTCTTGAATATGGTCTACATAGTTTTGGAAACCATTTGAAACTGCAAGTATTAAGGCAATTCCAATTATGCCAATTGAACCTGCAAAAGCTACTAATATTGTTCTTCCTTTTTTAGTTAGAAGATTGTTTAAACTTAGCCTAAAAGCAGTCCAAAATTTCATTGATGTTTTTCCAATTTTATTTGTTTCCTTTGGCTTAATCTCCTCATTTTCCTTTATGGGGTTGGAATCTTCTGTAATAACTCCATCTAGTATTCTAATAATTCTACTTGAATATTTCTCTGCAAGTTCTGGGTTATGTGTTACCATTATTATTAATTTATCTTTGGAAATCTTCTTTAAAATTTCCATTACTTGAATACTTGTTTTAGTATCTAATGCACCTGTTGGCTCATCTGCTAAAATAATGTCTGGGTTATTTACTAAAGCTCTTGCAATAGCAACCCTTTGCATCTGCCCACCAGATAACTGATTTGGCTTTTTATGTATTTGGTCTTTTAAACCAACTTCTTCCAATGCCTTAATAGCACGTTCTCTTCTTTCCTTTTTAGGAATACCACCTATAGTTAGAGCAAGCTCAACATTGGAAAGAACAGTTTGGTGACCAATTAAATTATAGCTTTGGAATACAAAACCAACTTTATAGTTTCTATATGCATCCCAATCTCTGTCTTTAAAATGCTTTGTTGATTTACCATTTATAATTAAATCTCCACTTGTATATCTATCAAGTCCACCAATAATGTTAAGCAAAGTAGTTTTTCCGGCAACCACTTTGTCCTAAAATAGAAACAAATTCAGACTCTCTAAATTTTATACTAACTCCTTTCAAGGCTTTAACTTCCTCGTTTGAAGTTCCATACACTTTAGTTATATTTTTTAGTTCTAACATAAAACAATTATCTCCTAATTTCAAAAATACAATAAATATTATGAACCAAAATGGCTTAAATGTCAAGAAAATAAAAATACAAATTGCAATATATTTTTGCAATTTGTAATATTTTTGTAATATAAAAACTTCAGTCTCACACAAATATACTTTTTATTATTCCATTTTCTATACTTACACTAAATATATTTTTTAATATTATAAGCACTATTGGTCCTACGAATAGGCCGAAGTACACCTATTATTTTAAAACCAGTGTACATGGCAAGTAATGTGAATATTGGGTGTATTCCAATTTTTCCACTTACAATTCTTGGTTCTAAAAGTTGCCTTGCTATTAATATTATAGCAAAAATTACTATTATTGCTATTCCTAGGTTTATATCTCCATTTAATGCCTCTATTATTGCCCAAGGTACCATTACTGTTCCAGAGCCTAGTATTGGGAGTGCATCTACAAAGCCTATTGCTAGTGCTGTTAAAAATGGATATGGAACGTTAAAGTGGAAGATTTTTAGAATATATAACCCAACTAATACTATAATAAAAGAAATTATAATTAGTATTGCCTCTGCCTTTAAATAGTTTCCAAGCTCTCTTACAATGCTTCTAGTATGTGTGCCAATTTTCTTTGCCCATTTGTGTGGTAGTTGATGTTCTATTGTGTCTGCAATATATATTTTATCTATACATATAAAATATGTTGCAAGTAAAGTAATAAATGTATAGATTGCAATTGTAGGAATTTCTGATATTATTTGTGTTGCCTTTGTAAGCACTCCTGAAACATAATTTGTTATAAAACTAACTACTTTATCGCTAGAATTTTCTAGAATAGTTGCAACTTCTATTGGTAATTTTGTATTCCCAGTCTTTATACTTCCTATATAATTTTTTACTTGGTCATACATTAACTGAATGTAATTGTTTAAGCCTTTTAAAAGATTTGAACTCTCTGTTATTAATGTAACTATTCCCCAGATAAGAAGTGCAAGTATTATTATAAAAATTATCACTATAACCATAATTGCACACTTTTTTCTTTCAAGTTTTGTTTTCCTAGATAATCTTTTTATAAGAGGCTCCACAAGAAGTGATATTACAAAGCCAATTAAAAACGGCATATAAAAAATTGCTAGTTTAAATGATAAAAATATTAAAACTAGTGAAAGTATTAACATTAATACATTCTTTGTAATTCTTGTCCAATATCCAACATCTATAATCATTAAATTTCTCCTTATGTATCGCATGAAGGCTGGAATTTAAGCCCAGCCTTCATGAATTTTCTTCCTAATTTTATTATTTAATTTTAAAGAAAATTTATACATTTATTTTCTAATATGGCCTCCATGGTGGTTGTATTGGTCTTGGTGGACGTGGTGGCGGTGGCATAGGTGGTCTTTGATTTCTTCTTCTTAACAATTCTCTTAAAATTAAAATTTGAATTAAATCTCTTAACATGAAGTTTTGCTGTCTTGTTTCCCCTCTCATTTCTGGTTCTTTTGCATTTGGATTTCTAACATCTCCATTTTTTAGAATTGGTCTTTGTGCATTTACGTTTTGGTTTGGTCTTTCTACTGGTTCAACATTCATGAATACTTCGTCAGTCATGCTATTTATTAAGTCCACTGTTATTTCTCTTTGGCTATTCTGCGTGCAAACTCTACATACCATTGGATATACAATTCTATATATATCTGGATACATTGTTTCTATAATTTCTGCAGATGTATTTCTATTTTGATTGCTTATATAGTTTGTATCATAATAATAGTTATCATAAGAATTTGTATAAATATCGTTTGGTATTTGGCTATAGCCTAAAACACTTCTCATATATTCTTCATAATCCATTATCTTCCCTCCTATAATCTGTTTTAAGTATATGCATTGAGGATCAGAAAAAGTACAAAAAAATAAAGAGACTAAAAAAGCCTCTTTATCTATTCAAAATTACTTCTACATTATCAAGCACAATGGTTGGAATTCGCGTAATGCCATTATTCTTGGCAAACATCAGTTGAATGAAACCATCTAATAGATAGTTGTTTCTATCCACTATTATTGGGTGTGGCAGATGACCAAATTCTTGGTAAAACGACTCTATTTTTTTGTACCTCTTACCAAAATAACTCTCGGACATGATAAAGTTTACTAAGATATTATCTATCTTTCGAGTTGTTATCCATTCTCGTGGTAAATAATAACCCTTATTTCTTTTTTGCCGCATATTACTTACCAAGAACCGCTTCCTTATTTCACTCTTTTGTTTAGGTGGTGCTGCTAACCAGTTTCTATACTGCCGTTCTGTCATGTTGCCTTTACGTCCATTACATTCTGAGCATGTTGGTGCAAGGTTGTTTGTGATATACGGGCCACCCAAATCTTGTGGATACAAGTGGTCTATTGTAATATCACTGTTTAAAAGTTTCCGCCCACAATACCAGCAAGTTTTGCCTTTAATTGCTATTGTAAGCTCATTCATGAAGCTGTGTGAATACGCACCTGGAAGTATCTTTAAAACTCCATCCTCCATTTTTGCTTTACTTTCATAGTCGAATTTTTTGGGTAATTCGATAATCATCTAATTTACCTCCTACTATATTATTATTCTTAAATATTATATACCAGTTTTACATAATTTTCAACTGTTTTTCTTTGTTTGGTTTATATACACAAGTTTCATTGATAATTTATCTGGTGATATTTTACTTAAGAAACGTAATACTTTTATTTTAAAGCCTGGTACAATTACAAGTTTTCCCTTCAAAGCTTTATCTATTCCATATTTTGCAACATATTCACTAGATAATGCTTTTATGCTAAAGTGTACATTTGCGACATTATTGAAGTTGGTTGCAACAGGTCCTGGGCATAATACACTTACCTTTACATTTGATTTTTCTCTTCTCAATTCTTCATATATGCTTTCTGTAAGTCTTAATACATAAGCCTTTGAGCTATAATATGCAGCCATAAGTGGGCCTGGTGCAAAGCCCGCTATTGATGCAACATTTAAAATTCTTCCTTCATTTTTGTTTACCATATCTTTTAAAAACAGTTTTGTTAAAGTATGCACTGCTGTTATATTTGTATTTATAAGATTTACTTCCTTTTCTAAATCTGTTTCTGTAAATTTCCCAAATACTCCAAAACCCGCATTATTTATTACAAAATCTATATTTTTGTTTTTAACTTCTTCATATAATTCAATACACTTTTCTTTTGTTGATATATCCTTTTCAATTATTTCTACATTTTCTCCTAATTCTTCTTTTAAGTTTGATAGTTTCTCTTTATTCCTTCCAACTGCAAATACCTTGTATCCTAGTTTTACCAAGTATCTTGCCATATCACGTCCTATTCCTGAAGATGCTCCTGTAACTAATGCATTCATTTTATCTCCTCCTTTTGCTATACATTATACCATATTTTATATAAAAATTACTTTTTTTCTTGACGAATTTTATTATTCATTGTACAATAGTTTCGGGTGTTGATTATGAAAGAATTTAAATTAGATTTTTATGATAAAACTAGCCTAAAAAGCTATAACCTAGATGAAAGCATGAGATATCAACTTGCAATGCTTGGCAGTTTAGATGTTTTTACTAGAAAACATTCTGAAAATGTTGCAAGTATAACTTGTAGAATGTGTGAATATTTGCACATGAAAGATTATTTTACTGTATATTGCACAATTTGTGCATATTTGCATGATATAGGTAAACAATTTATTCCACCAGCAATTTTACAAAAGAATGGCCCTCTTACAGACGAAGAATTTCAAATAATGAAAACTCATACTACAATAGGTCATGAAATGTGCATGAAAGATGAAAAGCTACGTCAATACGCAGATGGTCCATGGTGCCACCATGAAGGTTTAGATGGTTCTGGTTACCCTAGACATCTTACTAATGATGAAATTCCGTTGGAGGCTAAAATTATTAGAGTCGCTGATGAATTTGATGCAATAACAAGTAAAAGGCAATATAAATCTCATGTTGGTGTAACAGAAACTTTAAATATATTAATTAGTGAAACTAAACCATCTAATAAAAAAAGTGATGCTTTAAATACTTTAGTAGAAGAAACAAAACCTAAAAAAGGGCATAAATATGGCAAAGTTGACCCAAGGTTTGTAAAAGCTCTAATAAAAGTTATTATAGATGATACTGAATATGAGCTTTATAATGTTGGTCTTTATGTAGATTATTTAAAAGATGAAATTAAAAGACTTGAACAAATTGGTAATTACAGAACTAAAATGGAAAAAGCTCATAATGAGAATGACAGAGTTTACTATTTTAATGGTATTAAAGAGCTACTTGCACAAGGAGAAACCTTAGAAAATTACGACCAAGTACTTGAAGATTATAAAGCTGCTTATGTTACCAGAAAAGAAGGTATGGATAAGTTAAGTGAAGAATTGAAGACAATAAAAAGATTGAAGGTATAAATTTGAAAAGAATGTAGATTTTATTTTCTACATTCTTTTACTATCTGTTTTAAATTGTTTACAAGATAATCTACATCTTCTTTTGTGTTTTCTTTTCCAAATGTAATTCTAAGAGATCCTTGTAAATATTCCATTTCTGTTCCTATTGCTACCAAAACATGTGATGGAGCCGTTGAGCCCGTATTACATGCAGAACCTGTTGATGCACATATTCCTTTTTCATCTAGCTTTAATAATAAGTCTCCTCCATCTACTCCTTTAAATGAAAAGTTTGCATTACCTGGAAGTCTATTTGACCTATCTCCATTTAAAATTGCATCTGGAATTTCATTTTCAACTCTTGAAATATAATAATCTCTTAAACTTTGCAAATGTTCATTGTAATTATCTATTGTTTTATACGCTATATCAATAGCTTTTCCAAGCCCTACAATTCCTGCTGTGTTCTCTGTACCTGCTCTTTTATCTTTTTCTTGATGTCCTCCATCTTGTAGTTTTTGAAATTCTATTCCTTCTCTTACATATAATGCACCAACGCCTTTAGGTCCATAAAATTTATGAGCTGACATAGATAAGCTATCTATATTCATTTTTTGCACATCTATCCTAATGTTTCCAATAGCTTGCACACTATCTGTATGAAAAATTATGTTGTGCCTTTTTGCAATTTTTCCTATTTCTTCTATTGACTGAATTGTGCCTATTTCGTTGTTTGCAGTCATTATTGTAATTAGTATTGTGTTTTGAGTTATAGCATTTTCAAGTTCCTTTAAAAGTATTCTTCCATTTTTATCTACATTTAAATAAGTTACTTTAAAGCCTTCTTGCTCTAATGTTTTGCAACTATTTAAAACTGCATGGTGCTCAATTTTACTTGTTATAATATGATTTCCTTTTACTCTATTTGCTCTTGCAATTCCTTTTATTGCTATGTTGTCGCTTTCGCTTCCACAACCTGTAAAATATATCTCCTTTGGGTGTGCATTTATTGCTTTTGCTACCTTTTCTCTTGCTTCCTCAATAGCTCTTTTTGCTCTCCTTCCAACCCCATAAATTGAAGAAGGGTTACCATATTCTGTACTAAAAAATGGTAACATCTCTTTGAAAACCTCTTTGCTCACACCTGTGGTTGCAGCATGATCAAAGTATTTTATATTATTCAAACAAATTCCTCCCATACTAAATTTGCTAAATCAATTCCTTTTTTAGTTAATCTTATATAGTTTGTGTCTATTTCTATTAATTTATTCTTAACTAATTTATCTAACTGTTCTCTATATATGTATATGGGATTTGATATAAATTTGTTCTTAAATTCTTGAATATTTACTCCTTCTATTTTTCTTAAACCAAGTAACATGTACTCGTTCTGTTCATCTTCTGTACTTTGAATTTCATGAATTTTTCTATACTTCTTAAAGTTTTCAAGATATTTCTGTAAACTTGTAGTATTTGAATACCTTGTTTTGTTCATGTATGAATGTGCAGCAAGTCCAACTCCTATATATTCCTTTTGTTTCCAACAATCTGTATTGTGTTTAGATTCAAAGCCTTCTCTTGCAAAATTTGATATTTCATAGTGCTTAAAACCAGCATTTTCTAATGTGTTTTTAACCAGCCAATACATTTTTCGTTCTTCCAATTCACTTGGTTGTTCTAAAACACCTATAGTTACTTTTCTTTCTAATACTGTTCCTGGTTCAAGTATTAGCGAATATACAGAAACGTGTTTTGGTTTTAGCTTAATTACTTCTTCTAAAGATTTTTGCACATCTTCTAGTCTCTGGTTTGGTAAACCTATCATTAAATCTATGTTTATATTGTCAAAGCCAACTTCTTTTGCCAATTTATATGTTTCTAAAAATTGTTCAAATGTGTGAATTCTGCTTATTTCTTGTAGTATTTTATTATTTGTGCTTTGCAAGCCTATACTTAATCTATTAATTCCTGTATTTAGATAATCTTTAAGCTTCTCTTCTGTAACTGTTCCTGGGTTTACTTCTATTGTAATTTCTTCCGTTTCATCTTTATTTATTGATTTTAAAACTTCTGTAATATACTTGCTAGGTATAAAAGATGGTGTACCTCCACCTATATATATTGTTCTTATTTTATATTGTTCTAAGTTTTCCTGCTTGATTTCCTCTAATAACTTATTTATATATTTATCAATTATATCTTCTTTATTTGAAAATGATACAAAGTCGCAATAGTCACATTTGTGGGCACAAAATGGTATGTGAATATATAGACCTATTTCTTTTTTAATCATTTTTTGGTTCCTCTGAAATTTTAATAATTTTATTTAATCTGTGGCTTACTCCTGATTTGCTTAAAGGTTTTTCTAATAATTTTCCAATTTCATCATAAGATAAATCTGGGTTTTTAAGTCTTAGTTCTGCAATTTCTTTAAGCTCTTTTGTAAGTAGGTTAAACTTATGTTTCCTTTTTAGCTCTTTAATTGCAATAATTTGACTATTTGCAGCGCTCAAAGTTTTATTCAAATTTGCAGTTTCGCAATTTACTATTCTATTCACATTATTTCTAGCTTCCTTCAAAACACGTGCTTCCTCAAACCTTAAAACTCCATTATTTGCACCTATTAATGCTAGGAAGTTAACAATATCTTCACTATCTTTTATGTATGTAATATATCCTTTTCCTTTTTTAATTACCTTTGAATTTATTTCAAAATTTTCCAAAAGGTTTGCAAATTCTGTTGCATTTTTCTTTGTTTTAAATAAAATCTCTAAATGATATTCTTTCTTAGGGTCTGCAATAGAGCCAGACTTAATAAAGGCTTCCCTTATTTGAAGTCTTGCAATTTGTTCTTCCTGTTTTAAATTACTATTAACGTCCCACATTTTTAAACTTAATAATTCATCTCTTACATCTGTTGCAAATGACATATGATTTCTCCTATTAATTAATTTATATATAGATTAACAAATTATTGGGTAAAAATCAAGTAATTAATTAAAAATAGTTTCATGCACTTACGGTTCTATTCATTATTATAGCCTTTTGCTATTAAGGATTCCTCTATTTGATTAACTCTTGTAATAAGTAATAAGAAAAACTTTGCTAAAACTATTTTCATGTTCTTTATATTTAAGGTAATATTCTTAGCTCTACAAGCTTCTTTCATTTCGTTCAAACTTTTTTTTAATATAGGTATCATTGATAGCGAAATACATATCATTATTCTAATTTCATCTGTATTAATTCTAAAAATTTTAAGTGGAAAACATATTCTCTTTATTGTTTCTGCAATTCCGTGCAATACTTGTCGTTTCAGAGTATATAATTGTTATATTACATACAAGAAACAACTTAATCCCTATCCATAATGCATTATAAAAGTTATCTAATATGCAGTTAATTATAAAAGTAAAAGCAATAAATGGTAATACTTGTATAGTTTTGTAAATTACTTTTTTTATTTCTATCTTTTTTGCTAAAATTAGGAGCAAGTTTAAAATAACAAGAACTAATAGAAAGTTATTATTGGGCAAAAAAAATATACTTGTGCTATATGCAATAAATAAAAGAAACTTAATTACATTAGCCATATCTAATCTTTCCTTTCAACTCAGTTACTAGTTCATTTATAGTAAAATCTTTCATATTTACTGTTATTCCATTATCTTTTAGCTTATTCAATATTTCAAGTAGAGTAGGTTTCTTTATCTGGTTTTCTTCTAATAAGTATGATTTATTTATTAAATCTTTTTTTTCAATTTCATTAATTACTTGCCCATTTTTCAATATTAAGGTTCTATCTGCAATTAGTATTTCATCTGCCAAATTGGTTATACATATTATTGTATAACCCTCTTTTTTAAGATTTTCTAATATTTTATAAATGCTTTCTTTACCCTCGCTATCAATCATTGTTGTCGGCTCATCCAAAATAATGTATTTAGGTTTTTTAGCTAGAACCTCCGCTATCATTATTCGTTGTTTTTGACCTAATGAAAGTGTATATAAATCTTTATCTTTGTATTCTAGCATTCCAACCTGTTTCAAACTATTATCTACCCTGGTTTCAATTTCATTTTTTTCAAGTCCATTTAGCGAAAATGAAAGTTCCTCATAAATATTATTAAAAATAATTTGATTTTCCGGATTTTGAAATACAATTCCTATTTTGTCTTGGGCTTTTCTATTCTTTATTTCCATGCCATCTATAGTAATATTTCCTTGTTTTAATTTTAAAATTCCAGAAAGTAATTTGCCTATGGTAGATTTGCCTGACCCATTTTTTCCAACAAGAGCAACCACTTCTCCATCTTCAATTTCCAAATTCAAATTATTTAATATTTTATTATCACTATTTTTATATTTAAATGAAGCATTCTCAACTTTAATCATTATTACTCCTTATATAAGTGTTAAAAGGTTTTCTTAGTATTTCTTCAATAAACAGAATTACTACTATTCGAATAGGAATCATAATTAACTCTTTTACTATTCTTGTGCCGAGTAATACTATAAATGCCTTTCCTGTAGTAATACTTATCCACAATGTATTTAATCCAATATTGGAAATACCAGTAACTAAAACAACAGCAATAATTAATCTTATTAAAAATTGCTTATCCGTATATGAATTCTCTTCTTTTTTATATAATAATAGCCCATAAATCAATCCCGAAATAGCAGTACTTATAGTATATCCTATGAAAAATGGACCTGTTGGAAATAGTGTTGCACCTATAATATCTGCTAACACATTTAATAATACTGTCCATTTAGCACCTAGCCATATCGCACATAACATTGTTGGAATAAAAGCAAAGCTAATTTTTAATATAGGTGTTTTTATTGATAAAAAGCGTGATAATATTATAAGCGTTGCTAATAATGTAGATGTTAATATAATTTTTTTATTTTTAGACATAAAAAGCCTCCCTTTCTTTCATTCCACATTAAAAGAAGGGGAGAGAATTATTCTTCCCATTGTTCTTAATTAGCGGAATGCGAAAACAAATAAGCGAATTTAATCTTGGCTTAGTAACAACTTCCCGTTTACTAAGTCTTAACTATTTATTTCCTACTCTAATAAAATCATTGAAAAATACTAGTATACAGCTTCTCCTGAGCAAAAGGAAAAATCAATCATTTGTATGATTAATTTTTCCGTCTATTCTGCTTTATAAATTTAGGCAGAAACATAGTTGGAGCTTACGACGGGAATCGAACCCGTGACCTCTTCCTTACCAAGGAAGTGCTCTACCGACTGAGCTACGAAAGCATTTTTTGTACTGTTACATTATACTATATATGCTATGCTGTGTCAATGGAAAAACCCACTTTTGAAATAGATTTTTGTTCCAAAAGTGGGTAATTTATATTATAATGCTTTTACCATGCAAAGTTCTTTGCATGTCTTTTCTTCCCAATAAGATGCTTGAACTTCTGCAATATGCTTTTTTCCTAGTAATAGCATTAGTACTCTAGATTGCCCTATTCCTCCTCCAATGGTATATGGTATTTCAGCTTTTAAAACTTCTTGGTGATAATGAGTTTTTAATCTATCTTCGCATTTTGCTTTTGCTAGCTGACTTTTTAGAGCCTCAGCATCAACTCTTATTCCCATTGAAGATATTTCTATTGTTTTAGATATTGATTTATCATAAATTAATAAATCTCCGTTTAACTGCCAATCGTCATAATCCGGACTTCTCATATCATGCACTTTTCCTGATTTTAATTTGTCTCCAATTCCTATTATAAATACTGCTTTCTTATCTTTGCCAACTATTTGCTCTCTTTCTTTTGGAGTTTTATCTGGATATAAATCCTCAAGTTCTTGGCTAGTTATAAAGTATACTGATTTTGGCAAATCATAACTCAAATATTGATATTTCCCTTTTACATATATAGCTGTTTGTCTAATTGCTTTATATATTGCTCTTACTGTGTCTTTTAGATACTCTATGTTTCTATCATTTTTATCAATTACTTTTTCCCAGTCCCATTGCTCAACATAAAATGAATGAATATCATCTACTATTTCATCCTTTCTAATTGCTTTCATATCTGCATATAAACCTGTATGCATTCCAAATCCATATCTACCGTAGAGCCTCTCTTTTCCATTTCGCAAGAGAGTGTATTATTTCAAATTCTTCTTCACCCTTTTTAAAACTTATTGGTTTTTCAACCCCTGATAATTGATCTTGTAATCCTGTTGAACTCTTTAAAAATAATGGTCCTTGTGCTTTTGTTATTCCAAGTCTTACCTCTAGTTGTCTTTCAAAATATTTTTTTGTTTCGTCTATAGCTTTTATAGTTTCATAATAGCTAAGTTCTTCTTTCATATTAACCCCTTCTTTCTTTAAATTTCAAATAAATAAAGTGTTCACTTTCCCCCTTTCATATTCAAAAATACCAGTATTCTCCTATACTAAGGACGAATACTGGTATCCGCGGTGCCACCTTATTTATTATTAAAGGTTTTAATATCTTTAACAATCCCTTTTTTGCTCTAACAAGCATAGCAATTTGATAACGGTTTGCTTCCGGACTAGTCTACTAAGATTAACTTTTCGGTAGTCTGCTCCGAGGTGTTCTTTCACAATACTTTTATAATTACTTCACACTATACGTAACTCACTGATATAAAATGTAAGGTTACTTTTCCTCTTCAATGCATTTTTACTATGATAACATATTTTTTACTTCATGTCAACATTATATGTTAATTTTTTAGATATTATATTATCTTTCTAAAATTATTGTTACTGGTCCATCATTTAATAAGTTTACTTTCATATCTGCTCCAAATATTCCTGAACCAACGTGTTTTACCTCTTTTGCACATTGTGCTTTGAAGTATTCATATAACTCATTTGCTTTTTCTGGTGGTGCAGCATTTACAAAACTAGGTCTGTTTCCTTTTTGGCAATCTGCATAAAGAGTAAATTGTGATACTACTAAGATTTCTCCATCTATATCTTTTACTGATAAATTCATTTTTTCGTTTTCATCCCTAAATATTCGTAAATTACAAACTTTTTTTAATAGTTCATCTGCATTTTTAGTTGTATCATCTGGTCCAACTCCAAGTAGAACTAATAAGCCCCTATCTATTTCTCCTATAGTTTTTCCATCCACCTTTACATCTGCATTTTTTACTCTTTGTATTACTGCTCTCATAATTTGTTATCCTTTCATTTATGTTTTAATGTATTTTGTATTCTATATTTTCCATAAAATCAAATAGTTCCTTTACTGCTTTTAGTGTTACTATTTGCTGTTTTGGGTGTGGTCCTTTTTCGTTTTTATCTACTAGTTCTCTTGAATAGCAATTTTTATCCAGCTTTGAAAGAAGGTACCTTTTGCCCATATATGTGTAATATATTTGATATCCTTCGTTTAGTTCTTTCCATAGTCTTTCAAATGTATATTCTTCCATTTGCATGTTCCTTTCAATCTATTTTATCATTTCATCAAACTGTGCCTCAGTAATTACTGGTATTCCTAAACTTTGTGCTTTGGCCAGCTTACTTCCTGCTTCTTCTCCTGCTAGTACATAAGATGTTTTTTTAGATACAGAGACTGATGTTTTGCCTCCAAATTTTTCTATAATTTCACTTGCCTCGTCTCTTGTGAAATTTTCAAGCGTTCCTGTAAGTACGAATGTTTTACCTAAGAATCTATTATCAGTATTTTCATCTTCAATCTCTCGCATATTAACCCCTGCGGCTTTTAAATTTTTAAGCAAATCTTTCGTTTGGTCTTGCATGAAAAATTCTCTTATACTATTAGCTGTTATCTCGCCAATCTCATCAACAAAAGTTAATGTTTCAAAGTTTGCCTTTGCTAAATCATCCATTGTACCAAATCTTTTTGCAAGTATTTTAGCTGATTTTGCTCCAACTTGCTCTATTCCTAATGCTGTAATTAATCTATCTAAATTGTTTTCCTTGCTTTTATTTATATTATTTATTAATTTTTCTGCAAATCTTTTGCCATCCTTTTTTAAGCTTGCAACATCTTCTACTTTTAAAGAATAAATGTCCGCAATATTATGAATTAGGCCTTTTTCATATAGTTGCTCAATGACTTTTTCTCCAAGTCCATCAATATTCATTGCTTCTTTTGAAGCAAAATGCTCTATATTTCTTAAATTTCTTGCAGGACATTCTATTCCTATACATTTGTTAACAGATTGTCCTGGCACACGAATTACTTCTCCGCCACAAACAGGGCATGTTGTAGGCATTTCGAAATCTTTCTCTTCTCCTGTTCTTTTTTCTACTACTGCACGTACAACCTCTGGAATTACATCTCCTGCTTTTTGTATTATTACTCTGTCTCCAATTTTCAAATCTTTTTCTTTAACAAAATCTTCATTATGAAGTGTTGTTTTAGATATTTTTGAGCCTGCAACAATAACTGGTTCTAGTATTGCCATTGGTGTTATTGCACCTGTTCTTCCAACTTGGCAAATTATATCTTTTAAAACTGTTTCTTTTTGCTCTGGTGGATACTTATACGCCACAGCCCATTTTGGAGTTTTAAATGTTGTTCCAATTTTCTCTCTTAAAGCTAAGTTATCAACTTTTACAACTGCTCCATCTATTCCAAAGTCGAGATCTGGTCTCATTTCTCCAATTTTTTCAATTGCATTTTTGACTTTTATTATGGTGTCACATGGGATAAGAACTGGGTTTATGTTAAATCCTATACCTTTTAGGTACTTTAAAGATTCATAATGTGATGTGAACTCCTTTGTTTCACACTTTTGAACATTAAATATGAAAATATCAAGTGGTCTTGATGCTGCAATTTTGCTATCTAGCTGACGAAGTGAACCAGCAGCTAAATTTCTTGCATTTGCAAATCTTTCATCTTCATCTAATGTTTCATTTAATTTATCAAAATCTTCTTTTCCAATAAACACTTCTCCACGTACAATTATATCTATTGGTTCTTTTAATTTTTGTGGTATGTGTTTTATTGTTTTTAGGTTTTCTGTAACATCTTCTCCAACTAGCCCATTACCTCTTGTTGCGCCTCTTATAAATTCTCCATTTTTGTATTCTAAGGCAACAGACAAGCCATCTATTTTTGTTTCAACTACATATTCTGTTACATTTTCCTTTTGCATTTTTAAACAGAATTCGTTTACTTCTTCTAAAGAAAAAACATCTTGCAAACTTTGAAGTGGAACTGCATGTTCAACTTTCTCAAAGCCTTCTTTTACTGTTCCACCAACCTTTTGAGTTAAAGAATTTTTAGATATAAACTCTGGGAATTCCTTCTCTAAGTTTTTAAGTTCGTTCATAAGCATATCATACTCAAAATCGCTTATTTCTGGTGCATCATCATCATAGTATTTTGTAGCATAATATGCTGTTAATTTATTTAATTCCTCTATTCTTTTTTTTGCTTGTGTTTTATTCATTTAGAAAACCTTCCTTTTATTTAAGTAATTCTTTACCACCTTTTAAGTAGTCAACTCCTGAAAATACTGCTGCTATTGTTGAAATTAGCATTAATGAGCTTGATAACACGTTTATAACTAAGCTATATCCTGTTAAATTTCCAGAAATGAATGCTCCAAAGTTGTTCAAATCTAAGAAAGCTAATATAATTGCTATCATTTGTGTACATGTTTTAATTTTACCCCAAATGCTTGCTGCAATAACTTTTCCACCCTTTTCAACTGCTACTAATCTGTAACCAGAAACAACAAATTCTCTTGCAAGAACTATAATTGGGATCCATGCTGGTAAATAGTCCATTTCAACTAACATAAGCATTGCAGATAAGACTAAAATTTTATCAGCCAACGGGTCTGCAAATTTTCCAAATGTAGTTACTAAATTACGTTTTCTTGCAATCTTTCCATCTAAGTGATCTGTGTAAGATGCAATTGCAAATATTGCAATTATAATTAAATTTTGAACAGGAATTCCCCATACATCTCCTGGAATTCCTAGGAATGGTATTATAACCATTATTGGTACTAAAATAATTCTAAAAATTGTTAGTTTGTTTGGTAAGTTCATATAAACATCTCCTTAAAAATTTATCATGTATAATATATCAAATTTTTCATGATAAAACAACTGTTATTTGAAAAAATTATTGCAAAATGGAAGATTTTATAGTAAAATATTGGGGAGGAAGTGAGTTCAAATGATTGATATTAAATTGATTAGAGAAAATCCTGATATGGTTAAAGAAAATATTAGGAAGAAATTTCAAGACCATAAATTGGAATTGGTTGATAAAGTTTTAGAATTAGATAAAAAGAACCGTGAAGTTAAACTAAATGGTGATGAATTACGTTCTAGTAGAAATACTTTGAGTAGTCAAATTGGTAATTTAATGAAACAAGGAAATCGCGAAGAAGCTGAAAAGATTAAAGCTGAAGTTAATGAGATTAATAACAAATTAGTTGATAATGAAAAATTAGAAGAAGAATTAGCTCATGAAATTAAAGAAATCATGATGAAAATTCCTAACATTATTGATGATTCTGTTCCTATTGGAAGAGATGATTCTGAAAATGTTGAAATTCAGAAGTTCGGCGACCCATTTGTTCCAGATTATGAAATTCCATATCATACAGATATAATGGAAAGTTTATCTGGTATAGATTTAGACTCTGCTCGTAGAGTTGCTGGAAATGGTTTTTATTACCTAATTGGCGACATTGCAAGATTACATTCTGCAGTAATTGCTTATGCTCGTGATTTTATGATTAATAAAGGTTTTACATATTGTGTGCCACCTTTTATGATTAGAAGTGATGTTGTAACAGGTGTTATGAGTTTTGAAGAAATGGACGCTATGATGTATAAAATTGAAGGTGAAGATTTATACCTAATTGGAACAAGTGAACACTCTATGATTGGTAAGTTCAAAGGTCAAATTCTACAAAAACAAAACTTACCATATACTATGACATCTTACTCACCTTGTTTTAGAAAAGAAAAAGGTGCTCATGGCTTAGAAGAAAGAGGAGTTTATAGAATACATCAATTTGAAAAGCAAGAAATGATAGTAGTTTGCGAACCTGAAGAAAGTTATGAATGGTACGATAAAATGTGGAGTTACACAGTAGAACTATTTAGAAGTCTTGAAATTCCTGTTCGTACATTAGAATGTTGTTCTGGAGATTTAGCAGATTTAAAAGCTAAATCTTGTGATGTTGAGGCATGGTCTCCTCGTCAAAAGAAATACTTTGAAGTTGGTAGTTGTTCTAATTTAACAGATGCACAAAGTAGACGTTTAGGGATTCGTGTAAAAGGAGAAAAAGGAAATTATTTCCCACATACTCTTAACAATACTGTAGTTGCACCTCCTCGTATGCTTATAGCCTTTTTAGAAAATCACTACCAAGCTGATGGAAGTATAACAATACCAGAAGTTCTAAGACCTTACATGGGTGGAACAGAAATTTTAAGGAGAAAAGTATGATAGTAAAAAACCCAAGATTTGAAATATCAGCAGTTTCTGAAAAGCAATATCCAAAAGCTGAAATTCCAGAAATTGTGCTTGTTCGGTAAATCTAATGTTGGCAAGTCTTCATTTATTAACACAATGCTTGGAAGAAAAAGTTTAGCTAGAACTAGTAGCGAGCCTGGTAAAACAAGGCAAATTAACTTTTACAATGTTGATAACAACTTCTATTTTGTAGATTTACCTGGTTATGGTTTTAGCAAAATGTCTAAACAAGAACAAGTTAAAGTTGGAGAATTTATTGAGCATTATCTATCTACTAGAAAGCAAATTGCATTAATTGTGTTTTTAATAGATATTCGCCACTCTCCTACTGAGAATGATAAAATGATGTATAACTACATAATTAATACTGGTTTTCCATGTTTGATTTTAGCAAATAAAGCTGATAAATTAGCACCAACTAAAGTTGAACCTACTGTTTTAGCTTTGCAAAATGAATTTAACCCATTAAAAGATTTAAAATTTATGCCATTTTCTTCTGAAAAGCGAATCTATTCCGAAGAAGTTTGGAACGAAATAGAAAATAGAATTTAAGAAAAAGGAGCAACACTTCCATGTTGCTCCTTAAAACTTGGTTTTAGGCTTAAATCATAACAGCCCAGTTAAACCTTTCCTGCAATTCATTCAGTCTCTTGCTATATGCCTCAAGCATATAAATCTTATTTCTCAGAACGTGTACAACAATTCTTCCAAAGAAATTCTGTCTCTGGACTTCAAGTTTCTGAACAAATCTGCTCATAAGATTTTCACATTCGCTTTCAATATACTCAAAGTCTGCTTTTACGGTCTCAACCTTCCCTTTTCCAATAGATTGTGGTCCAAGTTTTTCGATGCCGGCTACCAATTTTTCGTAATAGTCCAAATTGTCTTTGATCCATTCAATATCCTGCATCATTTTCCCTCCTCATTAAGTCTAACTCGAAGCGACTAAACGATTAACCTAATTATTTTATCACAAGTTCATCATTTTTGCAATCTATTGTTACCTTTTGTTTTGGTAAAATTGTTTGTTTTATAATCTCTCTTGCAATTAATGTTTCAACTTTCTTTTGCACAAAACGTTTTAATGGTCTTGCGCCATAAATTGCATCATATCCGTTTGTTATTAGATAGTTTTTAGCTGAATTTGTTAACTCTACAGATATTTCTTGTTCTGTTAGTCTCTTGTTTAAATCTGCAATAAGTAGATCTAGTATTTTTCCTATTTCGTTTTGTGTTAATGGTTTGTAGAATACTATTTCATCTAATCTGTTTAGGAACTCTGGTCTGAAGCTTTGTTTTAATAGTTTTTCAACTTTGTCTTTAGCTTCTTCTGTAAGTTCTCCTTTATCGTTTATTCCTTCTAGGATGTATTCTGAGCCTAAGTTTGATGTTAATATAATTATAGTGTTTTTAAAGTCTACTGTTCTTCCTTGTGAATCTGTAATTCTACCATCATCTAGCACTTGTAATAATACATTAAATACATCTGGGTGTGCTTTTTCAATTTCATCAAATAGTATTACTGAATATGGTTTTCTACGAACTGCTTCTGTTAATTGTCCACCTTCTTCGTATCCAACATATCCTGGAGGCGCACCAATTAATCTAGATACTGAGAATTTTTCCATGTATTCAGACATATCAATTCTTATGATGTTGTGTTCATCATCAAATAAGCTTTCTGCCAAAGCTTTTGCAAGCTCAGTTTTACCAACACCTGTTGGACCTAGGAACATGAATGAACCTATTGGTCTACGACTATCTTGTATTCCTGCTCTTGAACGAATAATTGCATCTGTAACTTTGTCTACTGCTTCATCTTGACCAATTACTCTTTTATGCAAAATTGAACCTAAGTTTAATATTTTTTCTCTTTCACTCTCCATTAATTTTGTAACAGGAATTCCTGTCCATTTTGCAATGATTTTTGTTATTTCTTCATCTGTAACTTTTGTTCTAAGTAAACTGCTTTCTTTAGATTTTGCAGCTATTTCTTCCTCTTTTTTAAGTTCTTTTTGTAGTTCTGGTAATTTACCATATTTTAATTCAGCAGCTTTGTTTAGTTCATAATTTCTTTCTGCTTTTTCAATTTCTCCATTTACTCTTTCAATGTCTTCACGAAGTTTTTGTACTTTAGAAATTGCGTCTTTTTCGTTTTCCCATTTAGCTTTCATTTCATTGAATTTTGTTTGCATTTCTGCAATTTCTTTTTGTATTACTTCTAAACGTTTTTGAGATTGTTCATCTTTTTCTTTCTTTAAAGCTTCTGCTTCAATTTGATGTTGCATTATTTTATGTGATATTTCATCTAGTTCTGTAGGCATTGATTCCATTTCTGTTTTAATCATACTACAAGCTTCATCAATTAGGTCTATTGCTTTGTCTGGTAAAAATCTATCTGTGATGTATCTGTGTGATAATGTTGCTGCTGCAATTATAGCATTATCGCTTATTTCAACACCATGGTAAACTTCATATCTTTCTTTTAGACCTCTTAAAATAGAAATTGTATCTTCTACTGTTGGCTCATCTACTAATACATGTTGGAAACGTCTCTCAAGTGCTGGGTCTTTTTCTATATATTGTCTGTATTCATTTAATGTAGTTGCACCTATACAATGTAATTCGCCTCTTGCTAGCATTGGTTTTAATAGGTTTCCTGCATCCATTGCACCATCTGTTTTTCCTGCTCCTACTATTGTGTGAAGTTCATCTATAAATAGAATAATTTTTCCTTCACTCTTTTTAACTTCTTGCAAAACTGCTTTTAGTCTTTCCTCAAATTCTCCTCTATATTTTGCACCTGCAACTAACGCACCCATATCTAGTGAGAATATTGTGCAATCTTTTAAGTTTTCTGGAACATCTCCTCTTACTATTCTTAATGCTAAGCCTTCTGCTATGGCTGTTTTACCAACACCAGGTTCACCAATTAAACACGGATTGTTTTTAGTTTTTCTTGATAGAATTCTTATTACATTTCTTATTTCGTCATCTCTACCTATTACTGGGTCAAGTTTTTGTTTTCTTGCCATTTCTGTTAAATCTGTACCATATTTCTTTAAAGCATCATATGTTTCTTCTGGATTATCAGTAGTCACTCTTGTATTCCCCCTTACTTCAGATAGAACCTTTAAAAAGTTGTTTTTGTTTATATTAAAGGTTCTAAATAATTCTTTTAATTTTGAATTTGCTTTATCAATTAAGCCTATCATTATGTGTTCAACAGATACATATTCATCTTTCATCTTTTCAGCTGTGTTTTGGGCATCTGTTAATGCCTCATCTGTATCTCTTGAAATATATACTTGGTCCATTTGTCTTGCATTTGAATGCATGCTTGGTTTGTTTTCTATTTCTCTTTTAATTGCTTTTTCAAATTCATCACTTACACTCATTTTCTTTAGTAATTCTTTTATTAAACTATTATCTCCAATAAGCAATGCATATAGCAAATGCTCTTGGTCAATTTGACTGTTCTCGTGCTCTATTGCTAAATTTTGAGCCTTTTGTATAGCCTCTATTGATTTTTGAGTAAATTTTTGAATATCCATATACATTCCCCCTTATTTTAAATTAGCACTCTCTTATTAAGACTGCTAATATTGTATCTCTTTTTTCCTACTTTGTCAATAGGTTTTGTAAAAATTTTTTAACAAAATTTTAGACCCTTAGTATTTCCATACTAAAGGTCCTTTATTTATTAGAAATCACAGTTTTTTGGTGTTCTTGCAAATGGTATTACGTCACGAATGTTTTGCATTCCTGTTAGGTACATCATCATTCTTTCAAATCCAAGCCCAAATCCTGCATGGCGTGCACTTCCGTATTTTCTTAGGTCTAAGTACCACCAGTAATCTTCTTCTTTCATTCCATTTTCTTTTATTTTGTTTTGTAATATTTCTAGGTTATCTTCTCTTTGGCTACCACCTATAATTTCTCCTATTCCAGGTGCTAGAAGGTCTGCTGCTGCAACTGTTTTTCCATCTGGGTTAAGCTTCATGTAGAAGGCTTTTATTTCTGCTGGGTAATCTGTTACAAATACTGGCTTTTTAAATAATACTTCACATAAATATCTTTCATGCTCTGTTTGTAGGTCTGAACCCCAATGAACTGGAAATTCAAAGTTATCGTTGTTCTTCTCTAACTCTTTAATTGCATCTGTATAAGTAATTCTTGCAAAGTCTGAATGTACAACATTGTGTAATTTATCTAATAAACCTTTATCTATAAAGTTGTTGAAGAATTCCATTTCTTCTGGACAATGTTCTAGTACATAGCTGATTATATATTTAACCATATCTTCTGCTAAGTCCATATCATCATTTAAATCTGCAAAACAAATTTCTGGTTCTATCATCCAAAATTCTGAAGCATGTTTTACTGTGTTTGAGTTTTCAGATCTAAATGTTGGTCCAAATGTATAAACATTTCTAAATGCAAATGCAAATGTTTCAACATTTAATTGTCCACTAACTGTAAGATGTGCGGGTTTTCCAAAAAAGTCTTTTGAATAATCTACTTTTCCGTTTTCTAGCTTTGGTACATTGTTCATATCTAATGTAGATACGTTAAACATTTCTCCAGCGCCTTCACAGTCACTTGATGTTATTATTGGTGTGTGAACATACACAAAATCTCTTTCTTGGAAGAATTTGTGTATTGCATAAGATAATACTGAACGTACTCTAAATACTGCGTTGAATGTGTTTGTTCTAGGTCTTAGGTGTGCTACTGTTCTTAAATATTCAAATGAATGTCTTTTCTTTTGAAGTGGATAATCTAAAGCAGCTAAAAATTCTACTTCAATTCCTGTAGCTTTAATTTCAAATGGTTGTTTTGCTCCTTCTGTTTTTACTAGCTCTCCTGTTACTTTAATTGATGAACTAATAGGTAATTTGCAAATTTCTGCAAAGTTGCTTAATGAATCATCAAACACTACTTGAACGTTTTTGAAAAAGCTTCCATCATTTAGTTCTATAAAGCCAAATGTTTTAGAATCTCTAACAGTCTTAACCCAACCCTCAACTACAACCTCCTTACCAACAAGTTCTTCTGTTTTTTCATACAAAGTTTTAATTTTTTCCATTAAAAACTCCCCCTTTTTATTTTGTTTAGTTACAAAGGTACAAAAAAAGCCCTCTGCAACAAAATGCAGGGACGAAAATAATCCGCGGTACCACCCTAGCTTAAGCATTGCCAAAACTTGCAATACTTCTCTCTTAAAATATGCTTCCAATGTGTTTCACTTTGTAATGTTTGCTAAAAGGGCTTTCAGCCCATGACCCTTACTCTCTACTAGTAACCTCTTACAGCTTTGCATTGTACTAACGCACTTTAACTGTATTTTATTTTATACTATTATGTACTAATTTGTCAAGTATTATTAGGAAAAAAGTGTAAAATATAAGTTGCCATTATAAAAATAAAATGTGTATTTTCGAATTTCTACTAATACACATTTTATTGATACTTAATTAATATATCGCATATAAGCCTACAGCATTACAAAAAGTGTGGCTCTAGAACCGATCAGCCGTGCTGCTGCCGCTCGGAGCGCTGTCGTGGCGAGAACTAGCAGAATAGTTGTAGTAAAAATCGCCGGCCCCTGCTAACTCGACCGTAGATGTCACTCGCCTCTGTAGTCCATTCTCTTAAGTTGCTTTCCAAATCATATATATTTTTTGATACATCTTTATATTGTGTTTTGTCCGCATAGTCTAAACCTGCTGTTTGCCATGGTCCATCATCAAAACTTCCGCGATGCAAAGCATTTTCTGCTTTTGTTACATCAAATTTTCCTTCTACATTTACAAATTCTAACATTTGATCATGGCATGTACCTAGCATCATACTACTTTTTACTTTATTTCCTAAATTTTTAATTTTTGCATATGCCTTTTGTTGTGCATACATATAGTACCAACTTATATTGTTTATTCCGTTACTTGTTCCTTTTCCTGCTACTACCTCTATTGCTTTTCCATTCGTTTCTGTTATATTACTTGTTTCATATCTGCCTACATAGTAACCTTCAGCATTATATATTAATGCTACTATCTCATTATATTCTTCTTGTAATGTTTTTTTAAAATTAGTTAGATTTTCATAACTTGTACTATCTCCTGTTACATTTGACATATATCTTAGGTTAGTTAAGTCTCCGTCATAAACTGTTCCATCTCCAGTATTCTTCTCTGTTATTACGTCTGGCTCACGAAGTCCTGTATTCGCTGTATACACTTCTTTCTTTGGATTATTATAACTTTCTCCTGTACTTGTTGCATATAATCTTCCTGCCATATCTTTTGAATTATGAGTTGTGCATTTAGCTTTTCCATTTTCTGCTACTATATTACAGTTTCCATTGCTTTCTGTTTTTGCTTGGCATATGAACATGTTATTTATTTGCTCATGTGATATTGGTATCCATACAAATTGGTCATACTTAGTCTTTTCTGTTCCGTCCCATTTTACATCCTTTAATTTTTCTTCTGGAATTAAATATATTACCAATCCTCCATCTATTGTTCTTTCACTATCTATTCCTGATATGGTAAATCCAGCTGGTATTATTGCTGTTTTATTTCCTTCCTTATATTCTGTTGGTTCTGTTACTCTTGTTCCTCCTGGAATGTTTGAATCTATATATTCCTTTTTAGCTAGGTAGTCTTCTGCACTAGCATATTTTTTTCCATTTATCTCAATTACTCCACTATTTTCTTCTTCAGATGCCGTTTTATATTTATTTACTGTCTTTTCTGCTGTTCCTATTAAATTGCTTTTTATTAAAATATTTACACTTACTGCTACTAGTATTAACATTACTATTATTGTTATAATTAGCGCAATTAAAGTTATACCTTTGTTTTTATTTTGCATTTTCTTTATTTCCTCCTTCTTATGTTTTTTCGTTTTTCTCCTATTGTTATTTTGCTTTGTTTTCTTGCAAATTATTCTGTTTTCTTTTCGCACATTGGAATAACAGCTTTTTGCAAACAGACTTTGCTTTTTTACTTCTCTATTCACTTTTCAATGTGCTTTAATTTTCCTTGAATAATTTACAGTATTAATATATATCATTTTGTATTTCCCTGTCAAGTAGTTTTTTATGCTTTTTTGTAATTTTACAAAATTTACCCCAGCTCTATTCAGAAGCTGGGGTAAACAGGCTTATACCACTTGGTAAGAAAAGGTTACCAACTTGCTCAGCAAGTTCATGTTTTTAATTGCTGTTGATGTTGGTGCCTTCATCTTGCTTGTGCTCTCCCTAAGAACTTGAGCAAATGATTTTGCTCTTGGTCCACCTATTACTTTTTGTCCATAATGTGCGATGATTTTGATATCATCAAGGGTCAGTTCTTCCGTTGTTACAATAGTTGCAACAACGTCCTTTCTTTTCCCATCACTAAAAGGGAGCTTTTCAAATCGGAGCTTTGTTTCAACTGTGTGCATGTTTAATTCCCCTTTCAAACCTCATATATGGATAAACTTAAAAAATGCAAAATGCATTATGTAAATATTATACCATCATTTACCTGTTTTTTCAATATTTTACTGGATTTTCTCTACTTAGAATTAGCAGAATTTGATTTTGACTTAAACTTTTTTGAACTAAAGCTTTTTGTAAATGTCGCCTCTATTATCGGCTCCTATTACACTAATTATGATTTCATGTTCATACCACTCAAAAATTATTCTATAATCACCGAACTCTTAGTCTATATGTATTAGGATAATTAACAAGTCCCTTTACATCTCCATTTGGTAATTTTTCAATCGCTTCGTAAATTCGTTTTCTTTGAAAGAGGGGTTGTTTATCAATAAATTTCTTAGCCTTCTTCTTAACATTTATAATGTAATTCATTTAAATTAACCCCTCCTCTTTCAAAATATCTTTTAGAGGAATTGCTTCGTTATTTTCTTTTGCTCGTTCTTCGTCTGATAAAGAATATTCATTTAATAATAACAATTTTTCTGTTACGTCCATCTCTTCTAGCTCATCTGTTTGTAATTCTGGCATTGTTTCTAAAAGCTTGATATCTAGAAACTTTTCAGCAATTTTTTCTATTCTTTTTGCTTCCTCTATGCTTAGATGGTATGAGATATTGTTTATGTCTACCAATGTTTGTTTAAACTCTTCACTCATAAAATTCACTCTCCTTCCTATTAATTAGTATACCACATATTTTACAAATTTACCATAAAATTATAGTCTTTTTAGCATTTTTGTGGTATTATTTTTATGTGAGGTTTTATGATTTTAGAATATAAATTAAATGAAAATGATAATTTTACAAATTTGAAAGAGCTTATAAAAGTGCATTTTCAAATTTCTGATAGATTACTTGCTAAATTAAAAATGAATGATAGGCTTTTTGTAAATGGCAAAGTAGCCTCTGTTCGTATGCCTTTGAATGTAAATGATGTTGTTACAATTAATATTGATTTTATTGAGGATAATTCAAATATTGTTCCAACTAAAATGCCTCTTGATATTGTTTTTGAAGATGATGCTTTACTTGTTGTGAACAAACCAAGCGGGTTTCCTGTTCACCCTTCTATGGACCATTTTGAAGATAGTTTATCTAATGGAGTTAGGTATTATTTTGATGAAATTGGTTTAAAAAGGAAAATTCGTCCTGTAAATAGACTAGATAAAGATACTTCTGGGCTTGTTGTATTTGCAAAAAATGAATATGTTCAGGAATGTTTAATAAGGCAAATGAAATGCAAACAATTTACTAAAGAATATATTGCTATTTGTGATGGTGTGTTTGAAAATTCAAAAGGAACTATAAATTGCCCTATTGCTAGAAAAGAAAATAGCATAATAGAAAGGTGTATTTCTCCTCTTGGAGATCCCTCAATTACACATTATGAAGTTTTACAAAGTTCTTCTAATTTTACTGTTGTTAAATGTATTCTTGAAACTCGGAAGAACACATCAAATACGTGTACATATGGCACATATTGGTCACCCACTTTTAAGTGATACTTTATATGGTGCAAGTTCTCATTTAATTTATAGACAAGCACTTCATGCATATAGACTATCGTATATTCACCCTATTTCTAGTAAAAGATTAACATTAACTGCACCTATACCAAGTGATTTTAAATTTGTAAATATAAAAACCATTACTTAAATAAAAACCACTGCCAAATTCTTGGCAGTGGTTTTAGGTTTACCATGAAAGGTAAAATCTGTTTTCGGTTTCCTTTTTGATGATGCGATATCCGAGATTTTCGAGATCAACTCGAACCATCTCAATCTGTTCCTCGTTGTAACAGAGTTCCAAAGAATACTCGTCATCATGGTATTCGCCTTTTGCAGTTTCCTGAATTTTTCTTGAGATTTTTACCATGATTTCATTCAGTCTCCGTGCGGTCAAAGCCGTGTCTGTTCTTTTTCTTGCTACTTCTGCAGGAATGATTTCCATAGTTTGAACCTTCTCTTTCATGATTTTTCCTCCTTAAGTTCTTAAAATTTAAGTATTACATACTTATTATACCATATTTACATAATTAAAGCAAAATATGAAGTAAATTAATTTAGTTTACTTCATATTTTTTGTTCTTAATTTATTATTTCAACATTGTATCCAATAAATAATCCTGTTTCTATAACTCCAACTATACTTTTTAGTTTCTTTTCAAATGTTTCATCAACATTTTCAAATTTTGCATCTATAATTAGGTTCCCATTCTCAGTAATTACTGGGCCATCTTTTTTCTTTGCTAGACGTAGTTCTAAGCTTGTTGCACCTAGTTCTAGTAATTTTTCTTTAACTGCATACAAACTGTCTGGAAATATTTCTATTGGAATTGGGAACTTTTCACATGGTCTGCTTACAAATTTACTGCTATCTACTAAAATGTATGTTTTTTTAGCATTTGCAATATTTAGCTTTTCTCTAAACATTGCAGCTCCTCTTCCTTTTACAATCCATTTTTCCGGAGTTACTTCGTCTGCTCCATCAAAGCACCAATCTGGTTTAGCTGTAAGCAAGGTTTCTGTTGGAATTCCTAAATAATTGCATACCATGCCTAATTCTTTTGAAGTTGGAATTGCTTTTATTTTCAAGTTTTCTTCTTTCATTCTTTTTGCAATAGCTTGAATAGCTAGGAAAGATGTTGAACCTGAGCCAACGCCAATTACATCTCCATCCTTAGCTAATAGTGCTATTTTATCAGCAATTTTTTGTTTTTCTTTTAAATTACTTATTTCGCCATTCCATTCTAATTTTTGAATAACATCTTTATTCCAGTCCATTTAACTCCCCCTCTTCTATTTGAGATTGCAATTACTCATTGAGCATAAGCCTCATGATTGTGATGGGCTAATATTATAAAAAGGTTTAAAAAAGAATTGATATTTGGCTAGGCAAAATTGAGCTGAAAACCGGAGGCGTATTGAAATACGTTGAGGATTTTCAGTCTCAATTTTAACAACGCCAAATGCAATTATCTTTCAAACCTATACGTCAGGTTCGCAAAGTCCAAAATTCTTATTATCCTTTAATTTGAATAATACATTAACTTTGTTTGTTTCTGAATTTATAAATGTTACAAATCTATCTGTTGGTTTTTCTTGTAATTTTAGTACAGCATCTTCTGGAGTCATAGGTTTTAGGTCATAATAAACTGTTTTAATTATTTCTCCTTCTATTTCAGCTTCATTCACATCTACTGGTAAGTTTTTAATTGAATCTTCTTTGTTTGCTCTATCTTTCTTTGTTTTCATTTTTCTAACTTGACCTTCGATTATATCAAAGTCTTTATCGATTGATGCATATAAATCGTTGTGTGCTGTAACTGCTCTGAATACTCCTGCTGTAGATTTTACTGTCATTTCTGCTATTTGTTCATTTCTTTCTGTTCTAAATGTAATTGATACATCAAAATCTTCTCCGAAATATTTTTGGATTCTATCCATTTTTTTGTCTACATAGTCCTTTATAGCCTCTGTGGCTGTTAAATCTTTTCCTAAAATTGTTACGTTCATACGTTTTCCTCCTTAAAATTTATATATAATATTTTAAATATTATAACCTTTTACTCTGTTTGTTCTCCTATTTTCTTTAAGCTGATTTTTCCTTGTTTATCAATATCTAGAACTTTTACTACAACTCTATCTCCTACTGATAAAACATCTTCTATTTTTTCTACTCTTTCTTTTGATATTTTAGAGATATGAAGTAAACCTTCTTTTCCTCCTCCAACATCAACAAATGCTCCAAATGGCATTAATTTTGTAACAACACCATCATAGTATTCGCCAACTTCTATGTCTCTTACTATGTTTTCAATTTTATCTATTGCTTTTTGTGCTGCTTCTTTGTCTACTGAGTAAACTACTACATTACCTTCTTCAGAAATGTCTATTTTAACACCTGTTTCTTCAATTATTTTATTAATTGTTTTTCCACCTGTTCCAATAACATCTTTTATTTTTTCAGGTTTAATTTTCATTGTTAATATTTTTGGTGCATATTTAGAAACTTCTTTTCTAGGTTCTGCAATTTGTTTTAACATAACTTCGTCTAATATATATTGACGAGCTTTTCTTGTTCTAGCAAAAGCTTCTTCAATTATCTTATATGATAATCCATCAACTTTTATATCAACTTGAATAGCTGTTATACCATTCTTTGTTCCACCAACTTTGAAGTCCATGTCTCCAAAGAAATCTTCTAATCCTTGGATATCTGTAAGCATTATATAGTTATCTGGGTTTTCGCTATCTGTAACTAAACCTGTTGAAATACCTGCAACTGGTTCTTTAATTGGAACACCTGCATCCATTAATGCTAAAGTACTTCCACAAATACTTGCTTGAGATGTTGAACCATTTGAGCTTAGAACTTCTGATACAACTCTTATTGTATAAGGGAATTCTTCTTCACTTGGAATTACTGGTACTAGTGCTCTTTCTGCTAATGCTCCATGTCCTATTTCTCTTCTTCCTGGTCCTCTAACTGGTTTTGCTTCTCCAACACTGTATCCTGGGAAATTGTATTGGTGAATATATCTTTTTGATGTTTCTTCATCTAAACCATCTAGCATTTGCTCATCTGTTGTCATACCAAGTGTTGCAATGGACATAACTTGTGTTTGTCCTCTTGTGAATACAGCACTTCCATGTACACGTGGTAAAATTCCAACTTCACATGATAATGGTCTAATTTCGTCTATTTGACGTCCGTCTGGTCTTTTATGTTCATTTAATATCATTGTTCTTACAGATTTCTTTTCTAGTTTGTATAAGCTATCTGCTATATCTGTTTTTATTTCTTCCGCTCTTTCTTCTCCGTATTTTTCTACGAAGTAAGCTTTAACATCTTCTGCTAATACTTCCATGTTTTTGTCTCTTGTTTCTTTATCAAGAGCTTGTACATCTTTGTACATTCTATCATAGAAGTTTGTTTCAATTTCTTCATAAATATCATGATCAACTTCAAATGATTTATATTCAAATTTTGGTTTTCCTATTTCTTCTTTTATTTTTGAAATGAATTCACAAACTTTTTTAATTTCAACATGTCCTGCTTTAATTGCTTCTAACATTTTATCATCTGGTAATTCTTTTGCACCAGCTTCTATCATTGCAATTTTATCCATTGTTCCTGCAACTAATAAATCTAGTTCTGATTTCTTTCTTTGTTCTAATGTTGGGTTTATAACAAATTCACCATCAACATAACCAACTTTAACTGCTGCTGTTGGTCCACCAAATGGGATATCAGATATTGAAAGTGCTGCTGACGTACCTATCATTGCACAAACTTCTGGTGAATTATCAATTTCTACTGATAATACTGTTGCTGTAACTACAACATCATTTCTAAAATCTTTTGGGAAAAGTGGTCTTATTGGTCTATCAATTGCTCTTGATACTAATATTGCTTTATCAGCTGCTTTTCCTTCTCTTCTTGTAAATCCTCCTGGGATTTTTCCTGCTGCATACATTTTTTCTTCATAGTCTACTGACAATGGGAAAAAGTCTATGCCATCTCTTGGCTCTTTAGATGCTACTACGTTTACCATAACAACTGTGTCGCCATATCTTACTAATACGTTTCCATTAGCAAGTCCTGCTAATTTTCCTGTTTCAATTGTAAGTGTTCTTCCTGCTAATTCCATTGAATAAGTTTTAAACATTTTTTTCTCTCCTTTTATATTATTTTTGATACAGTAATTTTAAGATAATTATATTATAAAGTAACCTCTAAAATATATTCTAAGTCAGAACACATTTTGCAAGCTACTTTCCATAATATTTTATCTCAAAATAGCACAACAAGGCGGAAAATCCGCCTTTGTTATTACTTTCTTAAATTTAATTTTTCAACTACTTCTCTGTATTTTGGTAAATCGTTTTTAGATAAATAGTTTAATAAATTTCTTCTTTTACCAACCATTTGTAAAAGTCCACGTCTTGAATGATTATCTTTTTTGTGTACTTTTAAATGTTCTGTTAGTTCATTAATTCTTTCAGTTAAAAGTGCGATTTGTACTTCTGATGAACCTGTATCTTTTTCATCTCTACCGAAATTTTTAATGATTTCTGTCTTTCTTTCTTTAGTCATGCTAAATTCCTCCTTTTAATTAATATTTGCCTTAAACTGAACTTAAAGTCGGATTTCTCTATTAAGCTAAGTAAAAGGTAATTTTTACCTTAACTATTGTACTATATTTCTGGTAAAAAAGCAAGTGTTTTTAAGCATTTTCTCCCTTAATTACCAAATCTGCACACCTTTTTGATGCCATTTTAGTAAACTTTTCTATATCTATATGATTTCTACCATTTGGTTTGTCTGAAATTGAGCGTATTACAATGAAAGGAACTTTATTTAGGGTACACACTTGTGCAATTGCTGCTCCTTCCATTTCTACACAGTCTGCATTAAATTTGGTTCTAATTTTTTCTTTCATTGCAACTTGATTACAGAATATGTCGCCAGATGCAATTGTTCCAACAAGTATTTTGTATTCTCCATTTGGCTTGTTATATTTTTTTACTAATTCATCATCGCTCTCGAAAAATCTTCCTGTATCTGTTATATAGCCTTTTTCGTGTCCAAATGCTGTTATATCAAAATCGTGCTGTACTAATTTTTTACCTATTACAATATCTCCAATTTCAAGTTCATCATTTAAAGACCCTGCTATTCCTACATTCATAATGTATTCTATATCAAAGTTATCTATTAACATTTGTGTTACTCTTGCAGAATTTACTTTTCCTACTCCACATTTTGTTAAAACATATTCTTTTCCATTTGCCTGTCCCTCATAATATACCAAGTCTTTTAACTTCTTTTCTTCTACATTTTCAAATTTGTTTTGTATGGCTTCAAGTTCCTCATCCATTGCAGCTATTATTATTATCTTTTTCATAAATGTTTCCTTCCTAATCTTCAAATTTTGCTATTGGCTCTAATTTGTGGGTATTTCTATCTTTTTTTGTTTGTATTATTTCATCTATCTTGTTATCTCCTGAAGTCCCATTTAAGATAAATTCATCAATTTGTTCATATGTTAAGCCCAGTTCATCTTCATCTGTTTGTCCTGGCCAAAGATCAGCTGATGGTTTAGCATTTATTATTGCTTTTGGAACACCTAAATATTTTGCTAGTATATATACTTCTCTTTTTGTTAAATTTGCAAGTGGGTTTAAGTCGTGTGCCCCATCTCCCCATTTTGTGAAATAACCAACTGTTGCTTCCGATAGATTTCCTGTTCCGATTACAAGCAAATTATTAATTTGAGCATATTCATATAGATATGTCATTCTAATTCTTGGTCTAATGTTTGCTCTTGCAAGTTCTGTTTTATATGTTGTTTCTTCTGTTGGAATTATAAGTGCATCGACTGCTGGTTTAATATCAAATATATGATACTCAAAATTAGATGTATTTATAAGCTCCATTGCATTGCTATATGTATTTGAATTCTTCATATGCTCGCCATATGGTAAAATAACCAAATGTACCTTTATTCCTGCATTTTTGCAAAGCATTGCAACTGTGCTACAATCCACTCCACCGCTCATTCCCAAAACTACACCTTCTGTTCCTACTTCATTTACTTTATTTTTTATCCATTCTCCAATTTTTTTCGCATATTCTCTAACATTATCATTTGTAATTATAAAATTTTTGCTCATAAGTTACATCTCCTTTAAAACGGTTTCATTATATCAAATAACATATTCATATGTCAATGATTAGTCTTTAATGAAAATAAATAAAGAGAGCAGATTCTTCTACTCTCTTTATTTTTTGCAACAAGTTTGTTACTTATTCTGTAGCATTCTTTTTGCAATTGTTGCGACCAAGCTATCTGGATCTTTTCTCAACATCCAAAGTGTACCTTTGGATGTTTTGGGATTTCGCACAACCATTCTTCGAACTTCCCAAGATTTATCTTGAGAAAGTTCACCCAAAATTTCAGTTGGGCATTCTTGATTAAGAGCTAACCCCTCACGAACAGTCCATTCCGGATCTTCCAGGATTTCGTCCATAATGTCCTGCGGGCATTTTACGTTCCTTGCAACAGCTCTACGTACTTCTGCATGCTGAGGTTTCTTTCTAAAAAGATATCTCAGCAACTCAAGAGGAGCCGCAGGATTTTCTGCTACCCCAACTTGAACATACCAATCATTGTCGTCCGCTAATCTTAAAAGATCTTCTTCTGGGCAAAGTGGATTTTCAGCTGCTCTGTGCCGTGTCCTTACATTAGGGCTCTGCGCAGAAAGATGCACCATCTTAATTTCCTGTTCAAAATTGGTCATAAAACATTTCCTCCTAAAATAATAATTCTATAGAGTTGCGAATGGTTTTACATAATGTATTATAACACAAAATCATGCTTGTTTCAACTTTTTCAATCATTCCAAATTTACTACTATTCTTCTATATTCTATCTTTTAGTTCTAATACTCCCATTTCCAAACCATTATGATGTTTGCTTCCTCTATATGAATGAATTTGAGAACAATTGCATACTGTACATATTTTTGAATCAATTATGTTTTCTTCTTTTAATCCTTTTTCTTTTAACATTTCTATATTAATTCTTACTGTATCAATATGCCATTTTTCTTGAACTTGTTCAATATTCTCTGTTTCTTTTGGAAAAGCATCTAAAAAGGCATCTTTAACATCCTTGTCTACTTCGAAATGACACTTCCTTATGCTTGGACTTATACAACATATTATATCTTTTGGGTTGCAATTATACTGTTCTTGCATTTTATCTATTGTCTTTGATGCAATTTTTTGAACTGTTCCTTTCCAACCAGAATGCACATTTGCAATAACATGTTTTTGGGCATCATACATCATTAGTACTATACAATCTGCATTAGTAGCACATAAGGCAATATTACTTTTGTTTGTAATTAATCCATCAGTTTGATCATATGCTTTTTCATAAAAATCCGGTTCAAACTCATTAATCTTATTTTCAACATTCTTAATTACATCTTTATGGACCTGGTTCGTTTTTACTATATCATTGTAATTTATTCCTATGGATTTACAAATTTTTTTATAACTCTTCTTGTTTTCTTCAATTTGTTCAAATGTTAATATATTTGTTGGACTGTTATACAAGGGCATTCTGTAATCGTTTTCTACACCCATTGTGAATGCATGTATTAAGCTTTCTTTATATTCAAGTAATTTTCTAAATTGTAAATATTCTACTCCATTTTCCTTTATGTGAATAACATTTTCATTAGATAAATCCATTAACTGCCCCCTTGGTCTAACCATACACATACATTATACTGCCTTTCGTAGTTCTTTTGCATTTTCTATGGCGACATCTGTTATGTCTCCATTTGAAATACGTGCAATTTCAAATATGGTTTCTTCTTCATTTAATTTTTTAATATTTGTTCTTGTTTTTCCGTTTTTCACTTCTTTGTATATGTAAAAATTATTATCTCCTTGTGCTGCAATAGCTGGCAAGTGAGTTATACAAAGTGTTTGATGTTTATTAGAAATTATTTTCATCTTTTCTGCAACTGCTTTAGCTGCTTTTCCACTTATTCCGGTATCTATTTCATCAAATACTAATATTGGAACTTCATCTATATCTGCAAGTACTGTTTTTATGGCAAGCATTATTCTAGACATTTCTCCACCTGATGCAATTTTTATAAGTTCTTTGCTTTCTTCCCCAATATTTGTTGAAATTGCAAATTCAATTTTATCATTTCCATTTATATTAAAACTTGCTTCTTTTTCTATTTTTATGCTAAAGCATGCATTTGGCATTTCTAAGTCTTTTAACTCATTGTTTATTTTTTCACTTAATATTATACCATATTTTTCTCGTTTTTCATTCATTAAATTGCATAAGTTATTCATTTTGCTTTCAATTTCTTTTTGTTCTATTCTAAGTTTTTTATTTATTTCTTCTACATTTTCAATTTGTTCTATTTCCTCTGCTAGTTTACTTTTATATTCTAATATTTCTTCTATACTATTACCATATTTTCTTTTTAGTGAAAATATTATATCTAATCTTCTTTCAACTTCATCTCTTTCATATTCATCAAAATTCGCTTCATCTTTCAATGAGCTCAAATCTCTTGCTGTTTCTTGCAATTCATAATATATGCTCTTTAATTCTGCAAGCTTTGATTTATATATTTCTCCATAGTCTTCAATTTTTTCTAAACATCTAATTGAATTTGAAATATATTCAATTGCATTTGAATTAATGTTTTCATCAATTTCTTCTAAGTTTTCCTTTAGCTTTTCGCTGTTCATCATGATATTATGTTTTTCTTCAAGCTCTAGGTCTTCTCCTATTTTTAAATTAGCTACATCTATCTCATTATATTGGTATCTTAATAGATCTAATCTTCTAGTTTTTTCTGTCTCATCTCCGTAATTATTCTTTAGTTTGTTCTTAATTTCATTATATTTGTTAAAGTATTCTTGATATTCTTGTTTCATCTTAAATAGTTCATCACCTATAAAACTATCTAAATACACAATATGTTTCGTATTATCTAGTAAATTTTGATTATCATGTTGTCCATGTATATCTATTATTTTACTCATAACTCTTTTTAATTCTGAAACAGTTACTAGGTTTCCGTTTACCTTGCAAGTGTTTCTACCATTTGAATAAACTTCTCTAGAAATTATAATATTTCCATCTTCTGCAAATTCACTTTGAGGTACAAAAATACTTGCTTCTATTAATGAACATTCCTCTCCTTTTCTAATCATTTCTTTGGAAAATCTTCCACCACTAAGTATTGCAAGTGAGCCTATAATCAAAGTTTTACCTGCACCAGTTTCACCAGTTAGTACATTAAAGCCCTCTTCAAAATTTATTGATAAATCATCTATAATTCCAATATTTTTTATATGTAATGTAGATAACATTTAAAACCCTCCCAAATTCTTGTTCGCAAATATTTTATATCTTTTTATAATGTTTGTCAATACTTTTTGTGAAAATTTGTTTGCTTTTTTACATATGCGAAAGGGAGCTAAAAAAGCTCCCTTTCTTTTGGTTATTCGAATCTTGTGCCCATGGTTTTGATTAGGCCGTAATTGTTTACTCTGAACAGATATCCGCTTCCGAGAATGCCTACATTTCTTGTATCTACCTCGCTCAAAATTCTTTTTGCAAATTCTTCCTTAACATCTGCTTGTCCGTGGTTTACAAGAACCATTCTGATGTTTTCGAACTTCTTCAAGAAGTCAATCATTTCGTCTGCTTTTGCATGTGCAGAGTATTCGTTTGTATACTGCACATCAGCTCTTTTTACAAGAATTAATCCAAGAGCCTCAACAGTACTGCCTGTTTCTGTTGTTTGTAAGAGTCTTCCCAGAGTTCCTTCCGCTGTGTACCCAGTAAAATGAATAAGTGCATTTTTCTGGGGCAAATATGCGGGTATATAGGTTTGTGCCGGTCCATACGAGCCCATTCCAGATGTTGTTACAATTATTTTTGTACCTCTGTCTCGAATGATGCCCATTCTCATTGCATCATCTACAGTTTGTAGATTGTCTGGCATAAAATCTTTCATTTTGAGCTTTAACTCAGCAGCATACGAGAGATAAAAGCCTGTGTACTTGAATGCCAACTTTCCATCAAGGTAAATCGGTATTGAAGTTGAAAGCCGCCCATCTTGTTGCATTTTCTTTAAAACATACAGAATTTCCTGAGCTCTTCCAAGCGAGAATACTGGAGTTATTACTGTTTTCTTTTCAGCAATTGCTTTTGCCACATTTTCCTCAAACACAGCCTTCATTTCTGTAGAATTTACATAGCCATATGTTGCCTCTTGAATTATTGTAAGAGGAAGTTTCCTTACTTCCAGCGGAAGTTCTTCAACATTGAAGAACATGTTTTTGTTGTTATAATCTCCTGTAAACAGAAGATTAATATCTTCATACCCTGGATAAGATAGCTGAAGTAAAATCATTGCTGCACCAATAAGATGCCCATTTTCGAAGAAAGTTACCGCAGCATTATGCGAAAGTCTAACTTTTTGATTGAAGTCATACCCCCTTGTTTTATTAATAGTCTGTGCAACATCTTTTGAAGCATAAAGTGATGGAATGTTCTTTCTTTTACTTAAGTCTGCTAAAATTCGGCAGGTATCATAAAGTGCGAGTGGCATTAAGTTTTTCGTAATGTGTGTGGTATAGAAATCACCTGCATACCCTTTCTTTATTAGAAGAGGCAATCTTCCTGTGTGGTCAATGTGGTTATGTGTTACAAGCACATAATCAAGGTTTTCTGGATTGCAGATCAGCTTTTGGTTATCGTCGTAGTGTTCTTTCTCCTGAAAGAGACCACAGTCAACCATGATCCTGAGTGTTTCACCATTGGGAAGTTTTACAACCACCAAATGGCAGGAGCCTGTCACTTCCTGATTTTGAGACATTATGTCTGCATAGAAGTTTGACCGTACGCCTTTACTCATTAAAATTCTCCTTTCAAAATTAGAGCTTACAAAATTCAAACACCTGTTATATATTAAAAATTTTTAATATATAATTATGATGTTTACTTCTTTATTATAACATATTTTACAGTAATTAGTAAACATAATTCAAGTTTTTTATTAATAATACTTTTCATTTTTTCTAAATAGTCCGCCAAATCTCGCCTTGAGCTTTTGGTATTTATTTAAAATCGAACCCACGATGGAGACGCCTAAAGAAGTTTTTCGGGGGTCTTCGATTTTCTCTAAATACAAAACTCCTGCGTTTGGCTACTTATAGTAATAAAACAAAGCAACCCTTAAGCTTGGGTTGCTTTTGTTTTAAACAGTTTCTTTACTATTTGTCTCTTCTATATTTTCCTCTTTCTCTATTTGAGCTCTTTTTTCTTTTAACTTAATATTATCTTTAGCTATTGTTAATAGCAATTTTATTCTGTTTATTTGGTTGCTTTGGCTTGCTCCTGGGTCATAATCTATTGCTGCAATGTTAGCTTCTGGGAATTTATTTCTAATTGTTTTTATAACACCTTTACCTACTACATGGTTTGGTAAGCATGCAAATGGTTGTAAACATACTATGTTTTGAATTCCATGTTCCATGAATTCAAGCATTTCTGCTGTAAGTATCCAGCCTTCTCCTGTTTGATTTCCTGTTGACAATATATCTTCTACTTTTTCTGCAAGTTCTTCTATATTGCATGGTGGTAAATAACCTTTGCTTGAATTTTCAAGTGCTTTTTTATAGTCTTTTTCAATGCTATTAACTAAGTTTAATGCAACTTTGTATATTCTTGCATTTATTCTTCCACTTCCAAGTAACTTTGCCTTTATAATACTATTCATTATTACATATTTTACAAATCCCATCAGGTCTGGCATTACAACTTCTGCTCCCTCTTTTTCTAAAAGGTCTGTGCAGTAGTTATTACCAAATGGATGATATTTAATTAGGATTTCTCCAACTATTCCAACCTTTGGTTTTTCTTTTGAAGTATCTAACTCAATTTTTTCAAAATCATTTACCATTTCATATATTGTTTGGTTAAATTCCTTCATTGTTGCTTCTACTGATAGTTTCTTACATTTTTCAAGCCATGAATAATATAGTTTTTCAGTTTCGCCTTTGTTTACTTCATATGCTTTGTTTTTATGTAATAGTTTTTGTAGTAAATCTCCATAAATTGTTGCTTTTATTAGCTTTTTCACTAATGGCAGTGTTATCTTAAAACCTGAGTTTTTCTCCATTCCTACAAAGTTGAATGATATTACTGGAATATTTGGATATCCTGCATCTTTTAATGCTTTACGAATAAAACCTATGTAGTTTGTTGCTCTACAACCACCACCTGTTTGTGACATCATTAAAGCTAATTTGTTTGTATCATATTCTCCACTTTCTACTTCTTCCATTAATTGACCAATAGTTAATATTGATGGATAACATGCATCATTATTTACATATTTTAAACCTGTTTCAACTGTATGTCCGAGTGCAGTCTCTTAAAAGTTTTACTTTATATCCTTCAGATTTTAAAACAGCTTCAAACATTTCAAAGTGTACTGGAGACATTTGTGGCACAAGTATTGTATAATCATTTTTCATTTCTTTTGTGAATTCTACTTTCTGTATTTCATAATCTCCGTGAGCATTTTTCTTGTACTACTTTTCTTTTATTCATACTTGCAATTAATGAACGAATTCTAATTCTTATAGCTCCTAAGTTGTTTACTTCATCTATTTTTATTAAAGTATACATCTTACCAAAGCTTGAAAGAATTTCTTCAACTTGGTCTGTTGTTACTGCATCTACACCACAACCGAAAGAATTTAATTGTACTAATTCTAAGTTATCATTTCTTCCAACAACATCTGCTGCTCTATATAGCCTTGAATGAAATACCCATTGGTCAACAACCCTTATAGGTCTTTCTACTGTTGATAAATGTGCAATACTATCTTCTGATAAGACACATAGTCCCAAAGATGTTATCATAGTATCTATTCCATGGTTTATTTCTGGATCTATATGATATGGTCTACCAGATAGAACTATTCCTTTTAGGTTATTTTCCTTAATATATTTTATTGTTTCTTCGCCTTTTTGTCTTATATCTGCCTTATATCTTTGATATTCTTCTTCTGCCTTTTGAACTGCTTCTTTTAGTTCTTTTTTTGTAAATCCATATTCTTTAAAATCTTCTAACTCATAAAGTCTTTTTACTAAACCTTGTTTATCAAATGGTAGGAAAGGATTGATAAACTTTATTCCTTGTGTATTTAGTTCTTCTACATTGTTTTTCAACACTTCTGAATATGATATAACTATTGGGCAGTTATACTTGTTATTTGCCTCTTTATCTTCTTGCCTTGAATACATCATGCATGGATAGAATATTGTTTTTATTCCTTGGTTTATTAAACTTATAATGTGCCCATGACTTAGTTTTGCTGGGTAGCAAACTGATTCTGAAGGCATTGATTCCATTCCTTTTTCGTAAGTTTTTCTATCACTTTTTTCTGATAAAACTACTCTAAAACCTAAGTTTGTAAATAGAGTAAACCAAAATGGATAATCTTCATATATATTTAAAACTCTAGGTATTCCAATTGTTCCACGTTTTGCATCTTCCTCAGCTAATGATTTATATCCAAATAGTCTTTGGTATTTATATTTATATATATTGGGTAATTGAGTTTTACTATTTTCTATTCCAGCTCCTCTTTCACATCTATTACCTGTTATAAATCTTTTGCCTGTTGAAAATTCATTTATTGTAAGTAAGCATTTATTTTCACAACCATGGCATCTTGTATGTACTACTGTAACTTTTAAATTGTCTAGTTCCTCATTATTAATAATTTGTGATACATAGTCTTTATCTTTTTTGGTATCGAATTCTTCTTTTGCAAGAACAGCAATGCCGTATGCTCCCATAAGCCCTGCTATGTCTGGTCTTATAACTTCTTTTCCAACTATAAGTTCAAATGCTCTTAAAACAGCATCATTATAGAAAGTTCCACCTTGTACAACTATTGAATCTCCTAAAGTTTCAACATCTCTTATTTTCATAACTTTTTGTATTGCATTTTTTATAACTGAATATGAAAGTCCTGCTGATATGTCTCCTACTTTATATCCTTCTTTTTGAGCTTGTTTTATTTTTGAATTCATAAATACTGTACATCTTGAACCTAAGTCTACTGGTCTATTTGATTTTATTGCTTCTTCTACAAATTCATCTATTTTCAAATTTAAACTCTTTGCAAATGTTTCTATAAATGAACCACAACCTGATGAGCACGCTTCATTTAGCATTATATTATCTATAGCACCATTTTTTATTTTTATGTATTTCATATCTTGTCCACCAATATCTACAATACTTGTAGCGTTTGGCATGAATTTTTTTGCTGCTGTATAGTGGGCAATTGTCTCTATTTCCCCCATCTCTAAACTTAAAGCAGTTTGCATTAACTTTTCACCATATCCTGTTGAACCTGCATATCTTATAATAGCCTTTTTAGGTAATACACTATATAAATCCTTTAGCATGCTAATTACTGTTTGCAAAGGTTTTCCTTCATTGTTTTTGTATGCAGAATATAGTAAATTCCCCTCAACATCTATTAATGCTATTTTACTTGTTGTTGAACCTGCATCAATTCCTAGGAAACAGTTTCCATTAAATTTTGCTAAATCTCTTTTTGGTACAGTATGTTTGCTGTGTCTTTCTTTAAACTCTTTATATTCATTTTCTATTGTAAATAGTGGTTTTAAAGAATCTTCTGTTGTGTCGTGATAATTTTTTAAAAGCTCTATTTTACTTTTTAGTTTTTCTATTGATATTGGTTTATAATTCATTGAATCTAAAGTTGCACCTTTGGCTACCAAAAGATGTGCATCTTCTGGAATGATTATCTCATCTGGTTTTAGTTCTAGTGTTTCTATAAATCTTTTTCTAAGTTCTGATAAATAACTAAGTGGTCCTCCTAAGAATGCTACTTTGCCTCTTATTGGTCTTCCACAAGCTAAGCCTGATATTGTTTGATTAACTACTGCTTGGAATATAGATGCTGCAATATCTTCTTTTGCTGCTCCTTCATTTAATAATGGCTGTATATCTGTTTTTGCAAAAACTCCACATCTTGAAGCTATTGGGTAAATTGTATTGTAGTTTTTGGCAAGTTCATTTAAACCTGGTGTTGTTGTATTAAGTAATGTCGCCATTTGATCTAAGAAAGCACCTGTTCCACCTGCACATGTTCCGTTCATTCTTTGTTCAATTGATCTACCAAAATATATAATTTTTGCATCTTCTCCACCAAGTTCTATTACTACATCTGTTTGTGGTATATACTTTTCAACTGTTCTTTTACAAGCAACAACTTCTTGAATAAATGGTAGACTTAAAAATTCTGATACTGATAATGCACCAGAACCTGTTAATGCAATTGTCATGTCATAATTTTGAAATGTATCTGTTAATTTTTCCAAACAGTTGCATACTGTATTCTTTGTGTCTGAAAAGTGTCTTTTATATGTTGTATAAAGTACTTCTTGTTTCTCATTCATTACAACAACTTTAACTGTTGTTGAACCCACATCTATACCTACATGTATTACTTCTTTCATTTTCATCCTCTTTCTAACTTTTAAAGCTGTTAAATATTATAGCACATTTTTTGTCGTTTTTTAAGCTTTTATGTCATTTTTATATTATTTTCCAACATGGTATTATACTATCTCTATATTAAAATACACTTAAAAAAGAGCACTAGCCTAAAGGCTAGTTGCTCTTAGTGTGGACATTTTTTCTTTTAATTGCAAGAATATAGTACACTACTGTATTCACAATTACATAAATCATCATTCCACCACAGCCAACAAGTGTTGCAATTATTGATACATAGTTTGCTCTAACACTTACCTGCTGTTTCAAAATGAAGTACTGGTAGAAAATAAGGCCAATTGCTGAAAACATGTTTACCAATAAGGATAAAGTAGATGTCTTTTTGTAATTCCAGATGATTAAAATAATCATCACTCCATAAAGTATAAGACAAATCTCATTCATTCTGTAAATGTCCATTTTCTTTTCCTCCTAAATCTTTTATTGATGAATTTATATTTATGTAAAACCAAAAAGTTTTGAGGATACTCCTCTCACTAATTAGTGAAAAAAGAAACTAATACGAGATACAACTCATATTAGTTTCATTATACACTAAGTTTGCTTATTTGTAAAGTTTTGGCATGTCTCTGAGGTATTTAAGTTATTGATGCATTATATATTTTTACTATTACATCATTTAATTTTTCATCAAATTCTTCTTGTGTTTGGTGTACATTTAAGTTTTGTAATAATGCTCTTGAAAAGCTTGCTATCATTTTATTGTTTTGTGCAAGCAATGTAACAGCTTCTTCTATGTCGTAACCACCTGATAAAGCTACTATTCTTACAACACATTCATAGTCATATAAATCTAAATAGTGATTTGCAACTGTTGGTATTGTAAACTTAAACATGATTTTATCGTTTTGGTTCCATTTATCTAATTGTGCTTTTACTTCAGCTTTTAGTATTTCTTCGCATTTTTCTTTTTCTGGAGCATGAATATCAACTTCTGGTTCTATGATTGGAACTAAGCCTGCGTCACATATAATTTTTGCAAATTCAAATTGTTGTGCAACTACAGCTTTTATTCCTTCTTCGTTTGCTTCATATATTACTGATCTCATCTTTGTTCCAAATACATTTTTCTCTCTAGCCTCTTGTAATTCTTCTGCTAAGTTTGGAATTTCTTTCATTAATTTTACTCCATTTGTTTCTTCTGCTAGTCCTTTATCAACTTTTAAGAAAGAAACTATTTTCTTTTCATTCCATAAATAGTCTGCTGTAAATTCATCGTTTACTTTTGAAAGCATTGTTTTTTCAAATAAAATTGCACCTATTATATGTTCATTTGTAAATGATTTGCTTGTAAATACTCTTTTTCTCATTTCATGTATTAAGTTAAACATTTCTTCTTCTGAGTTGTATTCACTTTCTTCAATTCCATATGCTTTTAAAGTTTTGCTACTACTTCCACCACTTTGGTCTAGTGCAGCTATAAAACCTAGCTTATTTTTCATAATTTCATACATTTCATTATTCATTTTCATTACCTACCTTTTATATATTTTCTCTATTTTCATATGAATTATAACATTAAGATTTTTTTTTTGCAATATAAATTTAAGAAATTATATTTAAAATATAAAACTTAGGAGCCCTGTATGTAACAGAGCTCCCAAGTGGAGTTTAATTATGCATAATCGTGACGGTAGTTATATTCCGTCGAAAAGTCTGCTTTGCCTTTGATCGTGGATATCCAGTTTCTGACGATCTGGTTGATTCTCTCAACCTCATCAGTCTTCTGACTGATAACCATCTCCAACTTTGCACCATCTGCTAGGTTTCCTGTGAAGTACTTGTCAAAGTCCTTCTTCAGGATCCTGATGGCTCTCATCTTGGATGCCCGGGTATCATAGGCAATGATTACAGCCTCGTCACCTTCAACGTTTACCTCCTGTACAATTCCGATTGCTGTGAAAGTTTTTCCCATACTGCATGTTTACTCCTTTTAATAAGTTATAGCCACTGGCTATACGCATATATTATAGCAATTTTGTCGAAAAATGTCAAATTTTTGCTTATTTTAATACTTCTATCTTATATAGTTTTTATCCTCTCTATATGGTATATCTTCTTCAACAAATCCCCAAGGGCTAGCTGATGCCATCTTTTTCCAAAGACTAGCATATGGCTCTTGTTTGAATTCTTCGGTTAATTCTTCCAAATGTTTTTCTGGAAGAACTGTTAAAGGGTCTATTGTATAATCCAACCCTGTATTTTCCGTATTTTCTTTTCTTATTTCCAAATGTAAATGTGGAACTCTAGAACCACCACTGCAACCAGTTATTCCTATTACAGTTTCTGTTGTAACTGTATCTCCTGGTTTTACATATATTTCTCTTAAATGTCCATATACTACTCTTCTGCCATCGTAATTTAAAATTTCTACTTTATTTCCGTAGCCATCATTAAATGCATCTATTCCTTCTGTTGTTGTCCCATCAAACTCGGCAAGTAATACTTTACCAGTTGTAATTGGGTGTACTTCTGTTCCTATATCTGCTGTAATATCAAATCCTGAATGTGCTCTTTCTTTAAAAAGTACATAGTGATTTTTTCTAATTCCATATTTATCATGTTCTGTTATTTTATATTTTGGCTCTATTGGCCATGAGTATTCTTTGTTCATTTATCTTTCGCCTTCCTCTTTCTTTGTTTCTTGTAGTTCCTCTATTTTTTTCTTAAGTGATGCCACTTTGTCTATTTTTCTTTGAGCAAAATCAATGTGACCATTATATCTCTGGTTGTTTGGTGCAACGCTTTGTAATCTGTTTATTTCTCCTTCTTCATATTGTAATTGTTCCATAAGAACATTTAATCTATCTTCTCTTGAAATAGAAATTCCATTTGGATTATATCCATATAAAACTGCTACTCTTTTTCTCATATGATTTAAATAGTTTTCATATTCATCTCTACCTATTTTGCAAATGTGAACTTCTCTATTAATTCCATCTCTTCTTTTTACATATAAACTATCTGTTAGTCCAAAAAATTCTGAAACATATTTTGATGATAAATTATCTCTATGTAAAGTTGAGCATAGGAAAATTTCCTGATTCTCTGGTTTTACAAAGAATTCTTTCATATGTTTATCTATACCCTCTAGTAGTAAAATTCTCGCAAGTCCAGATTTCCTGTCTCTTGGGTCTGTTATATATGTATCCAATTCTATAGCATTTGATGATGTAGATGTATAGTATTTTTCTATATCAAAATTTGGTCTCTCATGAATAACTAATGGTCCACTTTCAAGTATTTTTTGATACTCTCTTTCTTCTTCACTTAAAAATGTTTCTAATTCTTTTGCATCTATGCTGTTTGGTTTTACATTTTCTTTTCCAAATTCTTTAGAAATTTTGTCTGCCGTAAACCAATAAAACCTTTGATACATCTCACTTACGCCTGGTTTTGCAGATTCCATTTTTTGAATATATTCAGACATACATGAATTTAGTTTTTCTCTTAATTTACTTTTTTCATGAAAGCCATTATTAGGTTCTTGTAATTCGTGCTCTAAAAAAGCCATTATATCTCCACCATATTGTGGAAATTCTCTAAGCACTTTTTCTTTTGCATATTTATATGCTTCTATTTTTATTTGGTATGTTTCAAGCATATCTCTTTTATATTCTAGTTCACTTGGATATAAGCCTTTAACATACTCATCATATTTCTCTCCGTATTTAAAATATTTTGTTATGTCGTTATATATAAATGCATTTTGCCCCTGTGTTATGTATGTTGCAGCTATTACATTACCTTGTTCATCAACTGCAACTAAAACTGTGTTTTCCTTTGAATGAATATAAGCAGAAATATCTTCTGCTCCTGTTGGGAATAATTGCCCTTTTTGTCCCCTTTCTTCCATATTTGCTAAAACCACTTGTTCTAGGTTTGCTACTTGTTCTAAGTAGCTTCTCTCATTGTCTTTAGTAAGCTCTAGTATTTTATACTTCATGTCTTTCCCCTCATTGTACATTATTAATATTAAATACTTAAATATAGTTATATTCGTAGTATTTTTCTGGCTGGGGTGGTAGGATTCGAACCTACGGAATGTCGGAGTCAGAGTCCGATGCCTTACCACTTGGCGACACCCCAATGTTTGGGTAATGAATAATATTGCTATTATTCATTACCTGTACTTTTTATCTTAATTTATTTGGATATATTGCTGTTTTTCCTAGTTCGTCTTCTATATTTAATAATCTGTTGTATTTTGCAACTCTATCTGTTCTACATGGTGCACCTGTTTTTATTTGTCCTGCATTCATTGCAACTGCAACATCTGCTAATGTTGTATCTTCTGTTTCTCCTGATCTATGTGATACAACTGCTGTATATCCGTTTTTCTTTGCAAGTTCTATTGCATCTAATGTTTCTGTTAATGTTCCAATTTGGTTTAATTTGATTAGTATGCTGTTTGCTGTTTTTAGGTCTAGCCCCTTTTGTAATCTCTTTATATTTGTTACAAATAGGTCGTCTCCAACTATTTGAATTTTGCTTCCTAATCTATCTGTAAGTTTTTTCCAGCCGTCCCAATCTTCTTCTGCTAAACCATCTTCTATTGAGATTATTGGGTATTTTTCTACTAATTCACTCATGAAATCTATCATTTCATCAACTGTTTTTAGTTCTCCTATTTTCCAGAAATAATACATTCCATCTTTTCCTATTTTCTTTGCTTCATCATACATTTCTGTTGCTGCACAGTCTAATGCTAGGCAAATATCTTTACCTGGTTCATATCCTGCTTTCTTTATTGCTTCTACTATTGTATCTAAGGCTTCTTCTTCATTTTTTACCATTGGTGCAAATCCACCTTCGTCACCTATTCCAGTAGATAGTCCTCTTTCTTTTAATACGCTTTTTAAATTGTGGTAAACTTCTGCACACATACGTAAGCATTCTTTAAAGCTTGATGCTCCTACTGGCATAATCATGAATTCTTGTACGCTTAAAGTAGAATCAGCATGTTTTCCACCATTCATAATGTTCATCATTGGAATTGGTAATGTTTTTGCATTTGTACCACCAATGTATCTATATAGGCTCATTCCAAGTGCATTTGCTGCTGCTCTTGCAACTGCAAGTGATACACCTAGTGTTGCGTTTGCTCCTAATCTGCCTTTGTTTTCTGTTCCATCTAATTCGATTAGTTTTTTATCAATTTCTACTTGCTCAAATACGTTCATTCCTTCTAGTTCTGGTGCAATTATTTCATTTACATTTGCTACTGCTTTTGTTACACCTTTTCCTAAGTATCTAGATTTGTCTCCATCCCTTAGTTCAACTGCTTCGAAACTTCCTGTTGATGCTCCAGATGGTACCATTGCTACACCATTTGAACCATCTTCTGTTACAACCTCAACTTGTACTGTTGGGTTTCCTCTAGAGTCTAATATTTCTAAGGCTCTAACTTCTTCAATTGCTAAATAGTCCTTCATAAAAATTCCTCCTATTAAATTAATTATTTATGATAAGGCTTTCGCCTGTCATTTCTGCTGGTTTTTCTATTCCCATTATTTCAAGCATTGTTGGTGCTAGGTCTGATAATCTTCCTGGCTTTAATTGAGAATTTTTTCCAACTAATACAAGATGTACTGGGTTTGTTGTATGAGCTGTGTGTGGTTCACCTGTAGTATAATCTATCATTTGTTCTGAATTACCATGGTCTGCTGTAATTAAAAGCACACCATCGACATCATTTATTGCTTCATAAACTCTACCAACACATGTATCTATTGTTTCCATTGCCTTTATTGCTGCATCTAAACTTCCTGTATGTCCAACCATATCTGGGTTTGCATAGTTTAGAATTATTACATCATATTTTTTACTTTCTATTGCTTCTACTACTTTATCTGTTACTTCTATTGCACTCATTTCTGGTTGCATATCATATGTTTCAACCTTTGGAGATGGTACTAAAATTCTATCTTCTCCATTATATTGTTTTTCTTCTCCTCCATTGAAAAAGAATGTAACATGCGCATATTTTTCAGTTTCAGCTATTCTTAATTGTGTTAATCCTTTTTTAGAAATAATTTCTCCAAATGTATTTTTTATTTCTTCTTTCTTGAATACTATATGAACATTTTCAATTGTGTCATCATAGTTTGTAAAACATACATAATATAGTGGGAAATATTTTCTTTCAAATCCTGTGAATTCTTTATCTACTAAACTTCTTGTAATTTCTCTTGCTCTATCTGGTCTAAAGTTAAAGAATATTACAGAGTCGTTTTCGCTTATTGTTGCAATTGGGGTATCGTCTCCATTGCAAATTACTGTTGGAACAACAAATTCATCAAAGATTTCTTTTTGGTATGAGTCCTCAATTGCAATTGTTGCAGATGTAGCTTTTTCTCCAATTCCATTAACCAATGCATCATATGCCTTTTGCACTCTTTCCCATCTTTTATCTCTATCCATTGCATAAAATCTACCTTGGATACTTGCTATTTTTCCAACACCTTTTTCTTCCATTTTTTTCTCTAGCTCTGCAATATATCCTTCCCCTGATGCTGGTGGAGTATCACGTCCATCTAAGAAGCAATGTACATATACATCTTCAAAATCTCTTCTTTTTGCAAGCTCTAGTATTGCATATAAATGGCGTATATGGCTATGTACGCCACCATCTGATAGTAATCCCATTATGTGTAATTTAGAATGATTTTTTTTGCAATTTTCAATTGCCCCAACTAACTCTGGTAAACTAAAAAAATCTCCATCTTCTATTGATTTTGTTATTCTTGTTAATTCTTGGTAAACAATTCTTCCTGCGCCAATATTAGTATGTCCTACTTCAGAATTTCCCATTTGCCCTTCTGGTAGTCCTACGTCTAAACCACTTGTTTTTATTATTGTGTTTGGATTAGTTTTTAGTATTTTATCTAAGACTGGAGTATTGGCTAGTGCCACAGCATTACCGTCTGTTCTCTCATTTATTCCTACTCCATCTAGTATCATTAGCATTGTTACTTTTTTATCCATATATTATCCTTCCTTGTAATTAACAATTTTTGCGAATTCTTCTGGTTTTAAACTTGCTCCTCCTACAAGGCCTCCGTCTATATCAGACATTTCAAAAAGTTCTTTCGCATTTGATGATTTCACACTTCCACCATATTGAATTATTACTTTTTCAGCACTTTCTTTTCCATACATTTCTGCAATTTCTTCTCTAATCCATTTTATGGTTTCATTTGCATCTTCTTTTGTTGCAGTTTTTCCTGTACCAATTGCCCAAATTGGTTCATATGCAACTATTGTACTTTCAATTTCGGCATTTGTCAAGTCTTTCAAGCCTTGTTTTACTTGGTTTTGTATAACTTCTTTAGCTATACCTTGTTCTCTCTCTTCTAAGCTTTCTCCTACACATACAATTGGTTTTAAACCAACTTTGTGTGCAGATTTTAATTTTTTATTAACAGTTTCATCTGTTTCTGCAAAGTATGCTCTTCTTTCTGAGTGTCCTATTATTACATATTGAACACCTATTGATTTTAGCATTTCTGGAGATACTTCACCTGTATATGCTCCAGATTCTTCCCAGTGCATATTTTGAGCACCTATTTTAATATTCGTTCCCTGAGCAGTTAACAATGCGTAAAACAAGTCTGTATATGGTATGCATAAAACGACTTCACTTTCAGCATTAGCCACTAGTGGAGCAAAAGCATCTAAAAATGCTATTGCTTCATTTGGAAGCATATTCATTTTCCAGTTACCTGCTATTACTTTTCTCCTCATATATAAGTTTCCTTTCCCTTACATTATTTTATCAATATTTAGTTTATTTATATATCCTGCTGAATCGTAAGATGGTGTAACTCTGTATGTCTCTGTTGGAACAATCTCATTTAAATCTGATAAATTGTTTGAACTAATTGTTAATGGATGTTCTGGATAGTTGCTTACACTATCTTGTGCAATTTTTAATAAATCATTGATTTTGCTACCAGCTATATCTCCAATATAGTAGTTGAATTTTGAGTTAAATACTAATGTTGATATATCTCCTGGTTGATTTGTTGATGGTTGCTCTGTAGCATTTTGGCTATCTCCATTTTCTGTAATTTCTACTTCATTTATATATCCTTCAACATCAAATAGAACTTCAACTTTATAAACCTTTGTTGATAACACATCATCTACTTTTGTTATTCCATTACTGCTTATATTTACTGTATGTCCATCTGTTCTTGTTGAATTATTTGTTCCAATAAGTGAGATTAGAGCTTTTACTTGGCTACTTGAAACTTTTTCACCTTCATATGGTGTAAATTGGCTATTAAATGTTCTTATAGCAAGTTCTTTTGTTTGTTCATCATCTATATTTGGTTCATCAGTTGTATTATTTGTATTATTTATATCTTCATTCGTATTGTTTACATTATTACTTAATTGGTTACTTGTATTTACTGTTGTAATATTATTTGCAATTTTTTGTTGTTGAAGCACAATATATATAATTGCTCCTACAAGTGCCACTATTAACACTGCTACAATAACCATTAATATAACTACCATTTTTCTATTATTCATTGTGTTTTATCCCTCCATTATTTATTATTTAAACATGCTATACCTGGTAATACTTTTCCTTCTAAGAACTCTAAAGAAGCTCCTCCACCTGTTGAAATATGTGTCATTTTATCTGATAGTCCAAATTTTTCTACAGCTGCAGCAGAGTCTCCGCCGCCTATTACAGTTACTGCTTGGGTTTCTGCTAAAACTTCTGCAATAGCTTTTGTTCCTTCTTCAAATTTTGAAAATTCTGTTACTCCAAGTGGTCCGTTCCATACTACAGTTTTAGCGTTTTTAATTGCATTTTTGAAAAGTTCAATTGTTTTTGGTCCTATATCTAGTCCCATAAAACCTTCTGGTATTTCTGCACTTTCTACATACTTATCTTCAGCTTCATTTGAATATTCTGCTGATACATGGTTATCTATTGGAAGTAAAATTTCTACATTCTTTTCCTTAGCTTTACTTAATATATCATTTGCTAAGTCTATTTTATCTTCTTCACATATTGATGTTCCTATGCTATGCCCTTGTGCTTTATAGAATGTATATGCCATTCCTCCGCCTATAATTAGTGTATCTACTTTATCTAATAAATTTTCTATTACACCTATTTTATCTGAAACTTTTGCTCCTCCAAGTATTGCAACAAAAGGTCTTTCAGGGTTATCTAATGCATTTCCCAAGAATTCTAATTCTTTTTCTATTAAGAAACCAGATACTGCTGGCAAATAGTCTGCAACTCCTGCTGTTGAAGCATGTGCACGGTGTGCTGTTCCAAAAGCATCATTTACGTATATTTCAGCAAATGAAGCCAGTTTTTTAGCAAATTCTGGGTTGTTTTCTTCTTCTTCCTTATGAAATCTTACATTTTCTAGAAGTACAACTTCGCCTTCTTTAATTTCAGATGTAAGTTTTTCAGCATCTTCTCCTATAACATCTTTTGCAAGTTTAACTTCTTTACCTAATAGTTTAGAAAGTTCCTCTGCTACTGGTTTTAAAGAATATTTCAAATTGAATTCTCCCTTAGGTCTTCCTAAGTGTGAGCATAGTATAACTTTTGCATTGTGGTCAATTAAATACTCAATTGTTGGTATTGCTGCTCTTATTCTTCTGTTATCTGTAATTTTTCCTGTTTCCTTATCTAGTGGAACATTGAAATCACATCTTACAAGAACCTTTTTTCCTGTAACATCAATGTCTCTAACTGTTTTTTTATTCATGTTTCTTCCTCCCTTTAAACATTTTTTGGACGAGCAAAGCTCGCCCTTAAAATCTGTTTATTTCTTTGAAATATATATTGCTAGATCAACTAGTTTGTTTGAGTAACCCCATTCATTATCATACCAAGCAACTAATTTAACAAAGTTATCTGTTAATTGAATACCAGCTTTGCTATCAAATATTGATGTATGTGGATCATGTATAAAGTCTGATGATACAACATCTTCATCAACATATTCTAGTATTCCCTTAAGTTCGTTTTCTGATGCATGTTTTACTGCTGCACATATTTCTTCATATGTTGCAGATTTTTCTAGATTACATGTTAAGTCTACAACTGATACATCTACTGTAGGTACTCTAAATGCCATACCTGTTAATTTTCCATTTAATTCTGGAATTACTTTTCCAACTGCTTTTGCAGCTCCTGTAGATGATGGTATTATGTTTGCTGAAGCTGCTCTACCGCCTCTCCAATCTTTTTTAGAAGCTCCATCAACTGTTTTTTGTGTCGCTGTTGTGCTATGAACTGTTGTCATTAATCCTTCTTTAATTCCAAAGTTATCGTTTATAACTTTTGCTAAAGGTGCTAAACAGTTTGTAGTGCAAGATGCATTTGAAATAATTGTCATGCTTGGGTCATATTTATCATTATTAACACCCATTACAAACATTGGGGCATCTTTTGATGGTGCACTAATTAAAACTTTCTTTGCACCAGCATCAATATGAGCTTGAGCTTTTTCTAGTGTTGTAAATACTCCTGAACATTCTAAAACATATTCTACTCCTTCAGCTCCCCAAGGAATATTGTGTGGGTCCATTTCATTATATACATTTACTACTTTATCATTAACATATAATTTATTACCTTCTCCTCTAACTTGTCCGTTGAATTTTCCATGTACTGTATCAAATTTTAACATATATGCCATATAATCTGCTGTGATAAAAGGGTCATTTACTGCAACAACATCAACTTCTCCTTTCTCTAAAGCTGCTTGGAAAACTAACTTTCCAATTCTTCCAAAACCATTGATTCCAACTTTAACTGACATAATTTGTTCCTCCTTAAATTTATAATTTTACGTGCCTATTGTATAACAAAAGAAAACACTTTTCAAGTGTTTTCTTATAATTTATTGAGATTTTTCATATTAAAATTGGCTGTATTTGTTCTCCTTGGAATGCCCTTTCTATTGTTTCTCTAATATAAACTGAGCTAAAGAGTAAGGAAGCTGGTTTTGTAATTGGGTTATCCTGCCTGAACGGTACAAAAAATACATTTTTTTGCTTCAAAAGTTTTCCTATATTTTCTGCTTCAATTGATAAACCATCATTTGTTGCAACCCCTATTACCAAATTGTTTCCACTCTTTAAATTTGTTTTCGCAGAAACCAACACGGGCGTATCAATAATTCCATTTGCAAGTTTCCCAATGGTATTTCCTGTACATGGAATTATTGCCATTATATCTGTTGAAATTCTATGCCCAATTGGCTCTGCATCTTCAATTGTATGTATAATTTTCTTTCCTGTAATATTTTCTATTTGTTTTGAAAACCCTTTAAAATCTAAGTTGTAGCAGTTAAAAGACATGACAGGTATTATATCTGCACCATTATTAATCAATTTTTCTATTTGAGGAATTACCTTCTCAATTGCGTAAAAAGCACTTGTTATTCCAATTACAATTCTTTTGTTCTTCAATTCCATAAAAATCTCCCACATTTGTTTTATATATATATTATATGTTTTATGTGGGATGATGGTTATTTATATATTCTCTCTACTTCCGCTCTAATTTCTTCTGGAACCAAGTCTTGGACGTTGTTTCCTAGTTTTAGTTGCTCACGAATATAGGTTGAACTGATATTCATTTTTTTCATGTTTTTTAGCTTTATAAAAGATGATTTATATTTTTTTAGGAACTCACTTTTTTCTATAATATCTTCTGTGTTGTCCTCGCCTCTATCTAGTACTATAATTTTGAAGTTTTTTAGTAATTCGTCTGGCTTGTACCATGTTTCTAGTTCTTTTAGATTGTCTGTTCCTATTAGGAAGTATATTTCTTTTTCAGGTTTTTGTTCCTCTATTATTCTTAGTGTTTCTATTGTATATAACTGCCTTTCGCTTTTTAGCTCTAAGTCAGAAACTTCTAAGTTTTCTTGAGAGTTACAAATGCTTTTTAGCATATTAAGCCTAACCTCATCAGGGGCTAGTCCTTTTTTATTATATTTTGTGCTTACTGGTACAAATATTACTTTTTCAATTTCGTTCATTTCTTCTAAAACTTGTTTTGCTAAGTTTATATGTGCAACAGTTGGCGGGTTAAATGACCCGCCAAATACAGCAATTCCTGTTTTATTCATTAATACATTCCTTCCATACCTTGTGGCATTGCTCCATGGTCTCCACAATGACATTCTTTTTCTTTTTTATCTGTTACAACGCTTTCTGTTGTTAAGAACATTCCTGCTATACTTGCAGCATTTTGAAGTGCGCTTCTTGTAACCTTTGTTGGGTCTACAATTCCAGCCTTTTTCATGTCTACATATTCTTCTTTGCTACTATCAAAGCCAATACCTTTTTCTGATGTTTTTACTTTTTCAAGTATTACAGCTCCTTCTAGCCCTGCATTTACTGCAATTTGTCTTACTGGTTCTTCTAATGCTTTTAGAACTATTCTTGCACCTAGTTTTTCGTCTCCTTCTAATGTATCTGCTAATTTTTGAACTCTAGGCATTACATTTACAAGTGCTGTTCCTCCACCTGCAACAATTCCTTCTTCAACTGCTGCTTTTGTTGCTGATAAAGCATCTTCTATTCTTAGTTTTTTCTCTTTCATTTCTACTTCTGTTGCAGCACCAACTTCAATTACAGCTACTCCTCCTGCAAGTTTTGCTAGTCTTTCTTGTAGTTTTTCTTTATCATACTCGCTCTTTGTTTCTTCAATTCCTGTTCTTATTTGTTTTACTCTTGATGCTATTGCTTCTTTATCTCCTGCGCCATCTACTATAATTGTATTTTCTTTTTGAATTTTAACTTGTTTTGCTCTACCTAATTGTTCTACTGTTGTGTCTTTTAATTCTAGTCCTAAGTCTGATGTAATTACCTCTCCTCCTGTTAGAATTGCTATATCTTCTAGCATTTCTTTTCTTCTATCTCCAAAGCCTGGTGCCTTTACTGCAACTACATTTAAAACACCTCTTAGTTTGTTTAGAACAAGTGTTGATAATGCTTCTCCTTCAATATCATCAGCTATTATTACAAGCTTTCCTGATTGTTGCATTAATGCTTCTAGTAATGGTAATATTTCTTGTATGTTGCTTATTTTCTTATCTGTAATTAATATATATGGGTTTTCCATTACTGCTTCCATTTTATCTGTATCTGTTACAAAGTATGGAGAAATATATCCTTTATCAAATTGCATTCCTTCTACAACATTTAAACCTGTTGTAGCTGTTTTAGATTCTTCTATTGTTATTACTCCATCTTTTGAAACTTTTTCCATTGCATCTGCAATTAAGTTTCCAATTTCTTGGTTGTTTGCTGAAATGCTCGCAACTCTTGCTATATCTTCTTTTCCATTAATATCTGAACTAATTTCTTTTAAACCTTCAACTGCTTCTCCAACGGCTTTATCTATACCTCTTTTAATAGCCATTGGTTCTCCACCTGCTGCAACGTTTCTAACGCCTTCTTTGATTATAGCTTGGGCTAAAACTGTTGCTGTTGTAGTTCCATCACCTGCAACATCATTTGTTTTTGTTGCAACTTCTTTTACTAATCTTGCACCTATGTTTTCATATGGGTCGTCTAGTTCAATTTCTTTTGCTATTGTAACACCATCATTTGTAATTAAAGGTGCTCCAAAGCTTTTATCTAATACTACATTTCTTCCTTTTGGTCCTAATGTAACTTTTACTGTATCTGCTAATGTGTTCACACCATCTAGCATTTTCTTTCTGGCTTCTTCGCCAAATTTAATTTCTTTTGACATAATAAAAATCTCCTTTCAAATTATTCTACTATTGCTAGAATATCATCTTGTTTTACTATGATGTATTCCTCGCCATCAATTTTAACTTCTGTTCCTGCATATTTGCTTACTATTACTTTATCACCTTTTTTTACATACATTTTTACTGGTTTTCCGTCTATTTCGCCTCCTAGTCCTACTTCGATTATTTCAGCTACTTGTGGTTTTTCTTTTGCTCCACTTGAAAGTATTATTCCACTTTTTGTTGTTTCCTCGTTTTCTATCATTTTTAAAACTACTCTGTCTTGTAATGGTTTTATCATTTTCCATTCCTCCTTCAAAAATTTATTAGCAGTCTAATTAATCGACTGCTAATAATTTATACCTTTTTTCATAAAATGTCAATACTTTTTTGAAAATTTATTTTTTATTTACTCCTATAATTCCTCCAATCCCACCAATTAGAATACTTGTAGCCATCATAATTATTGAATAAATATTTAATGAAAAGTCTTTTGAAATAATACTTGAAATTAAATACAAAGCTAAAATGTATATAGCACCAACCAAAGCTCCATTTACAATTCCATTTCTTTTAATTTTCGAAGTAGTTATCTGACTTCCAACTAAAATACAAAGTGCAGTAACCACAATAATAACAGTAGGCATACTGTTTTCGTTTATATTTGAATAAGTAAGCACTACAGCAAATATCATTAATAGCACTATTGTTGCTATAATAGAAATTAAACTACCCTTCAAAATTATTACAATACCATTAGAATTATTCTCCTTAACATTAACCATCTTTCCCTCCATGGTTAATGTATATTCCTTTTTATTTTCAAATATTCTCTTATTTTTTTACTTTTTGTATGGACAAATTGATTATTTTTGTGTATTATATATATGTACATTTTGAAAGGATTGATTTAATAAAAATGAAGAAGTTTTTTAAATTATTTTTGATCTTATTTTGCTTAGTAATGTTAAGCTTTTCAGCTGTTTATGCAGTTGATATTGATATGAATATAGAAAATGAAAATATACAAAATAATGTTTCAAATGATACTATTCCAAGAAACGAAGTATCAAATAATGTTGTAAATAATAATGCAAGCCCTGTTTCTAATTCAAATGTTAATGCACCTGCAAAGACTTCTACTACAACTACTAGCGAAGATTTTCATTTGAGTGTTTCTGATATTATTAATATAATTCTTATAGCTGTTGGCGTAGTTTTAATTTTGCTTGCTATTGCGATTTTAATAAGATTAAAATAAATTTTGTTTGCCTTTTTATGTATGAAAAGGCAATTTTTTTATGCATATTTTTTTCTAGATTTTAAAATAATATTATTGAATTCTAAAAATAGGAGGTAAAAATCATGCATAAAAAAAGTTTTGTATTAGTATCTGTAATTCTTTTTGTTCTATGCATATTTTCAGGTTTTGTTTCAGCAAACACAGGTGATGTAAAAAACGGTGTTTCTAATGTTACAAATGCTGTTGTTGATGGCGTTAACCGTATGGGTGGCGATGTACGTAATGGTATTGGTTCTGCTGAAAATGGTGTTGAAGATGCTTTAAGAATGAATGACACTAAAATAAACGATAATGTTAGAGACTACTCAGCTACAAGAACTGCTACAAATGGTATTACAAATAATACCTCAACTATGTGGGTTTGGGTTATTGTTGCAATAGCTGCTATAGTTATAATAGGTCTTGTTTGGTATTATGGAGCAACTAATAATAATCATCATAATGATGAATAATGTTCACTTTTCTAAATAAATGTGATATAATATTTCATATTTATTTAGAAGTACATAATGCTTTTGCATTATTTGTACTTAAGAAGGAATGATTTAAATGTCAAAATTAATTGCAAAAAATCCAACTGCTAAGCACAATTATACTATTATAGATACACTAGAAACTGGTATTGTATTATCAGGAACAGAAATTAAGTCTATTAGAAATGGGAAGGTGAATTTAAAAGATAGTTATGCAGGAATTAGAAATGGCGAGCTTTTTATCTATAATATGCATATAAGTCCATATGAATTTGGAAATATATACAATAAAGACCCTTTAAGGGATAGAAAGCTTTTAGTAAATAAAAATGAAATTAATAAACTTGTACGGTCAAATTAAGCAAAAGGGGTATTCTCTTGTACCTATGAGTTTATATTTTAAGGGTAACTTTGTAAAGGTTGAACTAGGCATTGGCAAAGGCAAAAAGCTTTATGATAAGCGTGAAGATATGGCAAAAAAAGATGCTGAAATGCGAATGAGGAAGCAAATGGCTTCACATGAAGAATAAAATAAATTAAAGGCAAGTTTTAAAGCTTGCCATTTGGTTTATTTCTCTACTATTGATAACACTGTCTTATCCTCTTTGAAAACTTCTTCTAGCACTTGTTTTGTGTATTCTGGTGTTACTTGCTCATATTCTTCTATATATTCAAAACTGTTTATACCTTTCATATAGTCCCCTACAAACATTCTGCAGATTTCAGCTACATCATCATATTCTTTTACATAGTTACCATATATCATGTTTTTTACTCTTTGGAAATGTGCTAAATCTATATCGTTTTCCTTCATCTGCTTAATTTCCGCTTCAAATTTTTCTAAAACTTTTTTAGGATCGTTTGACTGCCCAGTTATTGAAACATGTGCATATTGTTTTGAAAATTCATAATCTAAATATGGTTCTCCTGTAATTAGTTCAGCTTCATAAAGTTCTTTATATAATTTTGAACTTTTTCCAATTAGCATATTTAATAGTATTTCAATTGCTATATGCTTTTTTACAATGCTACTGCTTGTGCAGTTTTTGTTGTCGATTACATCTTTTATGCCTATTACAAATATTGGCATACTAACTTCCATGTTTTGTGTATTTTCTTTCTTTACAATTTGCTCTGGTTCTTCTGGATATATTCTTTTTATTTCTCCATGCTTTTCTGTAGGTTTTAAACGTTTTTTTACTTCCTCTATTAATGCTTCTGGCTCAAATTCGCCTGCAAAGCACATTACCATATTTGATGGATGATAAAATGTATTGTAACATTTGTATAAAATTTCTTTATCTATTTTGCTTATTGATTCTATTGAACCTGCAATATCTATTATAATTGGGTTATTCTTGTACATGCATTTCATTGCATTCATATACACTGCCCAACTTGGGTAATCATCATACATTTGAATTTCTTGCCCAATTATTCCTTTTTCTTTTTCAACGTTTTGGTCTGTGAAATATGGGTTTTGTACATAATCCATAAGTTCGTCCATTGCTGGATAAAAGTTATCTGTACATTCAAATAGATAGCATGTATGATCTGTTGTTGTATATGCATTTGCATTTACTCCAAGTGCTGTTAATGTATCTAAGCTGTTTGTTCCATTTTGTTGTTCAAACATTTTGTGTTCCAAAAAATGTGCCACACCATCTGGAATGTTTGTTTCTTCTTTATCATTTGGTGCTATAAATTTATTATCTATTGAACCAAAGTTTGTAGCCCATATCATATATTTTTTTTGTATATTTTTCTTTGGCATTATCATAACTGTTAAGCCATTTTCAAGCTTTTCAACATATAGCTTTTCTTTTACTTTTGAATTTTCTATAATTTGCATATGATTTTTACACCCTTTCTTTTAGTTATTTTCATTCATTAAGAAGTATATTGTATTTATGTGTATGTTTTTTGCTATTTCTAATATTTCTTCTCTTGTAACTGAATTAATTTTATCCATATATTCCTCAAATGTTAATAGTGTTTTAGATAGTTCTTGACCCATGTAGTATGTTATTTCAGAATCTTGTTCATCTTGAACTGTTTTTATTCCTGACGTCATGTATTTTTTTGCATTATCAATTTCTTCATCTGAAAATTTTCCATTTTTCATATCTTTTAACTGTTCTTTTATTATTTCAAGTGCTTTTGAATAGTTTTTAATTTCTATTCCTGCTCTTATGAAAATGTTGTTTTTTTGTCTTACATATGTTGATCTTGCTGAATATGCCAATCCTGCTTTTTCTCTAACATTTTGGAACATCTTTGATGTTGCACTTTCGCCTAAGATTACGTTATATATACACATTGCATATCTTGAATCTTTCTTATAATAGTCTATATCTAGCCCAATTACTAGCTTTCCTTGTGTTACATCTTTTACATCTTGTATAGTTTGAATTTGTACTTCCTTCTTTTTTTCAGTATCTTCTGTGTTTACAATATGTGTATCTTCTCTTTCTTGAAGTTTTTGTATATTGGGGTTTTCTTCAATTATTGAAATTACGCTATCTGTTTGCAATTCGCCTGATGCAAAAAAATCTATTTTAGCTATGCTTAAAAGATTTTGATAATCTGTATATAAGTTTTCCTCATTGATGTTTTCTAGATCTTCTATATATCCATATTTGTATAGCCCATAAGGTTCATTTTTATACATTTCTTCTATGCATCTTGTATATGCATACATATCTTTGTTATCAATTCTTCCATCTATTAATCTTTTTATTGTTTTCTTTTCTGAATCAACATATTCTTTTTTAAAGTGATTGTTCTCAGTTAAAGGGTTAAAAATTACATCAAGCAATAACTCTATTGCCTTTTTTGATAAGTTTTCTTTGTTTGGCAAAAAGTTATCGTTTAATGTTTCTAAATAAAATTTTAAAACCTGGTTATCTCCTGTTTTTTCAACACCACAATCTAATGTTGCTCCATACATATTTTCTAGCTCTATGCTAATTTCTTCTTGTGATTTTAGCTTTTCTGTTCCACGTCTTAGAACAGCTGGTATAAGTGCATTTTTAGTTATGTTTTCACGATTTAATGGCACAGTTAAAAACATTGCAAACAAATTTGTTTTGAATTTGTTTGTTTCAATTACATGTGCTTGTATTCCCTTTTTAATTTCTTGAGTTTTATATGACATATTTTCTATCTCCTTTTTGTTTATTTTACCATTTATATTGTAATTTATACTAACTTTTTTTGCAATAGTTTTAACAAAAAAAGAGACTATTTTTAGCCTCTTTAATTTTATGTATTAGAATTTTCTTTTTCTTGCTGCTTCTGATTTTTTCTTTCTCTTAACGCTAGGTTTTTCATAATGTTCTCTTTTTCTAACCTCTTGTAGTACACCATTTCTTACACATTGTCTTTTAAATCTTTTTAATGCGTCTTCTATATTTCCATTATTAACTTTTATTTCTGCCATCTATAATTCCCTCCCCTCGATACTCTTTTACTTTGGGATTATTCCATAACTTGTACTATTATATATGAAAAATCGCTAAATGTCAATATTTGGAGTGAATTTTTTTATTCTATTTCCTTCAAATTTAAAGAAATATGGTTTTATATCTGGTAACAGGTCTCTTATATACACTATTTCTCCTGCTTTTGTTCTTAAAGTTATGTTCGGAAATGTTAAAATCATTCTTTTATTTCCCCAGAATTTATCTATTATTGCAACTGTTTTTGGATTACCATATATCTTTTCATACATACTTTCTGCCACTTCTTTATTTTTTATATCTATATTATGCTCAACAGCCATTCTCATTAAAAATAGTTCTTCTGCAACTCCTGTTATAATTATATCAAATAGCATGAATACTGTTGCAATGCCAACTAGCCATTTTAGTAGCTTTGGGCTAAGTTTTAGCTTTATGTGGTCAATTATTTTATCTACAACAGGGTTTATCATTTTCATTAAAACCAAACTTAGTATTCCCCAGAAAAGTGCATATAGCAAGCATATTCTTCCATTTATATTTAAAAATCTTTTTGAGTAGTCCCACCAACGTGCATTAAATAGTAGTTCTCCTAAAAAACTCATTGTATACTCAACTATGGAACCTGTTAGGCAACCTCCCAAAAATAGAGTGTAATTATTCTTATCGAAAAATCTTAGACTTAATATTAGAACTACAGCTCCAAAACCATAAATACCGCAAAATGGTCCATACATGAAACTTTGTCTACTTTCAATTACGTTATAGTTTATTAGTGCAAATAATGTTTCTACAACATACCCCACAAAACTATATATTATAAAATATGCAAGTATTCTCCATATGCTTATCTTTTTTCTGTTTTTCTCCATAAATATTTCTCCTTATTTTTTTACTGTTGTTTTTAAATAGCTTTCTATAAAACCGTTTAAATCGCCATTCATAACCGCTTCTACATTTCCTACTTCATAATTTGTTCTATGGTCTTTAACCAAAGTATATGGGCAAAATACATATGAACGTATTTGGCTTCCCCATGCTATATCTCGCTGAACTCCTTTTAGGTCTTCTATTTTATCTTTCTGTTCTTTTTCTTTTAATTCTAATAATTTAGATCTTAACATTGTCATTGCATATTCCCTGTTTTGTGTTTGTGATCTTTCTGTTTGGCATGCTGTTACAATGCCTGTTGGAATATGTGTAAGTCTTACTGCTGATGATGTTTTATTTACCTTTTGACCTCCTGCCCCTGATGCTCTATATACATCCATTTTTATATCTTCTGGGTTTATATCTAATTTAATGTCTTCTGTAATTTCTGGCAAAACTTCTAATGAAGCAAATGATGTATGCCTTCTTCCGCCACTATCGAAAGGTGATATTCTAACTAATCTATGCACTCCCATTTCTCCTTTTAAATATCCATAAGCATTCTCACCTTTTACTAAAAATGTTACACTTTTAATTCCAGCTTCATCTCCATCTAAATAGTCTAGTTCTTGAACTTCGAAGCCGTTATTAACTGCCCATTTACAGTACATTCTATATAGCATCTCTGCCCAGTCTTGAGATTCTGTTCCTCCTGCTCCTGGATGAAGAGTTAATATTGCATTGTTTTTATCGTATTTACCTGAAAGTAATGTTTCCATTTCTAACTTCTCTAGGCTTTCTTCTAGTTTTGATGTGTTTTTTAAAACTTCCTTGCCCAGCTCTATATCTTCTTCCTGTAATAGCAATTCATTTAAACTTTCTAAGTTTTCTAATTCATTTTGTAATTTTTCAAAATTCTCTACCTTGTTTAATAATCTTTTCATTTTTGTAAGAACACTACTAGATTCTTGGTTGTTATCCCAAAAGCCTTGTTCATTAGTTTTGGCTTCTAATTCTTTTATTTCTTTTTTTAGTTCTACTATTCTTAGTGCTTCCCCTATTGATTTTAATCTTTCTTTTAGTGAAATTAGTTTATGTTTGTTTTCTTCTAGTTCTATCAAATGTTTCACCTCTTTTATTTATTCTACAAAAATATTATAGCATATATGTCAAATTTAAAACAGCTACAAAATTAATTGTAACTGTTTTTTTGTTATCTTTGTATGTCTTCCATTCTTTTTTTAAGTTCGTCCATTTCTTGTTGTTTTCTTTCCATTTCTTTTCTTAATGCGTATTCTCTCATTTGCTTGTATTCACGTCTTCTTTCTGTCATTTCTGGTAAATTATGTACTGTTTCTCCTATATCTGTTTCAAATATTTTAATATATTCGCCATTTCTATTAGCAATACTGCCTATATAATTTCCACATGGTTGGCTTGGGTTATTTTCTAAGCCTCTTTGCAAATATCTATTTACCCTTCCTTGGTCTAGTAACTTATTCATTACAGCATTACCATACTCTGGTTCATTTAATAATCTATTTACATCTAATTGTGTTATTATTTTGCTATAGTCTGTTCTTCTTGATATTTCTCTATTTGTAGCTCTATCAATTCTAATACAATCATCTTCACCATACCAAGATACCAATGCTTGTGTAAAAGGTCTTCCATTTATATTAATTTGTTTATTATCTATTATTAATCTTGTCATGTCATAAAATTCTTTAAGCCTTTTATCAGGTGTACTATAATCTATTTGTAGTCTTCCTTCTGGACTTTGTTTCACTGTATAAGGTCTTGCTTCTTCATTCTTTTCTACTGGTCTTGGTTCCTGGTTTTTAGGTTGTTTTTTAAATGCATCAAAAAATCCCATAAAATCATCTCCTATGCTAATATTTTATCATATTGAATAATTAATTGCAATTATTTTCCACAACAATTCTTATACTTCTTTCCGGCTTCCGGCATGGGCATGGGTCGTTACGGCCTACTTGTGGGCCTTCATTTTTTACTGGAGTGTTTGGTGCATTTTGTGATTTGTTTGGCACTGCAGTTTCTCTATCTTGTTTTAGCCCTTCTCCTGTAATTTTTACAGTTTGTTTTCTTTCAACTTTTTGTGGTCCTTGTAAATGTGTTAGTATTTTTACTACATCAATTTTTATATCGTTTGTCATTTGCTCGAACATGTCGAACCCTTCAAGTTTGTATAATGCTACTGGATCTTTTTGTCCATATGCTCTTAGACCAATTCCATCTTTTAGTTCGTCCATTGCGTCTATGTGGTCCATCCATTTCTGATCTACTACTTTTAGCATAACTACTCTTTCAAGTTCTCTTAATGTTTGTTCGCCTATTTCTTCTTCTTTTGCTGTATAGTTTTCTATAACTTTGTTGTATAGTTCTTCTTCTAACTCTTGAGTATTATCATTTACGTCATTTAGTTCTATACCTAATATTGATTTAGCTTCTGTTTTTATGCCTTCTTTATCTAGTCCTTCTTCTGTTTCATGTGTTAAAATGATTTCTTCTATTACAGAATGCATCATTTTTTGTATTTTTTCTTTTAAGTCTTTTCCATCTAAAACTTCTCTTCTTTGTGAATAGATTATTTCTCTTTGTGTGTTCATTACATCATCATATTGAAGTACATGTTTTCTTATGCTAAAGTGCTTTCCTTCAACTCTTTTTTGTGCATTCTCAACTGTTTTTGAAAGCAAGCCCATCTCTATTGGCATATTTTCGTCAGCTTTTAGAGTGTTGTAAACACTTGTTATCATGTCTCCACCAAAAATTTTCATTAAGTCATCATCTAGTGCTATATAAAATCTTGATTCTCCTGGGTCTCCTTGTCTACCGCTTCTACCTCTTAGCTGATTATCAATTCTTCTAGATTCATGACGTTCTGTTCCTATAATTTTTAGTCCACCAGCTGCTAGAACTTTTTCTTTTTCTTCTTTTATTTCTTCTTCGAATTTATTTTGATATTTATTAAAAGTTTCTCTTGCTTTTAGTATTTCTTCATCTTCTGTTTCATTATGTGCATTTGCTTGTTCTATTAGTTCATCTGAATATCCTTGTTTTCTCATTTCTTGTTTTGCTAAGAATTCTGAGTTTCCTCCGAGCATAATATCTGTACCACGTCCTGCCATGTTTGTTGCTATTGTAACTGCACCATATTTTCCTGCTTGTGCAATTATTTCGGCTTCTTTTTCGTGGTATTTTGCATTTAATACTTCGTGTTTTATTCCTTCACGTTTTAAGATATTGCTTAGTTTTTCAGAGTTTTCAATAGATACTGTACCTACTAGAACTGGTTGACCTTTTTCATGACTTTTTCTTATATCTTCTACTACTGCTCTAAATTTTGCTTTTTCATTTTTATATATAATATCATTTAGGTCTTGTCTTATCATTGGTTTGTTTGTTGGTATTGATATAACGTCTAGGTTATAAATCTCTCTAAATTCAGCCTCTTCTGTCATAGCAGTACCTGTCATACCAGATAATTTATTATACATTCTAAAGTAGTTTTGGAATGTTATTGTAGCTAGTGTTTTAGATTCGTTTGCAATTTTTACATGTTCTTTTGCTTCAATTGCTTGGTGCAAACCATCACTATATCTTCTTCCATACATAATTCTTCCTGTGAATTCATCTACAATTAGTACTTCTCCATCTTTTACTATGTAGTCTATATCCTTTTTCATTATACCATGTGCATGTAATGCTTTATTTATATAATGAACTATATCAGAGTTTTCTATATCATTTAAATTTTCTAGTTTAAAATATTCTTCGGCCTTTTTTGTTCCTTTTTCTGTAAGTGTTGCGGATTTTGCTTTTAGGTCTATTACATAATCATATTTTTCATTATCTTCTGCTTGGTCTAAATCTTTTGTATCTTCTTCAATTATTGTTTTTGCTTTTAATCTTTTAACAAAATCATCTGCTTTGCTGTATAAGTCTGAGCTTTCTGCTGCTGTTCCTGAAATTATAAGTGGGGTACGAGCTTCATCAATTAAAATACTATCTATCTCGTCTACAATAGCATAGTTTAGTTCTCTTTGAACCATTTCTTCTTTTCTTATAACCATATTATCTCTTAGGTAGTCAAAACCATATTCATTGTTTGTTCCATAAGTAATATCAGCTGCATATGCTTCTTTCTTTTGTTTTGGTGTCATTCCTGAAATTACTAGGCCAACTGTTAAACCTAGGAATTTGTATAGTTTTCCCATCCATTCACTATCTCTTTTTGCTAAGTAATCGTTTACTGTAACTACATGTACTCCCTTTCCTGTAAGGGCATTTAAATATACTGGTAAAGTTGCAACAAGTGTTTTACCTTCACCTGTTTTCATTTCTGCAATTCTTCCTTGATGTAGAATTATTCCACCTATTAACTGAACATCAAAATGTCTCATACCAAGTACTCTTTTTGAAGCTTCTCTAACAGTTGCAAATGCTTCTGGCAAAATATCATCTAATGTTTCTCCTTTTTGTAATCTGCTTTTAAATTCATCTGTTTTTGCTCTTAATTCAGCATCTGTTAGCTTTTCTACTGTTGGTTCTAAACTATTTATCTTTTCTACTATTGGCATTACTCTGCCAACTTCTTTTTCACTATATGATTTGAATAATTTACTTAAAAATCCCATAATGTCTCCTTCTTTCTTTTATACTAACTATATATTTATATCATAAATTATCATATCTTTCAAGATTTTACATACAATTAAATGAAAAGTCTGTTACTATTTGGATATATTAAAGTAGTCCGCCAAATCTCGTCGGAGCTTTTGTATTTATTTAAAATCGAACCCACGATGGAGACGCCTAAAGAAGCTTTTCGGGGGTCTTCGATTTTCTCTAAATACAAAACTCCTGCGTTTGGCTACTTATCTCTATAATTCAAGGGGTAATAGTAGCAAAAGTGAGGTATGTTATGTTTGTTTGGAATGTTAAGTTAAATAGCAAGAGCATTGTGAAATTTGCACTTATTATAATTAGTATAATTGTGGTTGTGTTCTTCCTTATTTCGCTTTATAAAATATTAAGTTCAAATTTCAAAGTTGAAGATGAGCCCATAGAGCCTGATGTGGCTTATATTAATTCTAATGAGTACACCAATATTTTAAAGTGTGTTTATGAAGATTTGAATACATATTTAGGTCAAAAAATTTGTTTTACTGGGTATGTTTATAGAAATTTAGATTTCCATGAAAATGAATTTGTTTTAGCTAGAGATATGACCGTTCAAGGTAGCTCAAAGACTTTAATTGTTGGCTTTTTATGTTCTCATAAAGATGCTAAAAATTTTGCAGATGGTTCATGGGTAAGAATTATTGGTGAAATTTCTAAAGGTAATTACCATGGTGAAATTCCAATAATAAAGATTACAAAAATAGAAAATACTGAAAAGCCTACTCAAGATGAACTTGTACCTCCACCAGATGCAACCTACATTCCAACTGGTATAATATATTAATAGCCAAAGATAAAACTCTTTGGCTTAATTTTATATTTCTTTAAATCCTTTTCCATAAACTTCCCTTGCATTTGTAATTATAATAAATGCTGAAGGATCTATTGCTTCTACTATTCTTCTTGCTTCTCCGTATTTCAGAACGTGCCATTACACATAATAATACTTTTTTGTCTTTTCTTGTATACATTCCTTCCCCATAAAGTGATGTAGTACCTCTTCCAATCTCGGTGTTTAATTCTTGAGATATTTCTTCCCATTTTGGAGAAATTATAAGTAGCATTTTGGAGAAGTTTACACCTTCTAAAAATATGTCTAGTATTTTTCCAAGTACATATATTGCAAGTGCAGAATAAAGTGCTATTTCTATGTCTTTGAAGTATAATGTATTTGCAGCAACAATTATTGCATCTGTTATTACTATTAGTGTTCCTGTTTTTAAGTGTGGCTTATACGATTTTATTATATTTGCAAGCAAGTCTGTTCCACCTGTTGAGCCATTTACTTTTAATACTATTGCTGTTCCAATTCCTACAATTATTGATCCATAAATAAATGCTAAAAATCTATCGGTTGTAGCTGGTTTCATGTGTTCAAATGCATTTAAGAAAACTGATAGTAGTACTGTTCCAGCAATTGCTTTTATAAAAAATTCTTTACCTACTCTAAAAAAAGCAATTAAAAATAAAGGTGCATTAAGTATTAGAATTAAAGTACCTACTGGTATTCCTGTTACATAAAATCCTATTGTTGCAATACCTGAAAATCCACCTGTTGATAGCTGATTTGGTAATAGAAATAGTTCTATTCCAAGTGCCATAATTAATGTTCCTATAGTTACTTTTGCCAAGTCCATCGCAAGTGCTCTTCCTTTAACAATATTACGCTTTGCTTTAAATCTCATACTTCTCACCTTCTATTATTATTAATTTTTCTTTTGACATTTATACATTTTTTGCCATATAGTTCTCATATAGTTTTTTTGCAGTTTCTGGACTATCTTGACCTTCTGCATTTTTTATTGGTGCAAAATCTTCTTCTCGTTTTCCTCTTAAGATAGCAATTTCATCAAAAAGTCCAAAGCTATCAAATACAAATTTCTCAAATTTATAGCAATTTGGTTCTGTTGGGTTTACTAGCTTTCCATTTTCGTCTATGTATTTAATTTTCTTTACTGCAACATGATATTTTAATTCTTTTGTGCTGGCTTTTTCAATTGCCTCTAAGCTGAAAAGATTACACATTATGTGTGATTCACCATATAAAAATTCTCCTGCTTCGTCTGTTGCAACCATCATTTCTTTTGGTACTTCTGTATATTCAATAACTTTTACTTTTCCATTTTTTTTGCATAATACTCCTACTCTTTCATTTGGACTGTTCTTAATTACTGTTCTAGTTGCAATATTAACATTTTGTTTTATTGCTAAGCCAAGTAAAAGTGTGTCTACATATTTTACAAGCAGATTATCTACAGAGCCTATAAAAATCCATTTTATGTTCTTAGATTTCATATCATCTATTATACCTTTTTTAGCCATTGAATAGAATATGCCACCATTTCCTTCTGATGCAAGTTTAATTAGTCCATCTTCGCCAAGAATTAGTTTTCCTTTTTTGTTTAAAAGCGGTAAATCCTCTTGCATAAAAAATTTTATATATTCCTTTGGATAATTAAAATAATTGTTCTTTTCAAAAAAAGCAACTGTTTCTTTATTATTTTCTGGGCTAGTCATTATATAACAATTTAGATACACGTTATACTTCTCATATGCATTTTTTAATTTATCTACTATAATTTCAAATAATGATTTTGTTTCACCATTTAATTCAAGCTTAAAAGTTCCTTTAGGTCCATTATGTCCAAGTCTTGTGCCTTGACCTCCTGCCATTATGCCTATTGCAAAATGTCCAGACTTTACAACATCTTCTCCTATCTTTATATATTCCTCAATTTCTTCTGTATCTTTCTTCTCTGGATTAATTGCTTTAACTGGGCTTATATCCTCAATATTACAAGTACAACAAGGGTGTGTTATTTCTTCATCTAATGTTTTTAATCTTTCAAAATCTATATGTAAAATTTGATCTGCCAATTCTTCATTTTTAACTTTAATATGTCCCTGTCCGTTTTCTTCAAGAATTCTTCTTGCTTCCTCTATCTTATTCATTATGACTTACGCTCCTTATGATTAAACTACCGATATACTATATCATGTTTTTTTAGTTTTGTCTAGTAGTGGGGGTAATTTTGGTTGGTAGTTAAAAGAAAACGCATATTGAGTGTTATTCAACATGCGTTGTTAATTTATTTATTTTTATTTTTTTGTTGCAGTATATGTATTGCCGTCTATTATTAAATCATCATCTATAAAAGCAAAAGAATAATTCATACCATTGTAAGTAATACCATGAATGTTATCTTGAGATATCCAAATTTTTAAACCATCTGGCATTATTATTTCTCCTCTACTTGAGTTAACAGTACCACTTACTAATTGCTCCCAAGTTAGCCCTTTTATAAACGTGTATTCTTTTACTCCAACATCTTCTAAATCAAATTTAAACGTACCTTCTTCAAAGTTTGTTTGTATTTCAAGCTCCCCTGTTTTTCCGTCTTCACTTTTAGCTGTAAATTTATATGTTCCATTTTTCTTTATTGGACCGAAACATTCCCCATGAAGATAAATCTTGTGTAGTATTGTTGTTTTGTAAAGTTAAAGTCACTCCATTTTGATATAATTCTTTTGCGGCTTCTTTAAATTCATCAGAATCATATACACACATATAATATAACTCATTCTTCAAATCCTGATAATCTGTATATTGCTTAACTATCATTTCGTCTAATTTTTCTTGTGTTATTTCATTTGCTTTTAGATAATTCGTAACCCAATCATCAAATGTCATGCCCACGTTTTTCGTAAAATACTTGTCTTTATCTACTTCATTTATATAATCGTAAGCTGAATTTTTTAAATAAACTCTAATTTTTCCATTGCCAGCTTTATACTTTAATTGCAAATTATTTCTATTAACGTAATCATCTATTGAATCATATTCAGTATCTCCTATTTTTATTTTCCCACCATTCATTTCTTCCTCTGTTGCTGTTTTGTAAGCATTTGTTGCCTTCTCTGCATTTCCTATTAAGTTGCTTTTAATTAAAATATTTACACTCACTGCTACTAATATTAACATTACTATTATTGTAATTATTAGCGATATTAATGTTATACCTTTGTTTTTCTTCATTTAACATCTTTCCCTTTGTTTTTATTCTTAAATTATTCTATAATAAAAAATTATAAATTGCAATATACTTTTACAATTTGTAATATATTTGTAATATTTTTAATTTAATAATATACCTCCACCAAATATAGTCCATGTGCTGGAAGGGTTTTTCCTGCTTTGGTTCGGTCTTTTGATTTGATTATTTCTGGTATTTCTTCTGGTTTTATTTTTCCGCAAGCCTACATCTACTAGTGTTCCAGAAATTATTCTTACCATATTGTACATAAAACCATTTCCTGTAAGTTCTATTATTATTCTTTCTCCATCTTGTTTTACTTCTGCTTTGTATATGGTTCTTACTGTGCTTTTTGAGCTTGTTCCACTTGCTTTGAAAGCTTTAAAGTCATGTTCTCCTTCAAAATATTTTGCTGCATTTCGCATTTTTTCTACGTCTAATTTTTGTGGAATATGGCATTCTAAGTCTCTATATATTGCTGTTCCTTGATATGAATTGTTTATTACATATCTGTACTTTTTACCTTTGCAACAGTAACGTGCATGAAAGTTTTCGTCCACTTCTTCTGCACTTTTTATTACTATACTCTTTTTCAATTTTGAATTAATTGCTATTGCCATTTTTCCTATTTCTATATTGCTATTTGTTTTAAAGTTCGCGGTTTGACCTAAGCTATGAACTCCACTATCTGTTCTTCCAGAAGCATTTAGTTCAACAGTTTCGCCAGTTATTTCTTTTATTGCTTGTTCAATTTCCCCTTGAATATTTAATTTGGTGGGTTGCTTTTGCCATCCACCAAATTTTTTACCATCATATTCTATTATTAGCTTTATATTTCTCATTTTTTCCTCGATAATTTGAATTTCTTTTTTTCTTCTACTTTTGGCACTAAGTTCTTTATTAAAATTTGTTTTAATGCATCTTCTTTTACATCAGCTATTAATGTTCCGTTTTTAGCTACTGAAATTTTTCCAGTTTCTTCTGATACAACTATAACTATTGCATCTGATTCTTTTGAAATTCCTATTGCTGATCTGTGTCTTGTACCAAGCTTTTTAGATATATTCTTATCATTTGCAAGTGGTAGCATACATGCTGCTGCCATTATTTTGCTTTCACTTATTATAACTGCACCATCATGCAGAGGTGTGTTTGGTTGGAAGATGTTTACTAAAAGTTGTGGTGAAATTTCTGCACCTATTGCTACACCTGTATCTATTATATCTTTTAGTTTTATATCTCTTTCAACAACTATTAATGCTCCTGTTTTTGTACTAGACATTTCTGTTGCTGCAATTACAACCTTGTAAATATTTTCTTTGGTTTTTGTTGCAATATCTTGTTCAATTCCAAAGAATTTGTTTACCTTGTTTGAACCTAATTGCTCTAAAGCACGTCTTAACTCTGGTTGAAACATAACTATTAATAATATTACTCCATATGTCATGAATGATGTTAATATGAAGTTTAACAATTTTAAATTGAAAAGTGAGCTAAGCATTGTTGCTGCAATTAGGAATAGTATTCCTTTTAGTAATTGCAATGCTCTTGTTCCTTTTACAAATTGAAGAAATTTAACTGCAAGAAATATTACTAAAGTTATATCAATTATAAATGTTATTAATTGATATGGACTATTAAGTAAAGTATTAAAGTATGCAGTTAAGTCTCCTTCTTTTATTGATAGCATTCCTTCTAAACCCTTTAGCATTTGTTCCTCCTATTTTTTACTTTACAAATATCATATATAATAATGATGCACATCCTCCAACTAGCATCATTCCTGCCATTACAGCAGCAAACACTTTAACAAATATTTTGTTTTTCTTATTCATATGTAGCACTTCCTTTCTAATTTTTATTCTTTAGTTTGTATTCGTTTTGTATAATTGTTAATATTATTTGAACTGATTTTTCTAGATTATCATTTTTTATTACATAATCATACATTCCAATTTTTGATTCTTCATAATCGAACCTATTAAGTCTAACTTCAATATCATGCTCGTTTACATGTTCTGTTCTATGTTCTAGTCTATTTTTTGATTCTTCCTTTGGAACTTTTAAGAAAATTGTTACTATTTTGATATCATTTTGTAATAGTTTTAATAGGTTTTCTGTTCCGTTTACTTCGATATCTTTTATTATTATTTTACCTGATTTAACTTTTTCATCTAATATTTTCTTTGATGTTCCATAATAATGTTCATGATGTGCAGAATACTCATAAAACTCGTTTGCTTTGATTTTTTCTTCAAATTCGGCTGTTGTTATGAAGTTATATATTTCTCCATCAACTTCGCCTTCACGTGGTTCTCTATCTGTGTAAGATGGCATTGTTGTAGCATTATCCATTCTTTTTAATAATTCTTTTTTTATTGTGTCTTTTCCTGCACCAGATACTCCAGATAATAGTACTAGCATTCTCTCACCTTACCCTCAGCAATTTCATTTGCTGCAAGTGTTACTGCTGATCTTTCTTTTACTTTTGTTAATGGTGTTTGTCCTCCTGCTATTTGTCTTGCTCTTTTTGAAACTAGTATTACTAGTTCGAATCTGTTATCAACTATCTTTAATAAGTCTGTAACTGTTGGTTTGATAATCATTTTTATCATTTCCTTTCTAATTTTAAATTACTCTTCAACATTATTATCTTCTTTTGCTATATCTTTATCTAATCTTGCTGCTATTGTTTCTGGTTGTACTGCAGAAAGAATAACATGCTCAGAATCCATTATTAAAACAGCTCTTGTTCTTCTACCACATGTTGCATCAATTGCTCGTTTTTCATCTTTGGCCTCTTGTACAAGTCTCTTTATTGGTGCTGCTTCTGGGCTTACAATTGAAACTATTTTGTTTGCCGAAACAACATTTCCAAAACCAATATTTACTAATTGCATATTATGTACCTCCTCTATTCTATGTTTTGAATTTGCTCACGTACATTCTCCAATTCTGTTTTTATATCTACCACATAATTTGTTATTTCCAAATTATTTGCTTTTGAACCAATTGTATTTGTTTCTCTATTCATTTCTTGAATTAAAAAGTCTATTCTTTTACCATTACTATCGTTCTTTTCAAGTAAGCCTAAGAACTGTGATATATGGCTTCTTAGTCTTGTTAATTCCTCTTCAACAGAGCATTTATCTGAATAGATTACAACTTCTTGTGCTAATCTTGCTTCATCTACTACATTTGGTTTTAATAATTCATTTATCCTCTTCTCTAATTTTACTATATATTCGCTCACAAGTCCAGTAGAAATTGCATTTATTTTATCAATTTTTTCAGAAATGCTTGAAATTCTGTTAATTAAATCTTCTTTTATCTTTTCTCCTTCGTTTTCTCTCATGCTTATAAAGTTCTCTATTGCCTTTTCTGTACATTGTGTAACTTCTTTAGCTATAATGCTTTCATCTTCGTCACTTAGTCTTGTGTTTAAAACATCTGGCATTTTCATTACATCTATTACTTCTATGTTTGAATTAATATTTGTTTCATTTGCAAGTTTTCTCATTTCATCTATATAATTTTTAGCAAGTTCTCTATTAATTTCTATGCTTCTGCCTTTGTCACTATTATTTATAAATGATATAAAAACTTCAACCTTTCCTCTCGTAACAGATTTTGATATAAGTTTTTTGATATTATCTTCCATAAAGCTTATGCTTCTAGGTAATTTAATAGATATATCGCTATATCTATTATTAACTGATTTTATTTCTACAGTATATTCTCTAGAATCAAATTCACATTTGCTTCTTCCATATCCTGTCATACTTCTTAACATTTAATTTAGCTCTCCTTTTTTGTTTCTGGATTTTTTCTTGGTTTTACTCTTTTCTTTGGTGCAGGTGTTTCTACTACTTCTACTACATTTTCAGCTGTTTCTTTCTCTTTCTTTGGTGTGTTCTTTGGCTTTGTTGTTGTAGTTTTTCTTGTTGTTTTCTTTGGAACATCTTTTTCTTCCTTTTCGGCTTTTGTAGTTGTTTTCTTTTTAGTTGTAGTTTTTTTCGTTTCTGCTTTTTCTTTTTTAGCTGTTGTTTTGGTTTCGGTTTTCTTTTTTGTTGTTGATGTTTTTTTAGATGTTCCTTTAGCCTCAGATTTTTTTGTTTTTGTTGTTTTACGTTTTGGTTTTTCTTGAACTTCTATTGTTTCTTCTATGATCTTTTCCCTCTCTGCCTCTAATCTTTTTTGTTCCATTTCTTCTAATATTCTTGTTTTTTCTTCTTGAGCTTTATCATCTTGACTTTCTTTTTTAATTATATCTTGTATATCACTAATGTCATTTAAATACTGTTTCTTTTCCATAAAGTATATTGCAATTACTTTAGCTATATAATATATAGCCACGGTTGCAATTATTGGATACATTATTTTTCTGTTAAACTTTAAGTAAATATATGGTGAAAATAGCATAAACACAGCAAGTACAAGCATTTCCATTCCACTTGCTGCCCATTTTCCGCTATCTTTTTTATACGCAATTTCTAATAATATTAAAGCAAACACTAAAATTTCAATTGAATATACATTATACACAAATGTTGCAGCTTCCTTTACAAGTAAATTTGATGCAATTTTAAATGTGTATATTAAAATACAAATTGCAATTCCTATTGCACTATTTGCCACTACTCTACCTATTATTTTATCCTTTGCCTCTTTTGATAATTCCCTTTTTTCTTTTATTTTTTCAATATTTTCAAGTTCAATTTTTTTCAAACCTTTTCTTCCTTTCTCATATGTTTCATATTAACCTAGTTCATACATTATAATGCTTGTCATTGCTAAAGCTACTGTTTCTGTTCTTAATATTCTTTTTCCAAGCGTTATAGTTTTTGCACCAGCTTCTTCAAGCTGTTTTACTTCTTTTATATCTATTCCACCTTCTGGACCAATTATTATTCCAACCTTTAAATTTTCCTTATTTTTTAAAGTTTGTACCACTTCTTTGAATGTAAAATCTTCTTCATTTTCATAAGCTAATAATACTATATCATATTTTTGAATTAAATTCAAAAGATTTTGCAAATTTATTAAATTTTCTACTTTTGGAATAAAGTTTCTGCCACTTTGCTTCGCTGCAGTTTCAGCAATTTTATTCCATCTCTCTATCTTCTTTGCTTGAGATTTGCTATCTAACTTTACTACACATCTTTCCATTTGTACAGGCACAAAATATTTTGCTCCAAGTTCTGTACATTTTTGAATAATGAGTTCCATTTTTTCTGCCTTTGGAAGCCCTTGAAATATTGTAACTTCCGTATTAGATTCTGTATTTGTTTGTAATGCTTTTTGTTTTTTGCAAGTTATAAAATCTTTGTTTATTTCCTCTATTTGGCATAAAAAGTTTTCAGACGTAGATATATTGCAAATGTTTATTTCGTCGCCTACTTTTTTTCTTAAAACATTTGCAATATGATTTACATCTTCGCCTAATAAAGTTATTTTATTTTCTTGCATTTGGTTTGCTTCTATAAAAAACTTTGGCATTTCTTATCTTTCTTCTCCATTTTCTTTATTATTTTTTGCAATTAAATCTACAACTGAAGAGCTTCTTGTTGTTCCCCTTTTTGTATCTAGATCATCATAAGACATATAGCCAGTTCTAATTGCTAAATCATTAAAGCTTCTATCTGTCATACCACTTATATAGTCAATTGCTAATTGGTATGCCATTCTTTCTTCCATGTTATTTCTTGCTTGTTCAATTCTTTTTTGTATTATCTCATCTCTATGTTTTTTCACTTCTTCTATTGTTCCATATTGTTCTAATAGCTTGCTTTGATTTTTTCTGTTTTCTTCTTCTTCATATCTTTCTAGGTATCCATATGATCTCATTGCCTGTTTTATTGTATCCGCTGTTTGGTTTGGCTTGCAAATTCCTCTTCCTACTAGTAAAAGAGCAAGTCTCTCTTGTTTGTCTGGATCATCTAATTTTTCTATCTTTCCATCATATTCTGCTTTTATGATGTTTCTAGTTGCGTTTACCCTTCTAGTGAATGACTCATCATAAGTTATAGCTTCATCTACAACCATTTCTACAGTTTTTGGAATTGCTGCAAAAACATTGTTGAATTTTACTGCAAAATTATCTCCTTCTTTTTGAACATTATTGTAAACTTCTCTACATAATTGACGTTTTCTATTTTCACTTGCTCTTTTTCCTTTTGCTGTAAATCTTTCATCGCTTTCTAGTGTTTTAACTCCTTTTATAGCTCTAATGCCATACCTTTCTTTGTTCTTTTCGTATTGTGACTCTGCTACTGGATTAACCTTCATAAATTTTAAAGCTTCTGGATCAACTTCACTTCTAATTGCTCTATCATAAAATTTATTTCTAATTGCACCGGTTTCTTTTAAAGCTTTAGCTGCAATTGTAACTAGTTCTTTTGCTGCTTCAGGTTGTTGTTCAATTTGATAATCCCATTTTGTATATTGAACTATTTTTTTATAATTTAAGTTCTTAATATTATCAAATAGTCTTTCTGCTTTATAAGAAAATTTAGGGTTAACTGGAGTGTCTTTTTCTTCATCTTCTAGTTGTTTTCTTAATTCTTTGTCTCCCGGATTTAATGCAAGTTTTTCTCTTAACTCTCGAATTGTTTTTTCTTTTTCTTCAGTTTTTGCTCTTGTCTCTGTAATTATATCATTTATAAAAAATTCTTGCATTCTACTTGTAACTTCATGTACTACTGAAGAATTTACACTTAACATCTTTCCAACAAATTCTTTAAGTTTTTCTATATCTGCATACATAAATTGTTTTTCTTCCTCAGACATACCTTCTGATTTATCTTTTATTTCTTGAATTTTTTGTTCCATAATTGCATCTATCTTTTGTAGTTCTTCATCTCTCATTGAGGTTACGTTTACCCCTTGTTGTTCAGCTCTTTTTATAATTTCATTTGCATTTGCTAAGATAGCTTCATTTTCTGGTTTCTTCATTTCAGATTTTAGCTCTCTTAATTTACTTTCTTTTACTTCTTTAATCTTATTTTTTGCACAAGTTATATAGCCCTCTCTTGTTGAATATCCTGTTGTTAATACTTCTCCTAATAAAGCTAAATAATCGTCATCAAAATCTTCTATTATTCCAATTCTAAATCCATCTTGAATATCTGTTGCTAAATATGCTATAACATCAGCCATTTTTGCAAGTTTTCCTTCCGGTGTTTGTGCAACAAATTTATAATCATTAAAAGAGTTTGCCCTTTTAAGTTTATCTTTCACAGCATCATGCATGCTTGGATATTGTGTTTCTTTTCTATTTCTCTCTCCTCTGGTTGCTTCTCCATCATGTGATATTATTACATCTAAGAAATAGTCGAATTCTGTTTCTAATTGTTCTCTTAGTTCTGGATTTTCGTTAATGTTAGGGATTTTGCTAATTGCCTTATCTCTTATTCCTTCAGCTCTAATTACTTCAACACCTTTAGCGTTATGATGGAAAAATCCACAATTTTTTCTTTTGCCAAATTTATTAAAAATTTCTTCTCCTTCGTGTGCACTAAATGGGTGTCCTGCATCATGCATTAACATACCTGCATAAATGTATTCTCCATTTAAGTCTAGTCCATCTGCTAACCTTTTGGCAATGTTTGCAGCTATTTTTGAATGTGTTGCTCTTGAAGTTACGTGAGATTCGCTCGCTGCCTTTGGTGTAGACATTGGTTTTGTTTCAGCTCTTCTCATAAATTTACTCTCATCAATTGTCTCAATTAAATAGTCCATATACTTATCCCATGTTAGTTCGGTTTTTTTCATTCTTACCATAATGGCCTCCTAAACTAAATTTAACTGTATTAATTTTATCACATTTTCTTGGCTTTGTGAAGAGAAAAAGAGCAAAAACTCTCGTTTTCGCCCTTTTTTACCCAAATATTCCTCTTTTCTTTATTGGTGGTTGTTCATTCATTGTTTGAGCAAGTTTGTTTAGTAAATCTCTTTGTTCTGTTGTTAGTCTTTTTGGAATTTGTACATTTACTGTAAAGATGAAATCTCCTTGCACTGAACTATTGACTGATTTAAATCCTTTTCCTCTAATTGCAAACCTTGTTCCATTTTGTGTACCTTCTGGTATTCTATAACTTTCTTCTGTTCCATCCACCATAGGAATTTTCAAATCTGCTCCTAATGTTGCTTGAGTAAATGTAATTGGCACTTCACATAGTACAGTGTTTCCTTGTCTTTTGAATATTCTATGGTTTCTTACTGTAACTACTATGTATAAGTCTCCTCTTGGTCCACCTTTTATTCCAGATTCTCCTTCTCCTTTTAATGCTATAATTTGGTCATTATCTATACCTGCTGGAACAGAAACTTGAATTTTTACAGTTTTACGAATAGTTCCTTTTCCTCTACATTCCGGACATTTTTCCTCTATTTTTGTACCTTCTCCACCACATTCTGGACAGGTTTTTGTTGTTTGCATTTGTCCTAGAATTGTAGATACTGTTTGTGTAACTTTTCCTGATCCATGGCAAGCTTCACAGGTTGTAACTTTTGTACCTGGTTTTGCTTTGTTTCCATGGCATGTAGGACATTCTTCATCTCTTACTATAGTAACTTCCTTTTTAACTCCTGAAAAAGCTTCCTCGAATGTGATATCTAAGCTATATCTTAAATCTCTGCCTTTCTTTGGTCCTGAAGATTTTTGTCTTGAGCTAGATGTTCTTGAACCAAAACCAGAACCTCCTCCAAATATGTTTGAGAAAATATCTCCTAAATCTCCAAAGTCACTAAAGCCATCAAAACCGCTAAAACCATTGAAACCAGAACTTGTGTATGAATAATATCCACCACCTGGTCCTCCTGCTCCTCCGCCAAAACCTTGTGGTCCATCTGGTCCAAATTGGTCATACATTCTTCTTTTTTGTGGGTCTGATAAAGTTTCGTAAGCTTCTGAAACTTCTTTAAACTTTTCCTCAGCCTCTTTTTTATTATCTGGATTTGCATCTGGATGATATTTTTTTGCAAGCTTTCTATATGCTTTTTTTAGTTCTTCGTCGCTTACATTTTTATCAACGCCCAAAACCTCATAATAATCTCTTTTATTTGCCATTTTATTAATTACTCCTTTTTTTGTAAATTATATCTATATTATAAAGAAAATAATACACATATAATTTGCAAAGTATTATGTGGAACGGCTATTAAAAGCCGTTCCATACAAGTTCTATTTATTATCGTTGTTTCCATCGTCTTCTACTTTATAATCTGCATCATATACTGTTCCGTTGTTTCCACCGTTTTCTGCATTTGCTTCTGTTCCTTCAGTAGCTCCAGCTGCAGCTCCATTTTGAGCATTTGCTTTGTATAGTTGTTCAGATATTTGATAGAAAACTTGAGTTAATTTTTCTGTTGCATCTTTTATTGTTTCTGTGTTGTTTGTTTCTAATGCTTTTTTAACATTTTCAATTTCTGTTTCGACTTTAGCTTTTTCTTCGCCACTTATTTTATCTCCTAATTCATCAAGTGTTTTTTGGCTACTGTATACTAAGCTTTCTGCATTATTCTTAACTTCAACTTCTTCTTTTCTCTTCTTGTCTTCTGCTGCATGTGCTTCTGCGTCTTTAACAGCTTTATCAATATCTTCTTCAGATAAGTTTGAACTTGCTGTTATTGAAACGTTTTGTTCATTTCCTGTTGCCATATCTTTTGCAGATACGTGTACTATACCGTTTGCATCAATATCAAATGTTACTTCTATTTGTGGTATTCCTCTTGGTGCTGGTGGTATTCCTGTTAATTGGAATCTTCCTAAAGTTTTATTGTATGCAGCCATTTCACGTTCACCTTGTAATACATGAACTTCAACGCTTGTTTGACCATCAGCTGCTGTTGAGAATACTTGTGATTTTTTAGTTGGTATTGTTGTGTTTCTTTCAATTAATTTTGTAAATACTCCACCATATGTTTCAATACCTAATGATAGTGGTGTTACATCTAGTAATACTAGGTCTTTAACATCTCCTGAAAGAACTCCACCTTGAATTGCTGCACCAATTGCAACACATTCGTCTGGGTTTATTCCTTTATTTGGTTCTTTATTTGTTATTTTTCTTACAGCTTCTTGAACTGCTGGAACTCTTGTTGAACCGCCAACTAATAATACTTGGTCTATCTTATCTGCTGTTAAGCCTGCATCTTTTAGAGCTTGGTTAACCGGTCCTGTTGTAGCATCAATTAAATCTCTAATTAATTCTTCAAATTTAGCTCTTGTTAATGTTACATCTAAGTGTTTTGGTCCTGTGCTATCTGCTGTAATGAATGGTAAGTTAATGTTTGTTTGACCTACACCAGATAATTCTATTTTAGCTTTTTCTGCAGCTTCTTTTAATCTTTGCATAGCCATTTTATCTGTGCTTAAGTCAATACCATTTGATTTTTTGAATTCATCAACTAAGTATTTTATAATTCTATCATCAAAGTCGTCTCCACCTAGTCTGTTGTTTCCACTTGTTGCTAGAACTTCAAATACTCCATCACCAATATCTAGTATAGATACATCAAATGTACCTCCACCTAAGTCGTAAACCATTATTTTTTGGTCTTTATCTTCTTTATCCATACCATAAGCAAGTGCTGCTGCTGTTGGTTCGTTTATAATTCTTAGAACTTCTAGTCCTGCAATTTTTCCTGCATCTTTTGTTGCTTGTCTTTGGCTGTCGCTGAAATATGCTGGAACTGTAATAACTGCTTGAGTTACTTTTTGTCCTAAATAATTTTCTGCATCTGCTTTTAATTTTTGTAATATCATTGCTGATATTTCTTGTGGAGAGAATTCTTCTCCATCAATTTTAACTTTTTTGTCTGTTCCCATATCTCTTTTAATAGAGATTACTGTATGGTCTGGGTTAGTTACTGCTTGACGTTTTGCTATTTGTCCAACTAATCTTTCACCATTTTTTGCAAATGCAACTACAGATGGTGTTGTTCTATTTCCTTCTGGGTTTGGAATTACAACTGGTTCTCCACCCTCCATAACTGCTACACATGAGTTTGTTGTACCTAAGTCGATACCTATAATTTTTGACATATTAAGTCATCCTCCTTTTAAATTTATATATTTTTAAAATTAATAACTAATTAATTTGCTACTATTACCATTGAATGGCGTATTACCTTTGGTCCTATTTTGTAGCCTTTTCTAAATTCTTCTTTTATAATTTTCTCGCCTAAAGATTCATCTTGCACACTGCTTACTGCTTCGTGTATTGCTGGATCAAAAGGTTTTCCAACTGTTTCTATTGTTTCTACTCCAAATTTTGTGAATATATCTTGTATTTGTTTTACTACAAGTTCTATTCCTTGTTTCATATTTTCGTCTTCTGTTTTAGCTTCCGCTGCCTTTTCTAGGTTGTCTAGTACTGGTAAAAAGCTTGATATTATGTCTGCAAGTAATGAATTATATAAGTTTTCTCTTTCTTTAGTATTCCTTTTTTTGTAGTTTTCAAACTCTGCCATTACTCTTTTTAATCTATCAACTGTTTCTTCAAGCTCTTTTTCTGTTTTTGTAAGTTCTGCATTTTCATCTTGCTTTGCTTCTTCTTTAACTTCTGGTTTGTTTTCTAGGTTTTCTTCTGACATTTTGTTATCATTCCTTTCCTTTACTCATCATTTTTGAATTTTTCATTCAATTTTTTGCTAATATATTTCATTACTGAAATTACTTTTGAGTAATCCATTCTTTTAGGTCCTATAATTCCTATTGTTCCTAAGTCTTTATTTCCTACTGTATGTTTAAATGTTACTACACTTAAATCTTTCAAAGCATCTTGTTCGTTTTCTTCGCCAATGTATACATTTATGTCTTTTGCCAACCCTGAATTTAGTATTTCCATTACTTGCTCTTTTGTATCAAGAATACTTAAGAAATTTCTTGCTGTATCAATTTTTCTAAACTCTGGGAAGTCAAATACGTTATTTGCACCTTCTAAGTATATATGTTCAGACTGTTCAAGTGATTTATTCATCTGTTTTATTATTGGTTTTATAACATCTACTTGATCTTCCATTGATTCTAGAATGTATTCTTCCATTGGTTTATCTATTTTTGTAAGTGGTTTTCCAATTAGTTTCTTTTTGAAAAGATAATTTAAGTTTTCAACTTGACTATCTGTTATGTCTTCATTATATTTGATAATTGTTTCCTTAATTGCTCCATTTTCTGTTAAAACAACAGCCATTAAAAGTCTATTTCCAAGTGAAATAAGTTTTACATCAGAAATGATGTTGTTACTTGCCTCTGGTCCTATTGCAACTGTTGTATAGTGTGTAATTTCTGAAATTGTGTCTGTTGCAATTTTTGTTAGGTCTTCAATTTCATTTACTTTTGTTTCAAGTTTAGATTTTATAAATTGTATTTCATCTAAGCTAATCTTCTCATCGTTTAAAAGTTCATCAACATAAAATCTATAACCTTTAGCTGATGGAACTCTTCCTGATGAAGTATGAGTTTTTTCAATATAGCCTTGTTTTTCAAGTTCTGCCATATCATTTCTAATTGTTGCACTGCTGTAACCTAAGTTATAGTTTTCAACAATGTTTCCTGAACTAACTGGCTCTGCTGTGTTAATGTATTCTTCAATTATTGCCTGTAAAACCTGTCTTTGCCTTTGTTCTAACATATCTCTCACCTCAAATATTAGCAGTCCTTTTCTTAGACTGCTAATATAATACACCTTATTTTAGCAATTGTCAATAGATATTGCTAAAATTTTTAAAAATATTTTTGTAACACTTTTTTACATAATTCATATATTATTTTTACATAATATATTGAAATTTTTGGATTTACAGTATATAATCTTATATGTCGAATTATGTTACATGAAAGGAACGATGATTTTATGAATATTGGTAATATAGAAAATTTGAAACAATACAAGCATATTCACTTAATCGGTATTGGCGGAGTTAGTATGAGTGGAATTGCAGAAGTTTTACATAATTGGGGTTTTACTGTTACTGGTTCTGATTGTACTAAAAGTAGAGTTACTGATAGATTATCTAGCCATGGTATTTTTATTTCAATTGGTCATAATACTAATTTAGTTGAAAAAGCTGATTTTGTAATATATTCTGCAGCAATTAAACAAGACGACCCTGAGCTTATTTGTGCTAGAACCAATAATATTCCAATTGTTGAAAGAGCCGATTTTGTTGGTTTTCTTACAAGAATTTATGATAATACTATTGGAATTGCTGGAACACATGGTAAAACTACAACTACATCAATGGTTTCTTTATGCTTCTTAGAAGCCAATTTAGATCCAAGTATTCAAGTTGGAGCTATGCTTAAAGATATTGGTGGAAATTATAGAGTTGGAAATAGTGACTTCTTTATATTAGAAGCATGCGAATATGTGGAAAGCTTTTTAAAGTTTAGTCCACAAAGCGCTATTGTAACAAATATAGATAATGACCATTTAGATTATTTTAAAACATTTGATAATATAAAACATGCATTTGAAAAATATGTTAATTTATTACCAAAAGATGGCTTCTTAATTACAAATGCAGATGACCCTGATTGCTTAGATTTAAGAAAACATACTCTTGCACAGGTTGTTACTTTTGGTTTAAGAAACGACAGAGCAAATTTCATTGGAAGAAACATTGTTTTTGATAAAAATGGATTTTCTAAATTTGATGTTTATAGAAACAGCTCATATTTTGGAGAATTCAAACTTTCTGTACCAGGAATACATAATGTCTACAATGCTCTTGCATGTATTGCAATATGTTCTAGTTATGGAATTGCTAAACAAGTTATTAAAACTGCACTTTTAAAATTTACTGGTGCAAATCGTAGATTTGAATATATTGGTTCTTATAGTAATATGGATGTTTATGATGACTATGCTCATCACCCAAGTGAAATTATGGCAACAGCTAAAGCCATGAAAAACAAGGCTTATCGCCAATCTTGGGTAATATTCCAACCACATACATATAGTAGAACTAAAGAACTTCTTTCAGACTTTGCAGAAGCTTTACTTGAATTTGATAACATAATTGTAACAGATATTTATGCTGCCAGAGAAAGTAATACTTATGGAATTTCATCAAAAGATTTAGTACATAAGATTGCCGAACTGGGTAAAAATGCTCTTTATATTTCAGACTTTGATGATATAGCATCTTATGTAAAAGGTCATGCTTGCCCACATGATATCATTTTAACAATGGGTGCAGGTACAGTTTGGGAAGTGGGCAAGAAAATATTACAATAATAAAATAAAGAAAGTAACGGAAAAATAGCCGTTACTTTTTCTTTATATTTTAACTATAAATTTTGTTCCTTTTGGTGTATTATTATGTACTTTAATTGAGCCACCATGTGCTTTTACAATGGTTTGAGCTATTGCCAAGCCAAGCCCTGTTCCTCCTGTTTCTCTTGAACGTGCCTTATCTGCTCTGTAAAACCTTTCAAAGATATGTTTTTTCTGTTCATCACTTATACCAATTCCTTCATCTGCTACTTCTATAATGCATTTTCCGTCTTTGTAATTGGTATTTACCTGAATATTTTCATTTTCCTTTGTGTATTTAATTGCATTATCTAGTAATATTACCATTAACTGTTCTATTTTATTTACATCTATATTTACTTCTTTGTTGCAATTTAAGTTTAGTGTAAGATCCTTATTTTGCATTTTAGCATATTCAGCATATGGTGTTGAAACTTCTTTTACAACCTCATCTATATTTTTTTGTTCTTTTTTTACTTGTAATTTATTTGAATCAGCTGTTGCTAAAATCATTAGTTCCTTTACAAGTTTAGTAAGTCTTCTTGTTTCGTTTATTGTAAGTCTAATGTCTTCTGATTTATCTATTATTTTGCTTTCAGGCTCTTTTAATAATAGTTGTTGTTTTGCTTGAATTATTGTAAGTGGTGTTCTAAGCTCATGTGCAGCGTTTTGCACAAATTCAGTCTGTTTTTCCCATGCCATAAATATTGGTTTTAATGTTCTTTTAGATAACACATAACTTGCCACAGCTGAAGTTATAATTATTATTGTACTAATATAAAATAGTTTGCTTTTTAAACTTTTTAAACTTACATTTCTTATAACTAGCATTGTGCTTGGGTTTACTATAACAACTTTACCTTTTGGTTCCCTGCTTACAAAACTTTGAAGCTCTGTATCAATTTCTTTATATAACTGTCTTTCTGCTTTTTTATATATCAAACAATCGAATATTAGCACTAGCATTGTAAACACTGTAAAGGTATATATCATATTTTTTATTAATTGTTTTTTTAAATATTTTCTTTCTTCCATTTTTACTTCCTTTTAAAATGGAACGACCTTTGAAATTCTAGTCGTTCCTGATTTTTATTCTAAATCGATTCTGTTAAATAATAGTTCTAGTTCGTTTACTTTAATATCACCCTTAATGTTTATTTGTTCCCATTTGAATTCTGGTAAGCTAAGCATTTTCTTAATTTTCTTTGATGTGTTTGGCATAAATGGAGCAATTAAGTTTGAAATGTTTGCTATAATATATGTGCATGTATATGTTATATTGTTAAATTCTTCGATATCCTCTTTTGCCTTTTTCCAAGGTTCTTTTTCATCATAATATTTATTTGCATATCCAATATAATCAAATATTTCATCTATGGCTGCTTTTAGTTCTGCTTGTTCTATTAAGTTGCCAACCTTTTTATATAAGTTTTCTGTCATTTTAACTATTTCTGGGTCTACTGTAGCTTCTTTAATTATACCATCAAACTTTTTGTTTATAAATGATAAGTTTCTATTTACAAAGTTTCCAAGCATTCCAACTAGGAATTTGTTGTGTGCTTGTACATATAATTCTTCTGTAAAATTTGTGTCTTTCTTTTCTGGCCCATTTGCTATCATAAAATATCTAATACTATCAACATCAAATTTTTCTACTAATTCATCTACTGTAATTAAGTTTCCTTTGCTCTTTGACATTTTTGTATCATTCATATTTACATATCCACTTGAAACTATATACTTAGGTAGTTGGTAACCATTGCCTATACCAAGTATTAATGCTGGATATATAATTGTGTGGAATGGTATGTTATCTTTTCCATGAATATAGTATGTTGAAAGATTTGGGTTATCCTTACTCATGAATTTTTCAAAGTCTATTCCTCTTGAGTCTGCTACTCTTTTTGCTGTTGTTAAATATCCTAAAACCGCTTCTATCCATACATAAATTCTTTTATCTTCATAGCCTTTTACTGGTACTTCTATTCCCCATTCTAGTTGTCTTGTTGCTGCTCTATCTATTAAACCATTATGCAAGAACTTTCTAGATTCTCCTACTGCTTGTTTTCTCCATGTGTTTTCACTTACTTGTATTAAATCTTCTATTTGTTTTTGGAAAGCTGATAGTTTAAAGTATAAGTGTTTGTTGTCTTTTAAAGCTGTTTCATTTCCACATGCTTTACAATGCTTATCCTCAACTTCATCTGCATTTAAAGTTGTTAAACAATCATCACATTGCTCTCCTGATGCTTTCCCTCCACATTTTGGGCAAGTTCCAACTATTTCTCTGTCTGATAGGAATTTGCCACAATGCTCACAGTAATCTTGTTTTATTGTTTTTTCATATATATAGCCATTATCAATTAATTTTAAGAAGTACTCTTGTACTATTTTTTTATGTTCTTCTGCAAAAGTTGCTGTATATAAATCATATTCAAAACCCATTGATGTAAAGCTTTTAACAAATGCTTCATGATATCTTTTTGCAATTTCTTCAGGAGTAGTATTTTCTTGCACAGCTCTTTGTGTTATTGGTGTGCCGTGTGAATCTGTTCCAGAAACGTACATGACATTATCGCCATTTCCTCTAAAATATCTTGCAAGCACATCACCTGGTAATAATGCAGCTAAGTGCCCTATGTGCATATAATAATTGGCATATGGCCATGCACCACCTATTAGTATATCTCTATTCATACTATCATCCTCTCTTCTTGAAAATTTTTTCCACCTTTCTATTATAATCAATTTAGCAAGAAAAATCAATACTTTGAGATGAAAAGCTGAATTTTTCAATTTAACTTTTTGTACAGTTTTAGCATATTATGTATTATAAATTATTAAAAGGAGGAAATTTGAATGTATAGAAGATGCTGTAATTGTGATTGTAGCACTAATTTGAGTAACAATAATATGGCTATATCTCCTGAGTATGAAGATTGCTATGAAGAAAGCTGTTCTGATGTTGAAAACACTTTAGGTTTATATGATGAGTGCAACTGTGGTTTCGACGATTTTAATGCTTTCCCTGATAACCCTGTTCTAGGTCAAAGTTATGTTCCTATTCAAACTATGGATAAAACATTTATCCCTTGTGTTGGTTTGAAAATGGGAACTATTTTTCCTGAACTTGTTAGCCCATATATGCCAGGTCAATCTATGGCTGAAATGGAATATTTAAAAAGAAGAAATACTATTGGGGAGGGATGTAATAAATGTTAAACTCAGATGATACAAGAGATTGTAATTATCAATGTAATTGTGATAAAGAAGAAACTGAAGAAGTTACTTTATCTACTATGAAATTGCCTATGCAAAAGGAATATCCTAGAGACTGCAAACGTGAAGAAATGATTATGAAAGTTAGAGAATTAGATTTTGCAGTAGAAGATCTTGCTTTGTATTTGAATACTCACCCAGAAGATAGAAAAGCTTTATGCTTGCATAACACTTATGCAAAACAATTAAAAGATGCCAAAGATAAATATCAAAAAGTTTATGGACCTTTAACTATAAATTATCCATGTAATAAGTGGAGATGGCTAGAAAGTCCATGGCCTTGGGAAAGGGGGAATTATTAATGTGGACTTATAATAAAACTTTACAATACCCAATAAATATAAAATGTCCAAATCCAAAACTTGCAAAGGTTATAATATCTCAATATCGGAGGTCCAGATGGAGAACTTGCTGCTTCTCTTCGATATTTATCTCAAAGATTTGGTATGCCAGATCAAAAATCTAAAGCAGTTTTAAATGATATTGGAACAGAAGAATTAGCTCATTTGGAAATGGTTGGAACTATTGTCCATCAATTAACTGATGGTGCAAGTATAGAGGAAATTCAGAAGGCTGGTTTAGGTCCTTATTATACAGACCATGGAGTTGACGTATATCCACAGTCTGCTGCTGGAACACCATTTACTGCTGCATATATTGCTTGCAAAGGTGATCCTATTGCAAATTTACAGGAAGACCTTGCAGCTGAACAAAAAGCTCGTGCAACCTATGAAAAGTTAATAGACTTGGTTGGGGATGACCCAGATGTATTAGACCCACTTCGTTTCTTAAGAGAAAGAGAAATTGTTCACTTCCAAAGATTTGGTGAAGCATTACGTGATGTTCAAGAAAAACTTGCTGAAAAGAAGTTTTATATGAGTGATAATAATAATTGTATGATGAATAGATAAATGTAAACAGGAAGCCCTAAAGTGAGGCTTCCTTGCATATTTTACATAAATATGGTATAATTACTATATCAAATGTTGATTTCCTCTTTAGCACATACATCTTGGGAAATACAACAAAAAATAATTTTTTTGGAGGAATTTATTATGGCAAAGTCTAAGTTCAATGTGTTCTACAATGGTGAAAGCAAAGATCATGTTGGTCGCATCCGTTACGAGTTCAGCGTGGATATCGAAAAGCGTGAGTGGTCCAATTTCATCTTTGCACTCAACCCGGAAGGCCTCCTGGTTATGGGAAGCAAAGACTTCCTGAACCTGGACAAAGAGCTGCAGACCGAAATTGTGCTCGACGCAAAGAACAAGATTCCTGTCAAGTAAAGCAAAAGGAAGGGGTTCTTCCCCTTTCTTTTTTTATAATATTGACATATTTATACTTAAAGTAGTATAATATTAAAGTACACGGGGATGTATTTTGGCTTCGACAGTATTTTTGAAATATGAACTGCGAGTAGTGGATGGTTGCTTTGGCCACTATAAAAAAGCAAATTAAAATTAAACGCTGATAATGAATTAGCATACGCTGCCTAAGTATGGCAACGTCGTCTTACTATAAGGCCTACTGGTATAGATAAGGCGTCGACTAAAGTAGGAAACAAAGTTATTCCTCGCCTTGGGAATAATGGGTAATTTAAGGCTACTTTAAATTCAAGTGTGTTTATTTGCTAGAATTTAAAGGATATTCCAATAATAAACTACACTCGTAGAGGTTTATATGGACAGGATATTGGACGAGGGTTCGACTCCCTCCATCTCCACCATTGTTCCCTTATATGAACACTATTTACTTTGTAGGTGGTTTCGCAGTGAATATAAGGTTATAGTTTTATACATTACAAATCAAGTTGTAATCAGGTTTAATTCTGGTAAACTTTTGAAACAAAAATATATAATTATATTAAATGACTACAAAGTTTATCTGTGTTAATTCTGGTTAATCTGGATTAAAATGATACAAAAAAAGAGAAGATATTGCTTAAAACTTTATCTTCTCTATATTTTTTGTTTTTTTCTATCAATTTTTAGTCTCCGACAGCTTGTTACTGAAAATTTGGACAACGATTTTTTACAAATTGCTTATAAAAGTGGTCCATCTTCTTTATAACTTATATCTTCAAAACAGCTTTCACACATACAGTCATAAAGTTCGTATTCTTCACGAGATATTACTTTCAAACATCTTTCGCACTTATATTCTTCATTGATAGTATAGTTGGTAGGTGCTTTTCTACTATATAATTCAAATAATGCTTTGGAAGAATCACTATTGACATTTATAAGTCTATTTTCACGTATAAAATTATTCCAGTAGCAGTCAGATAAATCCTTATCTATTTTTGAAATGGTTATATCGTCTGTTTTTTGGCTATTTTTTCTTGCTTTTAAGTAGTCATTTAAGATAGAACGTGTATCTATATTGCTTTTTCTTATAATGTACTTAAAGCCTTCGTCATTACCAAATACGTTAATATAAAAATCTTTCATATCGTTCCAGTAAGAGCCAAATACAACAACTAATTTATTACCCTTTGGGTCAATAATATTTACTTTCGACATATCTTTTTTTAAGTTACCGTTTTGTGCTTTTCTATCAAGTATCATTACAAAGTTACTAGCATTTTCATAAAGATTTTTGTAGTATAATTTTATATCTTTTTTTGTTTCTCTGTCATAAAAATACTTTTCTATTTTCCATATTATTTCATTTAGTATTTTTTCTATTATACCCCATAAACATAAAACACCTAGTATAGAAAAAAATACAAGAATTCCTATAAGTGCCATTTTACAGTCCTTTCCTTTTATTTTTATTATAATACATTTGGTAACATTTGTACAATTACAGTTATCTATTATACAAAAGCAACTACCATTATAATTCCACCAATGAAAATTGCAAGTCCTAAAATTAGTAGTGGCCAATTAACTTTGTGTTCATCTTGCCTGTTTGAGTTATTGTTTTCATAGTTATTCATAAATTACACCCCTTTCGTCTTTTGTAAAATATTGTCGATATATGTCTATTATACCATATAATTTTATTCTCTGTTGTATTTTTCAATAAGAAAATTGACTTGTTCACTTGATAATCTATTATTGATTTTTGCTAATCCTAAAAGTGATTTGATATTTTCCCATTTCATAGTTTTGCAATGCCCTTGATTTGTTAGTTCGATATATTCTGCGATTTCTTTAAATACATAGTAGGGAACGTTAAAGTCTTGATTTGTTTCTATCATTGTTATTGTTCCTTTGTCATATTCCCTGTTATTTTATCAAAACAAGAAAACAAAGTCAACTATTTTTAGTTCGTTTATAGTTCCATTTCAAACTATACATATTTTGGCGTAAATTGTAGAATACTAATATAAACTAAAAATAGTTCAAAAGGTGGTGCATAGTATGGCTTTTAAAATTCCTAGTGGAGCAGACAAAGTACAGTTTTCAATAAGAGTAGATGAAAACGATTTTAATATAATTGAAAAGTTGTCAAAGAAAAGTAGAAAATCTTACAACTATATTATCAACGCAATGATTAAGTATGCTATTGATAATATGGATTTGGAAGATATTAAAAATGTGAGAATAGAAGATAGTAAATAGTGCTATCTTTAATTTTCTTATATAAAACTTGTTACTTGTATTATTCCAGTTGTAACGACGTTTACTTCTGTTTAATTTTTGGGAACAAATAATATAATTTTATATATAATGCGATTTTGTTTATTCTCGTTAATCTTACGATATTGTATAACCTTTGTTACCAAGTAATACATTTTTTGTATTCTTTTACTATTTTTTTACCTTTTCTTTTACTTTTTTAAAGTAAACAGTATTTAACTTTCACAATTTTATTTTTAAAATGTAAATGAGTAAAAGAACTTTTTAAAATTGTTATTTTTTCACTATTACACTATTATTACACTTATAAAGTTATCTAAATATTAGCGTTATAAAAAATTACACTAATTACACTATTACATTAACTTTTTATAAAATTTATAAAAACATATTTTTTAAGATATCTAGCACTAAAAAAAATAAAATTAAAAAATATTTTTGATAGTGTAATAATGTAATAGTGTAATATGATAACACAGATAATACTTTGATTATAAATGTAGTGTAATTGATGTGTAATACTGGTGTAATGAATTCTATCGCTTTTTGTACACTCTAACTGTTTTTGTTTTACTTTTCTTGTTTGGATTAGAGGTAGGAGTAGAAAAATAGCCAAAGTCTTTTAATCTACTTGAAAAATTACTTAAACCAAGCGACATTTTTCCTATATCGCAACAATATAAGCAATATTCCTTGTGAACTTCTTTTATTTCTCTATTTTCTATTTGTGGATTTTCTTCTAAAAAACTTCTTACTGTGTCAGTGTCTAGTTTATATTCTTCTATTTTTTCGTCTAAATATTGATTCTTGCTCATTTTATAGCCATTTGATTTTATGCTTTGCACTCCTTTTAATGCTAGATTCAAGATATAACTTTTGGCATTGTCTGTACTTAGTAAATAGTCCATATTTTCTTTTTTGTCTTTTACAACAAAATCAAAAGGAACTATCATAAGTCGTCTAAAAAAACCTTGTGATTTGTCTTTGAACTCTGGCATTTTATTTGCTGACAGTATAAGCGTAGCAGTATTTTGTACTTTTACTGGTTGCGAATATATTGGTCTTACTGTTATTGTATTACCACTTGCTAAACTTTTGTAACCTTTACATTTATCAATAAAAATGTCGTCTGTTTCGTCTGAACAATTAACAAGTTTACCGTTTAGTGTAGCAACACTTGTACCATCGTTAAATGCATCAAGACTTAAATTTTGTCCTAAATTTCCCACAAAGTTATTTATCATTTCTAAAAATGTACTTTTACCATTATTACCGCCACCAGCAAGGAAAAATACATGTGCTGGAAATTTATTAGTAAGTAGAATATGACCTAGTATTTCTTCAAGTGTTTTTCGTAGTTCTTTATGATTACAAGCAATATCGTTTAAAAACTCGTCTACATTTTCATCATAAGTATTTGAGTTGTATTCTATATCTAAATAAAATGGTGTAAATGGTATTTCAGCTATATTTGAAAATTCGCCATCTATAATCAAACCATTTTTCAGTAGTATAGGTAATTCTTTCAAGCTTGCTTTGATATCTTCTGCAAATTTATTAATTTGATAGATAAGTTCATTATCTTGTGCTTTTTTTAATTTTGAAAACTCTGCTATTTTCCTCATTAACAATTTATTGTCGTTTACATATCTATTACTATCAAGGAAAAACAATTCAGAATTGTAAACTTTTATATTAAGTGTTGGTATAAGCCATTGGGCAAAAGCAATTATGTCTTTTGTATTTTTGTATTCTTCTAAATCGTAATAAGATTTTGCACTTTCGACAGTTCTTTCTAATTCCTTATTATCAAGACTTTCAGTAAATACAATATTGTTTATAAATTCAGCGATAGTATTCAAATCAATGCTTTTGTAGTTTGTTTGAATAGAACATAAATGTCTAAACAGTGTATCATTTCTTCCGTTCGTGTTCTACCATACCACTTAAATTATCTTCACGTTTTGTTAGTGGGTATAGTAAAGGTGGTAATTCTGGTAAATTTTCAAATGATAAAGGACGATTTGTTTCTCGTGCTTTTCCATTAAGTTTTATAACTGCATATTGTTTTGCACTTGTTTTGTAATCGACTTGAAAACCACCAACAGTTATAGTATCTATCATACTTTTCTTTTTTAAAGTTAGATTTTTCGGTAGGTAGTAATAAAAATGTACTCCCTTTGTTGTAATAACTTTTAATGTTGGATAAGTTGTATCAATGTAGTCTATGATTCGACGTTCGTTTTTATTGTCATTATCAAAATCTACAAGCACAACAGTATCATTAAGTAATACTCCAGCATTTTCTAAATTGTCAAAAGAATTGTACGTTATTTTATCAAGTTTCCCTTTAGTTTTGGGGCTTTTATCGTTGTTTAATTCGATAAACTGCATTATTAACACCCCCATTTATACCATATTCCACATTTGCTTAGCGATAATATCTAAGGAATTAAGGATTTTAGCATTGTGTTCTTCAATAAGTGATAGATTATTTGAAATTGCTGTAAAAACTTCTAAAAAATCAGCATAAGTTATTTCTTCTAAATTTTCCATTAGTTTACCTCCTTTTACATTTCTTCATTTTGGATGTTTTGTTCTATTTCTTCTGTTGTTTCTTGTTCTTTGGTTTCCATTTCTTTTATTATTTCTTCTAAATCAATTATTGTTTTTTCTAGATCTTCAATATGAGCTAGTGCAAACAGCATTAAATCGACAGTATGTCTATGCTCATCTTTAACTGCTAAATGATTTGCTTCTAATATGCCTTGCTTAAAGTCAAACATACTATAAGCATTTTTGCATTTATCTTTTAGTAGTCTATTATAGCCACTAGATAATACATTGTCTAATTTTTCCGTGCTAATATTATAATATGTTGCACTTTTTAAATGTTTGGTTAATTTTAAATTTTTAATCATTCTAATTCCTTCTTTCCATTTTTATTTTTTATATTCCATATAATACAATTTGAAAAATTGTAAATCTTTTGCATGCCTAATTTTTGGACTTTTTGTACTATTTCAAAATGTGTATATTTTTTGATTGTACTGCCTTTTCCGTTTTTTCTCTTGTTCTTTTAAAAATTGCTCATATTCTTCTTTGTGATTTTCAACGTATTCTTTAATGTCTTTTAAATCAATAGAACTTGCTATTTGTTTGATTTGTAATGGACTTAAGGATATCTCTATTGGCATTGTTCTTCTTGCTCCTTTCTTGCTTGTAGTTCTTGTACTTTTTTAAAGAAAAATCTTTCATTTATCTTTTGTACTTTTTCTGGATTTTTATTTCTCCATTTTTTACAATACGCATTTCTTGCTAGTCTAAGTTGTTCTTTCTTCTCGTTTTCTGTCATAGCTAAAACCTCCTATTTTGTGAGTTTTCCAAAAAAATTATTTTATTTTATTTACTTTTGGATAATTTTATTATATAATATAAATGTGACTTAATAAAATTAAGTAACTTTTGTTTATGAGGAGGTATAATATGGCGAATAAGGTAACCAAACCACTACCAGAAGAAAAGCCAAAACTAAGTGATAGTATTGGAAAAAAAATTGATTACATAAGAAGAGAAAGAGGACTTAAACAAGAAGAACTTGCTACTAAATTAGGGGTCACTAAAAAAACAGTAATAGAATACGAAAAGGCAGAAGATAAAATACCATTACAAAAGTTGGTAAGTATTTCAAAAGTTTTAAATGTACCAACTGATTTTTTACTTGGAATAAGTGATGTTGAAGATAATAATATCGAAGATAAAAAAATACACAAACATACGGGTTTAAGTGGTAAGTCAATAAAGGTTCTAAAACAGTTAAAAAACAATGAAAGAATAATGACAACAATAAATTTTTTGATAGAACAAGAAGAAGTGTTCACAAATGAATATGGTTTTATATTAGACAACGGATTTACAGAAGAAGAACAAAACAAAGCATACGAAAAAGCGGAACAAAAGTATTATGAATTAGAAGAAAAATGGGATAATACTCATTTTTCAATAATAGGTAAAATAAGTGATTACTTGAATATAAGTGTACCAAGTGAAGTAGTACATATAACAAACGATAACATAAAAAAAGAACAAGATTTTGAAACTCAATTGCAAAAATTTTTACAAACAAAGGAAAAAGTTGATATAAAAAATTTAGTAGATACTGCATTAATCTCTGATATCAATTTTAAATTAAAGCGTGCAAAAAAATATTTAGAAGGGAGAAATCAAAATAAAAAATGAATGTAGTTATATATGCAAGATATAGTTCACACAACCAAACAGAGCAATCTATTGAAGGTCAATTAAGTGTATGCCACGATTTTGCAAACAAAAACAATTATACCATAATCAATGAATACATTGACAGAGCAACAACTGGAACAAATGATAATCGTGAACAATTCCAAAAAATGATAGAAGATAGTTCCAAGAAACAATTTCAAGGTGTTTTAGTATATCAATTAGATAGGTTTGCTCGTAATAGGTATGATAGTTCACATTACAAACATAAACTAAAACAAAATGGTGTAAGAGTATTTTCGGCAAAAGAAAATATATCGGAAGATGCTAGTGGTATTCTTATGGAAAGTGTACTTGAAGGTATGGCAGAATACTATTCAGTAGAACTTTCACAAAAAGTTAAAAGAGGTATGCAAATCAATGCAACAAAATGTTATTACAATGGTGGTAGTGTTCCGTTAGGTTTAAAACTTGTAACAGTAGAAGAAGTTAATGGCCCTATGGGCAAAAAAATACAAAAAAAGCAATTTGCTATTGATGAAGAAAAAGCACCAATTGTTCAAAAAATATTTGAAATGTATTCAACTGGCTCAACAATGGCAGATATAATTCGTTACTTAAATGAAAGACAACTAAAAACTTCTAGGGGAAACGAATTTAATAAAAATAGTCTTAGAAAAATGCTTTTAAACAAGAAATATATTGGAATCTACTCATACGATAATGAAGAAGTAAAAGGTGGTATTCCAAGTATCATTGAAGAAGATTTGTTTTATACAGTACGAGAAAAAATGCTAAAGAACAAAGAAGCCCCACAAAGAGCAAGAGCAAAAACAAATTATTTATTGACTACAAAATTATTTTGTGGCACTTGTAAATCAATGATGGTTGGTTATAGTGGTACTTCTAAAACTGGGAAACTACATTGTTATTATGGTTGTAAAGGAACTTGGCAAAATAAATGTCAAAGAAAAGGTGTTAAAAAAGAATACATTGAAGATTTTGTAGTTACACACGCCAAGAAAATATTAACAGACGAAAAAATAAATGAAATCGCCAATATAATTATTGAAGTTGCAAAAAAGGAAAAAAATAGCATTAGATTAAAAGAACTGCAAAAGCAATTAAGATTAAACGAAAAGCAAAAAGTAAACTTATTTGATAGTCTAAAAGTATGTACTATGAATGATGTTAGAAAGTCTATTTTTGAAGAAATATCAAAAATGGAGCAACAAAAAAAGTTACTAGAAGAACAAATCGCCGAAGAGAAAGCGAGCAGTTATAACGTTACCCTACCACAGATAAAGTTCTTCCTTAGGAACCTTGCTAATGTAAATACAGAAGACATTAAGTATAGACAAATGCTAATAAATGTGTTAGTATATAAAGTAGTTATATACGAAAAAAGCATAACAATAGTATTTACGACACAAGATAAATACTACGAAGAAAAGATACCCACAATAAGCGAAATGGAGAGTTCATTTGTGGGTAACTTATTCCCACCAAAAATTTAATATTATTTCAAAATTTCATTTACTCTATTTTGTACTGCATTATAATCATACCCAGCATTTGTTAATCTTGTTTTTCTATCTGTTCCGTTTCCCCAATCTCCTCTAATTACTTCTCTTGCTAGTTCTTCAATTGTTTTAGATGGTTTTGTGTTTGTGTTATTTCCCAATAATTTCTTATTTACTATATCTTGTATTGCTGAAAAGTCATATCCTGCATTTGTTAGTCTTGTTTTTCTATCTGCTCCATTTCCCCATTTTCCAGCTATTACTTCGTTCGCTAATTCTTCATTTGTTTTATTTTGACTTGGTTTAGGTTCTACAGGCTTTTCTTGTACTGAGTTAATTTTGTTTGCTTCTTCTATTATATAGTCCATCTTTGATAACAAATATTCTCCTGGGCATGTTGTTGCAGTGTACATCTGGTGCCATACTACTGTTTTTCCCTTTACTAAAGTAATATTATTTCTCTTTGATACATCAGCTACTAATCTTATTAAACTATTTATAACTTTGTCGCTTATTGGCCAGTTTCCACCTACCGAACTATTAGATGTTTCTATTGTTATTGATTTACAATTACTATCCCAGTTTGAATTTGACCATGCAGTATCTGCTTCATCTACATATTGTGCTATTCTTCCGTCGCTGCCAACTCCATAGTGAGCACTAGCTTGCCTATTCCCTTGAAAAATTCTCCCACATTGCTCACATGTTAAAACTCCTGCCATATGGTGTATGGTTATTGTTTCTATTTTCCTTCCACTTCTGCCTTTTGAGAAATGTGTAGCTTTTATAAATTTTTCTGCTAAACTTGAATTACTCATCTTCCTTCCCCTTTCCTCCACTGAATTCCTTCTCTTGTTCTTCAGATAAAATTATTTCTTCTTGATTATCTTCCATTACTAATCTCCTTTCCTATATTTCATATTAGACACTCCTAGAATTGTACCCATGAATGTTGTTACAGCAGTCATTATTGTTAGTACTATGTCTGTACAAGCAACATTAAAGCACTTTAATGTTACACCTATTAATGTTGTTACTGCTGGCAAAAACACTAAGGTTACCCACTTTAGCGCATCATATACTTTATTGCTCAAATTTTCTCACCTCATTTCACCGTTTTGTCCAACTTAGCGCGTCTATATTCAATTGTATGCAAACTAGTTAAATATTGTTACATAAAAAATAGAAGCAAACACCTAAAGTGTTTACTTCCATTTTATTAATTTCAGTACCATAACTGTAATATTTAACTATACTTTATTTTTACCTGTTGTTATCTTTACATCTTGAAATAAGAAGTTTTTGAAACTTTGCCATGTAATTTCTTGATGTAAGAATTCATTTATTTCATCCTCAATTTTTTGTTGATATGGTGTTAGTTCTACCTTTATTTCATATGTTAAAATTCCTTTTAATTTAGACCAGAATGATGTTTGTTTTGCTGGTAAATTTTTACTTGTTCCGCATACTTTAAAAGCAGAGTTTCCTGCTCCAGCTGCGGCATTACTTGTAACCTCTACACCATTTTCTTCCATTGGAATAAATTTTGATACTTCACTCATTACATTTTCCTCCCTTTTAAAGTATTATTGAGATTTTTTCTTTGGTTTTTAACTCTATTTAATCTCATTTATCTTCATATAAATTTATACTACATTTTTCTACAATAATCAATAGTTTTGCTAAAGTTTTATTTAACATTTTTGTTACATAAATATTACAGAATTGTTACATTTCTCCTATTACTATATTTCACCAATTAATTCTAAGTTTTCCCTTTTTAGTATTTTCACATTTTGAATTGTGTTTTCTAGGTTTTCGCCTTTTGCTTTAACGCAAATATAGTTTGTTGTATGTCCTTCTGTATACTCATCTTGCATCTTTGTTTCGAATAGCACTTCTAATGTTTTTCCAATATATTTATCTAAAAATTTTATTTCATTCTTGTTTGAAAGTTCAATTAATTTGCTGCTTCTTTCTTCTTTAATTTTAGGATCTATCTGGTCTTTCATTTTTGCAGCAACTGTTCCTTTTCTTTGTGAGTATTTAAATACATGCATTTTACTAAATTTTATTTCACTCAAGAATTTGTATGTTGTATTAAATTCCTCGTCTGTTTCTCCTGGGAAACCTACTATTATATCTGTTGTTAGTGCTACATTTGGAAACTTGTTTCTTAGAAGTTTTACTCCATTTTCAAATTCTTCTATTGTATATTTTCTGTTCATTCTTTTTAAAGTTTCATCACATCCACTTTGAAGTGATAGATGGAAATGGTCGCATATTTTATCTACATTCCTTAGTCTTTCTACAAATTCTTCTGTGATGAGTTTAGGTTCTAATGAACCTAAACGAATTCGCTTTAGACCTTCTATTTTATTTAGCTTTTCTAATAAATCTATTAATCTTGTTCCATCTTCAAAGTCTTTGCCATATGATGCAACATGAATTCCTGTAATTACAACTTCTTTTATTCCTTCTTTTACAATTTCTTTAACTTCGTTTATTACGCTTTCTGGTTTTCTACTTCTTACTCTTCCCTTTGCGTAAGGAATTATGCAATATGAGCAAAAATTGTTGCAACCATCTTGAACTTTTATAACCGCTCTTGTTTTTTCTGTATATGTAACTGTTCCAAAATCTTGAAATTCTTTTTCTTCTTCAATTGGTTTTATTTCTTTTTGTTTTTCATTTGAATAGTTTTCTACTATTTGAACAATATTTCCTTTATCTGCATTTCCGAACTATTATATCTAGCTCAGTTACTTTTTCAAGTTCAGCTTTACTTACTTCTGCATAACAACCTGTTGCAACTACAATTGCGTTTTCGTTATGGCTTTTGGCTTGTCTTATAATTTGTCTTGACTTTTTATCTGCCATACTTGTAACTGTACATGTATTTATAATGTAGATGTCTGCTTTATCTTCAAATTCAACCTTTTCATATCCTTTTTCTATGAATTTTTGTGCTATTGCATTTGTTTCGTATTGATTTACTTTGCAACCGTAGTGTATAAAAAGCTACTCTTTTTACCATGTTTATTTCCCCTTTTTTAGCAAGAAAGCCCCTTTATTTTGGGGTTTCTTGTTTTATTCATTATTTACAGTCTCAGCAGTTTTGTTTGCTTCCACTAGCTTTTGTCCTGCTTCTTTCATTGTTTCTAATGCTGGCTTAGACATTTTTAATTCTTGCCATCTATCTTCTGTTATAAGTGTTTTTCTTGGTTTACTTCCTTCATATCCTGAAATTAAACCTCTTGCTTCCATTTGGTCTATTATTCTTCCTGCTCTTGTATATCCTATTTTAAATCTTCTTTGTAAGCCAGATGCTGAAATTTGTCCCATATTAACAGCCATATCTATTGCGTCCATTAGGAATTCATCTGTTTCGTCATCTTCATCTGCATCCAATTCTTGGTCTGTTGAATTTGCTTTTTCAATTTTTTCCATAATATCATCACTGTATACTGGACCGCCATTGTTCTTTAAGAATGTTACTATCTTTTCTACCTCTCCATCTGAAACATATGCACCCTGAATTCTCTGTGGTTTAATTGTTCCTGATGGATAGAATAACATATCTCCTTTTCCAAGTAGTTTTTCAGCACCTATTGAGTCTATTATTGTTCTTGAGTCTACACCTGATGTAACTGCGAATGCAATTCTACTTGCTATATTTGCCTTAATTACACCTGTAATTACATCAACAGATGGTCTTTGTGTTGCTATTACTAAGTGCATTCCTGCTGCCCTTGCCATTTGTGCTAATCTACAAATTGCGTCTTCAACATCTTTTGCTGCTACCATCATTAAATCGGCAAGCTCATCTATTATAATTACTATTTGTGGAAGTTTTTCTTCTACTCCTTCTGCTTCTAGTGCTTCGTTATATCCTGATATATCTCTTACATTTTTTTCTGCAAATAAATGATATCTATTTACCATTTCTTGTACTGCCCATTGAAGCGCTCCAGCTGCTTTTTTAGGGTCTGTAACAACTGGAATAAGTAAGTGTGGTATTCCGTTATATACTGAAAGTTCGACTACCTTAGGGTCTACCATTACAAGTTTTACTTCGCTTGGTTTTGCTTTGTATATAATACTTGTAATAATTGTGTTAATACATACACTCTTTCCAGAACCTGTACTACCTGCAATTAAAACGTGTGGCATTTTTGCAATGTCTGCTACTATTGTTTCTCCTGCTGCATCACGTCCAACTGCGAATGCTAATTTTGATTTAGCTTCTTGGAATTTTTTATCTGCAATTATATCTCTTAATGCTACCATATCTTTTTCTTTGTTTGGTATTTCTATACCTACTGCTTGTTTGCCTGGTATTGGTGCTTCTATTCTTATGCTTTCAGCAGCTAGGTTAAGTGCAATATCATCTGCTAGGTTTGCAATTTTGCTAACTCTAACACCCTCTGCTGGTTTTAATTCATAACGTGTAATTGTTGGTCCAACAGATACATTTTCTACCTTTGCAACAACTCCAAAACTATGTAATGTTCTTTGTAATTTACTTGCTGTATCTTTAATTGCCTTTTCGCTATTTTTTGCAGTTGCTTTTCCTTCTTTTAAGAAATCTATTGGTGGGAATTCATAATTTTGGTCTTCAACTGTTAAAGTATGCTCTAGTGTAAGAACTTCCTTAGATTTATCCTCTTTTACCTCTTCTTGCTTCTTAAATAGTCCATTTTCGCTAGCCATTTTTATATTTATTTGATTATCTAATACTTCTGCTTCTTGTCTTTCTAGCTCTTTTAATTCTTTTTTGCTTTTTTGTTTTTCTTTAAATTTTTCCACACTATTTTTAAAGTTTGATATTTTTGGTTCTTGTGACTCCTCTTCATATTCTTTAACAATGCTTGGTTTTACTTTTGCTCTTGTTTCTTTCTTCTCTAAGTTTCTTTCTTTTCTTTCTTCAACAATCTCTTTAACTTTTTCTGCAGGTTTTATTCCATACATAAATACTGAAAGAATAGCTACAACACCAACAGATACAATTACTGTACTTGCTTTTCCCATAAGGTTTACAAAGTAATCTGTAAAAGCTTTTCCTATACTTCCTGTGTTCCCACCAATTACTGTAATTATTGTAGATATTGCAATAACTAGTGCTAAGTATTGTAGAACTTTTATTGTTACTGTTCTTTTATCTTGCTCACACGCTAAATCTACTGCTGAAGCAAATATAGCAATTGGGATAAAATATTGTATCCAGCCTATTAATTTTTCTAGTTCTGGTATAATGTTTTCTCCAATATAACCTGGTTTTCCATATATTAAAAACCCTAATACTATACTTACTATAAATAGTAATATTACTTGTATATCTAAGCTTTTTGGTTGTTTTTTCTTTCTTCTTCCCATAAATCAGTACCCCTCTATTTAATAAAAAGCCAGAACAATACTTCTGACTTTCCTTTTGTTTATTTTAACTCATTTCTATTTTGTTCTACTGTTCTTAAAGCTTCGTTAATAGAATCGTTTATTGTATGTATTGCATTTTCTAGGTTTTCTAATATTCCATCTGCATAGTCTTTTGTGCCTTTTGTAATCTCTCTAGACATTTCGTTTGCAGTTTCTATTATTTCAGCTTTTTGTTCATATGCTTTTCTTGTAATTTCATGTTCGTCTATCATTGATATTATTCTATTTTCAGCTTCTCTAACTATATCATCAGCTTCCTTTTGAGCTTCTTGTAGGATACGTCCTCTTTCTTCTTTTATCCATTTTGCTTGTTTTAACTCATCTGGAAGTTTTAATCTTACATCCTTTATAATTTCCAATACTTCTTCTTTGTCTACTATTGCTTTCTCTGTAAAAGGTATTGATTTACTCTTTTCTAATATATCCTCTAATGTTTCTAATAATGTAAAAATCTCCATGATTTTACTCCTTTCGAATAAATATGAGTATCGCACGCCCATATTTCCTTTTATCAAAAATCTCGATATTTTTGGTATTTATTGTTTCATCTTTTTTGTTGTCATCTGTTTCTACTATAATAATTCCATCTTTTGATAATAAGTTTAGGTTTATAATTTCTTCTATTGCCTTATTTGCGAAATCTGTTTTATAAGGTGGGTCTAAATAAATAATATCAAATTGTTTATTCTCTTTTCCTAATTGTTTTAGTGCTAAGCTATAGTCTTTATTAATTACAGTTGCTTTATCTTTGCTTCTGGTGTTTTCAATATTTGTTTTGATAATTTTCACAGCATCAATTGAATTATCGCAAAACGTAGCAGATTTTGCTCCTCTACTAATTGCCTCTATTCCTATTGCTCCACTGCCTGCAAATAAATCTAAAACATTTTTATCTGCAATATCAAACTGTATTATATTAAATAAAGCTTCTTTAACTCTGTCTAAGGTAGGTCTTGTGTTCATTCCTTCTAATGATACTAGTTTCTTACCTCTCGCATTTCCACTAATTACCCTCATAAAATTCCTCAAATATTTTGTCTACTTATATTTTATTCGTTTTTTTAGATAAGTCAAGAGTATTAATCAAAATGTAATATTAATTTAATATTCTTGTAATAATTCTGTTATATTATACCTTATTTTGTAATATTTATCAATAGTTAGATGAAAAGTTTTTAAATCTATTTTGTTCCGAATATTCTGTCTCCTGCATCTCCTAAACCTGGTAATATGTAAGCTTTTTCGTTTAATTGTCTATCTATTGCTGTGCAGTATATTTGTACATCTGGATGTTTTTCTTCTATTGCCTTTATTCCTTCTGGTGCAGCTATTATGCATAAGAATTTTATTTTTGTTACTCCTTTTTCTTTTAGTAGTTCAATTGCATCTAGTCCTGAACCACCTGTTGCAAGCATTGGATCTAAAATTAGTACTTCCCTATTTTCTATTCCCTTTGGAACTTTGAAGAAATATACATTTGGTTTAAATGTTTCTTCATCTCTGTACATTCCAATATGTCCTATTTTTGCGTTTGGCATCATATTTATTATACCATCTAGCATTCCTGTTCCTGCTCTTAAAATTGGCACAAATGCATAGTTTTCTTCATTTATTTTTCTTGTTTTCATTTTTTCCATTGGTGTTTCAATTTCTGTTTCATACATTTTTGCATCTTTCATCGCTTCATAGCAAAGCATTTCTCCAAGTTCTGAAATTATCTCTCTAAATTCCTTTGTTCCTGTTTTTTTGTCTCTTAATATTGCTAGTTTGTGTTCAATTAATGGGTGTTTTAGTTCAATTGCTTTCATTAAAATTTCCTCCTTACATTTTATTTGGCATTTCCATACCTAATAGCGTTACGCCACTTTTTAATACTGTTCCTACTGCATATGTTAGTGCTAAACGTGCATCTTGAACAGTTTTATCTTCTGTTATTATTTTATGTTCATTATAGAATGTGCTAAAATTTTGTGCTACATCTATTAAGTATCTTGAAATAATTGATGGTTCGTTTTTATCTGCAGCTAATGTTACAAACTCGTTAAATCTATATAATAGTTTTAGTGTTTCAACTGCTTCTTTTTCTTGAAGTTTGCTAAAATTAATATTCTCCAAATCAGGTACATATCCTGCTTTTTCTAATAAGCTTCTTGTACGAACGTATATGTATTGAATGTATGGTCCAGTTTCTCCTTGGAAGTTAAGCAACATATCCCAGTCAAATATTTCATCCTTAATTCTGCTGTTTGATAAGTCGTTAAATATTATTGCTCCAACACCAACTTTTCTTGCTACTTCTTCTTTATCTTCTAAGCCAGGATTTTTCTCGTCTATTATTTTCTCAACCTTTTGAATTGCTTCTTTTAAAATATCCTCTAGGAATACTGAATTTCCTTTTCTTGAGCCTATTTTTTCTCCATCTTTATCTACTACTAAGCCAAATGGCACATGTTCACATTTTTTTGCATATTCTGGATATCCCATTAATTCTAGTACTTTGAATACTTGTTTGAAATGTAGTCTTTGCTCATTTCCAACTACATAAATGGCTTTATCAAAGTCATACTTATTAATTCTATCTTTTAGAGAAGCTAAGTCTCTTGTTGCATAAATTGTTGTTCCTGCTGATGTAATTATTATGCATGGTGGCATATCATATTCTGATAAATCAACAACTTGTGCTCCTTCAGATTCTTTTAGTAAGCCTTTTTCTCTTAGTTCATCTACAACTGCATCCATTTTATCATTGTAGTATGATTCTCCATTATACGAATCAAATTTTGAGTTTAATAAATTGTATGTTTTTTGATAGTTCTCTAAACTTATTCTTCTTATCCATTTCCAAGTTTCTACTTCCTTTTCTTCTCCATCTTCTAGTCGTTTGAAGTATTCTCTTGCAATTTCAGTAAGTTCTGGCTTTTCTTTTTCCTCTTGGCAAAATCTTACATAGATTTTTAAAATTGCTTGAATTTCACTTTGTGAAAAGTCATATTCGTCTTTCCACATATCATAACCTGCCATTACCTTACCAAATTGTAGCCCCCAATCTCCTAAGTAGTTTATTCCAACACTGTTATATCCTAAGAAATTATATATTTTGTATAAAGCTCCTCCAATTACTGTAGAACGTAAATGTCCTATGTGGAATGGTTTTGCAATGTTTGGTGCTGAGTAATCTATTACAACATTTTTGCCCATACCAATATTACTTGAACCATATTTTTCTTGCTTTTGAGCAACTTCTTTTAAAACAGTTTCTGCAAGTGATGCTTTGTTTATATATATATTCAAATATCCGCCAACAATTTCAATTTTTTCTATACTTCCATCATCAAGTTTTATTGCCTCTTTAATTTCGCTTGCAATTACTGGTGGTGCTTTTCTTAGACTCTTAGCTAATTTAAAACATGGGAATGCATAATCACCTAAATCACTATTTGGTGGTATTTCTATATATGTTTTTAATTCTTCTTTTTCAATGTTTGTAACTTCAGATATCTTTTGTGCTATTTTTTCTTTAAAATCTACCATTATGTTGGTCCCCTTTCATTTAATCTCCCACACATATTCCTAAGTTTCTTGCTACTTTCATTAGGTCATCATCTGGTTGAATTGTTTTTATATTTGTGTTTGCTGTTCCACCTGATCTTGCACCTATTTCCTTGTTATTACCTACTACATCTTCTAATGGTACATATCCTAATTTTCCACCTTGTAATGTTACTAATACATTAAATGTTCCAGCAAGTGCAAGTTCCATTGCTTTGTAACCATATTTTGTTGATAATACTCTATCAAATGCAGTTGGTGTTCCACCTCTTTGTACATATCCTAAGGTTGTGTTTCTTGATGCAACTCCAGTTAAGGCTTCTATATCTTCTGCTACTTTTTCTCCAATTCCACCTAAACGTACATTGTCTAGTCCTTTTCCGTCATCTAATGTTTTCTTAACTACCATTTCTCCGTCTTTTGGTTTTGCACCTTCAGATACTACTACTATGCTAAACTTTTTACCTGCTGCTCTTCTTTGATTTATTTTTTCAACAACTTTGTTTATATCATATGGAATTTCTGGAATTAAGGCTACATCTGCACCTCCTGCTATTGCAGATTCTAGTGCTATCCAACCTGCGTAACGTCCCATTACTTCAAGTACCATTACTCTGTGATGTGATTCTGCTGTTGAATGCAATCTATCTAATGCTTCTGTTGCAACTGATACAGCTGTATTATATCCAAATGTTATTTCACAATGTGCTACATCATTATCTATTGTTTTTGGAACGCCAATTATATTTAATCCTTTTGTTGAAAAGTCTCTTGCAGATTTTTGTGTTCCATCTCCTCCTAATGTAAAAATGCAATCAAATCCTGCTTTTCTTACATTTTCTATACATTCATCTGAAACATCTTTATATACTGTTTGTCCGTTTTCTTCAACCTTTAAATTGAAAAGGTTTGTGCTATTTGATGAACCAATTATTGTTCCACCTCTGTGTAATAATCCAGAAGCACTTCCATTTGATTCTAATTTAATATACTCATTTTTGTAAAGTCCTTTATATCCTTCAATATAGCCATAACATTCTACTCCGTTTGTTTCTGCTGTTTTTACTATTGCTCTTATAACAGCATTTAGTCCTGGGCAATCGCCCCCATTTGTAATAATTGCAACTTTTTTAATCATTTAAATCTCTCCTATTCTTTATTTTCTTTTGCCATTTTTATAGCATCTCTTAAGCTAAGTTTTGCACCTGTGTTTAAAATTGTTGATGAATATACTTTTATTGCTATCATCGCTACTAAAATTGTTGAAACAACTAATACTGCAATTGATATTAAAATTTCGCTAGTTGTTGCTGTGCCCATCATTATTCTAAGTGGCATACAAAATGGTGATGATATTGGAACAATTCCTGCAACTTTATTTAATTCACTGCTTGGGTTCATCATTGAGAAATATGCTAAGTAAAAGCCTATTACAGCAATAAAGCTTACTGGACCATTTGCAGATTGCACATCTTCTGGTTTACTTACTGTTGCTCCTGTTAATGCAAAGAATAATGAATATAGTCCATATCCTAAGCAGAAGTAAACTAAAGTTATAATAAATAGTGTTGGTGTTATTGCTGATACATCAAATATTGAATTTAACACTTCTGGGTCCATGCAAAATTTTGCTGAAACAAGTGCTACAACTATCATTAGTATTACTTGTATTAGCCCAACTATACCAATACCTATTGTTTTTCCAAGTACTATTGTTTTAGAATCTGTTGATGTAACAAGTGTTTCAATTATTTTAGATGTTTTTTCTGTTGTAATTGCTGTTGAAACTTGACCCGCACAGAAAAATACTGCATAGAATAGTACTATTGATATCATCATCATTATAAATACATTTCCTTTTGCTGCATTTTCATCTGTTTCGACAAGGCTTGTTTCAAATTGTGGTTCTATTGCTTGTAGCTGTTCTGGTGTTAAGTTTAATTTTGTAATTTGAACATTACTATATAGGTTTGTAAATGTTGCAACTAGAGTTTGTGGAATTTCTCCATAGTTCATCGCTGCACTTTCAACTATATATTCCATTTTAACATTAGCATTTTCACCTTTTGTAAATTTAATGCATGCATCGAAATCATTCTCAACCTTTTGTTTTATTTCATCTTCGCTTAAATCTTCATTTAATACATTAAATTGGTATCCTAAATTAAGTTCATTTAAGTTTTCAATTTGTCCTTCAAATAAGTTCTCTGGGTCTAAGATTAATAAGTTCTCATTTCCATTTGCATCAAACTTCTGCATTATATTTGGTATATTAAATGCAATAACTATCATTAGTAAAATTACTATTGTAGAAATTATAAATGATTTTCTTTTTACCATTTCATTAATTGTAAATGATGTTACAACGCCAAGATTTCTCATATTTTATGCACCTACCTTTTCTATGAAGATTTCATTTAAAGTAGGTTTTTTAAATTCAAACTTACTTAAATTTATATTATTTTCTGCCAACTTCTTAAATAAATTCTGTCCTTCTGTTTGTTCTTTAATTCTAACTAAATAGTGATTTTCTCTGTTTTCTAATATTTCTAAACCTTGATTTTTAATTAATTCTTCAATATTATCTTTGCTTATAATTTCTATCTTTTCTGATGGATAGCTTTCTTTAATTTCTTCTAAGTTTCCTTGTAGAACTGTGTTTCCTCTATTTAGTATAGTTAGGTTAGAGCAAAACTCTTCAATTGATGACATCTGGTGACTAGACATTATTATGTATTTATTCTCACTTACAAGTTCTTCTACAACCTTGCTAAGCATTTCTGTATTTACTGGGTCTAAGCCACTAAAAGGTTCATCTAAAACTATTAATTCTGGGTCATTCATTACAGCTATTATAAACTGAATTTTTTGTTGGTTACCCTTTGATAGCTTTTCAGCAAGCATGTTTCTGTATTCTTCCATATCTAATCTTTTTAACCAATAATCTATTGCCTCTGTAGCTTCTTTTACTTTCATTCCTTTAAGTCTTGCAAAGTACATTAGTTGGTCAAAAATCTTTGTTTTTGGGTATACTCCTCTTTCTTCTGGCATATATCCAAAGTTTACGTTTTCCCTTGTAACTTCTTTTCCATTCCAAGTAATTGTTCCAGAAGTTCTTTTTATTATTCCTAATATCATTCTTATTGTTGTTGTTTTTCCTGCACCATTTGTACCTAAAAGCCCATAAACACCTGGCTTATCTATTGTAAGGCTTAAATGTTTAACCGCTTCTTTAGTGCCAAAACTTTTGCAAACATCCTTTAATTCTAACCCCATAATATTTCCTTCTTTCCTAAAATATCACAAATAATTATATACTAAACTTAGCTTTATTGCAATAGTTTTGCAAGTTTATTTGCACGAAAAGTAGTGGCTTGTTTGCCACTACTTTGTACTGGTTTATTTACCTAAAACTTCATTAATTTTTTGTGTTGCTGTTTTTACTGATGTTTCGTCTGGTCTCATAACATATAGTTCCTGACTTCCCATTGAATATGTTGAAGCATAATCTCCTGTTCCTGTTAGAGAATTGCTCTTTATTGTCCATGATGGCATTGAGTTTAATTGATCTTTTACAATTTTACTTAGTTCATCTTGATCTATATTTGTTTGGAAACTTCCTTCTAATGCACTTAATATGCTTGTATATTTAGTTAATATTGTTGTACTACTTGTTACCTTATCAATAATTGCAGATATTACTTTTTGTTGATTTTTAACCCTTTGATTATCTCCATCTTCAAATGAATATCTTTCTCTGCTGAAGGCTAGAGCTTCTTCTCCATCTAAGTAGTTGATGCCTTTCTTGAAACTATAATGTGTTCCATTTGTTGTAAACGCATAATCTGAGTTTACTTCAATTCCTCCAAGTTCATCTACTAATTTAATTACTGTTGTAAAGTTTACTCTTACATAATAGTTTATATCAATATCTAATAAATCTTCAACTGTTGTAACTGTTTCGTTTACTCCATATATGCCAGAGTGTGTTAGTTTATCCTTTGCACCATATCTATGAAGAGTAACATAGTAATCTCTAGGTATTGATGTAAGTAGTATTTCATGTGTATTTAAATTTACTGTAGCAATAATATTTGCATCACTTCTTGCAACATTGCTTATATTTCCTGATGTATCTATTCCTGTAATATATATGTTAAAAGCTTTACCTTCAACATTGTATTTTGATTGTGTATCATCTATACTTGCTGTTTTAATTACATGAGTAGAAGTATGAATTATTTTAGTATTAGCTTTAAAATCCTTTATTTTCTCATCCAGCATATCATATTGTGATGAACTAACAGCTATTGCATCTGCATATCCTTCTATTAAGTTACTTCCTACTTCTGACAAGCTTTCTTTTTCTACAAGTGTTGCCTTTGATTTATCTATAATATCCTTTTTAACATCTTCTTCAATTTTGAACATTAAAATTTCTTTATCTTTAAGATCTATAGGTTTGTTGTATTGACTGTTTTTTTGAACAACTACATAATATTCCTCTGTTTCTACTGCTTCCTTAACCATGTTTTTCAAAAACTTCATAGTTACATTTGCATAATTTGTTGCAAATATGTATACAACTGAAAGTATAATTGCAATAATTGTACAAATTACATTTGTTTTGCAAAGTTTCTTTGGTTTCCAAAGTCCTAATGTTACAAATACTGTTAATAGAAGTTCTACTAAGCTAAATATAAATACATATTTTCCTGGCAACATGTTCATTTTTATTATTGATACAAAGAAAATAATTGTAATTACTAAATATGCCAATGTTATTAGCTTAAATAATAACGGTGTTTGTTTGCTTTCTCCTTGTTTTGTTTTTGATTTTTCTTTCATTCTTTTTCCTTGATTCATTTACATTCCTCCTCAATTTTAATCCCTAGCAAATAAGTCCCTTGTGTATACCTTTTCTTTTACTACTTCTAAGTCTGAATTCATTCTATTTGCAACTATAACATCAGACATCTTTTTAAATTCATCTAAGTCTCTTATAACTTTGCTATTGAAAAATTCGTCTTCTTTTAATGTTGGCTCATATACTACAACTTCTATACCTTTAGCCTTTATTCTTTTCATTATTCCTTGTATTGCACTAGATCTAAAATTATCTGAACCGCTTTTCATTGTTAATCTATATATTCCAACAATGTTTGGTTTTTTAGCTATAATAACATCTGCAATATGGTCTTTTCTTGTAGTATTACTTTGAACTATTGCACTTATCAAGTTTTCAGGAACATCTTTATAGTTTGCTTTTAATTGCTTTGTATCTTTTGGTAAGCAATATCCACCATATCCAAATGATGGGTTATTATAATGTGTTCCAATTCTTGGGTCTAAGCACACACCTTCTATAATGTCCTTTGTATTAAGCCCTTTTATTTCTGCATAAGTATCTAATTCATTAAAGTATGCTACTCTTAATGCTAAATATGTATTTGCAAAAAGTTTAACAGCCTCTGCTTCCGTTGAATTCATAAATTTAATTTGAACATCTTCTTTTAAGCATGCATCTTTCAAAAGATTGGCAAATTCTTCTGCTCTTTTTGATTCCTCTCCTACAATAATTCTTGATGGATATAAATTATCATATAAAGCATGACCTTCTCTTAAAAATTCTGGGCTAAACATTATATTATCTATTCCATACTTTTCTTTCATTGCACTTATAAAACCAACTGGTATGGTTGATTTAACAACCATTGTTGTTTCTATATTCATTGATTTAACTTTTTGAATAATGTCTTCAACACTAGATGTATCAAAGTAATTCTTTACATCATCATAATTTGTTGGAGTGCTAATTATAACAAACTTTGCTCCTTCAAAAGCTTCTTTATAATCTAAAGTTGCTTTCAAATTTAAGTTTTTGTCTTTGAAAAACTCTTGTATTTCCTTATCTTCAATTGGTGAAATACGATTATTAATTTTTTCTACCTTTTCTGGAATAACATCTAGTGCTACTACTTCATTTTTTTGACTTAACAATGTTGCTAAAGACAAGCCTACATATCCTGTTCCTGCTATTGCTATTTTCATAAAATCCCTCCATTACTACTTATTTATTTTAATATAAGTCTTTGTTTATTATATACCATTTTACAAAATTTTCAATACCCTGTTTGAAAGAAGTTTTTGGTTCATATCCAATTAGCTTGTTTGCTTTTGAAATATCTGCAAAAGTTCTTTCAACATCTCCTGGTTGCATTGGTAGTTCCTCAATATTTGGTGTTTTATTTAAAACTTCTGCAATAGTATCTATCATTTCTTTTAAAGAAACTGGTGATGAGTTTCCTAAATTTAGAATTTCATATACATCTTTATTATTATTAACATACTCTATAGATTTTTCAATTCCACTTACAATATCCTCTACATATGTATAATCTCTTGATGTTGTACCATCTCCAAACATTGGAATTGGCTCATTATTTAACATTAATCTTGTAAACTTATTAATTGCTAAATCTGGTCTTTGTCTAGGTCCAAACACTGTGAAAAATCTGAGCATTATAACATTAAAATCAAACAGCTTATGGTAAACATGTGTCATAACTTCATTGGCTTTTTTAGTTGCTGCATAAGGGCTAATTGCAAAATCAACAACCATATCTTCCTTGAAAGGAACTTCCTTGCAATTTCCATACACACTACTAGAAGATGCCATAACTAACTTTTTAACATTATGTGCTTTCATTTCCTCTAAAATATTTTGTGTTCCCACACAGTTTACTTCTTGATAATAGATTGGGTTATCAATAGAAGGTCTAACACCTGCCATAGCAGCTAAATGAATAACTACATCAACATTTACTTCATCAAATGTTTTAGCAAGTTCCTCTCTATTTCTAATATCAATTCTTTTTAAAGTGTAATTAGCATTATTCAAATTATGCTTAACATTATCCTCTTTGATTTTTGGGTTATAGAAATCACAAAAATTATCTACAACTATTACTTTATTGCCTTCCTTTAAAAGTTTGTCCGCTAAATGTGAACCAATGAAACCGGCTCCACCGGTGATTAAATATGTTTGCATTATTTAACCTTCTTTCTTGAAAAATTTCTCTTTATCATATTTGCTAAGTCTTTTACTTCTGATTTATATATTATTAAGTTTGATGGAATTACAATTACTACAGCTATTCCAAATACCTCCATAGCATATTTTATCCAAGTAAAATAGTTTGTAAATTCATAATTAGGCAACAATTCTGCAATTAGTATTGTTATAATTCCTTGTATAATAATTACTCCTACTCTAAAGAAAGATGTTTGCTGTTTTCTTTTTAGAATATATTTATTTGTATGGTACATAAATTCAATTGTTCTAATCAACATCGCCACAAGAGTTCCTATTGCTACACCTACAATTCCATATTTCCATACAAGAATTATAGAAATAACAATATTACTAATAGCTTCCACCCAAGCCCCTTTTTGTGTTTCTTTAAAATGTCCTGCTGCTAATGTAATTCCGCTGTATGGTAACCTTATTGACCATAAAAGCTCAGCAAGCACAAGGATTGTAGCAAACACTGGCCTTATATAATTTGCATCCTCTATTCCATATGTATAAACCTGCACAAAAGGAACTATAAGTATTAAAGTACACAAATATGCAATTGTTGTTATTGTATAGTAAAATAATTCATATGTTTTAAAGCTTTTGTTTAATTGTTCCTGTTCTCCTTTTGCAATCATATCTCCAAAAGAGGCATCTACTCCTCCTGTAAAAGCCTGAATTATTGAATTTACGCCTTTAACAACTAGCATATATACTGAGTACACTGATACTTCTGAAATTCTTGCAAAAATTGTTAATATTGTTATGTCTGTATTATTATGAACTACTGAAGCGATATGTTGTGCTAGTCCAGCCCACTTTTGTTTTAGTTGGTAATTTTTATCTGCTTCTCTTAAATTAATATTATATTTTTTCTTTACATATATATTTTGTGCAATCGGTCTTAAAACAAATATTAAACCGCTTACTAGTTTAATTACCTGTATATTGGCATTTACTTTTGCAAGTATAACTATTGCTATTGTGTTTAATATATACCCAAACATTTGAATAATAGATGTTATATATGTTTTTTGCTCCGCTTGTAAATATAATTTATATACCATTCCAAAGTAATATTCTGCAAGTGTACTAATTGATATAATTAGTACTAGTGACATTGTATATACAAATGCAAATTCTGCTCTTACTATTAATGGATAAATAACAGATAGAACTATTAAATATACAATAAATATTGCAGCAATAACTCTGAAAAACTTTTCTGCGGATTTTAAAATATTTTCTATCTGTTTTTTATCTTTTTTTGCTATTGGCCCATATAAAGCTGATTTTATAACTGGCCCAATACCTGCCTCTAACAGAGTTATATATGCTAAAAATTGTGTTATTGATGAGACTAGTCCGTTAACATTTGAACCAAATTTTTCAATTATAATTTTGGGAACTATGAAGCCACAAATTAATGTTGTGACTTGCAATAGTAATGATGAAATTATATTTAAAATTGCTTTTTTACTTCTCAATTTTTTTCTCCTTTGGTAGTTCTAACATATCTCCTATTTTTTGATCCCAAATTTCAGGATTGAATTCTTCAAAGCCTGCTCCAGGATAAAATGTTAATTCACCAAAATATATTTTTCCATTTATCTCATAAAAATCTACTCTTACAAAAGGAATATCTTGTGATAATTCTTCAGCAAGTTTTTTCATGAATTCATAGTTTTTAGGTTCTTCTATATATTTATTTGAACTCGGATAATGTCTCTCAAATGGTAGTTTATGCCAATTCAAATCAAAAAATGTAACCTTTAATCCATCTTCTGAGTACCTGTCTGTACATGTAAATGCAAATTTTACTTTACCATTAAAGCACATTAATTTATAATCTTTTAATTCTTCATCATTGAAATTTTCCATATACTTTTCAGCTATTATTCTTGGTTTTACGTTTTTATATGGCCATTCTCTATGAATTCGATAATAGTCTCTTTTAAGCCATTTATTTACTTGTTTTTTTAGCTTGTTGTAATCAATTTTGCTCTTATCTTTACAAATAAACACATTTCCAGATGTATGTGTTGGTTTTAGCACAAATTCATTAGGTAATGCATCAAAATCAATATCGTCAAACTTGTCCCAAACTCCAAGTGTTGGAATTATATATTCTTTTCCAATAATATTAGCAACATATCCCTTTGCCTCATACTTATCAACCATTTTTGTGTATTCCGGATTTCTATCATGTAATTTTAACCATTGAAGCTTTTCGTTAAATGTTTTAGGGTTTTCTAAATCAAGTTTTGTACCCATCATTAACTTGTATTTCATCTTTAAAAAAGTTTCGTCTGGTATAAATGAAAGATAGTTTTTATTCATTAAGTATAATATTATTTTTTTTGGTTCTACTATATAACTAATTATTTTATTCATATGTCTTTTTATATCCTTTCAAACAATATGTTTCTATATGGCATTATACTTGCACCATTCCACATTCTATAAATTCTAAAAATAAGCCAAAGGACTAATGCTACAAATATTATTATATCAAATACTTTTTTGTTTTTAACAATATTTTTCTCTCGATAATACAAGTATAAGTCAGAGTATAGTATATATTTAGGTAAATCGAAAAATAGCATTAATCTATATGCAACATTAATAGAAATAGTAATTGGCAGTAATGCTATCAGAAAGAAGAAACCTTTATAAAAAATATAATGTCCTTTTTCTTTCACATAGCTTACAAACTTATCATCTAAAAACATCATTCCATAAAGTATTAATGTTGGAATGTATCCCCATAATGATATTTGAATGCGGTTTGCATAATTTGAAAATCCAGAGTGTTTTATTAGAAAAATCATAACCGGAAAAGAAGCTATGCCAATTATTGCCGAAACTATTGGTGTTATTATTGCACTTTTCTTATTAATAAATCTATCTGGAAAATATTTATAAAAAATAGCAAACACAAATAAAATTAAAGCAACATAATGTGATAAATATGCAATTATCATTAGAATTACTGAATATATCCATTTCTCTTCTTTCATTTTTTCCATTGCAATAAATCCAATTGCAGCAACAAAACAATTTCTAATAATATTTAAGCTTTGAAGTAATGGGATGAAAAAAAGTATAGCAAAACTTGTTGCGTTTGTATCTTGAATTTCCTTATCTATTATATAAATATATGATATTATTATTGCAGAGTAAATAATAAACTCAAAACAAATATAGTTTCCTCCAAGTATTCTTACTAAATACATTAAATTATAATATATGTATTCATATCCATTAAAAATCAAACTGTTATTTTGGAAAAACTTAACATATCCTAATTCATTAAAGTATTTCATGTATGTCATTGTGTCTGATCCGTCCAATTGTTTGGGTTACAGCTCTAAAACATGAAAAAATTATGAAAACAAGGTATATTACAAAGTAATATAAATACTTTTTTGGTATTTCTCTTTTACCAATTTTGATTCTCTTATCTTTTAATTTGGCTTGCACCGACTTTCTTGCACATAAAGTCATTAACACAGCTAGTAACACATATAATAAAAGTGTTGGCCAGCTCCATCTTTTTTCAATCACGCTAAAACTTCCTTTCATTCTTCATAGACTAATAATAACAATTTTTTATAAAATTCTCACATACTTGCTCTATCATATATTTCTTTTGAATATAAGCTTGCTTACAACCCTTTCTTTGAATATTTTTCTTTTGTAAAATCTGATTTGCCCATTCCTTCGCGCTTTTATTCAATTCTATATTTTTTATATTTTCTGTAATATTTGCTTCCTTTGTAATAGTATCTGATACATAACACTCAAGTCCTGTTGCCTGTGCTTCAATTATAACATTAGGCATTCCTTCAAAAAAGGACGGAAATACTAGTACATCCATTGCCATATAATATTCATTCACATTAGATATAGGTGGTATTATTGTAACATAATCGTTTAATTCTAACATTTGAATTTTATTTTTAATTTTTTCTTCCAGTTCGCCTTTTCCTATCATTAGTAAATGAGCTCTATCGTTTACTTTGTGAATTTCGTTAAATATATCAATTAAAAATTCATGATTTTTTTGAGCATTAAACCTTCCAACATGTCCAATTATCATTTTATTTTCAAGGTGTAACTTTTTTCTTATTTCATTTCTTGTTTCTTCATTAAATTCAAATAACTTATAATCAAGTCCATTGTGTATTATTTGAACTTTTCCATTTTTTACTGCTTTTTTTCCAAATACAAATTCTGCTGCTTCTGTTGATGGGGCTAATTTCACATTTGGGACGCACTTAGGTAAAAATGAAAATAACTTATTAATTACTTTATGTATTCCTGTTTCTGTCATACCAGCATTGCTAGAACGATATATAAGTTTTTTTGCTCCACCCATTTTGGCAGCTATTAAATCTAGTGTAGCAAGAGATTGCTGGCTTGTCCTTAATACAGATTTATATTTATTTTCCTTTACTATTCTCTTTATTGCAAAAAAAGACTTTAATAAATTTTTGGATTTTGGAGGAATATAAAATATTTTTCCTCCCATTTTTCTTATTTCCTCATCATATGCTCCAGTTTTGTTTACACAGAAATCCATTTGGTATTTATTCTTGTCTAGGGTTCTAAAAACTTTCATTAAAAATGTTTCTGCCCCACCCCTATCCATGCTACTAACTATGCAGAGCAATCTATTAGGTTCAGAAATTTTATCTTCGTAATTCAAATTGCATTCTCCTTATTTTTCTATACTTTTATATAATACTTTAATTGCATTATTGGGTTCAAATTTTTCTACTGATTTTAGTGTTTTATCCTTTATACTTACAACTTTGTTTATATCTTTTAGTTGCTCCAATATGTTTTTAAATTCATCCGGATCATTCATGTCAAATAAAAACGAATTTTCCCCTTCTGTTAAAATATCTACATAATTTTCCCATTTTGAGGCAACTACTGGTACTCCAGCAGATAATGCATCTATTATAGTTCCAGGAATTCCTTCTGTTCTAAATTTAGTCGGAAATAACAGTAAATAATAGTTTTCTAAAGTTTTAACTGTTTTCTCGGAATCCACACATCCAACATATTTAATATATGATGGTAATGTATTTTTTATTTTTTCAAATTCCTCTGCATAATTTTTATCAATTTGTCCATAAATATCTAATGCATACACAGTTTCATTAGCTTCCTCATTTATTTTTTTCACAACATTAATCGCATCTTCTATTCCTTTTTGCTTCATTACTCTTGAAAAAGTGCATAATTTAAGTGGATTGCTATATGTATATTTTAAATTTTCTTTCTTTATTGGTTGTATATTTTTAAAGTTAAGCATTATCTCTACATTTTTAATTCCAAGCTTTAATAATTCTGTTTTCATTTTGGTTGTTTCTACAAATACTTTAGAAAGTTTTCCTATTTCCTTTGTAAGCCATGATTTCATTTTTAGCATTTCTGGTAGCCATCCTCCAACAACCGCATAAAAAATCTTTTTATGGTAAAATTTGTTCCAGAAATTAAAAAGAGGTACAAATACTTTCACACCATTGTGTGCAGGTAAAATTATTAGATTTTCTGTATTTTTTAGTCCTTTTCTACATTTTCTAATAAAAGTTATTGGATGTTTTTTCCAATTAAACGTATCTATTTTGCTAATATTTTCTTCTCCATATTTTTTTATAAGCTCATTGTATATATTTTTTGTTTTTACTGTTTGCCCATCCAAAAACTTATTGTTTCCGGCCAAAGTGACCACAAACACACACTTTGTTCATTAGCTTCTCCCTACTTTATATGTAATATTTTTATAATTCCCCACCAACATATATGAAATACTGAACGTATTACTGATAGGTGTTCTATTTTTCTATATAAATACCAATGATATTTTACTAAACTTAGTTTATTGCTTGATATTGAGTTGTTACGTATTCTATATTTCATCAAAATATCTGGCATTCCATATATAAATTTTTCTTTTTTTAAGATTTGAAGCCATAACGCATCATCATTTCTTTTTCGTATATTAGGCACTTGGAATTTTCCTAAGTTACTAACATTATACATTACTGTTGAATTTCCAACTGGGCAATCTAATAGTATCCTATTATAATCAGCTTTTTTCTTAGGTTTGAATACTTTATTTAGACTATCTCCTTTTTCATTCATCTTTTCATATGCAGTACAAGTAAAATTATAGTTATTATCTCTCATAAATTTTACTTGTTTTTCCAATTTATCTTTTATCCATATATCATCACTATCTAAAAATGCCATAAATTTTCCACTTGCATTTTCCATAGCTATATTTCTTGCTGTTGCAGCTCCACTGTTTTCTTTCAATCTGATGTATTTAACTCTTTCATCTTTTATAGATTTTACAACTTCCTCAGTATTATCATTCGAAGCATCGTCAACAATAATCATTTCCCAATTTGTGTAGGTTTGATTAATTACTGATTTTATGGTTTCCCCTATAAATTGGGCACAGTTATATGTTGGTGTAATTATAGATATTAAGTACTCCATATTAAATTCTTCCTCTTTCTATTATTTTTTTAGCTTCTTCAATTTTAGTAAGATAATCAACTTCATCGATTACTTTATTTCTCAATAAATAGTCTCCTAAATCTTCTGCCGTTTGCATTCCATCTGTTTCTATGTTTTCCCTTTTAAACACTTTCTCAATTGTTTTCAATATTATCTTACAATCGTTTTTAAAAGAAACATTATTAATATACTCTAAATCATAATTTATTTTTTGTTCCCATGTAATATTATTTCTTCCATTTATTTGTGCTAACCCCGTCAAACCTTGTCTCACTTTGTGTCTTTTTCTTTGTTGTTCTGTCATGAATACCATATCTCTAACTAACTGTGGTCTTGGTCCTACAATACTCATATCGCCTTTTATAATATTTATAAGTTCTGGTAACTCATCTAAACTTGTACTTCTAAGCATTTTTCCAAATTTAGTTAAGCGTTTTTCATCAGGTAATAATTTGCCATTTTCATCTTTTTCGTCTGTCATCGTTCTAAATTTATATAAAGTAAATATTTTTTCGTTCTTTCCTGGACGTTGCTGTTTAAATATTGCAGGTTTTCCAAGTTTTATTCTGACTAGCACCCAAAGTATAATCATTAGTGGCATTAATATTATCAATGCCACCAGACTTAATGTGAAATCTAGTATTCTCTTAATATATTTAGCATACACTTGTTACTCTCACTCCATTTTAAAATAGGTTTTTTATTGTTTCTATAACCAACTCTTGTTGTTCTTTTGTCATTTTTGTATCACTTGGTAAACACACTCCATTTTGGAATAATTCTTCTGCATTACTTCCATTTGTTCTTGTAGTAATAAAATCATATTTTTCAAATATTGGTTGCATATGCATTGGTTTCCACACTGGTCTAGATTCAATATTTTCCTTTTCTAATGCTTCCATAATTTGTATTGGTTTCACATTGCTATTTTCATTTATTTGAATACATGAAAGCCAATGGTTTGGTCTTGTGTTTTCTACTACTGGTTGTAGTGTAATATCTTTTATGTCTTTAAAGGCTTCTTTGTATGTATTGTATATGTTAGTTTTTTGTTCTACTCTCTTTTCTAATACCTTTAATTGTCCTCTACCAATACCTGCACAAACATTGCTCATTCTATAGTTATACCCAATTTCCGAATGTTGATAATGACGTGCTTTATCTCTTGCTTGAGTTACCCAAAATCTTACCTTTTCAATTCTTTCCTTATCATTACTTACAAGCATTCCTCCACCACTAGATGTAATAATTTTATTTCCATTAAAAGAAAACACTCCGTACTTTCCAAAAGTACCTAAAAATTTTCCTTTATATGTACTTCCTAATCCTTCTGCAGCATCTTCTATTAATGTTGTGTTATGTTCTGCACATATCTTAACTATTTCATCCATTTTAGATGGATTTCCATATAAGTGTACTACAATAACAGCTTTAGGGTTTGGATATTTTTCAAAAGCTTTCTTTAATGCTTCTGGATCCATGTTCCAAGTTTCTTTTTCACTATCTATAAATACTGGTGTAGCATTTTGATATATAATTGGGTTTGCTGATGCTGAAAATGTAAGTGATGAACAAAATACTATGTCATCTTTTTCTACTCCAGTTGCTTTTAATGCCATGTGTATAGCTGCAGTTCCTGCAGATAATGCTGCTCCATTTTGACTTCCAACATAAGCACATAATTCTTCCTCAAACTTATTTACGTTTTCTCCAAGTGGTGCTATCCAATTTGTTTCAAATGCCTCGTTTACATACTTTTTCTCATAACCTTCATCAGACATGTGTGGTGAAGCCAAATAAATTTTTTCTTTCATTTTACCTCTTCCTTTCTATTCTTCTGGTTCATGGTACGTTGGTACTACATTTGCCATAACTTCTTTTACTTTTTCAATTGAATAATCCTCATTATATTTTATATTTCCCAATTCATATAGTTTTTCGTTTAATTCTTTTTCTTCTAAATGCATTGGTTGTGTTATAAATATCTTATCATGTTTTGTTGAAACCAAACCTTCTTCTGCCATAAGTAGTTCTTCATATAGTTTTTCCCCTGGTCTTAAGCCTGTTATTATTATTGGTATATCTACATTTGGTTCATATCCCATTAAACGTATTAAACTTACTGCTAAGTCATATATTTTTACTGGCTCTCCCATGTCTAGTACAAATATTTCTCCACCTTTTGCATATGTTACTGCTTGTAATATTAGTTGTACTGCTTCTGGAATTGTCATGAAATATCTTGTTATTTCTTTGTGTGTTACTGTTACTGGTCCACCTTTTTCTATTTGTTTTTTCATAAGTGGTATTACTGAACCATTGCTTCCAAGTACGTTTCCAAATCTTACTGCAACAAAGTCTGTTTTGCTTGTTTTGTTTTTTGTTTGTACTATCATTTCGCAAACTCTTTTTGATGCTCCCATTATGTTTGTTGGATTTACTGCCTTATCTGTTGAGATTAAAACAAATTTTTCTACTCCAAATTTATCTGCACAATTAACTACATTATATGTTCCAAATACATTATTGTGTATTGCTTCTAATGGGCTTGTTTCCATTAGTGGAACGTGTTTATGTGCTGCTGCATGGAATACAACATTTGGTTTGTATTTGTTAAACACTTCTTCTAGTCTTTCTTTATCTCTTACACTACCTATAATTGCTTTTATATTTGCTGTTGGATAGTCTGCTTCTAGTTCTCTTTCTATATCATACAAAGTGTTTTCGTAAATATCTAGTATTACTAGGTTTTGAGGTTTATATTTTATAATTTGTCTGCAAAGTTCTGAACCTATTGAACCTCCACCACCAGTAACTAATACTGTTTTATCCTTTATTAAGTTTTTGATGTTCTTATTATCTAGCTCTATTGGGTCTCTACCAAGTAAGTCTTCTATTTGCACATTTCTTAAGCTGTTCATTGCTCCTTGTCTATCTATAACTTCTTCTGTTGTTGGTAGTACTCTTGTTTTTACTCCTGTTTCTTGGCATATTTCCAGAATTTTTCTTCTTGATACTGCATCAATTTTGTTAATTGCAAAGAAAATTTCGTCTACATCATATTCTTTAGCAAATCTTGGTATTTCGTATCTAGTTCCTATAACTTTTATGCCTAGTATATAGTGGTTTAATTTGTTTTTGTTATCATCTATTATTCCTATTATGTTGTATCTATCTCGCATTGAATTTTTAATTGTTATTATTATTTCTCTTGCACCCATTCCTGCACCTATTATTAATAGGTTTTTAGCTTTTACTTTTTTCTTTTCTGTATTGTTATATTTTGCATTAGCTCTTCTGCTAAGTATTGATCTTCCTGCTAATCTATACATAACAAATACACCTGCTATTAAAATACCAGATAGTAAATTCATTTTTATTGTTAAATACTCTAATCCTAAAATTTTTGCTATAACTGTAATTGTGCCTACTGATAATATTGCACTAATTATATATTTAACATAGTCTTTACCAACCTCATAATGAAGCATGTTTTGATACATATGGAATACATTTAGGAAAATTTCATATATTACAATACATACGCCAACTTGCTTTATGAATGAAACAGGTTGAACTTCTAAATCTAAGAATATCATGGATGCTGTATAACCTGCTATTATGATTAAAATATCTATTATTACTAGAAGTAAATTTCTATTTTTTCTTATAATTTCTACCATTTTAATGGCTCCCTTTTTTCTGTTTTTAATTTTTAATTTTCTTTTAACATTTTACATTATATTCATTTAAAATGCAATATTTTTAGGACTTTTTTTGATATTTTTCGCTTTATTTTTCTCTTTAATTTTTAAATAAATTTTCTATAATTAGCTAATACTAAGTATTATGGAGGTTTTATATGAATGATATTGAAATTTTAAAAGAAATTAATCAAAATTCAAAAATGGGTATGGATTCATTAACTACAATTTTGAGAAAAGTTACAGATGAGGATTTTAAAGATTTATTAAATACTCAGCATAACGAATATCAAAATATTTATGATAGAACTCAGGAATTGCTTGTAAAGAATAATGCTGAAATGAAAGATACTCCTAGCATGCAAAAGGCTATGTCGTGGATGGGTATTCAGCTAAATACTGCAAATGATAGCAGTAATTCTAAATTATCAGAACTTATTATCCAAGGTAATGATATGGGAGTTATTAAAGGTACAAAACTTCTTAATAACTATTCTTTTATGAACAAAGAGATTAAAAATATTCTATCTGATTTTGTTAGGCTTCAAGAAAAAAATATTGATGATTTGAAACAATATTTGTAATAACCTTCTGTTTAGTAACTAAAGGAGTTTCTGCTTTGAAACTCCTTTGTTTTTACATTTCTATTTCCACCTCATATATTCCACCATCTCCATTTATGATTATTTCTTTTTCAGGAACTTTTCTTCCATTTAGGTAAAAATTTTCCACTCCTGTATTTTTTCCATTATAGTTTTTTACCTTTATATTATAAATGCTGTTTTTGTATCTGTATCTTATGCTGTACTCTTTCCAGTCTTTTGGAATACATGGGTTAATTCTTAAAACTTTGTTTTTGATATCCAACCCTAAAATATTTTCTAGCCCTGCTTTATAAAACCAGCTACTTGAACCTGTGTACCATGTCCAGCCACCTCTTCCTGCTAAGTTTCCTGCTCCATATATGTCTGCTGGTATAACAAATGGTTCTACTTTATATTTTAAGGCTGTTTCTTTTGTTCTTGAATGCTCTATTGGGTTTATCATTCTATAATATTCTAGTCCTTTATCTCCAAAGCCCAGTTTTGTAAATGCTATTATTGCCCACATGGCAGCATGTGTATATTGTCCACCATTTTCTCTTACTCCTGGCAAGTATGCTTTTATATAACCTGGCTCTATTTTTGTTTTATTAAATGGTGGATCTAATAGTTTTATTATTCCATTTTCTTTGTCTATTAAATGATTTTCCAAACTTTCCATTGAAATATATTTCTTATCATTATCTGCTGCTCCTGATATTACTCCCCAGCTTTGTGATATACTATCTATTCTACATTCTTCATTTTCTATACTTCCAATTGGCTCGCCATCATCTGTAAATGCTCTTTTGAACCATCTTCCGTCCCAGCCTTTTGTGTTCAATGCTTTCTTTAGATTGTCTCTTATTTCAATATATTTCTTAGCTCTTTCGTTATCAGAAACTTCTTCGCATATTGGAATAAACCTATTTAATACTTCATATAGGAAGAAACCAAGCCATACGCTTTCTCCTCTTTTTTTGTTGCCAACTGTGTTCATTCCGTCATTCCAGTCTCCTGAGCCTATTTTAGGTAGACCATTTTCTCCAAAGTTTAACGATTTTTCTATTGCTTTTATACAGTGTTCATATAAGCTTCCCTTTTCCTTTGATTCTAAATACAAATCATATCGTTCATCTACGCCATCTTCTAGTAGTTCACCTTGCAAGTATGGAATTTCAATATCTAGTAAGCTCTTATCTCCTGTATATTCAATATATTCGCTTGTAACATAGCATAGCCATAAAAGGTCATCTGAAAATCTTGTTCTTATTCCTCTATTTGTTTCCTCATGCCACCAATGTTCTACATCTCCTTCTATAAATTGATGTTTTGCCTGTGTTAGTATTTGATTTTTCATTAATTCTGCATCTATATATTTTACCCCAAGTGTATCTTGTAGTTGATCTCTAAAGCCTACTGCTCCGCCAGATTGATAGTATCCTGTTCTTGCCCATAACCTAGAGACTATTGTTTGATAAATTGCCCAACCATTTAATAATATATTCATAGATTCTAATGGTGTTTTTACTTGCACACGTGTTAGTAGTTCATACCAATATCTTTTTACTCTGTTTAGTTCTTCTTTTGCATTTGATATTTTTGAATATTTATATGCCATGTCTTTTGCATTAAGCATATTGTTTTCTTCACCTAATGATAGTATTATTTCTTTGCTTTCAAATGATTCTAGGTTTACTTCTAATTCTAATGCTATACATGAACTTTCTCCTAAACCATTTTGATTTCCAAGTGTTACTTTATCTAATGCTTCTGGTTTTGTTATATCTCCGCTTCCCTATAAATTCTTCTTTACTTCCTGTAAATGATACTATCTTTTCACTACTTCCAACAAATGTTATAGATCCTTTGAAATTATCTGTATATAGATTTTGTGCAGCTATGCAATTTGCTTTTGTTTCTACATTTATATATCCATTTGTTTGTTTTTCGTCTTCCCCAAGTACTGGTTTTATATAGTATAAAAGTTTTAGATTTTTCGTTCTATCTGAAGTGTTTTTTAAGTTTAATATATTAATTTTTACTTTATCCTCTAATGCTACAAATGTTTCCATTTTCTGTATTATTTGGTCTTTTGCTGTTTTTATTGTAACATATCCAAAACCATATTTAACATGGTACTCTTGTGGTTCATGACCTATATTTTGGCTAAGGCTCCAAACCCTTCCTGTTTCTTTGTTTTTCATATATATTATTTCAGAAGGAATATCTATATTGCTACTGTTATTCCATGCTGAAAGTCTGTTTAGCCTACTATTTTTACTCCATGTAAAGCCTCCTAAGTTTTGTGTTACAACTGTTCCAAAGTTTGGGTTTGCTAAAATATTACTCCATGCTGTTGGAAGTTTATTTTCATTGCTTATTTTCATTTTGTATTCTAAGCCATCCTCTGTAAACCCTCCATAATCGTTATAGTATTTTAAGTTGGTATAGTCTTCGTTTATTAGCTCCATTTCGCCATTTTCCATATAAATATCATTATTTTCAATTCCAATATTTTTTATACTATCTTGATATTCTTCTTCTAAGTCTTTTAATTGGGTATCTATATTTCCAAGTGATGCATCTAATTTTAAGTTACTTCTAAATTCTAGTAGTTCTAAGTCTTCCTTTGTTATTTCTTTTGCATTTATTACAAATATTCCACCAAATGTATTTTTTAGGAATGCTAGTTGTTTGTTTTGTATTTCGTTTTCTATTTCAAACTGTATAAAATGCTCATAGCTATTCTTTTCTTCGTTTAATATTACTAAATCTATTTTGATGTTTTTGCTTCTAAAAAATTCCATTGCTTTTAGAGTGTCTTTTATTACATGCATATCGTTTACATCTTTTATTTTAACAAGCAAGATTGGTAAATCTCCAGATATTCCATATTTCCATAATTCGCTTTGCGAATATACTCTTTTAGGTAGTTTTGCCATTACCTCTTTTCTCATTGGGTTTTGAAATATAAGGTAACCAAGCATTTTTTGATATTTTTCTATGTCACTTGCTTTTAGCCCTAGATATACTGTTTCTGCCTCTGTTTTAGCTTTTGATAATTCAAATACCTTGCTTATTGTTTTTTCATTTGAATAGTTACTAATTAATTTTAATATTTGTTCTTCTTCAAAACCTGCTGATATTACTAAGTCTAATGTTGCAGTTTCTCCTGGCATTATTTTTATAGTTTTCTTTATTGCAAGTCCTGGATCTGTAACTAAACCTAAACTTTTTGAAAATGGTTTTGAATTTTTTATTGCTTCCGGCATTCTTAAATTGCCTGTTCCTATAAATTTCTCTTTATCTATCTCATATTGTGCATCTCCTATTGTTTCACTTTCTGTGTATAGGCTTACACCTGCATAAATATCTCTTTGCTTTGGTCCACGTTTTTTTCTTTTTATTAAAATATTTCCGTTTCCTATTTCTTTAAATATTAAAAATAAGTTGTTAAATGCTGTATGTGCGTAATCTTGTATATCTGTTGATAATACTGGCTCGAAGTAACTTGTAACCTCAAGTGTTTCTACATTATTTCCATTGTTTTTTAGGCTTAATCTTCTTATTTCTACTGGTTCTTCTGGGGCTACTGTTATTTTGGTTTTCACTTCAATACTACCTTCTATTTTTTTGTATTCTGTTTTATCTTGTGCAAATGTTACCTTTCCTTTGCCTTCTGGTAAGTTTGAATATATTTGCTTTGTGTTTAGGTTCTTTATATAAAAACATATTCCTTGGCTATAGTCTGCTGTTTCTTTGTATCTGTTTATTAATAAGTTTTTATACTTGCTGTACCCTGTTCCTTTTAGAGTAGAAACTATGGTGTATTTTCCATTTGAAATTACATTTGATGTGTTTAGGTTCGTATTTAATTTTGTATATACTTTTTCGCTATAATTTTCGTAATCTTTTAATTTTAGTTTTTGTACTTTTTCTTTCTTTTCCTTTGTAATTATTGCTTTTTCTGGCATGCGTTCTTGAAGTAATATATCTATTGCTTCTATTTCTGGATTTGAACTAAATCTTTTTACTAGTATTTCATTATTAATTAAATTATTTATTGAAAGTAAAATTAGTCCTTGGTGGTGTGCCATGTATGTTTTTACTGGTTCATAAGTTTTACCATATTGCAACCTTGATATAGTGTAATCTATTGATTCATAAAAACCATATTCTCCATACATATCTTGTCTTTCTAATTGTCGCAAATTATATATTGCTTCTACTGGGTCATATTTTAGACTTAAGAATATTGCATAAGGCGATACTACCATATCTTCTTCTAGTCCTCTTTTTAGCCCAAGCCATGGTATTCCAAAGGCTTTATATTGATAGTTGTTGTTAAAATCTCTTAGGTTAAAAGCTGCTTCTGATATTCCCCATGGAAGATTTAGCTCTTTAGCATATTCTTTTTGGCTCATTAACATGAAACGGCAAGATTCATCTAGTAAACTTCCTTTGTAAGTCTTTATATTTATATTTGGCATTAAATATTCAAATGCAGTTCCAGACCATGATATAAGTCCTTTGTATCTATTTAAGCTAGTTAAAGTTCTACTTAAACTGCTCCAATGCTTTACTGGTACATCTTGTTTTGCTATTGCAATTAAGCTGGCTTGCCTTGCTTCTGATGCTAATAAGTCATAATATGAGTCTGTTAGTTTATTTTCTTCAACATTGTAACCTATTGAGAATATTCTTTTCTTTTCATCATATAGAACACTAAAGTTTGTATTTTTAATTATATTATCTATTGAGTTTATAATGTCTGTTGTTTTATCTGTTTGATTTTCAATTAAAAACTGCTTTAATGTGTATAAATATCCGTATAAAATTTCCACTATCTACTGTTGATACATACCTTGGCACTAGTGGTTCTAGCGTTTTTGTATTGTACCAATTATATAAGTGCCCATTCCATTTTTGCAGGTTTTCTATTGTTGTAATCATTTTTTGTATTAAATCTATGGCATTGTTTAGGTCTACAAAGCCCAAGTCGTAGCTTGAACAAACTGCAAGTAAGCCTAGCCCAATATTTGTTGGTGAAGTTCTATGTGCAATTTTTTCTTTTCTATCCCATTGGTAATTATCTGGTGGTAGGAAGTTGTTTTCTTGGTTTATATTATCTTCAAAAAACTTCCATGTTTTTTTAGCAACTTCTAAGCAATATTTTACATCTCTTTTAGTAATTTTCTGTACTGCTTGTTCTTCCTTTTCTTCTTGGCTTATATAGCAAATTATTAATGGTGCAAAAATAAATATTGCTCCAAATATTATGAATGCTACATCAGTTCTTATAATTCCTACAATTAGCAGTAAAGCTCCAAAGAGAATATTTGCCCACATACTTTTATAGTATGCTGATATTGTGTTCTTGCTTTGTCTTTCTGCTTCTTCTGATGTCATCCATTCAAGTAAATTTTGTTTTGATATATTTACCCTATATATTGTTTTTACAATTGCATTCAAATTGCTATATGCCTTACTTGGCAAAACTGCAAGTTCTAAGAAACCTCTTATTATGCTTGCTTTTATTCCACTTATAGATTTTAAAATGTTTTTATGTGCTGATATAAATTCTGAATTTACATTTTTTCTAAAAATAATATAGTTAATTATATCTAGAATTGTTGGTGCTTCTAAAGCAATTAATGCAAGTATTGCAATTACTGCACTTGGAAGATTTAATATTTTTAAAATAGAAGAAACCAATAACAATAATGCAACTGTTACTGTAATTAAACTTCTTCTTAAATTATCTAAAATTTTAAATTTTGAAAGAGTGTTTAGTGGGTTTATTTTCTTTGTTTTATCTCTTATTGTAATTACATTTGTAATCCATTTTGCTATCTGCCAGTCTCCTCTTATCCATCTATGGTTTCTTGCTATATAGCTACTATATTTGTATGGAAACCCATCTAATACTAGAATATCTGTTGCTAGCCCACATCTTAAATAACTGCCCTCTAGTAAATCGTGGCTAAGCACTGTGTTTTCTGGTATTTCATCACATAATATTTTATGAAAAAGCTCTAAATCGTATATTCCTTTTCCTGTAAAAATTCCTTCTCCAAAGTTATCTTGGTAAACATCTGAAATTGCATTTGTATACGAGTCTGTTCCACCCGCTCCTGCATAAATTTTAGCAAATAGACTTTTTCTGCTTGAAACAAGGTCTACGCCTACACGTGGCTGTATAAGTGCATGTCCATCTATTACTATGTTTTTTCTTTTATCAATAACTGGTGTGTTTAATATGTGTGCCATTGCTCCTATAAGTTCTTTTGCTGTACCAAGGCTTAAGTTTGTGTCTGCATCTAGTGTTATTACATACTTAATGTTTAATTTATTCTTTATTGTGTTTACTCTAAACTCATCTTTTCCTGTTAGTATGAAACTATTAAATTGGCATATCATACCTCTTTTTCGTTCCCAACCCAAGTAGCATTTTTCTCCTCTACACCAAACTCTGTTTCTATATATGAAGTAAAACTTTTCTTTTTCTCCTGTTTTTACATATTTTTCGTTTAGTCTTTTTGCCTGTTTTATTCCTTCTTCTATTATATCTTTATCAAAAGGTTCTATTTCATTTTTTGATGATGTGCAATCTCCGTAATAGTGTAAAATACAGGTTTTCCTCTTTGTTTGCTAAATAATATACTTCAATTTTCTTAAACAATTCTATTACTTTTTCTTTACTGTTTACAATTGTTGGAATTATTACCATTGTGCTATATTCTTCTGGTATTCCATTTTGAAAAGCAAGCTTTGGTAATGGCTTTGGTTTTACAAACTTTCCTAGTATATAGTTTAAAGCTTGAATATATATTTCGGAAACTGGTACTACTGAAAGGCATACTGCAAGTATTGCAACAGGTAAGTTTATTTTATAGAAAACGTATATACCAATTAATATGCTAAAAATGATTGTAAATATATATATGCTAGCTATATAGGCGGTAGGCTTTTGTGTTTTTCTTTTTTTCTTTATTCCAAGTTTATTGTTTAATAAATTTTCGCCTCTATCTATTAGGTAATAGCCAATATGCTTCTTTTTAGGCTGTTTTGCTTTTTGTGCTAGTTCTAAAACTTTTTTTGTTATATATATTTCAGACATATTTGTTTTTTGTGATAGCTTTTTAATTTTATTCCTGTAACATTCTTTTGTTTTGTAGTCCATCTTTCTATAAATGTCTGCTGGGTCTTGCCTTAATAAATCTTCAACTCCATTTATCTCCTCAAATAGGCTTAAAAAGTTTATTCTGTTTATTTGTCGTATACTTGTTATGCTATTTCCTATTAAAACTTTTTGAATTGCTATATCAAAGTGTTCTTTCCTAATAACCTCTGAAACTGTAAGGCCTAGCTTGTTTACCTGTTCTTCTAATATGTTTAAATATGCGTTTCCAGTTTTACCATATCTTTTTAGTTTATAAGACATGTATTCAATAAATGGGAAGCTTGAATTTTTATACATTTTTGTATTTGCTCTTATCTTTTTATACTGCTGTTTATGTTTTTCTTTTTTATCTACTAATCTTTCTACTATTTCCTCTACTTTGTATTTTTGTATTTGGCTTACCATTATTTTTTCGCATACTGCTCTTATGTTCTCTATAATTGCAATATTTAAAAATATTGGTAAATTCCATATTTCTTCCATACTAAGTGTTTTTCTACGTTCATATGCTAATAAGCTTAAAGTTAAAGTTTCTTCATCTACTTTACTATCTGTATATGATATTATTTCTGAAGCTAGCACATAAATTCTTGCAAAGCCTTTATATGTTCCTGTGCTTATCCCTGGAAAGTTTTTATATTTTTTCTTGGTTAGGTCATTTTTAATATTTTTTACGGTTTCTTCTATAATATAAAAGTTGTCTAAAAGCCACTCTCCTGCGGGATATATGCCTATATTGTTTTTAATATGTTCATTCAAAGTGTTATATGTTATTTGTATGAAATTATAGTTATCCATTAATCTATTAATTGGATATGTTTCTACGTCGCTTTTCATATCTATTTCATAGTTTACAGCGATTTTTTCCATATAGTTTTGTAATTGTTCTTTATCTAAGGTTACACCTTTTAGATTTAAGTATTTATAACTTTTCAAAATAAAAACCCTCTCTATTGGTAAATTTATTCATATTTTTACCAATAAAAAGGGTTTTATACTTTTATTTTAACATTTCAGCAACTAGTCTACTTGTTCCTAATCTATCTGCACCTGCTTTAACAAATTCTTCTGCATCATCAAAATTCTTTATTCCTCCAGCTGCTTTAATTTTTTTGCCATTTTTCATGTGTTTTTTAAATAGCTCTATATCTTCTAATGTAGCTCCACCTGTGCTAAAGCCTGTTGATGTTTTTATATAGTCTGCATCAGATTGAGATACTATTTCACACATTTTTATCTTTTCTTCTTCTGTTAAAAGACATGTTTCTATTATAACTTTTAAAATTCTTCCATTGCATTTTGATTTTATTCCATTTATCTCATTTAAGATATAGTCGTAATTTTTCTCTTTTAATTTGCCTACATTTATTACCATATCTATTTCATCTGCGCCATCTTCAACTGCTTGCTCTGTTTCATACATTTTAACTTTGGTTAAATTATATCCATTTGGGAAACCTATTACTGTGCAGATTTTCATTTTGTCTCCTACATATTCTTTTGCTTGTTTTACAAAGCATGGTGGTATGCAAACAGATGCAGTATTGCATTTTATTGCATCATCACATAGTTTTTTTATGTCTTCCCATGTTGATGTTTGTTTAAGTAAAGTATGGTCAACTTTTTTTAATATTTCTTCTTTCATAAAAATTCCTCCCTATTTTATACAAATTTCTTTGTTTTATTGCTTTTTTATTTTTATAATGTTATAATCAATTTAACATATTTTTACTAAAGATTTAAGGATGTGATTTATATGGATAAGCTAATTTTTTCACCTTTAGACATCACAGACATTGAATTAAATAACAAACCAGAAGAATTATCTATTGAAGATATTTTAAACAATGACGAAGATACAGAAAGTTCTTTAAATAATAGTGAAGTTTTTGAAAATGTTGATACTCTTGAGTTTCAAAGTTTTAATAGTTTTATTAAAAATGAACAATCTTTAGATAATCAATCTGTTCCAGCTCAAGAAAGTGAAGTTGAATGTACTGCACTTGTTGAGTTAAAACCTCATGGCTTACTTGTTGCTCAAACTATGTTTAAAAAGAGCATTAGAATTTCCATTAAATCATTTTTAATTTCTTTATCTTTAGGTTTTTTGAATTTATTTATTTAAAAGTTTCGCCCAAAATTATTTTGGGCGTTTTTGTTTTTAATATTCGTACCACATTCCCTCACTTTGCAATTTTTCTATAATTTGCTCGTGTTCTGCATTTGTTTTTGTGAAATATAGTTTTCCGTTTTTATCTGCTACAAAGAAGAAGTAATCTGTTGTGTTTGGTTCTATTGCAGCTTCTATACTTGCTTTTCCAATTGAACAAATTGGTCCAACTGGTAGTTTTCCTTCCATTCCTGGTCCCCTTGTATTGTATGGGTTTTTAGCATTTATTTCGCTTAAGTATAAATCTCTATCTCCCATATTTGCTTTTACTGAGTAATATGTTGTTACATCACTTCCAAGTGATATATTATTTTTTAGTCTATTATAAAATACGCTTGCTACATCTTTTCTATCGCTATCATTCATTCCTTCGGTTTCTACAACTGAAGCAAGTGTTAATAGTTCATGAACTGTGTATTTACTGTTTTCTATTTCTTCTTTGAAAGGATCTAAAACTTCTTCCATTTTATCTAGCATTTTTCCAAAAATATCTTCTATTTTTTCGTCTTTATTTGCTATTGCATATGTATCTGGAAATAGGTATCCTTCTAGTGAATAGTAAATATCGGTGTTTTTAATTTCATCTGTTAGGAACCAATATTTTGCAATTAGTGTATCTAAGTATTCTTCATTTTTTAATAATTCATATACTTCTTCTTGTGTATGATTTGTTTTTGCTTCTATTGTTTCTGCAAGCCACCACATTGGCTTTCCTTCTAGGTATGTTATTGTTGTTTGGTTTGGATCATACATTATTCCTGTTTGTAGCATATCTGTTATTTCTTTTAGTGTCATGCTTTCTTTTAGGTAATATGTACCTGCTTGGAAGTTTGATATTTTATTTAATTTTGCATATATTTTGAAAGCGTTTTTGCTTCTTATTAGTTTGTTTTCTTTTAATATGTCCGCAATTGCACTTGTACCACTACCTAGAGGAATTTCAGTTTTCTTTTCCTCTATATTTTTGCTAACTGGTTTTGTTAATATTTTGTATGTTCCTAAGGCAAGCAATATTGCTACTAATATTACTGCTATTATTATAATTATTATCTTCTTCATTTTTATACCTCTCTTATTTAACTTCTGTTATTAAGTAATTTACTATTCCTGTGTATGTTTCTGTATTTATTCCATTGTTACTGTTTATTACTAGATTTGCCTTTATTCCACGTTCTTTTAGTTTTGGTGCAAGCTCTACAATAAATCTTTCTACGTTTTTATCTATACTATCTGCTATTATGTTTATTCCGTTTATGTCATCTTTTCTAGCTATACTTGCAATGTTTTTTACTGTTTTTGTTCTCTCATCAAAATTGCTTAAATCAACATTTCCAATTTTCAAATTAGCCCATACTTTAGTATTTTCACTGTTTTTTAAAGTTTCTGTGTTTTTTATTAATATGCCATCATTTGTTAATTCAAGTAAGTCTTGTATAACTATTTTTTCACTATCCACATCTATTGTCTCTCCATCTTTTAGGCTAATATTAATATTTTGTGTTTGCACTTCTTGTTCCATATCTTTTCTTAGTATGTATTCATTAGTTAATGTGTTTGCTTTTACGTATCCAACAATTCCATCTTCTGTTCTAATTAATCTCCAGCCCTTGCTTGTTGTATAAAATGCGCTAACAGTTTGGCCAATTTCAAGCTTTCCAATCTTTTTAGATAATGCTCTTGGTTTAAAACGTATATCAGTTTCTGTATCACATTCTGCTTTTATCATACCTTTGTTTAGTTTATCTATTATAACTATTTTTTCTGTTTCTAAGTAACTTGTTTCTATATTATACACAGTTTCCACTTTTTTAATTGGCACATATACAGTATTATCAGCTTCTATTGCTTGGTAAAGTGTATCAAACACAGAGCCATCTATTTTAATTTCTTTTTCATTTAGTTTCATACTTGCAACTGTTACTTCTGATGTAGCAATTAGCAATTTTTCCTCTGCATCATAATAAAATGTTTTGTCTAATAGTTGCTGTATATCTTCCTTTGATATATATACAACTCCGTTCTCATCTAAGTAAATTGGCTTTTGAAGCTTCTCTGTAACGTTCTCGTCCCCAATTACTAGGTTTATAACATTCTGAAATTTGTTTCTTTTATACCCAGGTGCTGTGTTTATTATAAATGCTACTATTATTAGTGCTATTACTCCAATTATTATATTTCTTATGAATTTTCCTTTTTGTATTTTAAGTTTCATATAATTATCCCTTTCTTTTTTCTTTAAATAGTATATCAAAAAATTAGAAAGAATAATATAGTTTTTTGGAAAATTTTTAAATTTTTTGAAATAAAAAACGCTTGTCAAATTCAACAAGCGTTTTACATTTCCGTTTCAGTTTGATTATTTTTTAACAAAAACTTTGTGTGCTTACTGTAATATTATTCCTTCATTTCCAGTTTCACTAGAACCTGCTCCATATTGTGTTATAACCTCTCCAAGTTCTGGAATTTCATCAGTTAATGTTATTATTGGGCGAAGTTTACTCGTATATTGGACTCTGTTAATTTTATATCCTGAATTTAATGCTGTATGCATTAATGAAACTGTTTTTACTCTGGATGATACATCATCCATGGATATATCTCTAATAGTTGATTCTGAAGAATTATTAAGTCGTGACATAACTGCACCAAATATATTACTTCCAATAACACCTCTTCCAATAGACGCTAACTCAAAACTAACACTCTTATTTACTGCTGTACTTGAAAAGCTGTAGCAACCAGCTGAAATAATTTTTGATGCTAGACTGTAGTCGTATGTATTCCCTGTTCCAAATATAATATCTCTTGTAATGATTGGTACATTGCCATGATGTCTTATCACTGCTGTTCGCATAATTTTTGCTTTACTTGTACCTTCACCAGCTTTTCCTTGTAGTTGCTGATTTTCTTGTATCAATTCATTTTTATCTTGGTTTTCAAAATCATTTCTAATATTTCCATTTGTATCAACACTATAATAACATCCATTATATATATAATCCGCATATTTTTCTGCTGTATCTCCGTTTGACCCAACTGTACAGCTCTTTATGTCATCCCATATTTCTAGTTCTTTTAACTTTGTTGTATAGTTTCCAGTTGTTGAAAAAACATTTTCATTATTTTCGTTAACTTTGATATACTCTCCTCCTTTGGGTTTATAGCCTAATGCTGAATTTATATCATCTAAGGTTATACTTCTTGCTTTATCTCCATAAAGTTCTTTACACATTCTATTTAACTCTGCTTCGCCATTGTTATATGCGTTTTCACCGCTTCCCCAAATAATGCTATTTTCTGTTGGTTCTACTGTTGTAATCAATAATGTTTCATTTCTTCCATCATTATCTTCATCTTTAGCACCTAATACTACCCATTTTATATCCGTTCCCTTTTCTAAGGTTTGATCTGATGTATATCCAGTTTTTTCTTTTGTAATTGTTGTTGTTGTAGCTCCATTATCTTGATATTTAACTTCTTGTCCTATATTTAAAGATAAATCACAATGTGAGCAATTAACCTCAACACCATTTTTTACAAAATTGTGTGTTGAACTTGTATAATCTTCTATAGAATTATATTTCTTACCATTTATTTCTATAGCTCCACCTTTTGATTCTTCCTGTGCTGCTGTTTTGTATTTGTCTGTTGTTTTCTCTGCAATTCCCATTAAATCACTTTTAATTAAGACATTTACGCTTACTGCTACTAATATTAACATTACTATTATTGTTATTATTAACGCAACTAGTGTTATACCTTTGTCTTTTCTCATTTTTATATTCTCCTTTTCTTTTATACAAAAAGTATTTCTACAATCTGTTATTCAATAATTGTATACCCGCTTGCTGAATCATATGATAATTTTATATTTGATTGCAAATATACCACTGGACGAACGCCAAAGAAATATGCTGGTCCGAGTATCTTGAGCAGTTGTACTGGCGTCAGCTGGGTTTGAAGAATATAGATCAACATAAGCTTCTGAACCATTACTATCTATGTAGTATATATCATAGTAAGCTGTAATCGTTTTTGAGTGTCTTATATAACGTGATGCTAATCCATATTCTGCATTTGCTTTAACTACTGTTGTTGGCAGAGTTTTACTTCCACTGTATTTGTAATCATATATTGTTACTGTTTCTTTATTTCCTAGTTCATTCCATTGATGACCTTGCTCTGTTTCTGCCATTGAAGTATTTGCATCTAATGACATAAAGTAAAAAGGTTTATTATCACCTGTATTAACTAATGATTGCTCTGTTCTAATATTAAATTGTTCTAAAGATATACCGCTTTTTACATATTTATATGTGGCTACTCTTGACTTTGTATATCCTAAATCTTCCATTGTAAAGCTTCTTCCTCCAGTAGCACCTATTCCTGTTATATTATATTTACTAGAATCTGCATATTTTCCTTTTCCATATACTGCACTTGCATTGTTTAACTCATTTACAAAGTTTGCATATGATTCTTGCTTTGCCCCAAATAGCATGTATTTAGTTTGATTACTGTTGTATCCACCTGATGTTGGTTGTACAATATCCTTTGTGGTTATCTTTATTTGTCCATTTTCATCGCCAAGTACAATCCACTCAATCCCACTATTGTTTACAACAGAATATACGGCATTTGAATCTGTCGATCTTGAACTTCCCCTTGCTACTGTTGTTGATGTATAACTTGCAGAAACTGTACTTCCATTTGTTCCAAGATATTCATGATAATTTATTTTTGCTCCTATTTCTAGTCCCTGTTGGCACATAGTACATTTTCCATTTACATAGTTGTGTTGTCCTGTTGCAGGTATCTTTTCAATTTGCTCTATTCCACATACTGTACATATTCTCTTTTTTGTACCTTCTTGAACGCATGTTGGTTGTTTGATTATTTTCCATGGTCCATATGTATGATTTGTACAACCTGTTTCAGTTTCTCCACATCTTGTACAAACTCTGTTGACGAAATTGTGTCCAAGTGCAGATAGTTCTACCTCTACAATTTTACCACATTTTTCGCATATCATTTGTTTTTTTCCTGGTGCTGTACATGTTGGTTGTGTAATAATATTTCCTTCTTTCCAAATATGTGAACAAAAATCTCTTTCTATTTCATCAAATTCATTCATTAAATCATCTACGATGCCTTGCTGTTCTTCGACTTTTGCGTTTGTACCTTTTACCGCTTTTTCAGCACTGCCAAATAAATCCCCCTTAATTAATAGATTAATGCTTACACCTGTTAATATTAAAAGAATTATTATGGTTATAATTAGTGCAATTAAAGTTATTCCTTTGTTTTTTCTCATTTTCTACTCTCCCCTTTTTTTCTTGCTTTTATACAAATTGGGTAGCTTCTACAAAAAGCAATACCATTTATCAATATTTTATAATAAAATAATTAAAATTACAATACATTTTTAAATTTGTAATATAAATGTCATAATCTGAATTTTTGCAATAAAAAAACACCCGAAGGTGTTTTTATTTATTATTATTCAGCTGTTTCAGCATCAGGAGAGTTATATGCTTCTAATATAGCATTTTGAATTTTCTCCCTTGTTTCAGCATTGATTGGATGAGCTATATCCTTGAATTCTCCGTTTGGAGTTTTTCTGCTAGGCATAGCTATAAATAATCCATTTTGACTTTCGATAACTTTGATATACTCTCCTCCTTTGGGTTTATAGCCTAATGCTGAATTTATATC
>OLSB01000025.1_pt1 | contig 161235 bp, 145 predicted proteins | sample 1672071 | NCBI WGS metagenome assembly OLSB01 (sample SAMEA3136642, study PRJEB25190) | human gut metagenome | biome: human gut; feature: human-associated habitat; material: faeces | place: Austria | collected 2013
ACACATTATTTCATGAAGGCGCTCCTCTTCCTTTGGCAAAGAACTGCACCCCCCTCCAAACCGTAATTGCACCCCCTTACACGGTTTCTATCAAAATTAGAGTCATTTGCCATGTGAGCCCGCATGAGACGCAGAACCCGGAGGAGTTCGTAACCGAGGTCTGCTACCCGGTTCGCAAAAAGAAATAAACGTGGCTGACGTGTAAATCCGCGCAGGGCAGGGAAAAAACGCCCTGTCCGGCGCGGATTCCGCGTTACTTTAGTGACGATCCTGAAGCATTTCTTCCAACAGCTGTGCGGCGGATTCCACAAACCGTACGCACGGGCGGGTTTTATAGTATTCCGGCGTGCGCGCTTCCGGCACGGGGGAACCCTCGTTTTTCAGCTCCAGCCCCGCAAGCAGCTCGCGGCAGATCATCGAATTCCACTTCTCCTGGAACGCAAGGCAGAACCGCATCACCCGGCCGTAATGCTGGCTCTTCTCCAACGGGTCTTCGGGATCGCAATAGCCGTGCAGGCAGTTGTACACCAGCACCGCGCCGCTCACCGCGCCGCATACCTCGCGCATCCGGCCAAATCCGCCGCCGAAGCCCGACGCCAGACGCGCCGCCTGATCGACGGTCATGCCCATTTCCTCCGCAAACGCGCATGCCACCGCCTGCGCACAGTTGTATCTCGCGAGGAAGTTGTCTCGCGCTTTTTCCGCATGTGTTGCCATGGTATTGTCTCCTTATTCGGGTTCCACGCGAAAAACCGCGCCGGGCAGGGAAGAAGAGTCCTGTCCGGCGCGGATTTTGCGTATGGGAACGTTATTCTGCGCTGGGAACCTTTACCCATTCGCCGGGACGGCGCTGGGCGGCCGCGGCGGCTTCCATCAAGGCCATGACGGCGAGCGTTTCCTCGCGCGGAGCGACGGGCGCGCCGCCGGCGAAGAAGCGGAGCATTTCGCCGATGAAATTCGGGAAATAGTCCACGGGGGTCAGCGTTTCGCCGCGCTCGTCGCTCCATGCCACGTGGCACTGGAAGTCGAGCGAAGGCATCTGTGTCATGGAGGCGTAGCGTCCCTTGCCGTAATCAATGATCAGCTGGCGACCGGCATTGCCGCCGGCCAGCATCACGCGCTTCGCCTTGGAGCCCATCGCGCAAACGATCATTTCCAGCTGATGCACGGCGTAATTGTCCAGACGGCCGGGGCCGGTGACGGCGAAATACTGAATGCCTTCGTCGCCGCGCACACTGTCCAGACAGCGGCTGCAGCGCAGCGCGCTGGTGGAGCACAGGCGGGTGCCGTTGGCTTCGGCCAGCTCAAACATGCGCACGGCAGATGCGAGGTCGGGGGCGAAGGTCTTGTCCATGTAGACGGGCTTGCCGCTCATCAGCGCTTCGCGGCCCAGACGCTCGTGCTCCTCGGCGTTGTCCGGAGACAGCACGACGATCACGTCGGACTTTTCGCACACCGCTTCGCGGGATTCGAGCAGCTCAACACCAAACTTGGCGCACCACTCCTTGCCGCTCAGGCCGCCCTCGCGCGCGTGGTCTTCCCATGCGTAGGCCACCTTGAAGGGAATGCCGAGAAGCTCGGACTGCTCCTGAATCCACTTGGGGTAGTTGTTGGCGTGCCACTCGTCCAGATAGAAATCGATGAAGCCGATTTTGATCATGCGTTTTTCCTTCCTTTCTTCGCGAAGCCTGCGCAGCTGCGCGTGGTCAAACCTGTCAAATTGGAGATTTCTCAGCATCTCCGGTCGACGCTCGAAGGTCGCGCGCAGGGCTTCATCCCTGCGCCAGCGGTTGATGTGCGCCTGATTGCCATTCAGAAGAACCGCCGGAACCGACAGTCCGCGGTATTCGCGCGGGCGCGTATACTGGGGGTATTCGAGCAGACCGCTGGAAAAGCTCTCGTCTACGCTGGAATCCTCGCAGCCGAGCACGCCCGGCACCAGCCGGGATACCGCGTCCACTAAAATCAGCGCGCCGAGCTCGCCGCCGGTAAGCACATAGTCGCCCACGGAAATTTCCTCGTCGATCACCAGATCGATCGCGCGCTGGTCTACGCCCTCGTAGTGCCCGCACAGGAGAATCAGCTCTTCTTCCTGCGCGAGCCGCTCCACGGTCGGCTGGGTCAGGGTCTTTCCGCGGGGGGAGAGATAGATACGCCGGCCGTGGAAGTCGTCGCCCATGGCGGTTTCCACGGCGTCCACAATCGGCTGGGCGAGCATCACCATGCCCGCGCCGCCGCCGTAGGGCGTGTCGTCGGTGTTTTTGTGCCTGTTCTGCGAGTAGGGGCGAATGTCGATGACCTCGGCTTCAATCGCGCCGGAGGCGATGGCGCGCCCCAGAATGCTCTCGCCGAGCACCGCGCGGATCATGTCCGGAAAGATGGTCAGTATCTTAAATTTCATCGGTTACCGCCACTTCGCGCAGCCGTTTCGCGCTCATCAGCATCTGCCCGTTCGCCAGATCAACCTTGAGAATGGCCGTCTTCAGCGCGGGAACCAGCGTCTCGCGCCGCTTTTCGTCGCGAAAGACGTACACGTCGTTTCCGCCGGGCTGCATGACGTCGACCAGCTTTCCGTACCGGCCGCCCTCGTCGTCCACGCCGTCCAGACCGATCAGATCCACGATGAAGTTCGCGTCGTCGTCCAGCTCCACAGCATGCGCGCGGTCGATGTACAGAAGCTGGCCGCGCAGCTTTTCGGCCTGATCGCGGTCGTCGATTCCGTCAAATTTCAGATAGACGGCGTCGCCGTCGATGCGAACCGGCTTCACACCGATGGACTCGAAAGCGTCGCCCTTTTTCAGAAGTACGCTTTCGAGCTCCTCAAAGCGGGTCTCGTCGCAGGTGATCGGGCGAATCTTCACCTCGCCGCGAACGCCCTGCGGCTTCAGAACCTCGCCGATGACCAGATATTCGTTCATAGCGTTTCTCCGTCCTCGCGCGTCAGCTCGACGGCGATGGGATAATGGTCGGACAGGTAGATGCCGTTCAGGTTCTGCGTCCACAGCTCGGCCGCGCCCTCGGCCTTCATGCCGCGGGTGAAGATGTAGTCAATCTGCGGCTCGTTTCCGCGGCCGTAGTCGTGCCACGTCGTGCCCAGCCCCTCCGTGCGCTCGGTCAGGCCGAATTCGTCCTCGCGGAGCAGGCGAATCGCTTCGCTGTCCGGATAGGCGTTGAAATCGCCGGTGAGCGCGAGGGGGAAGGGATGCGTCTTTTGATCTTCCTTCATTTTTTCCAGCAGCCGTTTCGCGCCCAGCATGCGCGCTTCGCCAAACTCGTGATCCAGATGCGTGTTGTACATGTGGAACGGCTTGCCCTCGCCGATGGGGCGCAGGATGGTGTGCGTGATGATGCGCGGGCACAGGGACTGCTTTTCAAAGCGGGAGCCGGGCACATAGGGCATGTCACTCAGCCACGAAACGTCCAGACCGATCAGCTCGTATTTGTCGGACAGGAAGGCTACCGGATTGTGCTCGCCCTGATAATCGGCCTCGCGCCCGCAGCCGACCAGCGTGTATTCCCGAAGATGCGTGCGCAGATATTCGTTCATGGCCGGGGTGATCTCCTGAAAGCCGATGACGTCGGGTTTTTCGGTTTCCAGCCGGTCGATGACGAAGCCGCGGCGATGATGGAACGCGTTGTTGCCGTCGCACTTGCTTTCACAGCGCAGATTGAAGGTTACAAGCTTCATAGATGTTCTTCTTCCTTATATCAATTCTCCGTCCTCGCGCGTCAGCTCGACGGCGACGGGGTAGTGGTCGGACAGGTAGATGTCGTTCAGGTTCTGCGTCCATAGCTCGGCCGCACCCTCGGCCTTCATACCGCGGGTGAAGATGTAGTCGATCCGCGGATCGTTTCCGCGGCCGTAGTCGTGCCACGTCGTGCCCAGCCCTTCCGTGCGTTCAATCAAACTGAACGCATCCTCGCGCAGCAGTCGAATCGCTTGGCTGTCCGGGTGCGCGTTGAAATCGCCGGTGAGCATCAGCGGGAAGGGGTGCGTCTTCTGGTCTTCCTTCATTTTCTCCAGCAGCCGCTTCGCGCCCAGCACGCGCGCTTCATCAAACTCGTGATCCAGATGCGTGTTGTACATGTGGAACGGCTTGCCCTCGCCGATGGGGCGCAGGATGGCGTGGTTGATGATGCGCGGATACGGCGACTGCTTTTCAAACCGGGAGCCGGGCACGTAGGGCGTGGGGCTCAGCCACGTAACATCCATGCCGATCAGCTCGTATTTGCCAGACAGGAAGGCGATGGGATTGCATTCGCCGCGGTAATCGGCGTCGCGCCCGCAGCCAATCAGCGTATAGCCGTGCAGATGCTCGCGAAAATAGGGGTACATCGGCTGGGTGATTTCCTGAAAGCCGATGATGTCGGGCTTTTCGGTTTCCAGCTGATCGATCACGTAGCCGCGGCGGTTGTGAAACGCGTTCACGCCGTCGCAGGCGCTTTCATTGCGAATGTTGTAGGTTAGAAGCTTCATGTGCGCCGTCCTCACTCAATGCGTTTCAGGTAGTCTTCCAGCTCGCCCAGCTCGTCCAGCAGCTTGAACAGCGTGTAGCGCTCGCGGTAGTCCTTCGCGCAGCGCAGGGAGGTGTGCAGCGCGTCGGCGTCGATGCCGATTTCCGCCGGAGTCAGCGGCGCGCCCAGCTCGCGCATGGCGCGGTCGACGCGCTCAAACGGCGGCAGCGTCTTCAGCTCCGCGCGAATCTCGGCAAAGCGCGTCTTTGCCCGTTCCACGCGGCGCACAAGCTCTTCCTCCGTCAGGAAATCGCCGGGATTCTCGGCCATGATCTCCTCGGCGATCGTGTCGCCGTAGGCAAAGCGCATCCACTTTTCGCGCGCTTCGCGGGTCGGAAGGTTCTTCTTCGCCTTCTCCACGTCGAACGTCTCCGGATTGGCGTCCGCAAACGCCTCGAAGATCGGCCAGATCAGCCGCGTGGCGATGCCGACGGCCGTGCCGTGCGTCGGCTCGGGAAGCCCCTTGCGCAGCATGCGCATATCCCAGTAATGGCCGATGTTGTGCTCGACCGAGGCGACGGCGCGCGTGTGGCCGACGATCATGATCGTAAGCCCCGCCAGCAGCAGCGCTTCAATCAGAATCTTCGTGCCCTCGATCGTGCGGGCGCGAATGGCCGGAATGTTGTCCAGCAGGCGGTTCACCGCGTCCAGCACCATGCCGCAGCAGGTCGGGCAGCAGACCTCGTCGTTGATGATCGAGCCCAGCACCCAGTCCGCCTTGGCGATGTATTTGCCCAGTACGTCGCCCACGCCGGAAATGAACATGCCCTCCGGCGCGCGGGACATGACGTCCAGATCGCACACGATGATCTCCGGGCAGTTGGCCTTGCGGTGAATCTTCGCCCCGCGGAAGATCAGCGGCGCGACCACGGAGGTATAGCCGTCCATGGACGGCGCGGTTCCCACGGACACGAACGGGAGCTTCGCCGCCTTCGCGGTCACGCGGGTAATGTCCGTGACCGAGCCGGAGCCGACGGCAACCAGAAACTCGGTGTCCGGCGAAAGCGACAGCACGACCTCGCCGACCGCCGTTTCATCGGGCACCATCTTGCCCTCACGGACGACGCGGCACAGCGTCACGGAAAAGCCATCCGCGCACAGCGCGGCTTCCACATCGCGCCCGGCAACCTCGTAGGTGTTGTTGTCGCACACCAGCACGCACCGGGTGCCCAGCCCGCGCCGGCGGATGAAATGGGGCACCTTTCCGATCAGCCGCTGCCCCACGTAAATATCCTGCCGGGGCGTGGCGTGCTCAAGCGAGCAGGAGCAGGAAAGGCCCGAGAAAATCATGCGGCTGTCCGCGTCATAGGAAATCGAAACGCCCATGTAAACCGTCCTCCGTTTACGAAAACGCGGCCGGCGACAATCGCACGGCCGCGTACAGAATTCAAAACGTCCTTGCGCGGGCTCGATTACAGCATGCTGCCGGCGGCCTCGTCCACCATGATGATGGTGTTCGGATGCGCCTTCAGGATGGAAGCGGGGCACTTGGGATCGATTTCGCCGTGCACGGTGTCATGGATCGCCTGCGCCTTGCCCTTGCCCAGCGCCAGCAGGATGACGGCCTTCGCCTTCATGATGCCGCCGATACCGAAGGAAATGGCTTCCTTGGGCATGTCGTCCTCGGTGGGGAAGTAGATCTTGTTTGCGTCGATGGTGGAGCGGGTCAGCTTCACGATGTTGGTGCCGTAGATGAACTTGTCGTTGGGCTCGTTGAAGCCGATGTGGCCGTTGTGACCGATGCCCAGCAGCTGCAGGTCGATGCCGCCCGCCGCTTCCACCGCTTCGTCATACGCGCGCGCGTCCGCCCAGTGGTCGGCACCGGTGCCGCAGGGCACGTGGGTGTTTTCCATCTTGATGTTGATGTGGTTGAACAGATTGTCGTTCATGAAGTAACGATAGCTCTGATCATGGGTGGGCTCAAGGCCGATGTATTCGTCGAGGTTGTAGGTGCGAACCTCAGAGAAGTCGATCAGACCCAGTCTGTTCAGACGAGCCAGCTCCCTGTAGGTGCCCACGGGGGTAGAACCGGTGGCGAGACCCAACACGGTGTCCGGCTTCTTGGCGATCTGCGCGGCGAATACCATTGCGGCGGCCTGAGCGAGCTCTTCAGGGGTTTTAAACACATGTACAACCATTGGGAATTCCTCCTCTATTTTTGCGGGCACAGCCCGTTTCCTTACGGCATCTATTATAGCACCAGCCGGTTAAAATGGAAACACCTTTTACCAAAAATCTTACGGCTTCAGGTTCATTCGCGCCAGCGCCGCCGCCCCGGCCATACCCGCGTCGTTTCCGCGGCTTGCGAAGCGCAGCGCGGCGCGGATTGTCTCCGGGGTGAAGTCGTAGGCGTTGGGAACGCTTTTCAGAATGGCCTCGCGCAGCGTTTCGCCCGCCGCGCTGATGCCGCCGCCGAGCACGATGGCCTGCGGCCGGAAGATCATGTACAGCGAGCAGAGTCCGATGGCGATTTCGCGGGCGTACGCGTCCAGCACGGCGAGCATGTCCGCGTCGCCGTCCCGCGCCCGGTCGATAACGGTGCGCGCGCGAATGCCGCCCGCCAGCCGGGTCAGCGCGCCCGCCGAGGCGTACATCTCAAAGCAGCCGTTCATGCCGCAGGCGCATTTCAGCCCTCCGGCATGGGTGACGAAATGCCCCAGCTCCGCGGCGGCGTTGTCGTGCCCGCGCCAGGGACGGCCGTTGATCAGCAGCGCGCCGCCGATGCCGGTGCCGAGGGTCAGATACACGGCGCTTTCCAGACCGAAGCACGAGCCGCCCGGCAGCGTCTCCGCCGCCAGCGCCGCTTCCGCGTCGTTGTCAATCCATACGGGCAGCCCCGTTTTTTCGCGCAAAAGCGCGCCGAAGGGGATGCCGAACCACTTCAGATTGCCGGAGTTGATCTTCCCGGACGGCCGGAAAACCGAGCCGGGCACGCCCGCGCCCACCATCTCTGCCGGCGTGGGGGATGCGGAAAGCAGCGCGGCAATCTGGCTGGCAATCGCTTCCGGGCCGCCGCGCGCGGTGCGCCGTAAAAGCGTGTATACCGGCTGACCGTTTTCGTCAAACACGCCAAATTTCAGGTTGGTTCCGCCGATGTCCACTCCCGCAACGTACATGAAATGCCTCCGATAAGTATGGAGACGCCCGTGGACGTCCCCATGATGTGTCAGATTTTGTGAAGAACCGGGTCAGGGGTTGCCGTCGGCAGAACCGGCGTCTCAGAAGGCGCTTCCGCACCCGGGGTCGGCGCTTCGGAGGGCGTGGCTTCGCTGCCGCTGGGCTGTTCGCCTTCCGGAAGGACGGGAAGCTCCATGCCGTCAACGGCGAAGGCGGCAAACAGCTCCTCCACCATCAGAGCGACGACCGTTTCCGTGCCGTCGGTTTCCAGCATGTAAACCCAGCCGCCCGTCGTTTTAAAGCGCTCGGGAACCACGTCGGGCCCGCCGACAAAGGCAGCCATTTCTTCCATGGCCGCTTCAACGGTCAGCGTAGAATCGCAGGCGTACAGCGCCGCGCCGCAGACGAGCGCAAGCTTGTTCCACGACGAAATGCCCGTGATGATCACGCCGCCGATGGTCGAGTCATCCGACGCGATGGCGAGCATACCGCCATCGTCCAGCGAGATTCCATACGCGCCGTCGCCGATGTTCTGCACGTCCGCGATGGGCGCAAGCCCCGCCGATGCGGCGGCAGCGTTGTAGCGAGCCGTCCAGTCCGCAAGACCGTCCGCGTACGCGCAGGCGCACAGCAGAAGCGCGCAGACGGCGAGAAAAGCCATTCCTCTTTGAAACCGCTTCAATGCAAGCCTCCTTGGTTAATGCTCAACGCCATTGACCGCCGTGACCGCGCCGCCGACGACGGTAAACCGGTACGCGTCGCCGAAGGTGTAGCCGTAGCGCAGCGTCTTCTTATTTGAGGTGTACTGAATGCCTACGCCGACCTGATAGTCGCCGTCCGGATAGCTGGATACGTCGATCATCGCGGTGAAGTCGCAGTCGGACAGGTTCTTGCCCTTGCCGTCATGCTCGCCCATGCCGGTGATGCCGGGCGCGATGGTGGCGTCGTATACGTGCATGCGTTTTTTGGAGTCGAGCACCAGAATGTACATCTGGCAGTGCTGGCCGTCAAAATTCGCGTCCTCCACGTAGCCCCAGCCGGTCAGGCGGATCAGGCGGGAGGAATTCGACTCGGGCAGCTCAAACTGCGTCAGGCCGTTGGTGACCTTCTTGCCGTCGATCTTCCACTTCTTCAGGCTCTCCAGATCCTTCTTTCGCGCGCTGAACGCCGTGTCGGGAATCGGCGTGGGCGCGGGCGTGGGGGTCGGGGTCGGCGTGGGCGTCGGCGTGGGAGTCGGGGTCGGCGTGGGGGTGGGCGTCGCGGTCGGCTCCGCCGGAGACAGCGTGTCCACCGGCAGCGGAATCGCGGCGGTCGTGCCGGAGACGGTGGTCGTCTGCGCCGGCTGCGTTCCGTTCAGCGTAAGCACGTTGTCCATCCGGGGCGACGAGTTAAACTCGCCCGTCAGCACAAATTCGTATAAAAGCCATACCAGAATCGCGAGAATCAATAGACCGATCAGAAAGCGAATGATCGCCTTGCCGATGTTATTCTTCCGCAGATGTAAGCGTCCCATGGAGAAGCCTCCTATCCTCATTCTACGTATATATTACCTTCCACGGACGAAAAAGTCAACCGAAAGATGTAAATTGCGTCCAGTTTGCGGACGATTTTTTCGTTTTTCGGGCGCGGCATTGAAAAGCGGGCGGCAATCTGATAAAATAGCGGGCAGAAAGGGGCGATGAGGATGACGAATGCGCGGCCGGTCACCGTGGCCGATATGCTTGACGCGCGCGACCGGCGGGCGGAACGGCAGAAGCGCTTCCTGGAAACGTCGCCCGTGCTGATCTGCCTTACGATGAACATTCCCGGTTCCATAAAGGCTTCGACGGAAATTCTCGCGGCGTTCCGGGAGGGTGTGCGGCGCGTGCAGAGCGCGGTCGGAGCGCGTCCCATTTTATATGAAGCGTTTACCGGGCCGGAGGCATATGTTCCGCTGAACGCGGACGCGGAAGTCGTCAAGCGGGAAATGTGCCGCATAGAGGATGAGGAACCGCTCGGGCGGCTGTTCGATCTGGACGTACTGACCGGAAACGGCGAGAAACACGGTCGTTTGGCGCTGGGATTTTCGCCGCGAAGCTGTCTTCTGTGCGGAAAGCCCGCGTTTGCGTGCGCGCGCAGCCGGGCGCATTCCGTTTCGGAGCTTTCGGGGGAGGTTTCCCGAAGAATCGACGAATGGCGGCGGGCGACGCTGCCGGAGCGCATCTCCGAAGCCGCCGTGCGCGCGCTGATTCGCGAAGCGGAAACCACGCCGAAGCCGGGCCTGGTCGATCGGCGAAACAATGGGTCGCATCCGGATATGAGCCTTGAAATGCTGCTTCGAAGCGCGCGCTCGCTGAAGCCGTACTTCCGCGAATGCGCGCGGGCGGGTATGAAGCTGGAAGAGGCCGACGCGTTTCCCACCCTTCGCGCGCTGGGCATGGAAGCCGAAAAAACCATGCTGAACGCGACGGGCGGCGTGAACGCGCATAAGGGAGCCATCTTTTCGCTGGGTCTTCTCGCGGCTTCCGCGGCGGCTTGTCTGCGGAGCTTTGAAGCCGACGCGGAGAAAATCTGCGCGCGGGCGGGTCGTATGGCCGCGCCCCATATGGAGGCGCATTTCCACTCTCTGCGCGCGGAAACGGCGTATTCCTTCGGAGACAGGCTGTTTCTCGCAACCGGCCTGCGCGGCGCGCGCGGCGAAGCTGCGGATGGTTTTCCATCGGTTTTGCGCATCGCGCTGCCCGCGCTTGATGCGGAAGAGATGGGAAATCCGGCGGAGGTGGTTGGAAGCTCTGTTACGGTCGATGGGAATTCTGTGATGCCCGACGCGGAGGAGCTTTCCGGCGCATACGCGCTATTGCGTTTGGCGGTGGAAATGGACGATACGACGCTGATACGGCGCGGAGGACGTTCACGCGCGGAGGCGGCAAAGAAGGAAATCCGTGCGTTTCTGGATTCTGGCCTTACACGGGAGAAGGTCGAGACGCTGGACGATCAGTTTATCCACGAAAACCTTACCCTCGGCGGCTGTGCCGACCTGCTTGCCTGCGCGTATTTTTTGAGGGCGGTAAGGGAGATATAAAGAAGAAAGCGCTTCGGAGAAGAGTGAAGTTCATTCCATCCGAAGCACTTTCTTACCCTGTTGAAGTGGAAGCGTTATTTACCTTAGCTCGGGTAACCGGCGGGGGTGGGATGAATGCCGTCAAAGTTTATCAGGGAGCCGGTGCTAAAAAAGCAGCGCCGACATGGAAGACGGCGCTGGAATACGGTTGCTTGAGAGAGAAAGTTCAGTTCGCGGCGGGGGACTGCTGCCACGCGTTCAGAACGGTGTCGGTGATCAGCTGATAGCCGGCGGGGTTGGGATGAATGCCGTCAAGGCTCATCAGGGAATCGAAATCGCGTTGGCGCAGGAAAATGCTGCGCAGGTCAAAAACGGGACAGCCGGCGTCGCGGGCGGCCTCCATGGCGGCGTAGGCATAGCGTTCCTGCCAGCGATAGATATACTGCGCGCTGCCCAGATACTTCAAAATCGCGCTGCCGTCCAGCCCGCGGGAAATCCATTTCAGATAGCGCTCCGCCACCACGGGCAGCGGCGTGACGACGATGGGATGCATGCCCAGCGCGCGGGTCTTTTCGATCAGGCGTCCCATGGACGCCTTAAAATCGGAAATCGTAACGACGGCCTCGTGGAAAATGTCCGGCGTTTCGGCCACGTCCTTCCAGATCAGGTCGGAATCGTTTCCACCGAACTCGATGGCGGCCACCGCGCCATCCGCGGCTGCGCTACGCTCCAGAATGTCCAGCGCGGCCTTGCTGGTGCAGCCGGGCTTGGCGTAGTTGCGCACGTTCACGCCCAGCGTTTTCAGCGCCTGATCAAAGGTTTCGCGGCATACAGTGTAGCGCTCCTTCATTTCGTCATACATAACGCCGCGGGCAATGGAGTCGCCCCACACAAAAAGATTCTTGGAAAGCATGCGGTTTTCCTCCGGTTTTGTGATGCTTCGGCGCGTCGGCGCCGTCGATGGTTGTATTATAAGGGCTTCGGACGCGGATTGCACCCTATTGTTGGCCAGTTCAACTCTACCGTGCGTAAAAGCATACTTCTCACGCGCGGAGAGACGGAGGGCTTGCATTTTACAGTAAAATCAGGTACAATAGAGGTGCTTCTACGGGGAGGAGACCGGCCAAAACGGCCACTCTACTGTGGGGAGAGTTCAAAATAGGGGGTGCGCGCGTGCAGCAGGAGACGTGGCGTCAGGCCTTGGCGGAGAATCTGACGAAAAATCGCCGGGACAAGGGACTTACCCAGGCGGAAGTCGGCGCGCAGATCAACTATTCGGATAAATCCGTTTCCAAATGGGAGCGGGGCGACGGCGTGCCGGATCTGAGCGCGCTGATGCAGCTGAGCGAACTGTATGACACCACGCCGGACGCGCTGCTGGGCTGCGTCCGGGAGGAGCCGGAAGCGCTTCCCGAGAAGAAGACGGGGCGCATCGTCGACCATACCCTGTTTCTGCTTTCGATGGTCAGCGGAATCTGGCTGCTGGCCGTGATCGCGTTCTGCGTGCTTCGCTTCGCGTGGCCGTCGATGGAGCATGGCTGGCTGGCGTTTATTTACGCGCTGCCGATGACCTTCGCGAGTCTGGGCGCCTCGTTTCTGGTTTGGAGAACCTATCCATGGGCGTTCGGCGCGCTTTCTGCCGCCGTGTGGACGCTGTGCCTGTCGCTTCAGCTGACGCTGCCGACGGAAAATTCCGGCATGTTCTACGTGTTCGGCGGCGTTTTGCAGCTGACGGCGATGCTGGTCGTGGGCATTGTGACGCGCGAGCGCTGGAAAAAGAAGCTGGGAAAGCCGAAAGCCGAGTAAGAAGAAACGTGGGACGCTGCCGACGGAAAATTCCGGCATGTTCTACGTGTTCGGCGGCGTGTTGCAGCTGACGGCGATGCTGGTTGTGGGCATTGTTACGCGCGAGCGCTGGAAAAAGAAGCTGGGGAAGCCGAAGGCGGAGTAAGGAAATATTTGCTGTGTTGTTGTGGACACGGCAGGAAACGAAGAAGATGGTGCTCACATTGGGATGGTGTTGGCAGTGAGCGCTCTAATGATTGCATCAAACTATGTCATCTGAGAAAGGATCGCTTAGCGGCAGGGTTTCCGTGTGTTGAATTCGAGAGGAAATTTCTATGACGAAGATGATTGTTGCGTTCAGCGCTGCGTTTAGCACTTATTGTTTGATCAATATGGCGGTTGCGCTGAGAATTTACCGCTCGGAGAAACAGGGGCTTGTGAGCCATTATAGAAGACTGATGATGGTTGCGGCCGCTGTGTTTGCAGGGGTATCTTTGGGCAATGTGATATTCGGGGGCACACCTGAGCGCATGAGTATTTTTATGGGATTGTTCTGTGGGAGCTTGATGAGTTTGTATACGGCGATGGGAGCTGGATAACATGTGGTTTGAACAGCGTTGTTTTCCGAACAGGATTGCTCGATGACGCATCGCGATAGGCGGAAAAATGAAAGCATCAAAATCAACGCACGCATTGGCGCGGGTGAAAGCGGGAAATTGAGAAAAATGCGGAATTCACGCAAAAAAGTATGAAAACTTGCCTTTCACGCTATGCGAACGCGCAAAACTATGCTATAATATTGAAAGAAAGGTCGGCGCGGAGCGGCTGGCCGGAAAATTTCGTCGGCGGGCGGCGTGCAAAACGGTTCGCGGGGACGATGGAGGGTAAACGAGCATGGCAATGGACAACTTCAAAGAGGAAATCGTAGTCAAAAGACACAGCGGCGCGGTGAACGTGGCGTATTATCTGGCGTGGGTTCTGCTGGTCATCTCCGGCATAATCGGCCTTCTGATGCTGAACTTCGCGATTTCTTCCATCGGCAATCCGGAGTATGGTTTCCAGTGGCAGCAGCTGGTGATCGGCGTTCTGTTCGCGGGCATCGCAGTGTTGATCTGGCTGAAGAAGGACGGCCTGCGCGTGGAATATGAATACACGTTTACCAACGGCGTGCTGGACGTGTCGATGGTCATGAACAATTCCAAGCGCCGCTATCTGATGGAGCTGCCGCTGAAGATCGTTGAAAGCTGCGGAAGCGTCAATCATCCGTCGTTCAAGCGCTATCTGAGCGATAAAACCATCAAAAAGCACAACTGGTTTCTCAATCGCGACAACAATCTGGTATATTTCTTCTTTAACAAGAACAATGTGAAGCATCTGGTCGTGCTCGAGCCGTCGGATGAAATGCTTGAGATGATCAAGAGCCGGAACTACCTGAACTTCGGCGTCTGGCAGAACTGAAGCAGGGGATGGAAGCCGGGGGGCGCTTGCGCGGCGCAGGGAACGAGAGCCTGCGCGAGAAAAGCGTCCCCGCTTTTTCATGTAGAAAGGATCGTTTTTCATGCAGGCATATCTGGACAACAGCGCGACCACGCGGCCGACGGACGGCGTGATCGAGGCGGTGGCGCGCGCCATGCGCGAGGATTTCTATAATCCCTCGTCGCTGTACGCGCCGGCCATGATTCCCGAAAAGCAGATGAACCTGTGCCGCGATAAAATTCGAAAGGCGCTGCACGCCGTGGACGCGCGCGTGATTTTCACCTCTGGCGGCACGGAGGCCAACAATCTGGCGCTGTTTGGCTCCATCGGCGCGATGCGCCCGCCGTACCGCGCGGCGGTGTCGGCCGTGGAGCATCCGAGCGTGCTTGAAGCGTCGCAGCGGTTGGAGGAGATGGGCTGCGAGGTGTTCCGGATTCCCGTGAACGAAGCGGGCGAGCTGGACTATGACGCGCTGGCGAGCTTCCTTCAGGGCGGCGCGAGCCTTGTCAGCTGCATGCAGGTGAACAACGAGACCGGCGCGAAGACGGACGTCGCGCGGCTTTCCAGGCTGGTGCGCGCGCTTGCGCCCGACGCAAGGCTGCATGTGGACGGCGTGCAGGGCTTCCTGCGCGAGGAGATCGATTTCCGACTGATCGACATGTACACGCTGTCCGGCCACAAGATTCACGCGCCCAAGGGCGTCGGCGCGCTGGTGGTTCGCAAGAATCTGCGTCTCAAGAGCACGCATGTGGGCGGCGGGCAGGAGGAAATGTACCGCAGCGGCACGGAAAACACGCCGGGCATCGCGGGGCTTTCCGAAGCGATTGACGAAATGCGGAAGCGGACGGACAGGCATGAAACGCTGATGAGCCGGAAGCTTCGTCTGGTGGAGAAGATGCGCGAGGCCGTTCCGGGGCTTCTGATCAACGGCCCGAAGCCGGAAGACGGCGCGGCGCATATCGTGAACTTCTCGTTCCCGGGCGTGCGCGGAGAGGTAATGCTGCACGCGCTGGAGGAAGCGGGCGTGTACGCGTCCACCGGCTCGGCGTGCTCCAGCAAGAAGCGCCATGTAAGCGCCGTGCTGACCGCCATGGGCATTCCGGCGGATCGCGCCGAATGGGCGCTGCGCTTCAGCCTGTGCCCGTACACCACGGAGGAAGAAATCGACTACGCGGCGAAGGTCGCCGGGGAAAAATACGAAATACTGAAGAAGTTTCAAAGGAGATAGATACCCGTGCGTAAGGTATTGCTTGCCCGCTTCGGCGAAGTGCATCTGAAAGGACAGAACCGGCCGTATTTCATGCGAGTGCTGGTTGACAACGTGAAGAAAATGGTCGCGCCCATCGGCGGGCACGTGTGGCTGTCTGATTCGCGCATTTATGTGTCCGATTTTGAGGACATGGACGAGTGCGTCAGCCTTGTGACGAAGGTGTTCGGCATTTATTCCGTGAGCCCGGCTTTGGAAATGGAAAAGGATCTGGACAGAATCGCCGAGGAAACCGTGCGCTGGATGGACGGCGTGACGGGCACGTTCAAGGTGATGTGCAAGCGTTCGGATAAGCGCTTCCCGCTCAATTCGCAGGAGCTGGCCGCGGAGCTCGGCGGCCGCATTCTGGACGCGCATCCGGAGCTCAGGGTGGACGTGCATCATCCGCAGACGGAGATGTGGGTGGAAATTCGCGACCACGCGTATCTGTACAACACCGAAATCATGGCCGTGGGCGGCATGCCGATGGGTACGTCCGGCAAGGCGGGTCTGCTTTTGTCCGGCGGCATCGACAGCCCGGTAGCGGGCTATCAGATCATGCGCCGCGGCGTGAACATTCAGGCGATTCACTTTGCCAGCCCGCCGTACACGTCCGAGCGCGCGCAGGAGAAGGTTCTGTCGCTGGCGCGCATCATCGGAAAGTACGAATACGGCATGCGCGTGCACATCGTGCCGTTCACGAAGATTCAGATGGAGATTCACGAGAAGTGCGAAGAAGGCATGGGCACGCTGATCATGCGCCGCTTCATGATGCGCATTGCCGACCGCATCGCGCACGACAACGGCCTGCAGGCGCTGATCACCGGCGAATCGCTGGGACAGGTGGCTTCGCAGACGATGGAGGCGCTCGGCTGCACGGACATCATGACCGACCTGCCCGTGTTCCGTCCGCTGATCGGCCTTGACAAGCTGGAAATCATCCATATTGCCGAGAAGATCGATACCTACGAAACCTCCATCCTGCCCTATGAGGACTGCTGCACCGTGTTCACGCCCCGGCATCCCGTCACAAAGCCCAAGCTCGCCAACGTGGAGAAGGAAGAGCGCAAGCTGGACGTGGACGTGCTGGTGGAGGAAGCGGTCGCGAACGTAAAGACCGTTCTGGTAAAGGACTGATTTGAGTGACGCTTTCAGAATTCGTTCGTGCGCTGAGGGATGATCCCCGGTTTATGGAGAACGTGACGGAATGGCGCGTGCTTCCCGCGAGGGAGGCGAAATACGCTCCGTTTCCGCAGGAGCTGGACGCGCGCATCGTGCAGGTGCTGAAGGCGCGCGGGATTGAGCGTCTGTATACGCATCAGCGGCAGGCGCTTGATTGCGCGCTCGCGGGACGCGACTTTGTCGTCGTCACGCCGACGGCGTCCGGAAAAACGCTGTGCTATAACCTGCCTGTGCTGAACGCGATTCTGAAGGACGACGCCGCACGCGCGCTGTATCTGTTTCCGACGAAGGCGCTTTCCAGCGATCAGGTGTCGGAGCTGTATTCGATGGTGGAGGCGCTGGGCGCGGACATCAAGGCGTTCACCTATGACGGCGACACGCCCGCGTCCGCGCGCACGGCGATCCGGCAGGCGGGGCATGTGGTGGTGACGAACCCGGACATGCTGCATCAGGGCATTCTTCCGCATCACACCAAGTGGGTGCGGCTGTTTGAAAACCTGAAATATGTGGTCATTGACGAGATTCACGCCTACCGCGGCGTGTTCGGCTCGAATCTGGCGAACGTGCTCCGGCGGCTGGAACGCATCTGCGCGTTCTACGGCGCGCATCCCACGTTCATCTGCTGCTCGGCGACGATTCACAACCCGAAGGAGCTGGCGGAGAACATGACCGCCCGCTCCATGACGATGATCGACGACAACGGCGCGCCCGCGGGGCGGCGGCATGTGATCTTCTATAACCCGCCGGTGATCAACCGGCAGCTGGGCATTCGCGCCGGCAGCCTGCCGACCACGCGCGACATTGCCGCGCGGCTGGTGCGCGCGGGCGTGCAGTCGATCGTGTTCGCGCGCTCGCGGCTGGCGGTCGAGGTGCTGGTGCGCTACGCCAAGGACATTGTGCGCGACCCGCTGGGCAACGCCGGGCGCGTGCGCGGATACCGCGGCGGCTATCTGCCTACGCTCCGGCGCGAGATTGAGCGCGAGCTGCGTGCCGGGAATGTGGATCTGGTGGTTTCGACGAACGCGCTCGAGCTGGGCATCGATATTGGCCAGCTGGACGCGTGCGTGATGTGCGGCTATCCGGGCACCATCGCGAGCACGTGGCAGCAGGCCGGGCGCGCGGGGCGGCGCTCGAATGAGTCGCTGATGATTCTCGTGGCCAGCTCCAACCCGCTGGATCAGTACATCATCGGCCATCCCGATTATTTCTTCGGCCAGTCGCCGGAGCGCGCGTTCATCAACCCGGACAACCTGTATATCCTGCTCAATCACCTGAAATGCGCCGCCTACGAGCTGCCGTTTCAGGAGGGCGAGAAGTTCGGAAATGTGGAGGAGACGGACGAGCTTCTGCATTACCTCGCCGACCAGAATATCCTGCGGCTCGTTTCCGGGCGCTGGTACTGGATGGCGGAGGAATTCCCACAGGCGGGCGTGAACCTGCGAAGCGCGTCCGACCAGAATTTCCTGATTATCGACATCACAAATCCGAAAAAGCACCGCGTGATCGGCGAGATGGATCGCTTCACCGTGCCGATGCTGCTGCACAAGTACGCCATTTACATGCACGAGGGGCGGCAGTATCAGGTGGAGGAGCTGGACTTCGACGACAAGAAGGCGTACATCCGCGAGGTGGACGTGGGCTATTACACGGACGCCGACCTGACGACGAGCCTGAAGGTGCTGGACGAATTCGAGAGCGAGCCGCTGGGGCTGCTTTCGCGCCACCGCGGCGAGGTGCTGGTAAGCTCGATTGTGACGCTGTTTAAGAAGATTCGCTTTGATACCCATGAGAACCTCGGCTGGGGGCCGGTGACGCTGCCGGAGCTGGAAATGCAGACGACCGCCTGCTGGTGGACGCTGCCCGCCGGGATGGAAGCGAAGTATGGCAAGGACGATATGAAGACGGCCATGGTCGCGCTGGCGTATCTGATGCGCCATATCGCGCCCATGTATCTGATGTGCGCGTCCACGGACATCAGCGTGGTCTATCACGTGAAGGATCCCTTCAGCGACCAGCCGACCGTGTATCTGTACGATCACATTCCCGGCGGCGTGGGGCTGTCCGACCGCGTATATGAAATGAACATGGAGCTGTTCGTCGAGGCCAGACGCATGCTGGCCGCCTGTCCGTGCGAAAACGGCTGCCCCAGCTGCGTGGGCGCGGAGTCCGTGGGCGGGAAAAAGACGCTGATCGCCATTCTGGACGAGCTGATCGGAGACAGCCATGCGGACGCTTGAGCTGACGCGCGCACAGGCGCGCAGAGGGCTGACCCGTCTGCATTTCGGCGAAAAGACCGGCGTGCTTGAAACCGTGCGGCGGCTGCACAGCGTGCAATACGACCCGCTGAACGTGGTTGGGCGAAATCCAGATCTGGTTTTGCAAAGCCGCGTGTGCGGGTATACGCCTGAAAAGCTGTACCGGGAGCTGTATCAGAAGCGTGCGCTCGTCGAGGGCTTCGACAAGATGCTCTGCCTGTTCCCGGCGGAGGACTTTCCGTATTTCGCGCGCACGCGCAGAAGCACCGCGCGGGCGTATCGGGAGAATCCGGACGTCGCGCAGATGGAAGCGCGTCTGTTGGAGGAAATCCGCGCCCGAGGGCCGCTGTGCTCGGACGACGTGGCTTCTGAAGCGCGGGTGTGCTGGCCGTGGGGTGAAACGAGCGCCGCGCGCGCGGGGCTTGAGAGCCTTTGGATGGCCGGACGGCTTGTGCTCGACTACCGGGAGGGCGCAAGGCGGTATTACGATCTGGCCGAAAGGCACATTGCACCGGAAATTCTGAACGCGCCCGAGCCGAATCCGACGGACGAAATGTATTTCCGCTGGCAGGTCATGCGCCGTGCGGAGAGCATCGGACTTTTGCGAGAAGCGGCGGGCGACGCGTTTCTGGGCGTGGACGGCTTCAAGGCGGCGCAGCGGACGCACGCGTTCGAAAGTCTTTTAGAGGAAGAAAAGCTGCTTCGAGTCGTGATCGACGGAAAGCGCTATCTGATTCCGAGCGCCTTTGAAGCCCATTTTATCAAGGAAACACCGGCGCCGCGCGGCGTTCGCATCCTCGCGCCGCTGGACAATCTTCTGTGGGATCGCAGGATGATTTCGGAAATCTTCGGCTTTGACTATCGCTGGGAGGTCTATGTGCCCAGAGAAAAGCGCAAGTACGGCTACTATGTGCTGCCTGTGATGGACGGAGACCGTTTTGTCGCCCGGTTCGAGCCGGAAACCTTTCGCGGCGGACGATTGAAAATCCGCGCGTGGTGGTGGGAGGACGGCGTGAAGCCCGCACCCGCATTGCTTCGCCGGGTGGACGCGTGCCTCGTGAAATTCTGCGCCTATCTCGGCGCGGAGGGCTATGAGGAATTTCTACTATAAAGATGAAAGATGAACCCGCCGTCGCAACCATATCGGCTGACGACGGCGGGTTTCGTTTTACTTAATTTGGAATACAAAATAAGGGCGTTCGAAGCAGTCGGGGCGGAGAAGCTCGCAGTCGCACCATGCGGCGCAGCCTTCCATGCGCACCTTTCCGGCGCGGCCGGGAATATCGTAGCGGCCGGGGCGGTACATAGGGTCGAGCACGCGGAACTGGTCGTCCTGAAGGCGGTCGAGCAGGATATAGTGCCCGCTGTCGGAAAACAGGCCGACGTAGCCCTCGCGGTCGCCGCGCGTGTTGGCGACGGTTTTGGCGGAGGGGTCGGCGCGCATCAGGGCGAGAACCTCGTCCAGATCCTCCGTGCAGGTCATTTTCAGATCAAAGCGCCCGGCGAGCGCGCCGCCAAGGATGTAGAAATTTGTGCCAAAGCAATCGCGCGCGCCGCAGCGCTGGGCAAGTCGCGCGGCTTCCTCCGGCGGGAAGGAAAGGCCAAGCATGCCCTCGACCAGCATGGACGAGCAGCACACGCCGCAGCCGCTGTTCGCGACGGTGCGGCCGTCGCCATGAAAGGGATAAGGCAGGTCGGGATAATCAAGCTGGCAGTAAAAGGGCTTCATGCGCGTCTCCTTTCGTGGAAAGCCGATCAGGCGAGCGCGCCGCCTCGGAACGCGGCGATTGTCGCGGCATCCAGACGGCGGATGACAGCCTCGGCGAGGTCGACGGCGTGCGTGAAGTCGCTCAGCGACGCAATGCCCCAGTGGCTGTGGATGTAGCGCACGGGCAGGCCGATCACGATGGTAGGCACGCCGTCGTTTGAAAGGTGAATCGGCGCGCCGTCGGTCGAGCCGCCGGAACGCACGGATTCCTGTGCGGGGATGCCAAGCTCGCCTGCGAGATCGAGCGCGTAGCGCTGAAAGCGTGGGCTGGTGATCATTCGTTTGTCGATGTGGCGAAGCATCGGGCCTTTGTGGATCGCCGTCTGCGCCATATAGGGCTCGACGACGGTATCGTCCGCCGGGGAACCTTCAAAGGCAATGGCGAGGGCGGGCTTTACCGTGCGGGCTGTCACCTCGGCGCCGCGCGTGCCGACCTCCTCCTGCGCGGCCAGCGCGCCCACGGGGTCGACGGCCAGCTCGTCCATGCCGAGGCGCTCAAGCGTCGCAAGCACCGCGGCGCAGCCCAGACGGTTGTCAAACGCCTTGCCGAACATCAGATCGTGCGCTTCGTCATAGGAAAACTGCACGTCCGGCGCGACGGGCGCGCCGATGCGAACGCCGAAATCCTGAATCGCTTCCTCGGCGGAGGACGCGCCGATGTCGATGCTCATATCCTCGATTTCCGGCGTGCGACCCTTTTCCGCTTCGCTCATGAAGTGCGGCGGCTTGGCGGCCACAACGCCGGGGATCCACGTGCCAAAGCGCGTGCGCACGCGCACCCTGTGCGCGGGAATGTTGCTGTTTACCCAGCCGCCCAGCGCGATGAAGCGCAGCGTGCCGTTGGGACGGACGGCCTGCACCATGAAGCCCACCTCGTCCGAATGCGCGTCCAGCTGAAGAACGGGTTTTGCGCCGTCCGCGTTTTCGCGGCGCAGATACAGGTTATTCAGCGCGTCGCCCGCGAGGGCATAGCCCGCAGGCGCAAACTGACGGACGGCGCGCAGAGCGTCGTCTTCAAAGCCGCTGGGGCCGCAGGCGTTGGAAAGAGCCGAGATCATTTCGAGCGTTTGCATGTTCAGAACCTCCCGTAAGCGCGAAATTGTATGCGCATATTATACTCGATTTCCGCCGGGAATTCAACCGTGTTTTCAAGGAGAATCCGTCAGAAAGCATAGGAAATGAATTGACACGCGAAGAAATTGAACGTATAATTGAATTGTAAAAATAAGGGAAGATGGTGCGCTCGATGAAGAAATGGAAAAACGTGCTGTATGCGGCGATTGCTTCCATGTTCGCCATGACTGCGATTGTGGTGGATTTGAGCGCGCTTCCAAAGGAAACCACGAGCCTGAAAGCGTATCTGTCGCACTGTCTTTTTACGGATTCACTGGTTGACGCGTGCGTGTACGCGTTGATGTTTCTTCTTCTGCTTGCGGGCGCGAAGCGCAGGACGAAGAGCGTTCGCTGCTCGGTGTGCGCACTGGCGATGGCGGGAATTCATATCGTTTCGGGGCTGTTTCTGAACGGAAACGTCTCCCCTTCCGACGGGAAGATTCAATCTTATAACGGTTTGCGTCGCGTCGCTGGGCGCGTATGCGTTTTACCGGGCGCTGCTTTCTCTGGTGGTGAACGGGGTGGTGGTGCTGACGGACGCGCCTTGCGCGTGCGCAAGATGGAAGTGTGCGCTGGTGCTTTTTGTCTGCATGCTGCCGTATCTGCTTTTGAACTGGCCAGGCGTGGTTCATCCGGACAGCTACGACCAGATTAAGCAGGTGATGGGCACGCTGTATCCGGGCAAGCTCTCGTCCGTGACGGCCGATATGAGCACATTTCCGTCCAGCGGTGTCCTTCTGAACGACGCGCAGCCGGTTTTGCACACGCTGCTTGTGGGCGGGCTGTACGCGCTGGGGCGCAGGCTGGGCAGCATGAACGCGGGCGTGACCGCGTATTGCGTTTTGCAAAGCGCGCTCGCGGCATGGATGCTCTCAGGCGGAATCCGGCTTGCCGCCCGGCTGGGCGTGAAGAAATCGATTTTGACGGGAATGGCGATTTTCTACGCGGGATTCCCCGTGTATCCGGCGTATTTCAGCGGAATCATCAAGGACTCGGCGTTCGCGCTCGCGATGACGGGCGCACTGATCTTCGCTGCGGAGCTGTGCGCGTTTCCCTCGGAAACCGTTCGCAAGCCGGGACGCATGCTCGCGGGCGCGGCGTATATCGCGGCGACGGGGCTTCTGCGCAAGCTCGGAATTGCCATTGCGGCGGTGGCGGTGCTTTTGTCCATTTTCTATGTGTGCCGGGAATACAGAAAGGGATTTGTGCGGGCGCTCGCGTTCTGCGGAGGCGGGCTGGTAGTCTGCTTGGTGCTTACATATGTTGTCTATCCGCTGTGCGGCGTTGGAAAGGGGCCCGAAAGCGAGGGAAGAGCCGCACAGATTCAGCAGGTGGCGCTCTACGTCTCCGAGCATGAGAAGGAAATCAGCGAGGAGGACTGGCAGGTTCTCGAACGCTATTATGGCGACCGGCAGATTCACGCGCGCTTCGCCCCCACAAGCGTGGATAGATTGAAGGAGAATATGCTGACATGCAGAGACTGGAAGGATTTTGACGCGCTGTATACGCGTCTGCCGAAGAAAGATGCGTCGGCATATGCGCGGACAGTGCTTGTCATGGGCGCGCAGTATTGGTCGCCACGCATGGTACAAACGTCTCCAGGCAGCATTGTGTATATGGGGTTTTATGGAAAAACGCAGAAACTTCTTGGGAAAACGTATCCGCGCGTCGTAAAGGGTTATGTGGAGCCGCACTATGACCAGAAGCGGCTTGTGTGGGCGGAAAGGGCGAAAAAGCTGATTCAAAGCGTTGCAAGAATACCGCCGTTTACACTGCTGTTTCAATCATCCCTGTATCTGTACGCCGTTCTGTTTGCGCTTGCGAAGATGGGCGTTCGGCGCAGGCGGGGCAGGGGGCTTCTGCTGATTTTGCTTGCCTATGGGGTTGGGCTGTGCTTTGTTCCCGTAAGTGGCAGCGTACGCTACGCGTTTCCCCTTTTCGCCGCCGCGCCCGTGCTCTGCGTGCTTGGGCTTGGAATGCCGAAGCGGGAGCCGTCCGCGAATTGAGGCAAAGCTAACCGCATTTTCACAGGGAAACCCGATTGATTTTTTACATCCGTCCGATATAATAGAAGCGTATGACCAAAGGAGGACGCCATGAAGTACGACATCATTATTATCGGCGGCGGCCCGGGCGGCATTTATTCGGCCTATGAGCTGGTAAAGGGCAATCCCGCGCTGAAAATCGCCCTGTTTGAAGCGGGTCATCCGCTGGAGAAGCGCCATTGCCCCATTGACGGGGAAAAGGTAAAAAGCTGCGTCGGCTGCAAAAGCTGCTCCATCATGAGCGGATTCGGTGGCGCGGGCGCGTTTTCGGACGGCAAATATAATATCACGAACAGCTTTGGCGGAACGCTGCACGAATATATCGGCAAAAAGCAGGCGCTGGAGCTGATGAAGTACGTGGACGACATCAACATGCGCTACGGCGGCGAGGGTACGAAGCTGTATTCGACCGCAGGCACGCATTTTAAGACCATCTGCATTCAGAACAAGCTGAATCTGCTGGATGCTTCCGTACGCCATCTGGGCACCGACAAGAACTATGTGGTGCTGGAGAACCTGTACGAGCTTCTGAAGGACAAGGTGGACTTCCACTTTGACACGCCGGTGCAGATGATCCGCGTGGTCGACGGCGGCTACGAGATCGAATGCGAGAACGGTGTGTACACTTGTGAAAAGTGCATTGTCTCCGTCGGCCGCAGCGGCAGCAAGTGGATGGAGTCGGTGTGCCGGGAGCTGGACATTCCCACGCAGTCCAACCGCGTGGATATCGGCGTGCGCGTGGAGCTGCCGGCCGTCGTGTTCGAGCACGTGACCAGCGAGCTGTACGAGGGCAAGATCGTGTATCGCACGGAGAAATTTGAGGACAACGTTCGCACGTTCTGCATGAACCCGCACGGCTGCGTGGTAACGGAGAACACAAACGGCATCGTGACCGTGAACGGCCACAGCTATGAGGACAAGCAGATGCAGACCGAGAACACCAATTTCGCGCTGCTGGTGTCCAAGCACTTTTCTGAGCCGTTCAAGGATTCGAACGGCTACGGCGAAAGCATCGCGCGGCTGTCCAACATGCTGGGCGGCGGTGTGATCGTGCAAAGGTTCGGCGACCTTGTGCGCGGGCGGCGTTCCACGGTGAAGCGCATCGAGGAAGGACTGGTCATGCCTACGCTGTCCGCTACGCCCGGCGACCTGAGTCTGGTGCTGCCCAAGCGCATTCTGGACGGCATTATCGAGATGATCTACGCGCTCGACCGCATTGCGCCCGGCACGGCGAACGACGACACGCTGCTGTACGGCGTGGAGGTGAAGTTCTACAATATGGAGGTAGAGCTGAACGAGCATCTGGAAACACGTTATCCCGGCCTGTACGTAATCGGCGACGGCAGCGGCATTACGCATTCGCTGTCCCACGCGTCGGCCAGCGGCGTTTACGTCGCGAGACAGCTTCTGTAAGCAGAAGAAGAGCAAAAGCGCTCGGAGGAAAGTCCTTCGGGCGCTTTCTTTAGAGATAAGAACGACTTAGCTGTGAAGTCCGTTCACGGCCAGCTGCACGAGCCGGGCGGCGCTGTCGCGTTCAAGGGGCATGACGCGCCCGAAGTACATGTAGTAGTGCAGCATCGACCAGAAAATCTCATAGCCGCCGCGGTCGTATTCCTCCGCGGTGGGCAGGTAGCCGGTGCAGCCGTTGGTGTAGCCGCCGAGGAAAACGAGGTCGCCGCACTGGGCGCGCACGTCCAGCGCCAGCTCGCACATGACCTCATTCGGAACGCCGATCAGCGCACCCTCGTCCAGCTGGAAAAACTGAAGCTCGACCGGCTCGCTCTGGCGGGTGACGCCGGCTTCGTTCAGCCGCGCGACTTCCTTCAGCCAGTTCGTGCCGTCGATTCCGGCCATCTGCGCGGCTTCCTCCGAAATGGAGCGGGCGCGGGGGAGGGTGGGAACGTCGGCATACAGCGTGTCGCGCACCGAGAACATTCGAAGCGTGGACGCGTCGTGCGGGCGGAGGGAGTCAAACAGCGTCTGCGTGTCGCGCAGCACCGTGCGCCCCATCTCGTTCAGCGCATCATCCGTTCGGACAAACCGGCCGCTCGTGTCGTCCGCGTCGGGCGGATCGATTTTCGAGCAGAAGAAGCGCGGGGCGACGTTTCCGGCCGCGCCCTGCGTGAGCATCACGGGACAGCCCCAGCTATGCGAAAGAATGTCGCGCGCCGCGCCGAACCAGTCGGACGAAATGCGCGCGTTATCGCTCTTGAGCGAGTTGCCATGTGCCGTCAGCCGCAGGAGCACCAGCACAGGCGCGCCGGTTTCCGCATCCGCGACCTTGAGAAGCCCCGCGCGGCGATCCAGCGCGCCGCCGCTTCGGCGGTTCACGCCGATATGCGTGTCGGCGCAGCCCCATGCGACGCGAACGGGCCGCATCGAGGTCAGCGCCGCGCGCGCCGCGTCCAGTATGCGCGCGTCCACGAGGTTAGCGTACGCGGGCTCAAGGCTGTCGTTCGGCGCGGCGTGCGTGTGGGAGAAGCAAAGCATCACGTGCTCGGCGTTCGTGCCGGTCAGTGCGCCCAGCGCGTCTCGCAGGCGCGCGGCGTGCTCAACGGCAAAGCCGATGTGATCGATGGTTACCAGCGTGCAGCAGGCGGTATCCGATTGCCAGATGGATACCTGCGCCCGGAGCCGCCGCTCTACGCCCTGCGATTTCGAGGACGAGCCGAAGCCGATCAGCTGCATGGGCGCGTCGGGAGTGATGTCGGTTTCATGGAATCCCAATTTGATATGCGTCATAATATATGCCTCCGCGTTTTTATGCGCGGATCACGGCGCAGCGACGCGGCGGCCCATTCCTACGCCTCGGAATGCGGCCATGGATTTGCGCGCGTATCACCGGTACCGCCGTTATCTGTGCGCGCTGGTTTCAGGCGCACGGCAAAATATAGGGCGGGAAGCCCTTCGGTTTCGCCTGTTCATTATAGTACAATCGGTCTGTCAGAGCAAGCTATTGAATGGAAATCGTGTAGGTCTGGCCGCCGGCCTCCTCCAGCACGACGCTGCCCTCGACGCACTGATGACCCACATATTGCGCGGGCGCGACGATTGCGCCGGTTTCGTCCACGAGACCGCAGCGGTAGCTGTCGCCATAGATAGCGATCGGGTCATAGGGCGTGTCCCAGTCTTCCGCGGGCGTGGGCTGCGGCTCGACGGCGGGATCGAAGGTTTCAAACAGGAATAAACCCTTGCCGTTCGCCCACACGAGCGGGATCAGCGACTGGAAGTCCAGCGAAATGCGCACGCCGTGATTGTCCGCGAGATACGATTTCGCGTCCGCGTCCTCGCCGCGCGTGATTACAAGGCATTCCGGAAGCCCCTCAACATAACGGAAGGAGCCGTTGGCGTTCAGCGGTTCGAAGGAGGGCTGCGCAAAATCGCGCGCGTCCTGCCGGATCATCAGGCTGAACAGTACGTCGCCAGTTTCCATCGAGCACCAAGAGCGCTTCGAACGGTTTTCCACCATGAACAGCGCGGGGTTGACGAAGCTCGCGCGGAGGTAGGAATCCACCTCGGTATAGCGGCCGATGGTCTCCAGCGAGTCGCAGTCGAGCACCGTAATGCCGCCGTCGATGGCCGACGTGCAGAAGAACGGCGCGCGGTCATAGCCCGCGTATACGTCGCTCTGGTCGCGCGTGATCTGCTTGAAGGTGGCTGGAACGACGAACAGTCCCCGCTGGTCGATGATGCCGAAGCTTTCGCCACTGCGGGCGACGGAATAGGAAGCGCCGTCAAAGCCCTCAATGCTGTCCACCCGCGCCAGCACCTTCCCGCCGACGCCGGCGATCAGGTAGCGGTGCACGTAGGCCTCGGCGCTGTAGCGCACCACGATGCTTCCCTCGAGCGCCTCGGTGATGAAGCCGTGCGCGATTTTCGTTTCGTTTCCGGCGGCGTCCACATAAACCACCAGCGGCTCGGAGTACGCGCCGCCGAAGCTGCCCTCATCGCCGAAGGCCTGCGCTTCGCTCGGTACGTAGGCGAAAAAGCCTTCCCCAGCGGAAACCGCGTCGGTATAGCGCGATTCTGCGAACGCGGGCAGCGCCAGCGACAGAACCATAAGCAGCGCAAGAATTCGTTTGACCATGGCGGACACCTCCGGATGAACGCAAACACTAATCCAATCATTCGACGAAAAAAGCGGGAGAGTGGTTCCCGCTTTTTGGAATCTGTTTGGATTCTTTTTGCGAAAACGGTTCAGCAAAAGCCCTTTTCCCGAAGCCAGCGGAACGTATCGCGCAGGGTATCCGCGAATTTTCGGGGCGAGTAGCCCAGATCGTGGGTCGCCTTGGCGTGGGAGAAGTGCCCGTTGGACGCGAGCACGGCCACGGAGTAGGGCGTGAAGCACGGCTTTTCGCGGCGCAGAAGGCTGAAGCCCTCGGCAAACGGGGAAAGGATTTTCGCCAGCACGGTGGGCACGAAGGCAAGCACGCGTTTTCCGCGCGATTCTGCCTGCAAGCGTCCCAGCAGTGTTCGAATGCTGACGTATTCGGAGGAGAGAATGTAGCATTCGCCGGGCACGCCCTTTTCACAGCAGGCGAGAATGCCGGACGCAACGTCGCGCACGTCCACAAAATCGTAGCCGCCCTCCACACCCAGCGGCAGGCGTCCGCGGCAGTAGGAAATGATCATGCTGCTGATGCTGCCCAGATTGTAGTCCTCCGGCCCGACGATGCCGGACGGATGGACGACGCAGGCGTTCAGACCGTTCTTCGCGGCGGCGAGCACCAGCGCCGTGGCCTCGGCCTTGGTCTTGGCGTAGGGGCCGGAGACGGCCTGCGGCGAAAATGCCGTGGTCTCCGCCATAACCGCGCCCTTTTTCGCTTCCGGTATGGCGTGAACGGAGCTGACATAGATCAGCTTGCCCGCGCGGTGCGCCTGACAGAGGGCGACGATGTTCGCCGTGCCGGTCACGTTGATGGCGCGCAGCCGCTTGCCCGGGGTCGTGCGGATGGAGATCATGCCTGCACAATGAATCACGCAGGTCTGCTCATCGCAGGAGGAAAAGAAATCCGCGAGACTGTCCCTGTCGGCGACGTTTCCGCAGGAAACGCGTACGCCGGCGGGAAGACGCGCCGCGGACGCGTCGCCCTTCAGCACCAGCGCCGTAACGCGCTCGCCGCGCGCCGCCAGCATGCGAACGACGGTCAGTCCCAGAAAGCCCGTTGCTCCGGTAACCAGATAGTTTGTAAACATCGTTTGCCACCTCCCGTTCACCATATGGGTGTTGCTTTTCTTACACGTGTATATTATAATGGAATCGAAAGCCAGAATGCAACCATCAGCTTTGGCGGATGTGCAAGATAGGCAACGCCGACGGGAAATCCGTTGAGAAAACCAAAAAAGGGGAGAGAGCATGAAGACGGACGCGCGGGTGCGCTATACGCGGCGGGTGATCAAGGAGTCGCTTCTGCGTTTGCTGGAGGACAGGCCGGTGAACCGCATCACGGTGAAGGAAGTCTGCGAAGCGGCGCAGATCAACCGCGCCACGTTCTACGCGCACTTCACGGACTGCTTCGACGTGCTGAACCAGATGGAAAACGACCTGCTCGCCGACTTTGAACGCTCGCTGTCCTTTGCCAGCGTCGTCGACGTGGTGGATATGATTGAGCGAATCTACGCGATGATCGATCAGAACGCCGAGGTGTGCCGCGTGCTGATCTTCCAGAATAAGGATTCGTCGCTTACGGCCAAGATGATCGCGATGGCGCACGACAAGACCATCGTCTGCTGGAAGGAGCAGCTGACGCGGGCGACGGAATCGGACAGGGAGATGCTGTTCACCTGCCTGTCCAACGGGCTTCTGAACGTGATTCTGACGGGCTATTCGAAATACGAGCGGGAGGAAGTTGTGAAATTTGTAAGCGAAACGGTTCGGCTGCTGATTACGCCGTATCTGTAAGCGGCTTCCTGAAAACGGCCGTCGGCTTCGGAATTGATCGAAGCCGACGGCCGTTTCATAGAATAGAGCCTGTCAGATGGGCGCGCCGCCCGCCTTCAGGATTGCGCGCACCTGCTCGACGTCCACGCCGCGCAGCGACGTGTGCGTGCGGCAGGCTACGCCCGCGGCCGTGCCCGCGGCTTCGCCGATGCAGCAGACGATGGGCATGATGCGGTAGGAGGCCTGCGCTTCGTGGGTGGAGGAGATGCAGCGTCCGGCGACGAGCAGGTTCTTCGTGCCCACCGGCAGCAGGCAGCGATAGGGAATGGTGTACCACGTGCCGGGGGCGAAGAAATAGTGGCTGGTGCCGCTGCCCTCGGGGTTGTGGATGTCGATGTCGTAGTTGCCCGCGGCGATGCCGTCCGGGAAATGGACGCAGTTCTTCAGATCCTTCTGCGTCAGGCAGTATTCGCCGTCGATCATGCGGCTCTCGCGCGTGCCAATCTGAATGGCCGTTGAAAGCACGCGGCTGTTTTCGAAGCCGGGAATGTTGTCGCGCAGGAAATGCCACAGCTCGTATACCTGCTCGCGCGCTTCGATTTCCGCCAGCGTCAGATCAAAGGAATCGGTGGGATTCCGGCGCACGATGCGGGTGGAATTGAAGTGCAGAATGCCGTCGTGCAGCGTGTCGAAAATCAGCACGTCCTCGCGGATGTTCTTGATTTTGCCCTCCTGCTGGAACTGCCTGTACAGCGGGTTGATCCGCGCGCGGTTCTGCTGGAATTTCTCCTTGTCCACCTGATCCATGCGGAAGCACAGCGTCATGGGCTGGCAAAGGTGGTCGCCCTCGCGCCCCAGATGGAATTGGCAGCCCGCCAGCATGGAAAGCGTGCCGTCGCCGGTGGCGTCGATAAAGGTTTCCGCTTCCAGCGTCACGGGGCCGCCGGGCGTGGCGCACAGCACAGACCTGATCACGCCGTTCTCCGCTTGTACCTGCGCGATCTGCGCGTGGAACAACAGCCGCACGCCGGCCTTCAGCGCCATGCGGTTCAGAAGCAGCTTGAGCGCTTCCTCATCAAAGGTCATGCCGTTTTCGCCCAGCGCGTTCATTTCCCGAAGCCCCGCGAGCACCTCGGCAAAGATGCCGTTGCACAGACTGCGCGCCTTTTCCTCGCCGGGAAGGCTCGTCCAGAAAGGCATGAACGGGTTTACCAGCGAGCTGCAGGCCGCGCCGCCCAGACAGTTGGTTTTCTCAATCAGAAGCACCCGCGCGCCCTGCCGCGCCGCCGCGATGGCCGCCGCCGTACCCGCGAAGCCGCCGCCCGCGACCAGAAGATCAAATCGTTCCATGTCCCATTTCCGCCCCTTCGTTTTTTCTTCATTATAGCGTTTTCCGGCCGGGGATTCCTCCACAAAACGGACGAACGATTGCACAAAATGGATTTATATGCTATAATACACGCAAATTCAGTTGTTTTGGAAAAGGTGAAAAGCGATGGCGGAGACGCTGCTGCCGCTTCGGCAGCTTTTGGAGGGATTGTGCCGCGGGCACGGGATGCACATCTGCGTGCACGATATTTCGGGCGTGCTGAGCAGTCCCATGCTGGCGCTGCCGTATCGGTTTCGCACGCACGACACGACCTATTGCGACGCGGCCAAGGGAACGCCGCGGGGCTATCGGGTCTGCCTGCGCTGCAAAACGCTGGCCAACGACCGGGCGCAGCGCGAGCGGGCGCTGTTCTGCGGCCCCTGCTGCTATGGCGTGTTCAAGGTGGCGCAGCCGGTGGAAATCAACGGGCGCGTGGCGTGTATCGTGTATCTGGGCAACCTGTCGCTCGACCGCGCGCGGGAAGCGATGCTGCGCGAGAGCGCCTGCAGCTTTACCGGCGTTTCCGCGGAGCGCCTGCGCAGGGAAGCGGAGAAGCTGGAGCCGGTGGAAAATCTGGAAATGTATCTCTCCGTCGCGAGGCTGGTGGCAGGGTATATCCGCGCACTGTACCGGCAGAGTCGCCCCGCGCCCGCCGCGAGCGCGCATTGGGCGGTGGAAGCGATTCGGCAGTACGCCGAGGTGTCGTGGCAGCAGACGATTCGGTTGGAGGACGCGGCGCGGCTGTACCACATCAACCCGCAGTACGCGGGGCGGCTGTTTCGCCAGCAGATGGGCTGCACCTTTCACGAATACCTGAACACCCTGCGCCTGACCCGGGCGGCGGAGCGGCTGCGCAGGGAGCCGGAGAAAAACGTGCTGGAAATCGCGCTGGACTGCGGCTTTCCCACGGTGACCTATTTTAACCGCCTGTTTCTCCGGCAATTTGGAAAAAGCCCGACGGCATACAGACAGGAGGAATGAGAATGGACACGCTGGCACAGATAAAAAAAGCGAATCTGCGAAGCCATAGAGGAAAACCGGGATGCGTTCATTGAGCTGGGGCATCGAATTTTAGTGGAGCCGGAGACGGCGTTTTCGGAGTGTCGAACGGCGGAAAAGGTGCGGGCGGCGTTTGCGTCGCTGGGGCTTTCCTGCCGAACGGAGCAGGCGATAACCGGCCTGACGGCGGATGTGCGCGGACGAAGCGACGAAGCCACGATCGCGTTCATGGGAGAGCTGGACGCGATTCTTCTGCCCGATTATCCCTATGCCGACAAGGCCACCGGCGCGGCGCACGTCTGCGGACACAATGTGCAGCTGGGCGCGCTGTACGGCGCGGCGATTGGGCTTGTGAACAGCGGCGCAATGCGGGAGCTGGACGGAACGGTGCGGCTCATGGCGGTTCCTGCCGAGGAGGGCATCAACATAAGCGGCCGCGAAGCGCTGATTCGGGCGGAAAAAATAAAGACCTTCAACGGAAAGCAGGAGTTTATCCGGCTCGGGCTGTTCGACGGCGTAAGCGCCGCGCTGATGCAGCATACCTCGCAGGGCGACAAAGTTTCCGCCGGCGGCGCGGGCGGGCTGTGCGTTGTGCCGAAGCTCGTGCGCTATCGGGGAAGGTCCGCGCATCCGGTGAACGCGCATATCGGTGTGAACGCGCTGACGGCGGCGCGAATCGGTCTGGACGCGGTAGACCACGTGGTACGCCTATCGCCTGAATGGAATGCCTGTCTGGGCGTTCCATGGCCTGCTTGACGAGACGGTTCCCGTGGAGGAAAGCGTCAAAATGGCGCGCGCCGCCCGAAGAAACGGCGCGGACGTGCGCCTGACCATCGATCCCGATGCGCACCACGAAGCATGGGAAAAGGCCTACGCCAGCGACGCGATGTGGGAATGGCTGCTGGCGCAGAAAAAGAACGGATAAGGACGATCAGACCGTTGCGCGGAAGCACTTAGCAGTCGCGCGGCGGTCTGGTTTCGGTTTCGTAGAGCTGCTAAAAATCGATTCGATATTCAAATTCGGCGATGCTTCTATAAGAACATAAAATAACGAAAAATAAATCAAAGTACACCGTTTTTTTTTTTTTTTTGTTATCCGGAGTGCGAATGACGTTTGACGGAAATTGATGTATTCTGTACATAAGAAATTCGGACAGAAGGAGAGAAATACGGTGACGAAGCAGGAAATGATGCAATACCTGAGCGCGGTAAGCGACGTTGAAGGCGCGCTCTATTTTTATGAGGAAGCAGAGGGTAAGCTGAAGCAAGATCGCGATTCGATGAAGCCTGCAGCCGTGCGTCCAGAAAGGCCGAAACCACACTTTGAGTATTCCGTTGACTTGTTCGAAGAATATGGTGCTGGTTATTGGATTAGTGGAGTTGTCTGGTTAGTGATCTTTATACTCGACTGTGTGCAAGCGGGTCACTTCGTATGGTGGGCGGCATTCGTATATCCATTCCTTTCCGCTGGATGTGGCTGGGTGCTCAATTGGATTGGAATATTCGTGTTTGACGCTTGTCTGACGCCGCTATTTACTCTTGGAAGCAGAAAAAGAAAAGAAAGGGAAGCAGATGCGATAGCGGAAGCGGCATATGAAAAGAAAGTGCGCTTCTATGAGGAAGCTTGCGCAATTGAGAATAAGGCAATAAAGAAAATGGATGAGACGATTGATGGAGTGAACAAAAAATGCGAAGAACTGAGACTTCAGAGAAGCCAGTTATACGCGATGAACGTGCTCCATCCTTCCTTCCAGAATATGATCGCGGCAAACCAGATTCGGGAGTATCTGGAAATGGGCATATGCGATGAGCTGGAAGGAACGAACGGCGCGTATGCGCTGTACATGCAGGACGTGCGGGCGAATCGCATCTGCGAATCCATTGACGATCTGCGCCAGACGGTGCAGGAGGGATTCAACGAGGTGAAGGGCAAAATGTCCGCGGTCATGGCGGAGCTGAGAAGGACGAACGCGAATATCGATGCATTGAATACAAGCATCAACTCCGGATTCAGCGACATGCAGAGGGCAATCAGCGAGGGACAGGAGAAGTTCAATGCCAACCAGCAGGCAAGCTTAAACGAAGCCAACGGCTACCTTCGCAGCATCAGCAAGACGCTTCAGGACGCCGGTCACAACGAATACATCGCGCTGAAGGAAGCCAACGTATCCAGTTATCTGCGCCGAATCTACTGATCCCGCGTTCGTATCGAATGGTTGAAAACCAATACCGCCGCGCGAAAGCTCTTTGCTGACGCGCGGCGGTTTCAGTTTGCAACCGTCCAGTGGTATTCCGTTTTGTACTCGGTCAGGCATTCCGGGCAGACCCAGTGCCGGTTATCGAGGGTGACGTATCCGCTATGAAGGTCATCCGGGTGGGCGGAGAATTTCATGCCGCACAGGACGCAGTGCTCGTGATCGTTGGTGGGCGTTGGGATGAAGATGCTGGGGCGGAGGGCTGCGTTCAGCATGAAGGCCTGATAGAGACGCAAGGTTGAGTCCTTCTTTCTTGAAAATGGAAATGCGAAAGCCGCCGGCGAACCGACGGCTTTCCGGAAATCGGAGAGATTATCTGCCGCAGAAGCGGTCGTAGCGGCTCTGGTACACGCCGATAACCTCGTCGAGACCCATGGCGCGCAGCTCATCGAGGTACTCGTCGAGCTTCTCGATGTCCTTGTCGCCGCGGATCAGGTTGACGAACAGTTCGTTCATCGCGGTCTTGAGCTCGCTCTCATACTCGGCCAGCGTCTTGACTTCGTCGTCGGTCGGCAGGGCCAGGTAGGTGTTGACGTTGGTCTGGAACATGGTGGCGTTCTTCTGCTCGAGCTGCTCCCAGTTCAGCAGGTTGCGCTCGACCATGCGGCCGTCGGCCTTCTTGTCGTTCTTTTCAGCCTTGGCGAGGACGTTCTTGCCGTAGGCGCTGTCCTTCAGGGCTTCGACGGACTCAAAGGTGCCGATCTTCTCGCCGTTGTAGGTGGCGTAGGTGCGGGAGATGTCGAGGGTGGGCATCACGGCGCGGTCCATGTAGAAGCGGCCGGAGCCAAGGCCGGCGGCGATCATCTCGTCCGCGGTCATGCCGGGGGTCAGGCTGGTGACGTTGCCGTTCTCGTCGTATTCCCAATCGCGGCCTTCGATGCCGTCGCGGTTCCATCTCCAGTATTCGGGGGTGAAGCAGAAGTCGAGCAGCTTGGCGGCCGCTTCCTTATCGACGGTGTTCATGAAGGCGTAGTAGCCGTTATAAACGGTCAGCGCGTAGTCGCCGCGGCAGGTGGGGAAGATGTCGTTAACGCCCTGGATGGAGATCGGGACGTACTTGCAGTTTTCGTCGCCGGTCAGCTCGTCGCGGGTGTCGAGAAGCTTGGTCTGGTAGTACATCGCGCCGACGGTGTTCTGGGCGATGATGGACTGGGTGTCGGTGGTGTACAGGGAGCCGTTGTCCGCCAGGGACAGCACGCCCGCGTTGACCATCTTCTGAACGAACTGAACGTAGGGCTTGAAGCCTTCCTGATAGAACACGGAGGTGACCTTGTCGGTGTTCGGGTCAAGGCCGATGTTGTTCATGATCAGGCCGTACCAGCCGCAGATGCCGCAGTGCTTGAGCAGGCTCATGTCGGTGGCGAAGAGGGCCTTTTCATTCTGGATGCCGTCGCCGTTGGCGTCCTGCTCGCGGAAGGCGATCAGGGTGTCGATGAACTCGTCAGCCGTGGTGGGAACCTCGAGGCCCAGCTTGTCCAGCCAGTCCTGACGGATCGCCACGGAGTAGGTGTTGTTGTAGCCCTTGATGTCGAACTCGCCGGCCAGCACGCCCTGAAGTACCCAGAAGGTGCCGTCTTCGCCGGTGCCGGACTTGCGGATCACGGAGTATTCGCCGTCGGGCGCGAGGAAGTCGCGCGCGGTGCCGTTGGAATACTCGAGGATGGAGTCGATGGAGGTGAGCATCTCGCGCTTGATGAGGTTGTTGAGGGTGACGTTGTCCACCTCAAGGAACATCATGTCGGCAAGATCGGTGCCCGTCGCCAGACGGGTGGTGATGGTGGTCTTGTACTGGTCGGCCTCGACGTACTTGATCTGAAGATCGATGCCCAGCTTGCGGGTTTCGGTCATCAGCCACTCATACGCCGCGGACTTCTCAAAGTAACCCATGCGGGCGTTGCCCTGATTATAGCCCAGTACGGTGATGGGGGTCAGGTCGTCCTCGGCAATGACGCCGTACGCGCTGAGCGCGAACATCAGAGCCAGAACCAGTGCGAGGATTCTTTTCATGAGAAATGCCTCCTTGATGAATTTTATAACCAGGCTCGGAGCCTGACTATTCGGTGGAAAATCACTCCTTCAGCGAGCCGAGCATGACGCCCTTCACGAAGTACTGCTGGAAGAAGGGGTAGGCGATCAGCATGGGCAGGGAGGAGACGATGATGACGGTGTACTTCATCTGGTTGTTGGAAATCTGCTGCTGCTGCGCGCGGCGCATGGCTTCCGCGTCGTCCATCATGTCACCCAGCTGCTCCGTCTGCTCGATGAGGATGCGGCGCAGATACAGCTGCAGCGGCTGCCAGTCGTGGTCGGTGATGTAGATGGAAGCGTGATACCAGCTGTTCCACACGCCGATGATCGTGTACAGCGCAATAACCGCCAGAATCGGCTTGGACGTGGGCAGAAACACATTCCACAAGATGCGGTAGCTGTTCGCGCCGTCCAGCTTCGCGGATTCGCGCAGCGATTCGGGAATCGTGCGGAAATAGGAGCGGACGAGGATGATGTACCAGATGGAATACGAGCCGGGCAGAATCAGCGCCCACGGGGAATTGTACAGCCCCAGACGCGTCATCAGAATGAACTCCGGAATGATGCCGCCCGCCACGTACATGGGAATCAGCAGGAACATCGTCACGAACTTCTTTCCGAACAGCCCGCGTACCGTCAGCGGATAGGCTACCAGAACGGACGTGAGCAGGTTCAGAACCGCGCGCACCGAGCAGTACAGCACGGTATTCCCGTAGGAGCGCCACAGGCGCGGGTCGACGAGAATGCGATGGTAGCCGCCCAGGAAGAAGCCCTTCGGCCACCAGTATACGCGCATCGTCAGTGCTTCGCGCGGCGTGCTCAGCGAAAGCACGAGCACGTAGTACATCGGGTAAATGGTGATAAAGGCGACGACCGCGGCGAAGAAGTACAGAACCGCCGTGCCCAGACGGCTGCGCTCGCGGATGCGGTTGTTGATTGTTTGCGGTTTCTTGGTAGTGTTCATCTGCCGTGCCCTCCTTACCACAGACCGCTGCCGGTCAGGTAATTGCTCAGTCGATTGGCGAGATAGGTGAGCGTGAAGCCGATGATCGACATGAACAGGTTGACGGCGGTGGTATAGCTGAACTGACCCTCGCCAAGGCCGACGCGGTAGACGTAGGTGCCGATAACGTCGGCGGTGCGGTAGGTGGCGGTATTATAAAGAAGGAGAATCATGTCGGTGTTGCTGGACAGGATCGCGCCCACGGACATGATCAGCTTGATGGCGATAATCGCCTTCAGGCCGGGCAGCGTGATATGCCAGATCTGGCTCATGTGGCCCGCGCCGTCGATGCGCGCCGCTTCATACAGCGACGGGTCGATGGACGACAGCGTGGAAAAGTACAGGATGGAGGCGAAGCCGAAGTCCTTCCAGATGGTCACCACGGTGTAGATAGCGGGGAAGGCGTCCGGGTCGGTGATGAATTCGCGCGGCGTGCCGCCGAACAGGGCGATCAGGTTGTTGATCAGGCCGTTCGGGTCGAGGAACGAAATGGCCATACCGGCGACGACGACGCTGGACACGAAGTAGGGCATGTAGCTGCACGTCTGCACAAACTTCTTGTAGCGCAGGTTCGTAACCTCGTTCAGGAACAGCGCGAAGATAATCGGCACCCAGAACGAGAACAGAAGCTGCAGAAGGCTCAGGCGCAGCGTGTTGACAAGCAGGCGCTCGAAGTATACGCTTTTGCAGAACTTGACGATCCAGCGCAGGCCGACAAATTCGCTGCCGAAGAAGGGACTGCCGGGGACATAATCCTGCACGGCGATGATCGTGCCCCACAGCGGAATATAGCTGAACAGAAAGATGACCAGCAGAACCGGCAGCATCATCAGCCAGACTTCGATATTTTCCTGAAGAACATCCCGACGCACCCTGCGCCGAATGGGCCGGACGGCCGGGGTTAATGCTTTCTGGGACATCGCCCACACCTCGTTGCGTTCGTATTAATTCTGTAAGCTCCATGAGAACTTATTATAGCGCATGGACGAGCATACGTCAACTATTTTTGACCGGACTGACGAAAAAATGTCTAAAAATCGATAGGGAAAGCGTTTATGCTTGAAAAATACAGCCGATACTTTTCCTGTGGAGGGGATGCCATGAAACGGATGCTGCTTCGGGCGGGACGGTTTTTAAAAAGGTATCGCGCGCCGCTGTGCGCGGGAATTCTGGTTTCGGCGCTGGGGCTCACGGCCTACCGGGCGCATATCGCGCTGGCTGGGGGAACGTTCGTGCGGACGCATTTCGTGCAGCCGATCGTGACACAGATGCCGGAACCGACGCGGGAGCCGGCGCTTCTGTCTTTTCCGGCGACGGGCGAGCTGCTGCGGGGATGGACGGATGCGCTGCCCGCGTGGTCGGCGGGGCTGGGAATGTACGAAACGCACGCGGGCGTGGATTTCGCGGGCGAAGACGTATATTGCGCGCGCGACGGCGTGGTGAAAAGCGTGGAGACGGACTGGATGTACGGCCTTGTGGTGACGGTGCGCCACGACGGCGGATGCGAAAGCGTGTACGCGTCGCTGGGTGAGAGCTTCGTTCGCGCGGGCGACAGGGTTTCGAGCGGTGGGCGGCTGGGACGGACGGGCGAATGTCCACGGGAACCCGACTTGGACGCGCACGTGCATTTCGAATACCATATAAATGAAGAAAACGTGTCGCCGCCGTTTGCATTCCGGGCGGATTCATGATATAATCGTTCCCGACTTCGGCCGGGGAGGAAGATACATGAGCAGACTGTGGGCTCGCGTGATCAGGGATCACCGCATTGAAAAGCAGGATACGCGCCCGTGCGCATGGGGCGAGGAAAACGAGGCGCTGACCGAGCTGTGCAAGGAATTTGATATTCCACGCCCGATCTGGCTGCCAAAGCATGAGAGGGAGTACGCTTCCTTCCGCCGCACGGCGTTCAGCCGGGAGCATTTCATCGAGGAAGTGCCCTTTGACAAGCTCGAAATCGAATTTCTGGACGATACCGGCAAAAAGCGCCGCAGTTCAGACCCGCGCAATCAATTCTAAAGGAAACCGCCGCTCTTCGAAGCTGGAAGAACGGCGGTTTCGCGTGGAATTATGCAGGGCAATGGCAATTTTTACGTGAAAGTTGTCAAAAAGCCGCTTGCGTTCGTTGAATTCGTGGCGGATTTGTGGTAAAATAAACTTCTGGAATTACGAAGGAGGCGGATGCATGGAGAACGATACGAAGAATTGGGTAAACATACCCAACTGCCTGACCATCTTCCGTCTGTTGCTGATTCCCGTGTTTCTGATTGCGTATTATCAGCTGCCGGAGAAGCGGTATGTTTCGCTGATTGTGTTCGCCACGGCCAGCTTTACCGACATGCTGGACGGGTATCTGGCGCGCAAATGGCATCAGATTACGTCGTTTGGCAAGTTGTGCGATCCGCTGGCGGACAAGGTGATGGTGTTGTCGCTGCTGTTCTGCATGGCGGACGGCGGGTATCTGGCGGAGGAAAAATATGCTTCGCTGAACTGGGTGATCCTGCTGGTCATGCTTCTGAAGGAGCTTCTGATGATGTGCGGCGCACTGTTCATGCTCAAGAGCGGCGTGGTCGTGCAGGCCAACCTGTTCGGCAAGGCGGCGACGGTTCTGTTTGTGACGGGCATCATTTTAGTGTTCCCGTGGCATTCGCTGGAAGGTATGCGCACGGTGGGACACTACGTGATCTTCGCGGCGGTGTGCATGTCGCTTCTGGCGATGGTGGTCTATACCATTTCCAGCGTAAAAAAACTGAAAACGGCGAAAATGAATTGACGGGAATCGCCGTGGTTTGCTATAATAGACACATAGAAGCCCATGACGAAGAGGAGTAGGCGCGTCTTTCCAACAGAGAGGGCGGTTCGCCGGCTGCAAGGCCGCCCGGGATAAGCCACGCTGAAGGTCGCTTCGGAGGCCGCGGATGAACGGAGTAGTTCGCGCGGGCGCGCCCGATACAGCGCGTGTGAGGAAGAAATTCTGGTGGTACCGCGGAGCAATCCGCCCAAGAGGCGAGGTTGCTCTTTTTCTATTGTTTTGCCGAGGAGAAACGGAGGGGTGCGGATGAAGCGGGTGTTTTCGGCAAGCCCGGGTGTGAACGGGTGGGGCGTCGTTGGCCTGATCATCATGGTTGTGGGCGCGCTTTTGAACTTTGTCATAAGCCGGCGCTGTCCAAAGCATGCGCTTGCAATCCGGGTGGTCGGGCTGCTTCTGGCACTGATTGGCGCGGTGCTGGTAATCGCGATTGGAAAATAAGCTTCGGAAGAGGGGTATATATGGAAAAGCAGAACACGTTTGAAATGGCGAAGGTGTATTCGCCGAAGGACATGGAAGACCGCATCTATAAGATGTGGGAAGAGAGCGGCGCGTTTAAGCCGAAGATGGTGAAGGGCAAAAAGCCGTTCACAATCGTGATGCCGCCGCCAAACATCACCGGACAGCTGCACGTGGGTCACGCGCTGGACGAAATGCCGCAGGACGTGCTGATTCGCTATCACCGCATGAAGGGCGATCCCACGCTGTGGGTGCCCGGCACGGATCACGCCGCCATCGCCACCGAGGTGAAGGTGGTGGAGGCGCTGGCGAAGGAAGGCTTGACCAAGAAGGATTTGGGACGCGAAAAGTTCCTTGAGCGCACGTGGGACTGGAAAAAGGAATACGGCGGACGCATCGTAAAGCAGCTGCGCAAGCTGGGCGTTTCCTGCGACTGGAGCCGCGAGCGCTTCACCATGGACGAGGGTCTGTCCCGCGCCGTGCGCGAAACCTTCGTGCGCCTGTATGAAAAGGGCCTGATTTATCAGGGCTGGCGCATGATCAACTGGTGCCCCTGCTGCAAGACCTCCATTTCCGACGCGGAGGTGGAATACGAGTCGCAGGACGGCAGCTTCTGGCACCTTTTGTATCCCGTGAAGGAAACCGGTGAAATGCTGGAGCTGGCCACCACGCGCCCCGAAACCATGCTGGGCGATACGGCTGTGGCCATCAACGCCGAGGACGAGCGCTATGCGCATCTGCATGGCTGCCATGTGATTCTGCCGCTGATCAACAAGGAAATCCCGATCGTGTGCGACGAGCACGCCGACATGACCAAGGGTACCGGCGTTGTGAAGATCACGCCCGCGCACGACCCCAACGACTACGAGGTGGGCAAGCGCCACAACCTGCCCATGGTGCGCGTGTTTACCTATGACGGTCACATGACCGGCGCGAAGGAAGCCGCCGAGAACGCCGAGTGGATTGCCAGCGGCCGCGCCACGAAGGACGAGCCCATGGTGCTGGACTGCGGCAAGTATGCCGGCATGACCACCGCCGAGGCGCGCAGGGCCATCGTGGCCGACCTGAAGGAAGCGGGACTTCTGAAGAAGATCGAGCCGCTCAACCACGAGGTGGGCACCTGCTATCGCTGCCACCACACGATCGAGCCGATGGTGTCCAAGCAGTGGTTTGTGAAGATGGAGCCGCTGGCGCGTCCCGCCGTGAAGGTGGTCAAGGAAGGCGAGCTGCGCTTCGTGCCCGAGCGCTTCGAAAAGACCTATCTCAACTGGATGGAGAACACCCGCGACTGGTGCATTTCCCGTCAGCTTTGGTGGGGGCACCGCATCCCGGCGTTCTATTGCGATACCTGCGGCGAAATCATCGTGTCCCGCGAGGATATCAAGGTGTGCCCGAAGTGCGGCGCGCCCGTGCGGCAGGATGAGGACGTGCTCGACACGTGGTTCTCTTCGGCGCTCTGGCCGTTCTCCACGCTCGGCTGGCCGGAGGAGACCGAGGATTACAAATACTTCTATCCCAACAGCGTGCTGTCCTGCGGCTACGACATTATCTTCTTCTGGCTGGCGCGCATGGTATTCTCGGGTCTGGAGCAGACCGGCAAGTGCCCGTTCAGCGTGGCGCTGATGCACGGCCTCGTGCGCGACGCGCAGGGCCGCAAGATGAGCAAATCGCTGGGCAACGGCATCGATCCGCTGGAGGTCATCGACAAGTACGGCGCGGACGCGCTGCGCTTCTCGCTGGAAATCGGCGTCGCGCCCGGCGCGGACGTGCGCATGTCGCTGGAGAAGATTGAGACGTACCGCAACTTCGCCAACAAGATCTGGAACGCCAGCCGCTTCGCGCTGATGAACATGCAGGGCTTCGAACCGAAGGGCGTGCCCTCCGCCGAGCACCTCGCGCTGTCCGATAAGTGGATGCTCAAGCGCTTTAACGACATCGTGCGCGAGATCACCCAGAACCTCGAGTCCTTCGACCTCGGCATGGCCGCCGCGAACCTGTACGACTTTATCTGGTCGTCGTTCTGCGACTGGTATATCGAGATGAGCAAGCACGCGCTCAACGGCGACGACGCGGACGCCAGAAACGCCGCGCAGGAAACGCTGATCTACGTGCTCACCGGCATTCTGAAGCTGCTGCATCCCTATATGCCGTTCATCACGGAGGAGCTGTATTCCTATCTTCCCGGCCACGAGGGCATGCTGATCAACGCCAGCTGGCCGGAGGCGAAGCCGGAATACGACTTCGACGAGGAAGCAAAGCAGATGGAGGCCGTGATGGAGGTCATCCGCGCCGCGCGCAACCTGCGCGTGGAGATGAAGGTGAACGCTTCCAAGCGCGCCACGCTGATTCTGAAGCCCGCGCCGGAGCTGATGAACGCGTTCAAGGGCGCGGAAGGCTACTTCATGCGCCTTGCCGCGGCCAGCGGCGTAGAGTATCTGGACGCTTCCGCGCCGAATCCGGAGAAATCCGCTTCCGCCGTGACCGCGGGCTGCTCGCTGTTCATCCCGCTGGGAGAGCTGGTGGACGTGGACAAGGAAATCGCGCGCATGAACAAGGATCTGACGAACGCCGAGAACGAAATTGCACGCGCGGACGCCAAGCTGCATAACGAGGGCTTCCTTGCAAAGGCTCCGGCGCAGCTGGTGGAGCAGGAAAAGGCCAAGCTGGAAGAAAAGAAGACGCTGGCTGAATCCATACGCGGCCGTATCCGCGAGCTCGAGGCGCTGCGCTGACGCGGGGAGGCGGAGGGGGAGCTTGCTCCCCCTCCGCACCACCCCCACAAGCAGCTCGGCGCAGATTCCGATTGCGCCCGGCGCTTCTGACGAAGTGGGGGAGGAGAAATGTATCCTCCTCCGTTATTGTATTTCGAGGGATTTTCTGGAATGAAGAGACCATGGGAGGAAAACCATGCCGGATGAACTGTCGCTGTCGCTGCGGGCGCGCGTTGCGCTTGAGGCGCATGGATTTCATTTTACGCATTCGCTGGGACAGAACTTTCTACTGGACGATCACGCGGTGGCCGAGATCGTGGCGCGCGCGGGCGTGAAGGCGGGCGACCATATTCTTGAAATCGGCCCGGGCGCGGGTCTGCTTACGGCGATGATGGCCGACGCGGGTGCGGATGTGCTGGCCGTGGAGCTGGATCGCGCCGTGGAGCCGGTGCTTCGCGACGTGCTGGGCGAGCGAAGCGTGCGCATTGTGTTTGCCGACTGCATGAAGGCGGATCTGAAGGCGCTGACGGCGGAAGCGTTTGGCGAAAACGCGCCGTTTTCCATCGTCGCCAACCTGCCGTACTACATTACGGCGGATTTCCTGATGCGCGCCGTGCGGCTGTCTCCCGAGAGGATTACCGTGATGGTGCAGAAGGAGGCCGCGGAGCGGATGCTGTCGCAGCCAGGCGACAAGAACTGGTGCGCGACGGCAGCGACGGTGCGCTATTTTGCCGAGCCGTCCATGGTGATGGAAGCGCCCGCGTCCCTGTTTACGCCGCCGCCCCATGTGGACAGCGCGCTGTTGAGACTGGAAATGCGGGAAACGCGCGCGGTGCCCGCGGAACGAGAGGAAGCGTTTTTGAACCTGATTCAGGTCGCCTTCCGCATGCGGCGCAAGACGCTGGCCAATAATCTGACCGCCGGGCTGAGCCTTTCGCGGACGGACGCGCTTCGCGCGCTGGAAGCGGCGGGACTCGACGAGCGCGTGCGCGGAGAAACGCTGACGCTGGCGGATTTTGAACGTCTGGCGAAAACGCTGCATGAGAAATATTCAAATTGATGAAAGTATTTAACATGATTGAAAATCTTTTCCGGCATGCATGGTTTATAATAGAAACGACCGGAACATGTTCCACTTCGAACATGAAACGGAACGACAATTAACAATGCGGAGGGTGAATTGAAATGAAGGTTGCCATCATCGGTTGCGGTACCATTGCAAACGCGGCGCATATTCCCGCTTATATGAAGAATCCGGAGGCGGAGATCAAGTATTTCTGCGATATTATTCCTGAGCGCGCCGAAAAGGCCGTGGAAACCTATGGCTGCGGCACCGCCATCACCGATTATCATGTGGCGCTGAACGATCCCGAGATCGAGGCCGTTTCCGTCTGCACGCCCAACAACATGCATCCCGTCATTGCGATCGACGCGCTGCGCGCCGGAAAGAACGTGCTGTGTGAAAAGCCCGCCGCCCGTACCTACGCGGAAGCGCTGGAGATGCAGAAGGTTCAGCATGAGACCGGCAAGGTGCTCAACATCGGCGTCGTCAATCGCTTCAACGACAGCGTGAACCTGATCAAGCAGTTCATCGACGAAGGCAAGCTGGGCGAGGTGTTCCACGTATACGTGTCCTTCCGCGCGCATCGTTCCATCCCCGGACTGGGCGGCGCGTTCACGACCAAGGCCATCGCGGGCGGCGGCGCGCTGATCGACTGGGGCGTGCACTACCTGGACATCGTGATGTACTGCTGCGGCGATCCCACGCCGAAAACCGTCACCGGCGAAGCGTTCTGCAAGCTGGGCAAGGATATGAAGAACTACGCCTATAAGAACATGTGGGCGGAGAACACCAAGAATCTGAACGGCACCTACGACGTGGACGACTCCGTGACCGCTCTGATCCGCACCGCGGGCCCGACGATCACCGTGAACGGCGCGTGGGCGCAGAATATCGGTGAGTCGGAAACCTATATTGACTTCATGGGCGATAAGGCCGGCATCCGCCTGCAGTATGGCGCGGACTTCAAGGTGTATACCGCCGAGCATGGCGCGCTGATCGAGTACAAGCCCGAGTTCAAGCAGCGCAACCATTTCGAGAACGAAATCAACGCCTTCATTGATTGCATCAAGACCGGCGAGAAGCTGCCGTCTCACATCGACACGGTGATCGTTACCGCGAAGATGATGCAGGCGATTTATGATTCCTCCGCCGAGCATAAGGAAATCACACTGGCGGAATAAGCCTGTACACGCAAAGCGCCTGCTTACAAGTGGAAACGGGCGCTTTTAATCATGAAAACAGCCGGAGCAAATACCCCGACTGTTTTTTTAAGGATTACTTGTTTTCGTACACGTTGCAGGTCAGCAGTGTGCCGCTCTTGTTTACGGTTACGACGATCTTCAGCTTGCCGTAGCCGCGATAGCGGAAGCAGAAGTCGATGTCGTTATTGTAGTCGGTCACGATGGCGTTGTCCGCGTTGGATACGTAGGACTGGTTGTAATCCCTGCCGTAGGTGCGGGACTCGGTAATGACCACGTTGTTCAGATCCTTCACGGCCATGTAAATTACGCTGGCAACCTGCGCTACGCCGCCGCCGATCACGCGCACGCCGCGTCCGTTGATGGCCGCGCCATAGCCGTGGTTTTCGGTGCGGGGGCCGACGAGCTGGTTGAAGGAGAACTCATCCCACGAGGACAGCGTGACGCCGTTGATGCTTTCGGCCGCCAGACGGACGTTGTTCTTCAGCGTGTTGGTGCCGGAAAGCTTGATCGACGCGGAGCCGACCTTACCGTTGGCCGTGTCGCCGCCGGACGAGGAGGACTTGGAAACGGTGATCTGGCAGTAGAGATAGCTGCGGCTGGTCCACATTTCGATGGTCATGTTGCCTGCCTTGTTGCGGAAGATGAAGTCCTGTCCGTTGGCATAGTCGGTCACGACGGCGTTGTTGCCGGAAGCGACGTAGCTGCCCGTGAACCTGTCGCCATAGGTCTGCAGCTCGACGTAGCTGATGCCCTTCAGCTTCTTGAGCGCGAGGTACAGGGTGGTCGCGACCTGTCCCACGCCGCCGCCGCGAACGCTTACGCCGCGGCCGTTGATCGCCATGCGATAGCCGTTGTCGGCCGAGCGCTCGCCAACGACGTCGTTAAAGCTGAAATTGCTGCCGTAGGATACGCGCGTGCCGGAAATTGCGTCGGCCGCGAGCTCGATGTTGCGAAGCTGCGCATTGGAGGCCGAGGAAAGCTTTGTTTTGGCTTCCACCGTGGTGGAGGAGCCGGTAGAGGGCGTGTCGCCCCAGCTGCTGGAATCATCCCATCCGTCGTCGCCCCAGTCGGCCAACGCCGCAGGGCAGATACCCAGAAGCATAACCAGTACGAGAAGAATTGAAATTGTGCGTTTCATGAATCCCACCTCCGGATCATTGGTGTCTTTTAGACGCGCGTGTTTCAGCGGAGGTTCCGTTTTTTGGTCAGAGGTTCGGAAAAATTTGGTCAAATTGTGGGCGTGGGATGGAACGAAAGATGAATTCTCCGGATTATGCGTTGATTTTGGCGGGTATTTGTGCTATGATGGAGCGGATGAATGGGAGGGAAACAAAGAATGAAGAGATTTTTCGCGTGCCTGCTTGCGCTTTCCATGCTGCTTGCCTGCCTGTCGGCATCGGCGGAAACGGCTACCCCCGCCGAGGCTACCCCCGCGACGCCTTCGGAGGCGGCGGACGAGGGCATTCTGATGCACGGCTACCTCAGCCCCTACGCGGGCTATTACATCGGCGTGCCCGCCGAATGGGCGCTGATCGGCGCGGGTTCCCATCAGGAGAATCTGGATCAGGCGTATGAGCTGCTCCCGGATATGGATGTGGACGGTCTTCGAAAGAAAATGACCGCGGAAAACGACGTGCTGATCGCCGCTTCCAAAGACGGCGCGAGTCTGGTTCTGAACTATGGCAAGGCCGACGGCGCCAGCAATGAAGACCTGATCGATTCGCTGGATACGCTCAAGAAGGCGCTCACCGCGCAGTGCCCCGGCATCAAATTTTCCGATGACTGCGGAAAGTATGAGTTCAACACGCTGGCCAACCTTCTGTATATCGGCGCGGATTATAATGGATACGAAATCCGCCAGTATTATATGGTGGCCGGAGAGAATATGTACATCTTCACGTTCACGGGTGTGACGAAGCAGATCGCCGAGGTCGTGCTGTCCACGTTCCGGATGCAGAGCACGAGCGATTCCGGCAAATAAGCCGCGCATGAAAAACGCTTCCGTATTGAAACGGGAGCGTTTTTTCATGCGCCGAAGCGCTATTCAAATTCCAGATATTCGATTCCGTGCAGCGCGTCCGTTTCGAGAACGGGGCTGAAGCCGGTCACGTTCGCGGTGGTCATCAGCGTGCCCTTGCGGAAGAACAGACCGAGGAAGGGCAGGCCGTCCGCGATTTTCAGCTGAAGCTGGCTGAAGAGATACTTGAACTGCGCTTCGTCCGAGGTTTCATAGATGTTGGTCAGCAGGTTGTTCAGGCCGGCGTCGGAGTAGCCCGAGTAATTCATGCGCCCGCTGGAATTGCACAGGAACGTGAGGTCGGGCAGGATGGACGTGTTCACGGCGCAGAGCACCATGTCGAAGTTTCCGTTCTTCAGAGCCTTCTGAACGTTGGCCTTTGTGTCGGTCTTCACGGTGACGTTGATGCCCAGCGGCCGCAGCTGATCGCAGAGCAGGTCGGCGGCGTGGGTGCGCGTGGCGGCGGTGTCGTCCACATAGGTGAGCAGCGTGAACTCAAACTGTAAAAGCACGCCGTCCACTACGCGGTCGAGGATGCCGTCGTTGTTGTAGTCGCCCCATCCGGCGGCGTAAAGCAGCTGAAGCGCGCGCTCCTGCGATTCGAAGTAAACGGCGGACTGCGGCTCGTACAGCCAGCTGCCGGGCAACACGGGCACCTCGGATTCGGTAACCATGCCCATGTAGATGTTGGAGGCCAGCGTGGTCACGTCGATGGCGTACATCAGCGCCCTGCGGGTGTTGACGTTTTCAAACATCGATTTTTTGATGTTGGGAATCAGCATCTCATACGTGAGCGTCGTATAGTCCACGCTGGTGCGGTCACTCAGCAGGCGGCCGAGCGCCGCCGTCTGGGAGCGCGTGGCGAGCGCGTCGATTTCGCCGACGCTCAGCGCCTTCAGCGCGTCGCCGGTTTCGTTGTAGCGGTAGCCGTAAATGTGGTCGATCGTCGGCGCAACCTTCCACCAGTACGGATTCGCGTCCACCTGCAGCCAGTCGGCGTCGTAATTCATATACCAGTAGGGGCCGGTTCCGCAGGGCAGGTTCCACGATACGCTGTCGCGCTGGGCGACGGGGAAGGTCATGGCGTAGAGCGTCAGATAGCTCTCGTATTTGCCGGTGACGGTCAGCGTGCTGGTGTCAGTGACCTCGATGGAGCTTATGTACTGGCAGCGGGTGTAGTACGGGCTGCTTTCGCCGAGCGCGCGGATGTATTCAAAGGACGCGTATACGTCCTGCGCAGACAGATAAGAGCCGTCGTGGAAGCGCACGTTGTCGCGAAGCTTGAACACGAAGGTCTTTCCGCTCTGCGTCCACGAAAGCGCGAGCTCGCCCACGGGCTGAAGATTGTCGTCCAGCGTGAGCACGCTTTCGAAAATCAGCTCGTTGATGTTGATCAGGTCGCGCTGCGTGCAATGATAGGGATTGATGGTCGCGCCGCTTTCGGAAACGAGACCGATGACGAACCGATCCTCGCTCGCCGCGCGAGCGGTGGGAGTCAGGGGGGCGAGAACGGCCACAGCCAGCGCAAGCAGCAGGCAGAAGGCGCGCTTACCGGTATTTTTTAAGATAGTAATCATAGGCTTTTCGTACCTTCGAAACGTAATGTCCGGTCTTGGGAGCGTCGGCAGGGAAGGCGGCCAGCGTGCGGCCGTCCGGGGAATAGGCGGGATCCTTCAGCCATTTGCGCACGGCTCCCTGTCCGGCGTGATACGCCGCCACGGCGCAGGTGAAGTCGCCGCCGAATTCGTCCATCAGATAGCGTATGTACCATCCGCCGTACAGAAGGCTGGTTTCGGGGTCGAGCAGAACCTCGTCGGTGAACGCGTCGCGCTCGCCGCGCTTTTCTGCAATCCATGCGCCGGTCTCCGGCATGATCTGCATCAGCCCCAGCGCGCCCACGTAGGAACGCGCGTCGGCGCGATAGCTGGATTCGATGCGCGCCACGGCGGCGAGCAGCGCGGGATCCAGCGAATAGACCTCGGCGGCTTTGCGGATCTCCGCTTCGTACCGCACGGGATACTGCGAGCGCGCCGCCATGCGCGGATACACGATGACAAACAGCACGGCAAGCAGCGCGAGCATGGCCAGCGGGACGAGGGGGAATCGACGTTTCTTACGTTTTTTCATTCATTCTCCATTCGTTCAATGCGCTTTTTCAGCGCCTGATACAGACTGCCGACCTCTGAATTGAGCTTTTCCACGGAACGGCGGTTGTCGATCACCACGGTGGCGCGGCGCTCCTTTTCCTCCAGCGGCATCTGGGAATCGATGCGCGCCTCGGCCTGCTCGCGGGTCATGCCGTCGCGCGCCATCAGACGCTCGGCCTGCGTGGCGCGATCCAGCGAGATCAGCCACGTTTCGTCGCACAGCGCGTCCATGCCGGTTTCGAACAGCAGCGGCACGTTGATGAACACGAGGTTTTCGCCCTCCGCCACCGCGCGCTCGATGTCGTCCATGATGGCCTTCTGAATGGCGGGATGCGTGATCGAGTCCAGAATGAGACGCTTTGCAGGGTCGATAAACACCACCTCGCCCAGCGCCCGGCGGTTCAGCGTGCCGTCCGGCAGGAACACCTCGTCGCCGAACGTTTCGCGAATGACGCCGAGCAGCGCCCCGCCCGGCGCGGTGAGCGCGTGAGAGATGGCGTCGGCGTCGACGCAGCACGCGCCCAGCGCCGAAAGATGCCTTGCTGCCTCCGATTTTCCGGAGGCAATGCCGCCCGTCAGGCCGACGATATACGCTTTACGATTTGCACTCATTCCAGTTTCCTCCCGTAGAAAGCTCCGCCTTCAGCGGAACGCTCAGATGAACGACCGATTCCATGCCGTCAAGCAGCAGCGCGCGCACGGCGTCCAATTCATCAATCGGCGCTTCGACGATCAGCTCGTCGTGCACCTGCAGAATCAGCCGCGCCCGAAGGCCGCGCGCCTTCAGCGCGTCGTGCACGCGAATCATCGCCAGCTTGATGATGTCCGCCGCCGTGCCCTGAATGGGGCTGTTCATGGCGGCGCGCTCGCCGAAGGCGCGCATCGTGTACACGCTGCTTTCCAGCTCCGGCAGATAGCGCCGGCGGCCGAAAAGCGTGGTCACATAGCCCTGCTCCCGTCCCAGACGCACCTGCTCATCCATATAGCGCTTCACGCCGGGGTAGCGGCTGAAGTAGCGCTCGATGAACTCGGCGGCTTCCCTGCGGGAAACGCCGATGTTGCGCGCAAGCCCGAAATCGCTGATACCGTACACAATGCCGAAGTTCACGGCCTTGGCGGCGGAGCGCATTTCGCGCGTGACCGCTTCCATCGGCACGCCGTAGACCTCGGCGGCGGTGCGGGCGTGAATGTCTTCGTCGTGAAGGAACGCGGCCTGCATGCCGGTGTCACCCGACATGTGCGCAAGCACCCGCAGCTCGATCTGCGAATAGTCCGCGTCCACCAGCTGCCAGCCCGGCTCGGCCACGAAGGCGTGGCGAATCTCGCGCCCCAGCTCCGTGCGCACCGGGATGTTCTGCAGGTTCGGCTCGCGCGAGGAAATGCGGCCCGTGCCGGTCACGGCCTGTTCGAACGAGGTGTGAATCCGCCCGTCCGCGCCGCGCATGCGCGTGAGCGCCGACACATAGGTGCTGTTCAGCTTCTGATACTTGCGGTATTCCAGGATCAGCCCGCAGACGGGATAGTCCGCGGCCAGCTCCTCAAGCACTTCCGCGGAGGTGCCGGGGTTCTTTTTGCCGCCCGGCGCGGGAATGCGCAGATCCTCAAATAGCAGCTTCGCGAGCTGCTTGGGGGAATTCAGGTTCACCGACTGCGCGGCTTCCCCGGCCAGCGTGCGCACGCGCTCGACGGTTTCGTCCAGCCGCTGCGTGTACAGCTCGCCCAGCTTCTGAAGATAGTCCGCGTCCACGCGGAACCCGGCGCGCTCCATGTCGCGCAGAACGAACATCAGCGGCATTTCGATCGTGCGGTAAAGCTCGGTCAGACCGTCGCGCGCGAGCGCTTCCTTCTGCGCGTCCGCCAGCGCCAGCAGGCTGGCGGCGGGGCAGTCCGCGTCGAAGGGCAGGTTCATCGCGGCGCATACGTCCTCCGGCGCGAGCGCGTTCTTCTGGGGATTCAGCGAATAGGCGGCGAGCATCGTATCGTCGGCGCGCCCCTCAAAGCGGTGGAGATCGCCGGGGTACGCCTTCATATTATGCATGACGACGCGGGTCGCGTTCGCGTCCTCGAGGGGGCGCAGCGCGTCCGCGATTTCTTCGTCGGTCAGGCCGGGCGCGAGCAGCGTGCAGCCCAGCTCGCAGCGGAGACGGCGGCCGTCATCCGCCGCGGCGGAAAGACATTCGCCGATGTGGAGCGCGAAAACCTCCGGCGGATTTTCAAACCACCGGGCAACCTGCGCCTTCAACGCGTCCGCCCCCTCCACGGAAACGGTCTTTCGCTTCGCGGGCGCGGCTTCGGCGGGCTTCGGCGCTTCTGGCTTCATCGCCTGTACGCGCTCGATCAGCGAACGCAGCTTCAGGCGGCGCATCGCGTCCAGTCCGCCGGAAAGATCGCCCACGCGGCAAGCCTCAAAGTGGAAGTCAATCGGCGCGCGGCGGTCGATCGTGGCCAGAAACTTGCTCTCGCGCGCCTGCGCGTCGTTGTCCAGCAGGCGCTGCTTCAGCGCACCCTTCATGGAAGGGGCGTTTTCCAGCGCGTTTTCCAGCGTGCCGTACTGGGCGACCAGCTTCGTCGCGGTTTTTTCGCCCACGCCGGGCACGCCGGGAATGTTGTCGGAGCTGTCGCCCATCAGTCCCTTCACGTCGATCATCTGCGTGGGCGTTACACCGTACTTCTCCTGAATCCACGCGGGCGTCACGCGCTCCGTTTCGGAGATGCCCTTTTTCGTATACAGGATGGTCGTGCGCTCGCCCGCCAGCTGATAGCTGTCGCGGTCGCCGGTGACAATCAGGCAGTCCACGCCGGTTTCCTCGCACAGGCGGCTGACGGTGCCCAGAATGTCGTCGGCCTCGTAGCCGCTCAGGCTCAGCTGGGCGATGTGCATGCTTTCGAGAATTTCGCGCGCCGCCGGAATCTGCGGGCGCATTTCCTCCGGCGTGGGCGCGCGGCCGGCCTTGTAGGCCTCGTAGCGCAGGTGCCGGAAGGTGGGGGCGTGCTCGTCGAAGGCCACGGCGCAATAGGCCGGCTTTTCCTCCGAGAGCACCTTGAGCAGCATCGAAAGAAAGCCGTATATGGCGTTGGTGTACTGCCCCTCGCCGTTGTCCATCAGGGGAAGCGCGTGGAACGCGCGATACAGCAGGCTGTATCCGTCCACAAGCACGATTTTTTCCGCCATAAGCATCCTCCGAGCGCAATTTATAGTCATTCATCCTCTATTATACAGCATCGGCGCGAAAAACGCAAACAGTTTGTATATGGACATTTCCCGGCGGTCATGCTACAATAGAAAGCGAACAAAACAAGGAAGGTATCGTATGAAAACAATTGCCAAATTTCTGACCGGGCTCACGGTGGCGCTGCTGCTTTTCGTGGGCTATTACGTCTGGTCGTCCAGCCTGCCCGCCGAGGTCAGCGTACGGGTGGAATCCGCGAGCGCGTATCCGGAGGACTTCGCCGCCGTTCAGCAGATGGTGCAGGATGGGAAGCTGGAGGGCGTGTCCGCGCTGGATACGATTCAGGCCTATTATGTCGTGACCATCGATGTGAACGTGAGCAATTATTCGCTGTTCACCGGCGAGTGGGCGCAGCTGCAGGTGAGGGGCGTCGACGGCGACCTCGCGCTTCTGAGCCTTGACGGTGGCCCCAAGGACATTCCGTCGTTTGGCCAGAATACGTTCTCGGCGCGCGTATTTACCCGCTCGGCGCAGGAAGCGCGCGGCGGATGGCTGGAATATTACGTGTTTGGAAGACTGCACACCATAGAAATTTCGTCGGCCGCCGCGGATACGGCGGCCTGATGCGCATAAAACAAAGGAGGAACTCTCATGGCCGAGCTGAACGGCGTCCGTCCCGTGAACCAGAGAAACGTGACCATCTCCGAATCATTCTTCAGGAATCTGATGCGCCTTGCGTCGGAGAACATCATTCCGTATCAGTGGGAAGCGCTGAACGACAACGTGCCCGGCGCGGAGCCGAGCTATTGCATTCGCAATTTCAGAGCCGCCGCGGGGAAGAGCAAGAACCCGCACGGCGGTTTTGTGTTTCAGGACAGCGATCTGTTTAAATGGATCGAAGCCGCTGCGTACATGCTGATGTGGAAGGAAGACCCGGAAACCGAGCGGCACATCGACGAAACCGTGCAGCTGATGGAGGAAGCGCAGCAGCCGGACGGCTATCTGGATACCTATTACATACTCACCGGTATTGACAAGCGCTGGACGAACCTGCGCGACAACCATGAGCTGTACTGCGCGGGACACCTGATCGAAGCCGCCGTGGCCTACTTCCGCGCGACCGGCAAGCGCCGCCTGCTGGACGTGGCGATTCGCTATGTGGACTGCATCGACGCGCGCTTCGGCCCGGAGGACGGCAAGGTGAAGGGCTATCCCGGCCACGAGGAAATCGAGCTGGCGCTCGTGAAGCTGTACGAGGTGACGGGCGACGAGAAGCACCTGAAGCTGGCGCACTATTTCATCGAGCAGCGCGGGCAGAAGCCCTTGTATTTTGACATTGAAGCGGAGAAGCGCGGCGACGGGCAGGGCTGGTCGCGCGGGCCGTACAGCGGAAACCGCTATTATCAGGCGGGCGCGCCGGTGCGCGAGCAGAAGAAGGCGCTCGGTCACGCCGTGCGGCAGGGCTATCTGCTCTCCGGCATGGCGGACGTGGCGCGCGAAACGGGCGATAAAAGCCTGACGGAAGCCTGCAAGACCATGTGGAAGGACATTACCCGCCGGCAGATGTACATCACCGGCGCGATCGGCCAGTCCGCCTACGGCGAAGCGTTCACGATGGACGACGACCTGCCGAACGACCTCATTTACGGCGAGACCTGCGCGGCCATTTCCCTGTATTTTTTCGCTCAGCGCATGATGCGGCTCGACCCGCGCGGCGAATACGGCGACGCGATGGATCGGCTGCTGTATAACGGAACCATCAGCGGCATGAACCTGAGGGGCGACCGCTTCTTCTATGTAAACCCGATGGAGTCGTGGCCGGCGCGCAACGCGGGCAATCAGCAGTTTGCGCATATCCGAAGCGAGCGGCAGAAGTGGTTTGGCTGCGCCTGCTGCCCGCCGAACCTGGCGCGCATGATCTCGTCGCTGCCGGGCAGCGTGCTGTATCAGAAGGCGGACACGGTATACGTCACGCTGTTCACGTCCTGCGAGGCAAAGCTCGCGCTGGACGGCGGCGAGGCGGCGTTTGCCGTTGAAACCGGCTACCCGTGGGACGGCCGCGTGACCGTGCGGATGCGGAAGGCGTTCCCGGGCATGACGCTGGCGCTGCGCCTGCCCGCGTGGTGCAAGACGTATCGGCTGAACGTGAACGGCGAATACGCGCGCTCGATCATGGATGACGGCTATCTGTTCCTCACCCGCGACTGGCAGGCGGGCGACGAGGTGGAATTCGATATGGACATGCCGGTTACGGTGGTTCGCGCGCATCCGCGCATTCGCGCCGACATCGGCAAGATCGCCGTGCAGCGCGGTCCGGTTGTGTACTGTCTGGAGGAGGTCGACAACGGCGCGAATCTTCCGGCGCTGTCTGTGCGCGCGGACGCGAAGTTCGAGCTTCACAGGGACGAAGCCGTGCTCGGCGGCATTCCCACGCTCGCGTGCGACGCAAAGCGGCTGACGGAAACGGGCTGGGATGAATACGAAACCTACTGCGACCGTCACGCGCCCGTGAAGGAAGACGTGCGCGCGGTGTTCGTGCCGTATTACGCGTGGAACAACCGCGGCACGGGCGAAATGCTCGTGTGGGTGCGCGAGGAAGCATAGGAGGATGGCCATGAAGACCTATACGCAGTTTGACGCGCCCGCGAAAATCTATGGCGCGCCGCTCTTCGAATCCACGGGAACGCTGGATCGACTGCCGCCGGAGCTGCGCGCGCGGCTGGGGCCGGACATGGAACATCTGGGGCGGCGCTGCCCCGGCGCGCGCATGGCGCTGCGCACGGACTCGGAAACGTTCACCGTGCGCATGACGCTGGAAACGCTGTCGCCGGATGTGGGTGTATCGATTTTCGGCTGTCAGGCGATCAGCGTGTACGCCGGAAACAAGCCGGACATGCGCTTCCTCGGCCTTGTGAACCCGCCGAATTATCAGACATTCACCTGCGAGCGCACGTTTACCAAGCGCGCGGAGATGGAGGATATCATGCTGTGGCTGCCGCGCAACGAGGTGGTGGCGTCCGTGTCGATCGACGTGGAGGACGGCGCGCGGGTGGAAGCGCCCACGCCGTACAAATATCCCGTGCCGATTGTGTATTACGGCTCGTCCATCACGGAGGGCGGCTGCCCGAGCCGGTTCGCCAATTCCTATAACGCCATCATCTGCCGCCGTCTGGACGCGGACTATGTGAATCTGGGCTTTTCCGGCCGCGCGCGGGGCGAGCTTGAAATGGCGGATTACATCAACACGCTGGAAAAAAGCGTGTTCGTGATGGACTACGATCACAACACGCCCACGGCCGAGCATCTTCTGAACACGCACGAGCCGTTTTTCCAGCGCATCCGCGCGCACGATCCCGAGCTTCCCGTGGTGATGATCTCCGCGCCGGACATCGATTATCTGAAGGAAGGGCGCGAGCGGCGCGACATCGTGCGCCGCACATGGGAGCGCGCCCGCGCGGCGGGGGACGAAAACGTGTACTTCATTGACGGCGAAACGCTGTTCGGCGATACCGACCGGGAGATGTGCACCGTGGACGCGTGCCATCCCACCGATCTCGGCTTCTACCGCATGGCGGGCGTAATTGAGCCCGTGCTCAGAAAAATCCTTGAAGGCGGCGCGAACAAGGTTGAAAAATGAGCGGGTTTATTGTATAATCATGGTAACCCTGCAGAAATAAACGGAGGGAAACAGATATGGCGAAAAACAGATACATTGGCGAATACCCGGTCATCGGCATTCGCCCCACGATCGACGGCCGCAGAGGCGCGCTGAAGGTGCGCGAGAGCCTGGAAGACCAGACGATGAACATGGCGAAGGCCGCCGCGAAGCTTTTTGAGGAAAACCTGCGCTATTCCAACGGCGAGCCGGTTAAGGTCATCATTGCCGACACCACCATCGGCCGCGTGGCCGAGAGCGCCGCGTGCGAAGAGAAATTCCGCAACAACGGCGTCGCCATCACGCTGACTGTCACCCCCTGCTGGTGCTACGGCTCCGAGACGATGGACATGGACAGAAACACCATCAAGGGCGTGTGGGGCTTTAACGGCACCGAGCGTCCCGGCGCGGTGTATCTGGCCAGCGTGCTCGCGACCCATGCTCAGAAGGGTTTGCCGGCTTTCGGCATCTATGGTCACGAGGTTCAGGAGGCGGACGACACCTCCATTCCCGAGGACGTAAAGGAAAAGCTGCTCCGGTTCGGCCGCGCCGCGGTCGCGGCGGCCACCATGCGCGGCAAGAGCTATCTGCAGATCGGCTCCGTCACCATGGGCATCGGCGGCTCCATCATCGACAGCCAGTTTATCGAGAAGTACTTCGGCATGCGCGTGGAATCCGTCGACGAGGTCGAGGTCGTCCGTCGCATGACGCTGGGCATCTACGATCAGAAGGAATACGAGAAGCTCCGCGCGTGGGCGGACAAAAACGTGATCGAGGGCTTTGACAAGAACCCCGAGAGCATGCAGAAAACCCGCGAGCAGAAGGACGCCGACTGGGAGTTCACCCTGAAGATGTACCTGATCATCAAGGATCTGATGAACGGCAATCCCAACCTGCCCGAGGGCTGCGAGGAAGAGGCCGTGGGTCACAACGCCATCGCCGGCGGCTTCCAGGGTCAGCGCCAGTGGACGGACTTCTATCCGAACTGCGACTTCCCCGAGGCCATGCTGAACACCTCCTTTGACCACAACGGCGCGCGCGAGCCGTTCATTCTGGCCACCGAGAACGACGTGCTGAACGGTTTCGGCATGCTGTTTATGAAGCTGCTCACCGGCCGCGCCCAGATGTTCGCGGACGTGCGCACCTATTGGAGCCCCGAGGCCGTCAAGCGCTGCACCGGCTACGACGTAGAGGGCGTTGCGAAGGAAAACGGCGGCTTCATCCACCTGATCAACTCCGGCGCGTGCTGCCTTGACGCGAACGGCCAGGCCGTGGACGCGAACGGCGAGCGCCTGATGAAGAAGTGGTGGGAAGTGACCGAGGAAGACCAGAAGGCGATCATGGCGCACACCACGTGGAACTACGCCGACCTGGGCTACTTCCGCGGCGGCGGATATTCCTCCCGCTTCGTGACCGATTGCGAGATGCCTGCCACGATGATTCGTCTGAACCTCGTCGAGGGTCTGGGCCCGATGCTGCAGATCGCCGAGGGCTGGACGGTCAAGCTGCCGGACGAAGTGAACGACAAGCTGTGGAAGCGCACCGACTACACCTGGCCGTGCACCTGGTTCGCTCCGCGCTGCGACGGCAAGGAAGGCAGCCCGTTCAAGACGGCCTACGACGTGATGAACAACTGGGGCGCGAACCATGGCGCGATCAGCTACGGCCACATCGGCGCGGATCTGATCACCTTCTGCTCCATGCTGCGCATCCCGGTCGCCATGCACAACGTGCCCGTGTCGGACATCTTCCGTCCGGCCTGCTGGAACGCGTTTGGCATGGACAAGGAAGGCGCCGACTATCGCGCCTGCGCGAACTACGGCCCGATGTACAAATAAGCAAACGGTTTTCTGAAAACGAAAAGCGGCCTGGCGCTGAGTCAGGCCGCTTTTCATGGGCAAAGGGTGATGAAATGAGAATTGCGGTATTCGCGGATATTCATCTTGGCGACAGCAAACGCACGCCTCAGCGGGCGGCGCTCGCGTGGGCGGTTCGCGAGATTGAGCGCTGCGGCGCGGACGCGGCGGCGGTCGCAGGCGACCTGACCGCGTGCGGTTCGATGTATGCGGCGATGCGGGCGAAGAAGCTGCTGCGCAGGGTAAATGTGCCGCTTCTGACCGTGCCGGGCAATTCCGACCTGCGCACGCCCGAAACGGCGCCGGTGATGGAGCGGCTGTGGCTTGCGCCGGAGGAGGGAATGTGCGTCGGCGGCGTGCGCGTGCTCGGCGTCGATACCGCGCGCGGTACGATCGACGGGCAGGAGCGGGCGCGCATGGAGAAAATCGATGCGTCTCTGCCGCTGATTCTCGTGTCCCATCAGGCGGATACGCACGTCGACGCGGATTCCCGCGCGTATCTTGCGGACTTCCTGCGCCGCAGAAATGTGCTCGCGTGGTTCACCGGGCATGTGCATGCGCGCGTGGATACGGTGTTCGCGGGCACGCGCTGCCTTACGCCGCGGGCGCTCGATCCCGACAAGTGCGGGGGCGGGCTGCCGGAGCTGCTGGTGCTGGACACGGAAACCGGCGCGCTGGAATCGCGCGTGTTTGACGAGAGCCTGCCGTGCCGCTGGCCGTGGGAGAAGCGGGAAGCATTGATAGAAAGCCTCGGCATTTCGCTGTACAGCCTGAAGGAAGACCTTGCGTTCTGCGTGGAAAATCGCGTGCCGCACATGGAAATGCGCGGTGTGGCGGAAGTGGACGCGGAGACGCGCGGGCTTCTCGCCGCGTGGCGAAAAAATGGCGGATGGACGCTTTCTCAGCATCTGACCAAGCTCGGCTGGGACGCGGAAAAGGGCTGCGTCTCGGGCGTTGAGAAATTCCGCGCCGTCGTGCGCACGGCGCTGGAATGCGGCGCGGATATGGCCACCGTGCACCCGCCGGAGGAGACGGTGGAGACCGTGGGCGTTGGAAGTCCTGCGTTTTCTGCGCTGGCCGATACGATGGCCGAGGAAATGCGGCCGCTTGCGCGCGCGGGCGTGCGCATCGTGGTGGAAAACAACCATACCGCGGCGGGAACGGGTGCGAACCCGGCGCTGCGCCGGTTCGGCTGCACGCCGTTTGAGATTCTCGCGTGGCGGGATGAGATGAATCGCCGGCTGGGCGGAAACGCCTGCGGGCTGCGGCTGGATGTGGGGCACGCCCGAAACAACGCGCCCATCACGGAAAGCTGCCCGCTCGGGGAATGGTACGCGCAGATCGGCGGGCTTGCCGACGCGTATCACCTGCATCAGACGGTGCTTGACGCGCAGGGGAAGATGCACAATCACTATCCGATTACCGGGCTGGACGACGGGCTCGTGTCGTTCCGCGGCTTCCTGTGGGCGTGGCGAACCGGCGTTCTGCGCCATTCGCCCGTGATTCTGGAAATTCGGGAAGACCACGGCGCGCCGTCGACGTGGCTGCGCCTGCGCGCGCTTCTGAACGGAGAGGAAACAGGGGCATGATACAGGATCTGCATTCGCACACGCGCTATTCCAACTGCGGGCGCGACGAGCCGGCGCTGGTGGTCGAGGCGGCGATTCAGGGCGGAATCGAGCTTCTGGGTATCAGCGATCACAATTACGGCATCGGCGACCGAAAGGCGCGGTATCTTGCGGAGCTGGACGCGCTTCGGGCGCGCTATGCCGGAAAAATACGCATCCTGCGCGGCATTGAAATCGCGACGATCCCGGCGCATTTCCTGAAGCCCGGCGAAGACCTGTCCGCGTTCGATTACTGTCTGGTGGAGCATCTGGACGATCCCACATCCATGGTGGGCTCGCGCATCTGCGCGTTTGCCGACACGCTGGGCATTCCCACCGGCATTGCACACACCGACCTGTTCGGCTGGATGAACGCGATGGGCGTAAAGCCGGAGGAATTTCTGAGGGTGCTCGCGGCGCACGGCGTATTCTGGGAGATGAACGTGAACTACGACTCCATTCACGGCTATCGCGAGCACGCGTATGTGAAGGCGTTCATGGAATCACCGGAGCAGCAGCGCATGGTGCGCGACGCGGGTCTGCGCGTGAGCGTCGGCTTTGACGGGCATCGGGTGGAGGACTATCTGCCCGGGCGAGTCGTGGATACGAATCGCTTTCTGGAAGCGGCGCGGATTCCGCGTCCATTTGAGGAATAGGGGAGGAAAGACGGCATGAACATTGATCCGATCGTTGTCAAGGTGCTGGAAACTGTGAAGAGCCACGAGCTGTCCACCGGCGCGTACGCGAGATGGACGATTCCCGAGCCGGGGCGCAACATGGGCGTGAACGAATACGGCTGCGCCGACGCGGCCAACCTGCTGTACACCGTGGGCGCGCCGGTGCGCGACCCTGCCGAGCGCGCGAAATGGGTGGAGACGATGCAGAACATGCAGTCTCCGGATACGGGACTGTTCTCCGAGCCGACGCATCATCCGTTCCACACCACGGCGCACTGCGTCGCCGCGCTGGAGCTGTTTGACGCGCTGCCACGCTACGAGCTGACCGAGATGAAGAAGTATCTGGATACCGAAAAGCTGCACGAGCTCTTGGAAAGTCTGGACTGGGATCACAATCCGTGGCCGATGTCCCACCGCGGCGCGGGGCTGTTCGCGGCGCTGACGATCACGCGCAGCGCGAGCCTTGCGTGGCAGAACGATTATTTCCAGTGGCTGAAGGAGCATTGCGACCCCGAATACGGCATGAGCTATCGCGGCCGCATCGGCGCGGACATTCCGGCGCATCACATGTGCGGCTGGTTCCACTATCTGTTCAACCATGCCTGCGCGCGGCGGCCGATACCGTATGCCGAGAAGCTGATCGACAGCTGCATTGAAATGTACGACCGGAACGAGATGGGCGCGCCGTTCGGCGTGAGCTGCGGCTTCATGGAGATCGACTGGGTTTTCTGCCTGAACCGCGCGTCCCGGCAGACGGCGTATCGCCGCGAGGAAATCCGAGACCGGCTTTCGCGCTTCGCGAAGGGCTATGTGGACTACCTTCTGAACGCCGCCCCGAAGACGGACAAGTCCTTTGACGACCTGCACATGCTGTTCGGCGCGATGTGCGCGCTTTCGGAGCTTCAGACGGCGCTGCCCGGCGAATACCTGTCCACCGTGCCGCTGAAAATCGTGCTCGACCGCCGTCCATTCATCTGATGAGGGACAGGCGCATATGCTCCTTACACGAAAATGGTTCGGGGAGGCGGTATCTTGCGCGAGGACAGAATGGGGCGCGTCTTCCGCGTGCTGCGCGGGGCGCTGGCCGCGGGGGCGATTACGCTTTTGTTGATGGCGGGCATCACACTGCTGGTGATCTACGCGGGGCTGCGCACGACGCACCTGACGGCGATCAACCAGATTGTGAAGCTCGTAAGCATTCTGGCGGGCACGCTGTTCGCCGTGGGCATCGGCGGGGAAAAGGGGCTTCTGACGGGCGCGCTGGTGGGCATGTTGTATATGCTGCTCGGCTACGGCTTTTACAGCCTGATCGACGGCTCCGAGCCCGCGGCGAAGGTGCTGGCCATGGAACTCGCGGCGGGCGCGCTGGTAGGCGCGGCGGCCGGGGTTGCGCTGGCCAACCTGCGCGGAGGACGGCGGACGCGCGGCTGAATAAACGGCGGATCCTTACACAAAGAATGAAAACGATCCCATGGCGCGGTGTGCTTCATAAGACCGTGCCGTGGGATTTTTCACCGTAAAGAAATAGAACGGAAGCTGCCTTTTTAATGCGAAAAGGGTTGCACAATTAATATAAATGAATAAAGTACATGGATTGGCTGAAGTTTTATCTTAACTGAACAAAACAAAAAAATATGTTGACAATATGTCGCGAGAACTGTATTATATAGATATTGAATGTCAAGGGAGTATAACAAAACGCAGCTGCGATTTAGGAGGGAACGTCTTGGTTCAGCCGATACTGGAAATGCAGGGAATTCAAAAGTATTTCCCCGGCGTTCACGCGTTGGATGACTGCCGATTCGAACTTCGCGCGGGCGAGGTGCACGCGCTGGTGGGAGAAAACGGCGCGGGCAAATCCACGCTGATGAAGATTCTGTCCGGTATTTACCCGCGCGACGGTGGAAGCGTCCGACTGGACGGCAGGGAAATCAACGTCAAAAGCACGCTGGAAGCGCAGCGTCTGGGCATCAGCATCATCCATCAGGAAATCAACCTGATGCAGGATCTGACGGTCTCTGAGAACATTTATATCGGCCGCGAACCGATGCAGGGCATTCTCCTGAACGGCGCGAAGCAGGATGCGCAGACAAACGCGCTGCTCGACTCACTGCGCCTGACGGATATCCGCGCGGGCACGCGCGTGCGCACGCTCACCGTCGCCAAGCAGCAGATGGTCGAAATCGCCAAGGCGCTGTCGTTCAGCAATACGCGGATTCTGATCATGGACGAGCCGACCGCGGCGCTGACGGAATCGGAAATCGAAGACCTTTTCACGTTCATTCGAAGGCTGAAGGCGCAGGGCGTTGGCATCGTTTACATATCGCATCGCATGGAGGAATTGCGCATCATCGCCGATCGCGTTACCGTTATGCGCGACGGCAAATACGTCGGCACGCGCAATATGGCGGACGTGTCCATGGACGATATCATCAGCATGATGGTCGGCCGCGTGATCTATGAGCAGCCGAAGACGAAATCCGCTGTCCCGGAGACCGCGCCCGTCGTGCTGGAGGTCATAAATCTTCGCTCCCCGGCGGTCAAGGGCGTGAGCTTTACGCTTAAAAAGGGCGAGATTCTCGGGCTTGCCGGCCTGATGGGCGCGGGGCGCACGGAGGTTGCGCGCCTGATCTGCGGCGCGGATCCGATGTCCGGTGGTGAAATCATTGTTCAGGGTAGAAAAATGCGCATCACATCCCCGAACGACGCGGTGCGCGCGGGCATCGGCTATCTGTCGGAGGATCGAAAGCGCTTTGGCTTGTGTCTCGGGCTTTCGGTGGCGGACAATGTGGCGCTGCCAAATCTGAACGCCATGTCCTCCGGCCCCGTGATTAACGATCGCAAGGTGGCGCACACGGCGAAAAAATATGTCGATCGCATTCAGATCAAGACACCGGGCGTTCACGCGCCGACAAAGGGTCTCTCCGGCGGAAATCAGCAGAAGGTCGTCATCGGCAAATGGCTGGAAAGAAACTGCGATATCCTCGTTTTCGACGAGCCGACGCGCGGCATCGACGTGGGCGCGAAGAGCGAAATCTATAAGCTGATGAACGATCTGGTTCGCCAGGGCAAGTCGATCATTATGATTTCGTCGGAAATGCCGGAGCTTTTGCGCATGTCCGACCGGGTAGTGGTAATGTGCGAAGGCGTAAAAACGGGCGAACTGCCCATCGAGGAAGCGACACAGGAGAAGATCATGACCCTCGCGACACAGCATACGGGAGGCTGAACCATGGAAAATATCAACAGAAAAAACAATAAGAAGCTGAACCTTCAGGCGCTCCTCGCGCCGGTGGCGCTGGTAATCCTCTATGTGTTCTTTTCCGTGTTTGGAAAGAACTTCTTCGATGTGTATACCCTGAAGACCATTCTCGAGTCGTCGTATTATGTGGGCTTCATGGCCTTCGGCGTGACGTTCGTAATCATTTCCGGCGGCATTGACCTCTCTCTGGGATCGAACATGATGTGCTCGGCGCTGATCGGCTGCTACGCCTTTAGCAAATGGGGATTGCCGCTGTGGACGGGTCTTCTGCTGTGCGTGGCGGTGGGCACACTGTTCGGTCTTTTGAATGGCGTGATGATCGCGAAATTCAAGCTCCCGCCGTTTATCGCGACGCTCGGAACGCAGATGGTCACGCTGGGTCTCGGCTCCATTATTACCAATGTTCAGACGCAGCGCTTCCCGACCATCGGCACGGCCAACGAATGGTTCAAAAAGGCGTTCTACCGCTGCGACCTGCTGGGAATCAAGGGTTTCCCGATTGGCGCGGTATACCTGTTCGCGGCGTTCTTTATCGCGATTTTCCTTCTGAGCAAAACAAAGTTCGGGCGGTACGCGCTGGCGATCGGCTCGAACGAGGAAGCGGCCCGCCTGTCCGGCGTCAAGACGGATAACTGGAAGATTCTGATTTACACCGTTTGCGGGCTGTTCTGCGCGATCGCGGGCATCTTTTACGCGGCGTGCTACACGACGGTCATTCCCGGAACGGGCAACGGACTGGAAATGAACGGCATTACCGCCGTGATCATCGGCGGCACGTCCATGGCGGGCGGCTCCGGATCGATCATCGGCACGATGATCGGCGTGTTCATCATGTCCGTGCTCAAGAACGGCCTTCCGTCCATCGGTCTCCAGTCGCAGTGGCAGACGTTCTTTACCGGCGTGGTCGTTATCGGCGCGGTGCTTCTGGATCAGGCCAGAATCCGCGCGGCGTCCCGGGTTCGCAAAAACTGATCGTCTCCTTCCGGGCGCGTCCCGGTGAGAATAGAAACCCCCAATTAAGAAAAGGAGGAACCCCAACATGAAAAAAACTCTTGCGATCCTGCTGGCCTTCCTGATGGTACTGGCGATGTGCGCCGGCGCTATTGCGGATGAGAAGCTCTACATCCCCGTGGTATCGAAGGGCTTCCAGCACCAGTTCTGGCAGACCGTCTACGCCGGCGCGCAGAAGGCCGCTCAGGATTACAATGTGGACATCTACTTCGACGGCCCCGCTTCCGAAACCGACGTTGACGTTCAGGTAGAAATGCTCAAGTCCGAAATGGCGAAGAAGCCGAAGGCGCTTGCGCTGGCGGCTCTGTCCACGGACGCGGTTATGAGCGAGCTGCAGGAGTGCATCGAAAAGGGCATCCCGGTCATCGGCTTTGACTCCGGCGTGCCGAACGCGCCCGAAGGCGCGATCAAGGCGACCGCTTCCACCAACAATGAAAACGCCGCGGCGCTCGCCGCCGATAAGCTGATGGAGCAGGAAGGCTTTGTCGATATGCTCAAGGCCGCGACGGCTGACAAGCCTGTGGTCATCGGCGTTATCTCTCAGGAAGCCGTTTCCGCCTCCATCGTCGGACGCACGACCGGCTTCGTCAACAGGATGACCGAGCTGGCGGGCGCGCACAACACCGTGTCCGTGACCGGCCACGACCTGTGGAAGAACGAAGTGAAGGATGCGGGCGTGATCATCAACGTTCAGGTTTCCGCCACCACGCAGGTCACCGACCTGGTCAGCACCTCGAACGCCGTTCTGAACCTTGACGGTCTGAAGGCCGTGTTCCTCTCCAATGAGAACGCCGTTACCGGCTTCCTCTCCGCCACGGCCGACGGCTCCGACCTCGCCAAGGGCGGCCGCTATGACGGCCTGATGGTCGCGGGCTTCGACGCGGGCGCCAGCCAGAAGAACGCCGTTCGCAACGGCTGGTTCATCGGCTCCGTCACGCAGGATCCCTACATGATCGGCTATTACGCGGTTGAGCTGGCTGTGAAGGCTGCCAACGGCGAGGAAGTGCACGACGTGGATACCGGCGCGCAGTGGTACACCGCCGAGAATATCGACGACGAAATGATCTCCATGCTGGTTTACGATTGATCGATTTGACATTTAGGGGGGGCATCTCGCCTTGCGAGACGCCCCCTTGGTTTTTTAGGGCAACGCCGCACAAATGAGGCGGCCGGCCGGTGAATGGATTTTTCGTCATATGCAATGCGAGTTTCGAAGGTTTGCTGGAGGCAAATTGAGAAATCCGCATGCATCAGATGACGGAAAAGACGTCGCCCGACGCGCCGCAGAATTGTGCGGCGTTGCCTTATGGTATAGGTGCAGTCAGCTTCTCGCCATGCCGTCCACGCTCAGGATGACGCCGGTGATGTAGGAGGCTTCATCGGAGGCGAGGAACGCGAAGGCGTTGGCGATGTCCTCGGGCTGACCCATGCGGCGCAGCGGGATGCGGGTGACCATGGGTTCGATCACGCTCTTCGGAACGGCCTTCATCATGTCCGTCTCCGTGATGCCGGGGGCGACGGCGTTCACGCGGATGCCCTTGGGGCCCAGCTCGCGCGCGAGCGAAATCGTCATGCCGTTGACCGCGAACTTGGACGCGGGATACGCGAAGCCGGCGGGCTGGCCGGAGATGCTGACCATGGAGGAGGTGTTGAGGATAACGCCGCCGCCCTGCTGAATCATGCAGTCAACGGCCGCGCGCGTGGCGGTGAACACGCCCTTCACGTTCAAATCCATCACCTTGTCGTAGGTCTCCTCGGTGTATTGCGTGAGCGGGGTGCTCTCGGAAACACCGGCGTTGTTGATCAGGATGTCGATGCGGCCGTAGCGGGCAAGGATGTCGTCAAAGGCTTCCTTCACGGATTCCAAGCTGGTCAGGTTCGGGCTGATGCCCTCGACGGGCGCGTCGGGGTACTGTTCCTTCAGCTTCGCAACGGCCTTGGCCGCGGTGGCGGGGGAGCTCGCCGTCAGGATGACCTTCGCGCCCTCGTTCAGGAACTTTTCGACCGTGGCATAGCCGATGCCGCGGCTTCCGCCGGTGATGATGGCAACCTTGTCCTTCAGTCTCATAGATACAACCTCCATGCTTATAATCATGCCCGGTTTTCAGGGCAGGTATCGCGTTACAGGCTCAGAAGCTTGGAAAGATTTCCGGAGAAAATCTGTTCGTTCACGCGCGCGGGCAGGTTCAGCGACAGAATGTTCTGAATCTCGTCGCCGACGCTCCACATTGGGTAGTCGCTGCCGAACAGCACGCGCTCTTCGCCGTACAGGCTGATCAGATGCCGCACGCGCTCCGCGCCCAGCGCGAAGAACGAGCTTGACGAATCCACCCAGATATCCTCGCCCTTCAGGCATTTTTCGGCTTCGTCCCATTCGGTGTAGCCGCCGAAATGCGCGCAGATGATCTTCAGGTGCGGATGCCTGCGGCGAATGATCGGAATATGCGACGGCGACGAAAAATGATAGCGCCGGTCGCCGGTGTGAAACAGAACCGGCAGGTTCAGCTGCGCCATGGCCTCGTAGGCCTCGTCCATGCAGGGGGCGCTGATCTCGAATTTCTGAAAATCGGGGTGCAGCTTCACACCGCGCAGCCCCTCCGCCTTCACACGGTTCAGCTCATCAAAGGGGTTTTCGAAGTCCGGGTGCAGCGTGGCGAAGCCGATGAAGCGCTCCGGGTGCGCGCGGCATTCGGCGATGATAAAGTCGTTGATGCGCGTGACCTGATGCTCGACCGTGGCCACCGAGTGAACGAGAAATTTCTGCACGCCGAACTCGTCGCCCAGCGCGAGCAGATGCTCGACGGTGCCGTCGTATTTCATGGGAATATCGTAGAAGTCGCCGATGGCGTGCGCCGCCTTGACAGCGATTTTTTCGGGGTAGATGTGCGCGTGCGCATCAAAGATGGTGTACATGGAAATGCCTCCCGGTTCGTTACGCATGGTCGCAGAGACGGGCGATTTTTTCCTCGAATCCGTTTTGCAGCTCGGCCAGACACGCGTTTCCCCAGCTGGGGAAGTGTTCGCGCTGGCAGGCGAAAATCAGCCCGACGAGCACGCTCATCACGTCGTTCAGCGCTCGTTCCGCCGGATCGATCGGCCGGTCGTAGGCGCGCAGGAAGGCTTCGCCCGCTTCCTTCGAGAGCGACGAGGTGACGTTTGAAAGGTCGGAACTCGCGAAGCCCTTGCCAAGCAGGTTGTAGTCGAACATGCAGGCGGCGCTTCGGTCTCTGGCGACGGCCATGTTGGTGTAGTAAAAGTCGTTGTAGGTCAGCGTTCGCTCTGCGCGGTCGAGCCGGGCACGGAGATCGTCATACCGGCGTTCCAGCGCGTCCCATATAGGCAGCGCGTGCATGTCGGTCTTTTCCCGCGCGAGGACGAGGTTTTCCCGCGTGAAGGCGTCCGTTTCGTCGTACAGGCCGCCGCCGTGCGCACGTACATATTCGCGCCCGCGCGCGTGCAGGAAGACGTACCATTCGGCCAGCCGCTCCGCGAGTTCGCAGTCGGCCATATCTCCGGCTTCGGCGAGCCGCCAGCGGGGACTTGCGGAAAGATCCTCCAAAAGCAGCGCGGAATCCGTGTGCGCGAGCACGCGAATGGTCGGAACGCCGAGCGAGCCCAGCAGACGGTAGGCCTCGATTTCGCGGCGGAATTCGGGGCGCTCAAAGAATTTGAGAATGCAGGATTCGCCGCCATTCGAAACGCGCGCGACGGTAACGCCGTTCTGGCTTCGGATGATCGCGGGCGCGTCACAGGAAACGCCCAGACGGGTCAGCTCGTTTTGCAGGGAATTCAGCATCCTTCGCCTCCGTTTCCACCATTTCAAAAAGGTTCATTATAGATTATAGCATCCGCCGCGCGAAATGCAAGGGGGATTGCGGGGCGTTCTTCGCAGAAAACCGCGAAAAACGGGTAAAGTCACCACCTCATTTATGCGGTGGCACCGTAAAGAAACCGCGGCGCGTTAATTCTTTGGACATTCGCGGTTTCGGTGTTGACAGGCGGCGGGGAACGTGGTATCATTCACGCCAGAACAGCGATGACGGAGACGGTTGGTCGCGCGCTTTCCACAGAGAGCCGGCGGTTGGTGAAAGCCGGTGTGAGCCTGCGTCCGGGAACCTATCACTCCCGAGCCGGAAGGGTGAAGCTTCAGTAGCCGCTTCCCGCAGGCGCAGCGTTACGGGCGCAGGGCTTGTCAGAGCCTGCTGAGCGGCGCGAAAGCGCAATTTGAGTGGTACCACGGGTTTATCCCGCCTCAAGGAAGAATTTCCTTGAGGCGTTTTTTTATGCGAAAGGAGGATGTGTGTCATGCAGTCGTTCGGTTCTACCAGCAGCAAAATCTACGAGGTGGCGGCTCGAATCCGCGAGCTGAGAGAAATCGCCGGGTACTCGCAGGAGGAAATGGCGCAGCGCACCGAGGTGTCGCCGGAAATGTACCGCCTGTACGAGGAAGGCCAGACGGATTTCCCGTTCACGTTCATCCATAAATGCGCCCTCGAGTTTGGCGTTGAAATCACCGACCTGATGGAGGGCAAGTCCGCCCGCCTGACAGGCTACACCGTCACCCGCAAGGGCATGGGCGAGGTCACCGCGAAGGAGACGGGGCTTGAAATTCGTTCGCTCGCGCCGCTGTTCAAGCGAAAGATTGCCGAGCCGTATTTTGTGCGATACGAGTATGTACCCGAGCAGCAGTCGCGGCCGATTCATCTTACGCGCCACAGCGGACAGGAATTCGACCTGATTCTCTCCGGCTCTCTGAAGGTGCAGGTGGGTGAGCACATCGAGGTGCTGCACGAGGGCGACAGCATTTACTACGATTCCTCCAAGCCGCACGGCATGATCGCTGTGGACGGCGAGGACTGCCTGTTCTGCGCGGTGGTGCTTCCCGGCGACGAAACCGAGGAGCTGGAGGTGCGCGATACCATCGTCGCCGCCAAGCAGACCGAAAAGCTGATCTATGAGAACTTCGTGACGCCGCAGGAGGACGACAAGGGTCTGGTCACGTCGCTTTCGTTCCACAATACCGAAAACTTCAACTTTGCCTTTGACATTGTGGACGAGATGGCGAAGCAGAAGCCGGACAAGCTGGCGATGCTGCATCTGGATCGCTTCGGAAACGAGCGTCGGTTCAGCTTCCGGCAGATTTCGCGCGATTCCAGCCGCGCCGCGAACTACTTCAAGTCGCTGGGCATCAAAAAGGGAGACCGCGTGATGCTGATCCTGCGCAGGCACTATCAGTTCTGGTTCTGCATCCTGGGTCTGCACAAGCTGGGCGCGATTCCGATCCCGGCCACGAACCAGCTGGTGGAGCACGACCTGACCTATCGCTTCAACGCCGCGGGCGTGAAGTGCGTGGTGGCGACCGGCGTGGGCGAGGTCGCCGCGCAGATTGATCTGGCCATGAAGGACAGTCCCACCGTGGAGCACCGCATCATGGTGGACGGTCACCGCGAGGGCTGGCGCAATTTCGACGAGGAATACCGCATGTTTTCCAGCAGCTTCCCGCGCACGGAGGACGCGCCCGGCGGCGACGACCCGATGCTGATGCTGTTCACCAGCGGTACCACCGGGTATCCCAAAATCGCGACGCACTCCTACAAGTATCCGCTGGGACACTTTGTGACGGCGAAATACTGGCATTGCGTGAACCCGAACGGCCTGCACCTGACGATCTCCGATACCGGCTGGGGCAAGGCGCTGTGGGGCAAGCTGTATGGACAGTGGATGTGCGAGGCGGCCACGTTTGTGTACGACTTCGACCGCTTCAGCGCGGCGGACATCCTGCCGCTGTTCAAGAAATACAACATTACCACGTTCTGCGCGCCGCCGACGATGTATCGCTTCATGATCAAGGAGGATCTGTCGAAGTACGATCTTTCGTCGATCGAGCATGCGACGATCGCGGGCGAGGCGCTGAATCCCGAGGTGTTCTATCAGTTCCGCAAGGCGACCGGCATCAGCCTGATGGAGGGCTTCGGCCAGACCGAGACGGCGCTGATCGTCGCCAACCTTGCGGGCATGCGGCCCAAGGTCGGCTCGATGGGCAAGCCGGTGCCGGGCTTCGACGTGGATATTGTGGATCACGACGGAAAGAGCGTGGGCATCGGCGAGACCGGCGAAATCGTCGTCCGTCTGCAGGGCGGCAAGCCCAACGGTCTGACGCTGGGCTACTACAACAACGAAACCGGCAGGCCGTATATCGACTTCCCGGCGGGACTGTACCACACCGGCGATACGGCGTGGCGCGACGAGGACGGCTATTACTGGTATGTGGGGCGCGTGGACGATCTGATCAAGTCGTCCGGCTACCGCATCGGGCCGTTCGAAATCGAGTCCGTCATCATGGAGCTTCCGTACGTGCTGGAATGCGGCGTGTCCGCCGCGCCGGACGAGATTCGCGGGCAGGTGGTCAAGGCCTCCATCGTGCTGGTGAAGGGCAAGGAGCCGACCGAGGCGCTGAAGAAGGAAATTCAGGACTACGTGAAGCACCGCACCGCGCCGTACAAGTACCCGCGCATCGTCGTGTTCCGCGACGAGCTGCCCAAGACCATCTCCGGCAAGATTCAGAGGAACCTGCTCTGAGACACTGCCACATGTTAAGATTCTGAATGAGACGCCGAAGGGATTGACAGATGGATTTCCGCATGGTAGGATAACCTCAAATTTCATATCAGAGGGCTATGACGAAGAGGGCCCGGGAAAAAGCGCTTCAGAGAACCGGCGGTTGGTGCGAGCCGGCAGCGCGGGAACCGGTGCTTGTCGCTTCCGAGCCGGAGCGCAGAAACCCGAAAGGGGAGTAGAGCCTCCCGTGAGCCTGCGGAAAGGCAAACGGCTTGTTGGAGCCGTGAGAGCGCGCAGAAATGCGCGAATTTGAGTGGTACCGCGGATGAACATCATTCGTCTCAAGAAAGCAGAAGCTTTTTTGAGACGTTTTCTTTTGGACGGGGAGGACTGAATCATGAATCAGACGACGGGATTGCAATTCAAGCTGGAGGAAATGGCGGGGCGCATCCGCGAGCTGCGCGAGATCGAGAATCTGTCGCAGGAGGAAATGGCGCGTAAAACCGGCGTGTCCCTTGAGGAATACCGCGCCTGCGAGGAAGGCCGGTCGGATCTGAACTTTGCGTTCATCTATCGCTGCGCGCTGGTTCTGAACGTGGACGTGACGGACATTATCGAGGGCGCGAGCCCCAGACTGTCCAGCTACACGGTCACGCGGCGCGGCATGGGGCAGCGCATCGAGCAGGCGCACGGCATGGTGTATTTCAATCTGGCGGCGCAGTTTAAAAACCGCATCGCCGAGCCGCTGTATGTCAACGCGGCGTATTCGCAGGAGGCGCAGTATCAGGACATCGAGCTGACCAGCCACGAGGGGCAGGAGTGCGACATCGTCATCTCCGGCAAGCTGAAGGTGCAGGTGGGTACGCACTGGGAAATTCTGGGCCCCGGCGACAGCATTTACTACGATTCCTCCACGCCGCATGGCATGATCGCCGTGGACGGCGGCGACTGCCTGTTCTATGCCATCGTGCTCAATCCCAGCGGCGAGCCGATTCCGGAGCTGACTGCACGAGAGCCCAGCATGTCGCTTCCGCAGCCCGCGCCCGCGGCCGCGCCGCGCAGAGACGAGGGCGAGCATCTGTGGCAGCGCTGGATTGACGCCGAGGAGAACCCAGACGGCTCTCTCAAGGCGATTCGATTCAAGAATCCGGAGCATTTCAATTTCGCCTTCGACATCGTGGACGAAATGGCGAAGGCCGCGCCGGACAAGCTGGCGATGCTGCACATCGACCGGGACAAGACCGAGCGCCGGTTCACCTTTGCCGACATTTCGCGCCTGTCCAACCGCGCGGCCAACTATTTCCACTCGCTGGGCATCCGCAAGGGCGACCGCGTGCTTCTGATGCTGAGACGGCATTATCAGTTCTGGATTGCGATGATGGCGCTCAACAAGATTGGCGCGGTGGCGATTCTGGCCTCCAACCAGCTGCTCAAGAAGGATCTGGTCTACCGCTTCCGCGCGGCGGGCGCAAAGGCCGTGCTGTGCACGGCGACCGGCGACTGCGCGCATCAGGTGGAGCTGGCGCTGGAAGAGTGTCCGGAGGTGACGACCCGCATTCTCGTGGATGGCGAGCGCGAGGGCTGGCGCAGCTTCGATGAGGAATACCGCATGTTCCGCTCGACCTACACGCCGGTCAAGAACGAAAGCCGCCCCGAGGGTGAGGATCTTCTGTTCATGGTGTTCACCAGCGGAACCACCGGCTATCCCAAGATTGCCACGCACACGCACACTTATCCGTTGGGACATTTTGTGACCGCGCGGTACTGGCACATGGTCGATCCGGACGGACTGCATCTGACGATCTCCGACACCGGCTGGGCGAAGGCCATGTGGGGCAAGCTGTACGGACAGTGGCTGTGCGAGGGCGCGATTTTCGTGTACGACTTCGATCGCTTCAGCGCCGCCGACATCCTGCCGATGTTCAAGAAGTACAACATTACCACGTTCTGCGCGCCGCCGACGATGTATCGCTTCATGATCAAGGAGGATCTCGGCGCGTACGACCTCTCCTCGATCCGCCACGCGACGATCGCGGGCGAAGCGCTGAACCCGGAGGTATTCCATCAGTTCAAAAAGGCGACCGGCCTGAGCCTGATGGAGGGCTTCGGCCAGAGCGAAACCACGATGATGATCGGCAACACGCTGGGCATGACGCCCAAGGTCGGTTCCATGGGCAAGCCCGTGCCGCTGTACGACGTGGACATTGTGAACCCCGACGGCCAGAGCGTGGGCGTGGGCGAAACCGGCGAAATCGTCGTGCGCGTGGACAAGGGCATGCCGTGCGGCCTCAGCCGCGGCTACTTTGACAACGCGCAGGGCAGGCCCATTTCCAGCGTACGCAATGGGCTGTACCACACCGGCGACACGGCGTGGCGCGACGAGGACGGCTATTACTGGTATGTGGGTCGTGTGGACGATCTGATCAAGTCGTCCGGCTACCGCATCGGGCCGTTTGAGATCGAGTCCGTCATCATGGAGCTGCCGTACGTGCTGGAATGCGGCGTGTCCGCCGAGCCGGACGAGGTGCGCGGGCAGGTGGTCAAGGCGTCCATCGTGCTGACGAAGGGCACGGAGGGCACGGAGGAGCTGAAGAAGGAAATTCAGAACTACGTGAAGCACAAGACCGCGCCGTACAAGTATCCGCGCATCGTCGTGTTCCGCGACGAGCTGCCCAAGACGACCAGCGGAAAAATTATCCGCAGTCAACTTTAACATAAGCCGAACCGGGCACGGCGTTGACAAGCCCGGTGAAAAGTGATATAGTTTCCGCATCACGATGCAAATGCAATGACGGAATTAAGCCTTCTTCCCACGCGAAGCAGAGAGCCGGCGGCTGGTGCGAGCCGGTACGCAGTGAAGCGGGCAGTCTCCTTCCCGAGCAGGATTCCCGAAGTTCAGTAGGGGGTCACGGCGCGTCCCGTTATCATGGCGAAGGGTTTACTTGAACCCTGATCGAGTGGCTGCCTCTGGCGGCAATTCGGGTGGTACCGCGAATGATCATCATCGCCCCGGAAACGTATTTCCGGGGCGATTTCTGTTTATAAGCGGGCCGCCGTATGAAAGGAGAGAACCATGAAAAACATCAGACTCACGGAAACGACGCTCGCGCACGGCACGCAAATGACCTTTAAGGAAAAGCTGGAAACGGCGCGGCTTCTGGACAGCGTCCATGTGGACGCGATCGAAACCTGCCCGGTCGGCGACAAGGCCGACGAAATTCTGGTAAAGACCATCGCGTCGCTGGCGGAGAACAGCGTGATTTCCTGTCCGGTAACGGATGGAGACGTGGAGAAGGCGTGGCAGGCGGTCGGCGGCGCGAAGAAGCCGCGGCTGAACGTGCGCATGCCCGTGTCGGTTCAGCAGATGGAATACACCGGGCACATGAAGCCCGCCGCCATGCTGGACAAAATCGCGGCTGTCGTGTCCGCCGCGAAGGAAAAATGCGGAGACGTGGTCTTCACAGCCATGGACGCGACCCGCGCCGAGAGCGAGTTCCTTGCCTCCGCCGTGCGCCGCGCGCTGGAAGCCGGCGCCGGAACCGTGATTCTGGCGGACGAAGCCGGTGAAATGCTGCCGGACGAGTTCGGCGCGTTTGTCAAGAGCCTGTATCTCTCCGTTCCCGAGCTGCACGACTGCCATGTGGGCGTGTCATGTGCCAATCGGCTGCATATGGCGGTCGGCTGCGCGTTTGAAGCCGTTCGCGCCGGTGCGGTGGAGCTGTGCGTTCGCGCCGCGGACGAGGAAGCGGTGGAGCTGTATCCGATGGCGGAGCTGTTCGCTGCCCGCGGCGAGACCTACGGCGTGGCCAGCGCCATCGACCGCACGGCGCTCCGACGCGCCTGCGAGCGCATCGCGTCGTTTGGAGACGTTCGAAAGACGCGGGAGGAGCCGCCGGTTTCCATGCCGGAAACCGTGAGTCTCAAGCAGGGTGCGAGCATCGGCGAGGTTTCGCACACGGCGCGCGTGCTGGGCTACGACCTGTCGGACGAGGATCTGGCGCGCGTGTACGAGTCCTTCGGCGCGCTGGCGGCGAAGAAGCCCGTTTCGGCGCGCGAGCTGGACGCGATTATCGCAAACGCCGCGCTTCAGGTGCCGCCCACGTACCGGCTTGTGAGCTACGTCGTCAATTCCGGAAACATCATCGCCGCCACGGCGCACATCGTGCTGACTCGAAACGGCGAGAGCGTGCAGGGGCTTTCCTCCGGCGACGGCCCGATCGACGCAGCGCTGATGGCGATTGAGAAGATCGTCGGCCACCATTACGAGCTGGATGACTTCCAGCTGCAGTCGGTCACCTCCGGCCGCGAGGCCATGGGCGAAGCGCTGGTGAAGCTGCGCGACGGCGGGAAGCTGTATTCCGGCCGCGGCATTTCCACCGACATTGTGGGCGCTTCGATCCGCGCCTACCTGAACGCGCTCAACAAAATTGTGTACCGGGAGAAATAAACGATGAAGCTTTCGTTTTCCACCTATGGGTGGCATGATCTCGAATGGGACGATTTCGTGTCGCTGGCGCGCGACATGCGCATGCAGGGCATCGAAATCCATGATCTGGACGATGCGCGCCTGTCCGGCCCCAACGGCCCCTTCGCGGAGGAGGAAGCGGTGCGCACGGCGCGCGCGCTGGCCGCGGACGGCATTTCCGTGTGCTGTCTGGACGCGCGGAGCAATCCCGCCGACGGCGAAGTGGCGAACGAAAGCCGGGACGAGATTCTGTCCTGCATTCGCCGGGCGCGCTGGCTGCGCACGCCGTTCGTGCGGCTGCGCGCGCGGGAAACGGGCGCGGGCGCGGACAAAGAGGATGAAAACGTGCGCGCGCTGGTCGCGGAGGTGCTTCCCGAGGCCGAACGCGCGGGCGTGACGCTTCTGATTGAAACGGCGGGCATTTATGCCGACACGCGCCGCCTGTCCACGGTGCTCAAGGCGTTCGCCTGCGATTCGCTGTGCGCGCTGTGGGATGTGCATCATCCCTACCGCTTCGCCGGGGAATCGCCGGAGACGACCATCACCAACCTTGGCGCGTATGTGAAGCACGTGCACCTGAAGGACTCGGTCGCGGCCGCGGACGGCAGTGTTTCCTACTGTCTGCTGGGCGAGGGCACGCTTCCGCTGGGCGAGGTGTTCGACGCGCTGCGCTCCGTGAGCTACGACGGCTTCTACAGTCTGGAATGGGACCCCGCGTGGCAGGCGGAGCTGAACGATCCGTCGGTGGTGCTGGCGCACTTCGCTTCCGTGGTAAAGACGTATCAGCCCAGCGAAAAGTGGAAGCAGACGCTGTATAAGAACCGTGCGGGAACCGGCCGGTACGTATGGCGGCACGACGAGCTGATCAACATGACCTTCCCGCAGGTGCTCGACCGCATGGTGGAGGAATTTCCCGATCAGCCGTGCTTCAAGTTCCCGACGCTGGACTACACGCGCACCTATTCCCAGTTCCGCGACGACGTGGACGCCTGCGCGCGCGCGCTGATCTCCATCGGCGTGGAGCCGGGCAGCAAGGTGGCGGTGTGGGCGACGAACGTGCCCGCGTGGTATATCGCCTTCTGGGCGACGACGAAGATTCGCGCCACGCTGGTCACGATGAACACAGCCTACAAAATCGCCGAAGCGGAATATCTGCTTCGGCAGTCCGACACGCACACGCTGGTGATGATCGACGGCTATCGCGATTCCAACTATGTGGACACGATTACCCGCCTGTGTCCGGAGCTTAAGGACACCGAGCCGGGCAAGCCACTGCACGCGCGCAGGCTGCCGTTCCTTCGAAACGTGGTCACCGTCGGCTTCCGGATGGACGGCTGTCTGACGTGGGACGAGCTGATGGCGCGCGCGCCGATGGTTCCGAAGGAAGAGGTTCGCCGCCGGGCGGCCGACATGCGCGGCGACGACGTGGCGAACATGCAATACACCTCCGGCACGACCGGCTTTCCCAAGGGCGTGATGCTGACGCATACGGGTGTTGTGAACAACGGAAAGTGCATCGGCGACCGCATGGATCTGTCCACCGCCGACCGCATGATGATTCAGGTGCCCATGTTCCACTGCTTCGGCATGGTGCTGGCGATGACGGCGGCCATGACGCACGGCGCGACCATCTGCCCGCTGCCGTACTTCTCGCCCAAGACGGCGCTGGACTGCGTTACGCGCGAGAAGATCACGTGCTTCCACGGCGTTCCGACGATGTTCATCGCCATGCTGGCGCATCCGGACTTTGACAAGGCGGACTTCAGCCACATGAGAACCGGCATCATGGCGGGCTCCAACTGTCCGGAATCCGTGATGCGGCAGGCAGCGGACAGGATGAACATGACCGGCATCGTGTCCGTGTACGGGCAGACGGAATCGTCGCCCGGCTGCACGATGAGCCGCTGCTATGAGGATTCGCTGGATGTGCGCACGACGACCGTCGGCTGCGCGCTGCCGGGCGTGGAATGCCGCATCGTCGACCCCGCGACGGGATGCGAGCTGGGCGCGGACGAGCAGGGCGAGTTTGTCGCCCGCGGCTATAATATAATGAAGGGATATTACAAGATGCCGTCGGCGACGCGCGAGGCCATCGACGAGGACGGTTGGCTGCACACGGGCGATCTGTGCGTCCGCGATGAAAACGGCAACTATCGCGTGACCGGGCGTCTGAAGGACATGATCATCCGCGGCGGCGAGAACATCTATCCGCGCGAGATCGAGGAATTCATCATCACGCATCCCAAGGTTCGCGACGTGCAGGTGATCGGCGTGCCGGACAAAAAGTACGGCGAGGAGATCATGGCCTGCGTGATCGTGGAGGAAGGCCAGACGCTGACGGAGGACGAGCTCAAGACCTTTGTCGCGGCCAGCATGGCGCGGCACAAGGTTCCGAGATACGTGTGGTTCATGGACAAGTTCATCATGAACGACGCGGGCAAGATTCAGAAGTTCAAAATGAGGGAAAAGGCCAAAGAAGTCTTCGGACTGTGAAAGGGGAGGGAATTTCATGGAAATCCGCATTGAAAAGAACCTGTCGCCCAAGGCGAAGCCCACTGACGCGTCGGCGCTCGGCTTCGGCAAGATCTTTACCGACCACATGTTCATGATGGATTACGACCGCGAAAACGGCTGGCATGACGCACGAATCGTACCCTACGGCGATCTGGCCATTTCCCCCGCGGCGACCGTTCTGCACTACGGCGCGGAGATTTTCGAGGGACTGAAGGCCTATCGCCGGCCGGATGGCGAAATCCAGCTGTTCCGTCCGTGGGACAACTTCGAGCGCATGAACAATTCAGCCGACCGCCTGTGCCTGCCGAAGCTCGATCCCGAGTTCGCGCTGAAGGCGCTCAAGGCGCTGATCAATCTGGATCGCGACTGGGTGCCCTCCGCCGAGGGAACCAGCCTGTACATCCGTCCGTTCCTGTTCGGCAACGATCCCTTCCTCGGCGTGCACACGGTGAACAAGGCCATGTTCGTCATCATCCTGTCGCCGTCGGGTTCCTATTATAAGGAAGGCGTCAACCCCGTCCGCATCATGATCGAGACCGAGGACGTGCGCGCGGTGCGCGGCGGAACCGGCTACGCCAAGTGCGGCGGCAACTACGCCGCGTCCATGCGCGCTGGAGAGAAGGCCGAGCAGAAGGGCTTCGCGCAGGTGCTGTGGCTGGACGGCGTGGAGCGCAAATACGTGGAAGAGGTCGGCTCGATGAACGTCATGTTCAAGATCAGCGGCACGGTGGTCACGCCCAAGCTGACCGGCAGCGTGCTGCCCGGCGTCACGCGCAGAAGCTGCATCGCGCTTCTGCAGTCGTGGGGCGTGCCGGTGGAGGAGCGGCTTCTGTCCGTTCAGGAGCTGGAGGACGCCGTGCGCAACGGAACGCTGGAGGAGGCCTTCGGCTGCGGCACCGCCGCCGTGGTTTCGCCCATCGGCGAATTGAGCGTGGACGACGTGCCTTACGTGGTGAACGGCGGCAAAATCGGCCCGATCACGCAGAGGCTGTACGGTGAACTGACCGGCATCCAGTGGGGCCGCAGGCCGGATACGTTCGGCTGGACGGAGATTGTGAAATGAAGCGCGTGACGCTGTTTGCCGGACACTACGGGAGCGGAAAGACGAATCTGGCGGTGAATTACGCGCTTGAGCTGGCGCGCGCCGGGCAGAAGACGCTGATTGCCGATCTGGACATCGTGAACCCGTATTTCCGCACCCGTGACAGCGAGGACGAGCTCGATCGCGCCGGGGTGGAGATCATCGTGTCGCCATATGCCAACAGCAATGTGGACGTACCCGCGCTGCCGCCGGAGATGTACCGCGTGACGGACGACCGGGCGTATCACGCCGTTGTGGACGTGGGCGGCGACGATCGCGGCGCGCTGGCGCTGGGACGGCTTTCTCCGGCGCTTCGGGAGGAAAACAATTACGACATGCGCTTCGTCGTGAACTTCTACCGTCCGCTTACGCAGACGGCGGAGGCGGCGCTGGGCGTTATGCGCGAGGTGGAGGCCGCGTCCGGGCTTCGGTTTACCGGAATCCTGAACAATTCCAACCTTGGCGCGGAAACGACGGCGGCGGACATACGCGCGGCGCTCGAACGGGCGCGACGGCTTTCCGAATGTACGGGACTGCCCATTGTGGGAACCTGTGCGCGGGAGGATCTGGCGGTCGCGCTTTCAGACATCGACAACCTGATCCCTGTTCGTCTGCGTTTCAGAACGGACTGGGCCATCTTTTAACGATTGGGAGGAGGCAAACCATGGCAAAAGTAACGTTCCGTGAAGAACGGTGCAAGGGCTGCGGACTGTGCGTGAACGCCTGTCCGAGGAAAATCGTCAAGCTGGACGAGGAAAAGCTCAACGCGCTGGGACACCATCCCGCCAAGGTGGACGAGATGGACAAGTGCGTAGGCTGCGCTTCCTGCGCCATTATGTGCCCGGACTGCGTGATTACGGTGGAAAGGTAGGGTGGATTCATGGCTGACAAGGTACTTATGAAGGGCAACGAAGCGCTGGCCGAGGCCGCCATCATGGCCGGCTGCCGCCATTACTTCGGCTATCCCATCACGCCGCAGACGGAGGTCGCGGCCTATCTGAGCAAGCGCATGCCCCAGATCGGCGGCACGTTTTTGCAGGCGGAAAGCGAAATCGCCGCCATCAACATGGTCATCGGCGTGGCGTCCGCGGGCAAGCGGGTCATGACGTCCTCCTCCAGCCCCGGAATTTCGCTCAAGAGCGAGGGGCTTTCCTATCTGGCGGGCTGCGACCTTCCGGCGCTGGTGGTCAATGTGCAGCGCGGCGGCCCCGGTCTGGGCGGCATTCAGCCCAGCCAGTCGGACTATTTCCAGGCGACGCGCGGCGCGGGTCACGGCGACTTCCACATGCTGGTGCTCGCCCCGGCCTCCGTGCAGGAAATGGCCAGTCTGGTGTTCAAGGGCTTTGATCTGGCGGACAAATACCGCATGACGACGATGATTCTCGCCGACGGCACGATGGGGCAGATGATGGAGCCTGTGTCGCTGGACATGGGCGAGGTGCAGAGCTACGACAAGAGCTGGGCGGTTACCGGCACGCAGGGAAAGCGCAGGCATAACATCGTCAATTCCCTGTCGCTTCTGCCGGAGGAGCTGGAGCAGTGGAACATCGCGCGCTATGAGAGGTACCATACCATCGAGGAAAACGAAACGATGGTTGAGAAATTCATGGCGGACGACGCGGAAATCGTCGTGGTGGCGTTCGGCGTGGCCGCGCGCGTGGCGCGCAACGCGATCGTCGCGGCGCGCGAAAAGGGCATCAAGGCTGGCCTGATCCGTCCGATCACGCTGTGGCCATTCCCGAAGAAGCAGCTGCGCGACGCGGCGAAGCACGCGAAGGCGTTTGTGTCGGTCGAGCTGTCGATGGGGCAGATGATCGAGGACGTGGAGCTGTCCATCCGCTGCGCGCGTCCGGTGCTTCTGTGCAGCCGCGTCGGCGGCATGATTCCCACGCCCGAAGAGGTGCTGGCAAAGATTGAGGAAGCCGCAAGGACGGGAGGCGACGAGGCATGATCGTATTTGAAAGACCGAAAGCGCTGGCGGACGTGAAGCTGCACTATTGTCCCGGCTGCACGCACGGCATTATCCATCGTCTGGTCGCCGAGGCCATTGACGAGCTGGGCATCGAGGGCCGCACCATCGGCATCGCGCCGGTCGGCTGCTCGGTATTTGCGTATAACTATTTTAACTGCGACATGGTCGAGGCGGCGCACGGCCGCGCGCCGGCTGTCGCGACGGGCGTAAAGCGCGCCAACCCGGACAACATCGTGTTCACCTATCAGGGAGACGGCGATCTGGCCGCCATCGGCACCGCTGAGACCGTGCATTCCGCGGCGCGCGGCGAGAACATCACCATCATCTTCGTCAACAACGCCATTTACGGCATGACCGGCGGACAGATGGCGCCCACGACGCTGCCCGGGCAGGTCACGCAGACCTCGCCCTACGGCCGCAAGGTCGAGTCGGTCGGCTATCCGCTGCGCGTGTGCGAACTTCTGAGCAACGTGACCGGCGCGACGTATCTGGAACGCGTGGCGGTGAATGACGTGAAGAACGTGCGCAACGCGAAGCGCGCCATTCAGAAGGCGTTCCACTATCAGATGGAGGGCAAGGGCTTCTCGCTGATCGAGGTGCTTTCCACCTGCCCGACCAACTGGGGGCTTACGCCGGACAAGGCGCTCAAGTGGCTGGAGGAGAACATGATTCCCTACTATCCGCTGGGCGTTTACAAAGATAAATATGCCGAGGAGGCCGGAAAATGAAGACGACGAACATTCTGATTTCCGGGTTCGGCGGGCAGGGCGTGCTGTTCACCGGAAAATTCCTCGCCTATGAGGGACTGCTGGAAAACAAGGAGGTCACGTGGCTGCCCTCCTACGGCCCCGAAATGCGCGGCGGCACGGCCAGCTGCTCGGTGATCATCTCCGATACCGCGATTGGCAGCCCGCTGGTTCCGCATCCCGATATTCTGATCGCCATGAACCTGCCGTCGCTGGATCGCTTTGAGGACGCGGTTGTGCCCGGCGGCATGATTTTCTACGATTCCTCGCTGATCGAGCGCGCGGTAAAGCGCACGGATGTGAAGGCGTTCGGCGTTCCGGCGACGAAGCTGGCCGACGAAGCGGGCATGTCCACGCTGGCGAACATGATCGTGATGGGCAAGATGCTCAGGGAAAGTGGCCTGTTCCCGCACGACACGATCGACCGCACTATCCAGAAGGTCGTTTCCGCCAAGCGGCAGAACCTTGTGGAATTGAATAGGAAGGCCATTGCGATGGGCTACGAGCTGTAAGAAGCCCTGCGGCGGGGGATGCGTCCTCCGCCGCTTTTGTGTGCATTTATTTGATTTCAGGTGGCGGTTTGGCGCTTCTGCCGGAGAGGTGAAAAAGATTGTACAAAAAGTTACCATAAGTGTAGATTATTAGCGGAAAATCGACGCAAAAGTATTTACTTTTGTAATAGAAACGTATATAATAGTACCCGTGAGAAATCGGGGAAGGTGAATCGCGGATGAAACATGTCAATCTCGTAGTCGCGGACGGCGATCGAAATACGCTTGGCAAGTATGTCTCCGAACTGCGCCGGATGGACGGCATTAACGTGGTGGGCTCAACGGCGGATGGCGCGGAGCTGCTGGCATTATTGTCCCATGTACGTGCCGACGTAGTAATGACGGGGCTGGCGCTGAAGAATGTGGACGGTCTGGGCGTATTGGAGGCGGTTCACGATATGCGCGGCGTGCATCCGAAGATGCTGGTGCTGTCGAACTTCTGCCGGGATTCGCTGGTGGAACGGACGATGGCGCTCGGAGCGAGCTATTACATGCTGAAGCCTGCGGACAGCCATCTGCTGTATAAGCGAATCTGCCTGCTTGCGGAGCAGACGGATGCGAGCGAGTCCATCGGCCCGGCGGACGTGATTGCCGGCGTGCTGAGGCGGATCGGCGTCGCGCCGTCGATGAAGGGCTATCGCTATCTGGAAACCGCGGTCGCGCTGTGCATCGAAGACGCGTCGTATGTGCACGCCCTGTCCGGCCGGCTGTATCCGGAGGTAGCGCTGCGGCTGGGCGCGACGCCGTCGGGCGTGGAGCGCGCGATTCGCACGGCCATTCAGACCGCGTGGCAGAACGGCGGCATCCAGAGCTATGCGGCGGTGATCAGCGATTCGGCGCTGGCGGACGGACGTCCCACGGCCGGTCGGCTGATTGCCTGCTTGGCGCACGCCTGCGTGCAGACAATGAAGAATTGACTTGACATCGGCCCCCGTTTTGATTACGATACACGTATCGTAGTGAAAACGGGGGTGCTTTTTTATATGAAGCTGCTGATTGCGTCGGATATTCACGGTTCGATTCTGTATGCCGAAACGCTTTTTGAGCGCGTGGCGGATGAAAAGCCGGATAAGATTCTTCTGCTTGGCGACCTTCTGTACCATGGGCCGCGCAACGACCTGCCGGACGGCTATAATCCCAAAGCGGTCATCGCGCTTCTGAACGCGCACAGGGAGCAGCTGCTCTGCGTCCGCGGCAACTGCGAGGCGGAGGTGGATCAGATGGTGCTGGCGTTCCCGGTGATGGCGGAATACGCCTGCCTTTCCATAGACGGCGTGACCATCTTCGCCACGCACGGTCACCACGCCAATGAGGATAATCCGCCGCCATTGAACGCGGGCGACATCCTCCTGTGCGGCCATACGCATATCCCCGCCATGCGCGCGCACGAGAATTTCACCTACTTAAACCCCGGCTCTATCTCTCTCCCCAAGGCCGGAAGCGCGCGTTCCTATATGACGCTGTATAAGGGCCGCTTCGAACTGAAAACTCTCGCCGATGGTAAAACCATTGAAAGCCTTGACGCACGGGAAAAATGAAGGAATTTTGTCGAAATGAGAAGGGTGCGGCCGATTGCCAAGCGCGGTTTTTCATGATATAATGATGTAAGTACGCGCGGGGAAAGCGCGAAACTGACGAGCGGAGGGTTTACGATGGCCGGATTGATGAACAACTACTTTTATGGAAAGGCCGGCAAGGGCGATTACACGGTGGATCAGATGCCGACGACGCGCAAGCAGCTTTTTTTTACCACGCTGCGGGTACGGTTTTCGTCGATGGTCGGCTTGAACCTGCTTCATGTCGTGTTCCTGCTCCCGATGATCATCTGGCTGTTCATTAACTATCAGACGCTGACGATGTACGCCACCGACGAGGCGTACAAGCTGGGCGGTGCGGAAATGAAGGCGGCCTACGAGGCGTACATCGAGAAGTACGACCTGTACAGCGCCATTCAGAACGAAGCGCAGAACACGGCGGAGCTCGAGTATGAGCTTGGTGATGTGAACGCCAAAATCGCGAAGATTGAGGCCGGCGAGACCATCATGGTCAAGGAAGCGCCGGTAGTCGAGGGCGGCGAGGAAACCGAGCGTCCCGCGACGGTGGAAGAGCTGACGAAGCAGAAGGAAGAGCTCGAAGCGAAGCTCGCCAAGCAGCAGGAATACCGCGATTACGCGGCGGACGAGGCGTTCATGGAGACGCTGAAGAGCGACTATCAGGAAACGTGGAAGGAGTATAACAGCTATCGCAGAAGCGCGCTGCTTTCCAATATCTCCATGCTGCTGCTGGTCATGATTCCGATGATGGGTCTGGCGGGCATCGGCTCCACCGGCCAGATGTACATTCTGCGCAACTGGGCGCGCGACGAGCATGCCTTCATGTGGCAGGATTACAAGGCGTCCATCAAGGAAAACTGGAAGCAGGGTCTGGTGGTCGGCCTGCTGAACGGCCTTTCGCTGTTCCTTGCGTACATCGCGTATGTGTTTTACGGCGATATGGCCAGCAGCCGCGGCGTGTTCTTCGTGATTCCGCAGATGCTGATGGTCGTTCTGCTGATCGTGTGGTGGATGATCAACGAAGTCATCTTCCCGATGATGGTCACCTACGACATGAAGCTTTCTCAGCTCATCCGCAACAGCGCCATCATGGTTGTGGCGCGCCTGCCGATTTCCTTTGTGATTCTGCTGGGCTCGCTGGTTGTGCCGGTGCTGCTGGTGTTCTTCGTGCCCTATCCGCAGATCAGCATGATGATTCTGGTGCTGCTGTACGGTCTGATCGGCTTCTCGCTGACCGGCTTTGTGTACGCGTCGTATGCCAACGACCTGTTTGACCGCTATCTGAACCCGCGCATTGAGGGCGCGGAGGTCGGCAAGGGTCTGCATCGTCCGGACGACGACGAGGACGACGAGGAAGAGAACAAGCCGGCGGAGACCGCGGAGACGGAGAAGCCGGAGAACTTCTGGGAGCATAAATCGAGATGAGCTATCAGAACCTTGCGGAGGTTTACGATCGCTTTGCCTATGATTTCGATTACGACGCCTGGACGGACTGGTATGAGAAGCGGATTCTCGACCTCCGTCCGGGTGCGCGCGAAATCTGCGACGTGGGCTGCGGAACCGGCCCGCTGGCCGTGCGATTGGCGCAAAAAGGATATAAGGTTACCGGGATTGATTTGTCCGAGGACATGCTTCGCGTGGCCTCGGACAAAGTGCGCGCATGGGGAGTGCCGGTGCGGCTGGTTCGGCAGGACATGCGCGCGCTGCTTCTGCCCCGCAGGGTGGACGCGATTGTGTGCGCGTGCGACGGCGTGAACTATCTGACGGATGAGAAAAGCGTTCAGCGCTTTCTGAAGTGCGCACGCGAGGCGCTGAAGCCCGGCGGCGTGCTGGCGTTTGACATCTCCAACGCCGGGAAGCTGCGGGAGATGGGGCGCGTCGGGCTGTATGGGGAGGATCTGGAAAACGAGACCTACCTGTGGCAGAACGAGTACGACGAAAGCACATCGCTTCTGACGATGCGTCTGGCCTTCTTCGTGCGCGAGGGGGACGGGCGGTATCGCAAATTTGAGGAAACGCATGTGCAGCGGGCGCATCGCGTGGAGGAGCTTTTGCGTCTTCTGACGGACGCGGGCTTTGAGAATATTCACGTCTTTGGCGGCGACGAGGGGGAAAGCGAAGGCCCCGGCGGCCAGAGATGCTATTTCGCGGCGACGCGAGCAGACAGGAAGGATGAAACGATATGACCGAGCAGGGCGGCGTAAGCTATATGGATGGAATTCTGCGCATTTCGCTGATGGGCGGACAGGCGCGCGCGTTTCTTGTGGAGAGCACGCATACGGTAGAGCATGCGCGGCGCGTGCATCATCTGTCTCACACGGCGACGGCGGCGCTGGGGCGCACGCTCACGGCCACGGCCGTGCTGGGCGCGATGCTGAAGGGCGAGAATGAGTCGGTCACCTGCCGCATCGACGGCGGCGGCCCGCTGGGGCTGGTGCTGGCCGTGGGCGACAGCAGCGGCAACGTGAAGGGACTTGTGGCGCATCCCGAGGTCGACCCGCCGCGCAACGGCGAAAAGCTGAACGTGGGCGCGGCCGTCGGCAGGGACGGCATGCTGACCGTCGTGAAGGATATGCGCATGCGCGAGCCGTATGTGGGGCAGGTGCGCCTGCGCTCCGGCGAAATCGGCGAGGACTTCGCCATGTATTTCACCGCGTCCGAGCAGACGCCGTCGCTGGTGTCGCTGGGCGTGCTCGTCGGCGAAGAGGTGATTTCGGCGGGCGGTCTGATCATACAGATGATGCCGGGCGCTTCCGAGGCGGCGATTCAGTCCATCGAGACGTCGGCGGGCATGTTCATGGATATTTCGGGCACACTCAAAACCGACCATCTGGACGGCGCGCTCACGCAGCTTCTGAGCCATCTGGAGCCGGAGGTGCTCGACCGGCTGCCGCTGCGCTATCATTGCGACTGCACGCGCGAGCGCGTGGAGCGGGCGCTGATCTCGCTGGGCGAGAAGGAACTGACCGAGATGATCGAGGAGCAGCATGGCTGCGACGTGGACTGCCATTTCTGCAACACGCGCCGGCATTTCAGCGAGACGGAGCTGCGCGAGCTTCTGGAAAAGGCCAAGGCCAGGGACTGACGGACGCGGATGGAGTTTGAAGAAGAGGGGGCGCGCGGATGGGCGAATACGATTCGAAGGTGGTTTCGTTTCAGCAGGAAAGCGGGTTTGTTCATCAGCGCGCGCTGATGAACTGGCGCGCCGGGAACTATCCCGACGCGCTGAATCTGATTCGAAAGGCCGTCGAAAGCGACCCGACGGACGCGCGCTGTCGGCTGGATATGGCGCGCATTCTGGTTTCGATGGAGCTGTATGAGGCGGCGGGTCGTCAGCTGATGTGGCTTCTGAGCGAAGCGCGGGAGCTGGAGGAATGCCTGTTCCTGTCCGGCAAGATTCTGTACGCCCGCGGGCGGCAGGAGGAAGCGGAGAATGTGCTGCGCGCGTATGTGGATCACAGCGGCGGGCATGAGTCCGTGGAGGAGGCCGAGCGGATGCTCGACCGCATCTATCTGAACAGCGAAATTCAGGAGGAGATGGCCGAGGATCGCCGCGAACGGCGCGTACAGAAGCTGATTGAAGAGGGCATTCGCCAGCTGGAAACACTGGGGGATTCGCGCTCGTCCGAGCAGGCGTTCGGCCACGCCGTGCGGCTGAATCCGCTGCGGGTCAGCGCGCACGCGCTGTATGCGGTGGTTCTGAACCTGAATGGTAAGCCGGAGGACGCGCGGCGGGAAGCAATTATGGCCGGACGGCTTCTGGGGCCTTCGGCGCCGCTGCCTGACGTGTGCATCTGCGCGCAGGCGCTGTATGAGTCCGGCATGCGCGAGGAAGGGTGCGAGCTGATGAGCCGGGCGCGGGAAATGGACGCGGACGACGAGGGAAAGCGCGTGCGCGTCACGGCGCTGGAACGGCTGGAAATGTACGACGAGGCCTGCGAAGCGCAGGGCGAGCTGGTGGCCGCGCATCCGTACAATCCGGCGATGCTTCACGAAATGTCGTGTCTGGCGTTTCTTGCGGGGAAGCCCGCGGAGACGGTGGCGAATGGGTGGAAGCGCATTCACCGGCTGGATCCGGCTGATCCGGCGCCGGAGGTGCTGCTTCAGAAGCTGGCGGAGGGTTCGCTTACGCCGGAGGACTGTTCGCTTCGCTATGAGACATGCGACGCGCGGCTTCAGGCTTTTCAGGCGTTTCATCTGGGCGAGGTGCCGCGCATCTTGAAGGAGGAGGGGCTGGCGCAGGCGTGGCGGAACGATAAGGCGTTCCGCGCGACGCTGGAATGGCAGCTGTCCGCCGCCGCGCCGTCGATTTCGGCGACCGCAGCCTGCCTTCTGTCGCGCATCGACGATCCCGAAGCGCGTCGAATGGCGTGCGCGTACATCGGGCGGCCGGATATTCCGGCGGAGGTGCGCGTGGCCGCGATGCTTGGCATGGATTCCGCTATTTTGGATGAAACGCCGCTGCCGGAGTACTACATGGAGGCGACGCTGCCCACCGAAACGGACGTGCTGCGCGATCTTCCGGTGGGCGCAAGGCAGATGCTGCGTGACGCCGCCGAGTATGTGGAGGAGGAAACGGGAGATTATCCCATTTCCGTGCTGGCCGGATACTGGCTGATGTTCCAGAAGAAGCGGCTGGACGGCGGCGCGGCCATCGCGCGCGGAGACGTGGGCGCGGCGGCGCTGGCGTATCTGTATCTGAACGCGGATGGGGAGTCCGCGGATGTGGAGGAAATTGCCGGGGAGTTTTCCTGTCCGGTTCGGCAGGTAAAGCGCGCGGTCGCGCTGCTGAGCCGTTCGCTGGACGAGGTGAACGAGACCGGGATACAGAAATAGGGGAGACGAAAAATGTACGATATTCTGGATTTCGACGCGAATTTCGCGGCGTACTGCGAAAAGTGGATGCAGATGAACAAGGGTCGGTTTGCCAACATCGAGCAGATGGAGGACGCGATGCCGGACGTATACATGCACTGGCTGTCCTCTCCGGCGGCGTTTTTAGGCGGCGAGAAGCCGGAGAAATACTTCCAGAAATACGACGACGCGCCGATGCTGGTGAACTGGGTCGCCGAGTATGAGGCGGCGGGCGTGCCCGTGCCGGACGTGCTTCTGGAGCGGATTACCGATCTGGGGCAGAAGAGCGTGCGTCCGCTGATTCGCGCGGCGGCTGACCCGGACAATCCCAAGGGTCTGCGCGTGACGGCGCTCAACCTGCTCAAGGAGATCGACTGCGGCGAGGCGCCGATGGAGACGTGCTTTGCGATTATCGATCGCCGCGAGGGCGAGGACGAGGTCGCGGACGTGGCGGCCGAGCTGCTTCAGAATATCGGGGACGCCTGCGTGCCGGACATTCTTTCACGCATCGACGAGGTTTCCGATGAGGCCAGAGAGACGTATCTGGACGTGCTGTGCAATTTCCCCGGCGACGAGCGCATTTTCACGTCGCTGATGGCGGCGTTCGACGCGCATCCGGAGAAGTTGGCGATGTACGCTTCGCTGCTCGGCAAGCTGGGAGATGACCGCGCGCTGGAGCCGCTGTACGAGAGCCTGAAGCAGCCGGACATCAACTATCTGGACTATCTCGAGGTGCGCAACGCCATTGAGATGCTGGGCGGCACGGTGGACGGCGAAAGAGATTTTTCCGGCGACACGTATTATGAGACGCTGAAGGGCGTATAAAACCATCAGACAAACGCGCGCGGAGGGGGGTGAGAACGTGTTTTGCGTACGGTGCGGACGGCGAGACCTTGCACACGGGAAGCGATGCATGTATTGCAGGACGCGTCTCGTCTATCCCGCGGATCTGCGCTTCCTGAACGAACGCGACGCGCGCCTGCGCGGGCGGCGTTCGGATGACGAGGGACGCAGCCTGTTTGACCTGCCGCGCGAAAAAGCGAAGCAGCGGAAGTATTCCGAATGGCCGGAGACCTCTTCGAAGAGAAGCTTTTCTGAACGGCCGCGTGAAGACGCGGAAACGGGAAGAGCATCCGAACGGCTGCGCGAGGATGTTTCTTCGACGGAAGGGCTTTCCGGCCGTCTGCGCGACGGCGCGAAGACGGGAGCGTCCTCGGAGAAAAGCCAATCCGACCGGGCGCGCGAGGGCGTCGCTTCGGAGAGGGGCGCTTTCAGCCGAAAGGCGGAGGGCTCTTCCGGGAGAAATCCTTCCGATCGAAAGCGTGAGAACGCGAAGACGGAGAAAGCTGAAAGGTGGAGCCTGTTTGACCGGGCGCGCGAGGAAACGAAGACGGCGGCGCGTCCCGGCTTTGTGGAAAAGGCCGAAGCGTCCGCCAGAGCCCGCGCCGAAAAGGAAGCCGCTCGGTCGGGGCGAAGCCGTGCAGAGAAAACGGGTCAATCAGGTCGGCGCGGCGTTACAGAGAAGGATAGCCGGTCGGAGCAGCGTCGGGTGGCAGAAAAAGCGGATAGGGAGAAGCCGCGCGCTTCGGGAAATCCGGTCGTTCGTCTGCCGGAAAAACGGGCAGGGAACGGCATCGCGCGTCCGGTTGTGCGTCTGCCGGAGAAGCGGAGTGTACGTCCGGGAACGGTAAAATCCGAAAACGAAGGGCACTCCATTCGCGCCGCGCAATGGAAAAGTGCGGGAGAAGAAACGCTGAAAAAGGCGCAAAAGCTCACAAAATCGGCTGGCAAGGCGTTCAGGCGCTTCGGGAATACGCTGGAAAAGCGCGTCCGCGAGGGAAAAGATCGCCTGAGTGACCGCGTGAAGCCGTCCGGCCAATCGTCAAAGCCGGTGCGGACGGCAGCGGCCAGAAGGGGAAACGGCATGCGCGGTTCGAACGCGTCCATGCGGATTTCCGGCGCGTCGAGCCGCCGCCAGCCGCAGCGCAGAGTTCCGCCGCGCGGAACGCGAAACGCGCGCGCGAATGTCCGTTCGCGGCAGGGCAGAGAGACCTTCCTGGAACGGCACCTGCGCTCGCTGATCGCCATGGCGCTGCTCGCGGTCACGGTGATCGTGTTCTGCGTGTGGAGCACGTCCACCACCTCGGGCAAGCGCACCTTCGCGCAGCTGGGCATAGGCAGCGCGTCCGGATACATATTGCTGGGTGACGATTGCATGGAGTCAGGCAACTACGCCCGTGCCGTGGAGCACTACTATCGGGCGCTGAGCCGGCATACCACCTACGAATCGGCTATCAAGCTGGCGCGAGCCTACCGGATGACCGGAGATACCGACCGCGAAGCCAGCGTACTTCTGCTGTGCGCCGACCGGTTCGAGACCGAGCGCGAGCCCTACGAGCGCCTGAAGGCGCTGTATCCCACCCTGACCCGGCGCCCGGAAACCGTCCAAAACGCCCTGAACCGCGGCGCGCACGTCCTCGGCGACGCGTCGATCGCGCAATGAGAATTGAATCCCTGCGGAGCAGCAAGCGGCCTGCGCACGATGAATGCGCAGGCCATTTCTGCATCCTGTCTACGTTTCGTACGCATGTTTACCGGTAAATGCTTTTCAAAACAGCGCGATTGTGCTATACTGGAACATGAGATATTGTGCGCCGCGGCGGGCGGCGCAGGGATTGCGGAGGATCATACATACATGCGCAAAGTACTGGCTGTTTTGATAATTGTGGCGGCGGTTCTGGCCATTTGCTTCTGGCCGGCCGCGGAAGCGCCTGAACCGGCAAGCGCGGGGAGCGCATCGGTGACGCCGATTCCGACGCCGTCGCCGACGCCGAGCCCCACGCCTACGCCCACACCGACGCCGAGTCCGACACCCACGCCTACGCCTACTCCCACGCCGACCCCGGTGATGGTGGACATGAGCGCGCTGTACGAGGGAATTTCCGACGCGAACGGCGCGAAGGATGTGGCGCGGCTTCAGAATCGTCTGATTGAGATGGGTTACATGGACGGCGGGTACGACGGCATTTACGGCAAGTCCACGGCCAACGCTGTGCGCTTCTTCCAGAAGGTGAACGGTCTGCCGGTGACCGGCGTGGCCGATTACGACACGCTGGTGAAGCTGTATTCCGACGACGCGGTTGTGAATCCGGAGCCTACGCCCACGCCGCTGGCCAAGAGCGTGAAGGGCGACGAGGTGCAGCGGCTTCAGCATGCGCTGGCGCTGTACGGCTTCCTTGACGGCGCGGCGGACGGCAGCTTCGGCGACAAGACCGAGACGGCCGTAAAGGAAGCGCAGGCGTACTATTATCAGCTGATGCAGGCGACCGTTACGCCTACGCCGGCGGCGACGAAGGCATGGATGACGCCTACGCCCACGCCGACGTTCGCGCCTACGCCGGAGCTGACGGCTTCGCCGGACGGAACGCCTGTCGCCCCGGCGGCGACGAAGCAGCCCACGCCTACGCCCACCATCCGCTTCGCGCCGGAGCCGACTCCGTACGCGCCGGACGGCGTGGCGTCGGAGGAGCTGCTCGCATGGCTGCATGGCGGCACATTCGACGTGTATCAGGCCACGGCGCAGCGCGGCGACAAGACTGCCGAGGCCATGCGCGTGCAGCGCAGGCTGGTGTATCTGGGCTATATGCGCAAGGCGGACGGCAATTTCGGCCCGGCCACGGAGCGCTGCCTTGTGTACTTCCAGAAGCTGAACGGGCTGAAGCAAACCGGCGTCGCCGACGAGACGACGCAGCGCAGGCTGTTCTCCGAGAGCGCCGTGAAGTCGGACATCATCGTGACGCAGTATCGCATTACGATCGATCTGAATAAGCAGCGCGTGTACGTCTATGAATGGAATGGTTCCAACTTCGACAACAAGATCAAGGAGTTCAAGTGCTCCACGGGCAAGGACGAAACGCCCACGCCCAAGGGCGAGTTCTGGAATACCGCGCCGCTGACGGAATGGTGGTATTTCAAGGAATTTGACTGCTGGGCGAAATACGCGTGGACGATCGACGGCGGCATCTTCTTCCATTCGGAGATTTACTCCGCGAAGGACGATCGAACCGTTCGTTCGAACACGATCAAGCAGCTGGGCAGGAAGGCGTCGCACGGGTGCGTGCGCCTGTATCGCGACAACGCCAAGTGGATTTTCGACAACTGCCCGGCAGGCACACCGGTAACGGTGAAATGACGGAGGGATCGGATGGGTCACGTGATTCGGTCGGTGGAGAAGGGCAGCATAGCCGACCAGCTGGGGATCAGGCAGGGCGACGTTCTTCTGAAGATGAACGGGGAACGGCTTCTCGACTGGATCGATTATCAGGCGCTGTCGTGCAGCGACCACATCGTGCTTCTGATTGAGCGCGACGGCGTGCAGACGGAGTACGATTTTGAGAAGGACGACTACGAGCCGCTCGGGCTGGCGTTTGAGAACGATATGCTGGATGGTCTGCGCCTGTGCCTGAACAAATGCCTGTTCTGCTTTGTGGATCAGCTGCCCGCCTGCGCGCGCGACAGCATGCGCGTGAAGGACGACGACTGGCGGCTGTCGCTGATGATGGGCAATTTTGTCACGATGACGAACGTCGGTCCGCGCGAGCTCGACCGCATCATCCGCAGGCACGCGTCTCCGCTGTATATTTCGGTGCACGCGACGGAGCCGGAGCTGCGCAAAAAGCTGCTGGGCAATCCGCGCGGCGGCAATATCATGGAGCAGCTGGAAAAGCTCGCGGCGGGCGGCGTCAGCTTCCACGCGCAGGCGGTGCTCTGCCCGGATCTGAACTGCGGTGAAGCGCTGGAACGGACGATGAGCGACCTGATGGGATTGTATCCGGCGTGCCGTTCGCTCGCGCTGGTGCCCGTGGGTCTGACCGGACACCGGGAAGGGCTGGAAAGCATCCGCATGTTCGACCGGGAGTCGGCGCGCACGGTGCTTCGGCAGGCGGAGCGCGTTCGTGAGAAGATGCTTCGGGAATATGGCACGCGGTTCGTGTTCCCCTCGGACGAATTGTATCTGAAGGCGGAAATGCCGCTTCCGGAGGACGAGGCCTACGAGGATTACGAGCAGATCGACAACGGCATCGGTCTTTGCCGTCAGCTGATCACCGAGTTTGAGGACGCGTACATGGAGCTTCCCGCGAGGCTCAGGCGCGAGGTGAAGCCGCGTCACTCCATCGCCATTGCCACGGGCGTGTCAGCGCAGCCGATTCTGAAGAACCTGCTGGACGCGCATCCGGTGACGGGCGTGGAGATAAAGGTATACGCGATTACGAACCATTACTTTGGCGAGACCGTCACCGTCGCGGGGCTTGTGACGGGCGGCGATCTGGTTGCCCAGATGAAGGACAGGCCGTCGGAGGCAATCCTGATTACCGAGTGCATGATTCGCTCGGAGGACAAGCGCTTTCTGGACAACCTGCTGCTCACCGAGGCGGAGGCGGCGCTGGAACGGCCGATTGTGCCGGTCGGGCGCAGGGGAGACGAGTTTCTGGACGCGATTGTCCGGTTCGCAGAGATTTGAATATGCGCCGCCCGCGGGCGGCTTCAGGAGGATATGAATATGGCACGACCGTTGGTCGCAATTGTTGGCCGCCCCAACGTGGGCAAGAGTACGTTCTTTAATAAGATGTCGGGCAAGCGCATCGCCATCGTAGAGGATACCCCCGGCGTAACGCGCGACCGCGTGTACGCCGACTGCGAGTGGCTGAACCACAAGTTTACGCTGATCGATACCGGCGGCATCGATCCGATGAGCGACGATCCGCTGCTGAAGCAGATGCGCAGGCAGGCGGAAATCGCCATAGAAACCTGCGACGTGATTCTTTTCTTCGTGGACGGCAAGCAGGGACTGACCGCCGACGACGAAACCGTCGCGGACATGCTGCGGCGCTCGGGCAAGCCGGTCATACTGGTCGTCAACAAGATTGACAACATCCGCATGATGGACGGCATTTACGACTTCTATCAGCTGGGCATCGGCGACCCGATTGGCATTTCCTCGGTGAACCTTCTGAATCTGGGCGACCTGCTGGATCTGATTGTCGCGCATTTTCCGGAGGAGAGCGAAGAGGAAGAAGAGACGAACACCATCTCCATCGCCGTCGTCGGCAAGCCCAACGTGGGCAAGTCGTCGCTGGTGAACCGCATCCTGGGCGAGGAGCGCGTGATGGTCTCCGACATCGCGGGCACGACGCGCGACGCGATTGATACCCGCTTCAAGGATGGAGACGACGAGTTCATCATCATCGATACCGCGGGCATTCGCAGGAAGCGCGCCATCGAATATCAGTCGCTGGAACGCTTCTCCGTCGTGCGTTCGCTGGCGGCCATCGACCGCTGCGACGTCGCGCTGCTTCTGATCGACGCGACCGAGGGCGTGAGCGAGCAGGACAGCAAGATTGCCGGCTACATCGACGAGCAGGGCAAGGCGGCCGTGATCGTCGTGAACAAGTGGGACGCGAAGGAAAAGGAGACCGGCACGCTCGAAAAGTACGTGAAGGAAGTGCGCGAGAAGCTGCGCTTCATGGCGTACGCGCCGGTGATCTTCATTTCCGCAAAGACCGGCCAGCGCGTGAACAGGCTGCTGGACACGGTTCGCAGTGTGAACGAGCAGGCTTCGCGGCGCGTGACGACCGGCCTTCTGAACGACATCCTGACTGACGCGCAGACGGCGCTTCAGCCGCCGGCCACATCGGGCCGCAGGCTGCGCATCTATTACGGCACGCAGCAGGCTACCAAGCCGCCCACGTTCGTTCTGTTCGTCAACGACAAGGAGCTTTTGCACTTCTCGTATGAACGGTATCTGGAAAACCAGTTCCGCAAGGCCTTCGGGTTCGATGGAACGCCGATTCGTTTTGTTCTGCGTGAGCGGGAACAGAAGGAGGAATAAATGAAGCAGGTGCTGCTTTACGCGCTTTGCGCGGTGATCGGCTATGCGCTGGGCTGTGTTTCAACGGGCGTAATCGTTTCGAAGCTGTATGGCAGAATTGACATTCGCAACTACGGCAGCGGCAACGCCGGCATGACCAACGTCATGCGCACGCTGGGCTGGGTGCCGAGCTTTCTGACCTTTGCCGGGGACGCGCTCAAGGGCGTGCTCGGCGCGCTGATCGGCCGGTGGATCGGCGGCGAGCTGGGCATGCATATCGGCGGCATCTGCGCGATTCTCGGGCACAACTGGCCGGCGCTGTTCCGCTTCCGCGGCGGCAAGGGCATGAGCACCTCGTTCGGCTATATTCTGGTGGTCGACTGGCGCATCGCACTGGTGCTGCTGGGCATTCAGGTGGTTGTGCTGCTGATTTCCGGCTATATGTCGCTTGCGTCGATTCTTTCGGCGTGCGCGTATGTCGGGCTCGTGTTCGTATTCCACAAGAGCTGGGTCGCGACCGGCGCGGCGATCGTTACCTGCGCGCTTGCGCTGTTTTCGCACCGCGCGAATATGAAGCGGCTGGCCGAGGGCAACGAAAACCGGCTCGACTCCAGAAAAATCACGCAGGTTTCCCGAAAAATGACGAAGGCGCTCAGAAACAGGAGGAAGAAACATGACCAGGAGGATGCTGATCGGTCTTGACATTGGAACGTCCGGCGCGAAGTGCCTGCTTGCCGACGAGACGGGGCGGGTGATCGCCTCGGCGACACGGGAGTATCCGCTTTCCACGCCCCGTCCCGGCTGGGCGGAGCAGAACCCGGAGGACTGGTGGCGCGGTGCGGCGGACGGCATTCGAGCCGTGCTGGCGAAGGCGGGCGCGGACGCGAAGGACATTTGCGGCGTGTCGTTCTCCGGCCAGATGCACGGTCTTGTGGCGCTGGATGCTGAAATGCGCGTGATTCGTCCCGCGATTCTGTGGTGCGACCAGCGTACGCAGAAGCAGTGCGACTGGATTACCGGGCGCGCGGGCGGCGTGGAAGGACTTTTGCGCTACACGAATAACCGCATGCTCACCGGCTATACCGGCGGCAAGCTTCTCTGGCTGCGCGACGAGGAGCCGGAGAATTTCGCGCGGATGAAGATTTTCTGCTGCCCGAAGGATTACATCCGCTTCCGGCTGACGGGGCGGGTGCTGACCGACGTGTCCGAAGCGTCCGGCACCGGCTTCTTTGACACGAAGAACCGCGTGTGGGCCGACGGACTGATTGCGCTCGCCGGGCTGGACAAGGCGATTTTCCCGAAAGCGGTGGAATCGACCGCGCTCGCGGGCTGCGTAACGGCGGAGGCTGCCGCGGAAACGGGACTGCCCGAGGGACTGAACGTGTACGCGGGCGGCGGCGACGCGGTGATTCAGACCACGGGCACGGGGCTGGTGGAGCCCGGCGTGCTGGGCGTGGTCATCGGAACCAGCGGCAATGTTTCGATGGGCATGAGCGGCTTCCATGCGAACCCTGAGGGAAACCTTCAGATGTTCTGCAACAACGAGCCCGGCCTGTGGCATGCCTTCGGCTGCACGCTGACGGCGGGCGGCGCGTTCAGCTGGTTTGTGAAAACGCTGGCGGGCGAGGACGCGGCCGACGCGGCGCGGGAGGGCAAAAACACCTACGCCTACATCGACGAGCGCGTGAAGAATGTGCCCGCGGGCGCAAACGGCGTGCTGTTCGCGCCGTATCTGACGGGCGAGCGCTGTCCGTATCCCGACCCGAATGCGCGCGGCATCTTCTATGGTCTTTCACTGGGCACGACCCGCGCGGATATGGCGCGCGCGGTCATGGAGGGCGTCACGTATTCGCTGAAGCAGGTGGTCGAGCTGATGAGCGCGGAAATCGCGCCGCAGAAGGTCTACCTGTCCGGCGGCGGTGCTTCCAGCGAGGTCTGGAAGCAGATGGCCGCGGATATTTTCGAGCTGCCGGTATACACGATGTCCGCCGCGAAGGAAGGCGGTGCGTATGGCGCGGTGCTGGTCGCAGGCGTCGGCGCGGGTATCTGGAAGGATCTGAAGGAAGCCATCGGCGTGCTGCACGAGGACGAGCGCTTCTATACGCCCGATCCTGCCGCGCGCGAGGCCTACCGGCGCGGATACGAGCGGTATTGCATGCTGTATCCGGCGAATAAGCCGCTGTTTGACAGGGAAGATTGATGCGGTTCAGGATTTTTCAAAACCGTCCTCAGAATTCTTATGAGCCATGACACGAAACTGCCACATTTTTTCGGTATCATGCGATCATGGAGGGATGGAAATGGAAGGATATAAGACAAATTACCGCGTGTTGATCGCGGATGACGATCCGAACGTGCATCAGTCGCTCAGCCCGTATTTCCGCCGGGAGGGCTATGAGATTTTTTCATCCTATGACGGAGAGGACGCGGTGGAGAAGGCGCGCTCGCTCAAGCCGGACATGATCATTCTGGACATCATGATGCCCAGAAAGGACGGGCTTGCGGTGTGCCGGGAGATTCGCAGGGAAGCGAACATTCCCGTGATCATGCTTTCCGCCAAGGGCGAGGAATTCGACAAGCTGCTGGGCTTGGAGCTCGGCGCGGACGATTATATCACCAAGCCCTTCAGCCCGCGCGAGGTGCTTGCGCGGGTGAAGGCGGTTCTCCGCCGTCTTCATGAGATCAAGGACGAGAGCAAGGGCACGATTGTGCGCATTGAGAATCTGGAAATCGACATGAGCGCGTTCATCGTGAAGCTGAACGACCAGCCGGTGCCGTGCACGCCCAAGGAAATCGAGATTCTGTACACGCTGGCCAGCAATCCTGGAAAGGTGTTCAGCCGCGAGCATCTTTTGCAGAGCATCTGGGGCTATGATTTTCTGGGCGACACGCGCGCCGTCGACAGCCACATCAAGCGCATGCGCGCGAAGCTGTGCCTGCCGGAGAACCGGTGGGACATCAAGACGGTGTGGGGCGTCGGCTATCGCTTTGAGATCGGAGAATAAATGCTGAAGCTGAAAACGGAAGGCCGGTCAGGCGTGGGAATCTATCCCAAGATGCTGACCGGCTATATGCTGATTATCGCGGTCGTGCTGTCCATGACGGCGTTTATGACGTATCGTCTGGTGCGCAACTATATCATCCAGACCAACGAAACGGAGCTGGTTGAGAAGGCGCAATATATCGCGATTACCCAGAAAAACGGCCTTGAGTGGAAGCAGCTCAGGCGGTATCAGTCGCTGGTGGACGCGAAGGTCGTGTTCGTCAACCCGGACTATATCGCCACGCAGTCGCCGCCGAGCCCGACCTCAAGGAAAACGCCGGACGAGGAGGACGCGGCGGGGCTGGCGTATACGGAAATCGTATCCAACATGGATCGCCGCATCTTTGACGGCATTTTTGCGGGCGGCACGGTATGCGGGGTGGAAGCGGTTGAGTTCCTGACGGCGAAGATCGTGTACGCCGGCGTGCCGCTGAAGGACGCGCAGGGCGAGATCATAGGCGCGATGATGCTGTTCCGCACCGTCGCGGACGTGGACGTGGTGTGGATGCGAATCGCCACCTATCTGATCGTGGCCGCGGCCTGCGCGATGGTGGTCGCCGTGGCGTTCACTTCGGTGTTCTCGCGCAGCATCACGCGACCGCTGTGTCTCATGAACGACGTCGCGCGCGCAATGGCCGCGGGCGATTATTCGCGTCACGCGCCCGTGGCACAGGCAGACGAGATTGGGCAGCTGGCGGGAACGCTCAATGTGCTGGCCGACCGGCTGAAGGACGTTATCGAAAACCTGCAAAACGAAAAGAGCAAGCTGGAACAGCTGTTTGAGTCCATCGCCGAGGGCATTGTTGCCGTGGAGCGGGACGGGCAGGTGTTCCATGTGAACGCGCCGGCGCTGGAAATGCTGGAAATCGATCGCTGGGAGGCAGATCACACCCGCGCGCAGGAGCAGCAGCGGCATGTTCTTTCGATGCTGGCGGTGTGCATGGATTCCGGCGAAAAGGAAAGCGCCGTGTGGACGAGCGACTCCGGCCGCGCCATTGCCGCCATTGCTTCGCCGATTCCGGGCGCGGAGGGCGCGTGCATCGGCGCGGTATGCCTGCTGCGCGACGTTTCGGAGGAAACGCGGCTGGAACAGCTGCGGCGGGAATATATCGCGAACGTATCGCACGAGCTGCGAACGCCGCTCACCGGCATTCGCGGCATGGTGGAGCCGCTGATGGACGGCGTTCTGGAAACGGAGGAAGAAAAGAACGACTGCTATCAGGTGATCTACCGCGAAACGCGAAGGCTTGAAAAGCTGATCGGGGAGATGCTCGATCTTTCGCGTCTGCAGGACGGCCGAGCACAGATGGAGCTGGAGGCGATTTGCGTGGAGCCGGTGCTGGAACGCGCGGTCGAATCCGTGGCCAGACTGGCCGAGGACGCGGGCATCGAGCTGACGGTGGACGCGGATGAGGGCGCGGTATGCATGGGCAACGAAGAGCGCATCATACAGGTGCTGATCATTCTGCTGGACAACGCGCTGAGCTTTACGCCGACCGGCGGGCACATCGCGGTTCGAGCGAAGAAGGACGGGCGGTTTGTGGAGCTTTCCGTGCACGATGACGGCGCGGGAATCGAGCCGAAGGATCTGCCGTACATTTGGGAGCGGTTCTACAAGGCGGATAAATCGCGCATGCGCACCAAGGGCACGGGACTGGGACTGGCCATTGCCAAAAAGGTCGTGGAGCTGATGGGCGGCACGATCGGCGTACAGTCGGAGGTCGGGAAAGGTTCTGCCTTTACGCTTCGTCTTCCGTCTGCGGATGCACCGGCTGACAACTGACGTCGCCGGTGCGCTTTTTTTCTCCGCGAAGGAACAGGCGCGCAAGGGGCTTTTCAAACAGGTAGGTAACGAGCGTGGCCAGCAGCAGCGCGCCAAGGAAGCAGACGAGCGTATAGTGCCGCTGCCAGACGGTTTCGGAATAGAACTGCGGGTTGCTGGGCGCGGAATAGGCGGGAAAGCGCCAATATTTCAGCTGCAAAGCCAGCGGATGGTGCCAGATGTACGCCTGAAAGCTGACGGAGGACAGGAAGCGCATCACGCGGTTCCCAAACAGAAACTGAAACGGCCGGAGCGCGTGGGACGCGGAAATGAGGAAGATCGACGTGAGGAACGAAACCGCGTATCGCCGCTGCATCTGGCCAAGGCGCAGGGCGGTGTAGTCGCCGGAGCCCGCGAGGGTCTGCGCGCGGATCAGCTGGCAGACGCCATAGATACAGGCGACGGACACGAGCGTCAGAAGCGCCGACGCGGCGCGATTGGGCTTGAAGGAACGCGCGGCGGCCTGATAGGCGTAGGCCGCAAGCATGCCGTTCGCGAACACGTCCAGCATGGCGGGCAGCTGATTGAGCACGTGCGTGGTATCCGAAAGCCTTGCCGCGTAGCCGAAGCGGAAGGCCAGCGCGGCGGCGGTCATGGCGGCGTAGGTGAGCAGAGGATATTTGCGGAACGCGCGCGCCAGCAGCGGGAAGAGCAGGTAAAACTGCACCTCGATCGTCACCGTCCACAGAACCACGTTCAGATGGGTATAGGTGTAGGCGGCGGGAAAGAATACGTTTGTAAACGTGAGGTGGGTCAGAAGATCCTTCCACATTTCGGCGGAGGAAGCGTATTGATGCTGGGGCAGCGCCACGCAGAACAGCATCACAAACACGCACAGCAGGTAGCTGGGCAGGATGCGCACGGCGCGCTTTTTATAGAACGCGCGCGCGGACGGCGACGGTGCGCCGGAAACCGCGGCGCGCGCCCACGGGAGGAAGAGCAGAAAGCCGCTCAGCGTCAGAAGCGGCTCCACCAGCATATAGCCGCTGCGCACCAGCCAGTTGAAATCCTCACCGAGAATGGAAGGGTTGAGCCACGACTGCTGCCAGATGTGGAACCACATGACGACACCCACGCACAGCGCGCGAAGGCCGTCGGCCACGGGCACATAGCGTTCCGAAGCCGGACGAAGCAGAAGGGAATCCCAGTTAACGCGTGTTTTCATAGGCCTCCAACAAAAAAGAGGCGCTCATCGATTTTCGTGAGAACCTCTTACTATGCCGGTGGCGGGGGTCGAACCCGCACGGGTGATTAGCCCAACGGATTTTGAGTCCGCCTCGTCTGCCAATTCCAACACACCGGCTTGCCGATGAACGACCTTTGTATTATACTATACGTTCGAAAAAAAATCAACCCCTTGGCAAAAAAACAAATGGCGTGTATAATACCAGAGGGCATGCCAATGAGACGGGAGGGAAAACGGGTGCAGACGGATGAAGAACGGCTGGTGGAAAGCGCCATCGGCGGCGATGCCTATGCCTTTGAACAACTGATGGGAAAGCACGAGGCGCGCATGTACGCGGTCGCGCTGCGCATGTGCGGCAATCGCGAGGACGCGCAGGACAGCCTGCAGGACGCGATGCTGCGCATATATAAGGCCCTTGGCAGCTTCAAGGGTCAGTCTTCCTTTGCTACGTGGGCGTATCGAATCACGATGAATACCTGTCTGGATAACCTGCGGCGCAAGAAGGTGCGGCAGGCGCAGTCGCTGGACGCGCTGCTGGACATCGGCTGGTCGCCCGCGGATGAGGACGCTTCGCCGGAAAAGCACGCGGACAACGCCGAGATGCGCCGCGCGCTTTCCAGAGCCATTCAGCTTTTGCCGGAGGACATGCGCTCCGCCGTCGTGCTGCGCGACGTGCAGGGCTACAGCTATGAGGAAATCGCCGAAATATTGGAAGCGAACGTCGGCACGGTGAAAAGCCGAATCAGCCGCGGGCGCGAAAAACTTCGAAATGTTTTATCCGCACAGGCGGAACTATTTGGCCGCAGGCGCGTCTAACTATACGAGAAAGGAGGTGCGAGGCCAATGATGGAACAGAAAATGAGCTGCGAGAGGTTCATGGGTCAGCTGGATGCGTATCTGGACGGCGCGCTTACCGCGGAAGAGATGCGTCAGATGGAAGCGCATGCGGATGAATGCGCGAAATGCGCGGAGGAGCTGAACGCGGGCAGGCAGCTGGTTCAGATGCTGCGCGGATTGGACGACGAAATCGTCGTGCCGCTGGACGTGCAGGCGGGGTGGCGTCGCGCCGTCAGAAAAGAGATTTCGGCGAAGAAGAGGAAGAACTGGTATCGCGTGCTTGGAACCGTCGCCGCCGCGCTGGTCGTGATGATCGGAAGCACGTTCGCGATGCGCGGAACCGATATGGTCGCGTTTTCCAACGAGCTGAGCCCGAACGAAACGTCTGGGAATACATACGTTGCGGCGGGCGCGCCTGTGGAGCGGCGCATTGCGGCGAAGCAGGGTGACCGGGCAAAGGTCATGCTGGTGTCCGCCGCGGACGCCGGAGCGCCGGTTGTGTTTGAAACGGACGGCGAAGAGCAGCAAAAGAAGGTCTCCGACGTCGTACTGGAAGACGAAGGAGCGATGGGCAGCAGGCAGACTGCAACCGCGTCGGACGCGAACCCGGCTGAGCCGCTCGTCATGTCGTCGATGCCGGCTACGCCCGAGGAGGCGCCGAAGCCGACGGCTCCGCTGCTGGTGTACGGCGCGAACCGCGAAGCGGAAACGGAGAATTTCGATCAGGAGCGCGAAACGCTGAAGGCGCTCGTGAGCGAATACGACGGCTATTTTGCTTCTGACCTGCTGACGCAGAGCGACGGCGCGCGCTGCCTGACGAGCGAGATTCGCGTTCCCGCGGAAAGACTGGACGAGTTTGTGACCGCGCTGGATGACGTTGGAACCACCCTTTCTCTGGAATCCACAGCGAACGACGTGGCTGCCTACTACTACGACGCGGATGCGAGACTTGGAACGCAGCAGGCGATTGTCGCGCGGCTGAATCAGCTGATTCCCGAAGCGCAGGGCGACGAGCTTCAGGCGCTGAACGATCAGCTGGAAGAGGCCTATGCCGCGATTGACGAGCTGCAGAAGCTTCTGAACCGGTACGATTCCGACATTTCCTACGCTACGGTACGCATGACGCTGTGGGAGAAGAGCCAGTTCGCGCCGGAGCCCACGAAGGAACCGACGCTGGGCGAGCGCAGCCGTTCCGGCTTCCAGCAGTCGCTGCATGCCGTGGGCAAGTTCTTCCGGGACATGGTCGTGTCGCTGGCGGTGATCGCGCCGGTGGCGGGCATCCTGATCGTCGTGGGAATTGTTGTGGGCGTGATCATCTACACTATTCGAAAAAAGAAAAAGTAAGAGGTGAGAACGAATGAAGAGAATGCTGAAAACCCTGCTGCTTGCCTGTCTGATCGCGCTGATGGTCTTTACGGCCTGCGCCGATGGGAAGGATAAGACAGAAATCAACGTGAACGGAAGCGGCGAGGTGCTTGTGGCCGCGGATACGGCGGTCATCACGCTGGGCATCACCACGCGGAACAAGGACGTACTCAAGGCGCAGAACACAGTGAACGCGACCATCGAGAAAATTCGCGCGGCGCTGATTGAGAACGAAATCAAGAAAGAGGACATCAACACCGACCGTCTGAGCATCTATGCCATATATGACTACTCGAATAACGTGGAGCGGCTGACCGCGTACAACGCCAGCTCCTATCTCGCCATTCGCACCACCGATATGGACATGGTGGGGAAGATTATCGACATCGCATTCGGCGCGGGCGCGAACACGCTGAATGACATCGGGTTCTCCGCGTCCGATACCGAGGAGGCTTCCACGGAAGCGCTGACCGCCGCCGTGAAGGACGCCCGCAGGAAGGCGGAGATCATGGCCGCCGCGGCCGGGCTGAAGATCACCGGCATTGAATCGATTACCGAATCGTATTCCTACAGCGGTGACAGCGGCGTGAACGCGTTCTATAAGAATGCCGTCATGGCCGACGAAGCCACGGGCGCGAGCACGCTGGTGCAGGCCTCCAAGCTCAAGGTGAGCGCGAGCGTCTCTATCGTCTTTGAAGCCGAATAACGGATAATTGCCAAAAGCGCCTTCGGAAGGAGTTCCTTCCAAGGGCGCTTTTTCGGTTCAGGCTTTGCGGCTGGCGCAGTCGCCGGAGCAGCCGGTTTTTCCCTTTGAGCAGTTCCCCTCAAGGCGAATGCCGTCGGCGGTGATCCTCATGGGGATGAGGTTGTCGCTTGAGGAGTCGAGCCGGGCGAAGCCGCAGCGGGTTCGTGCGGCTCAGCTCTTGCAGTTGGCGCAGTCGCCGGAGCATCCGGTTTTTCCCTTTGAGCAGCTCCCCTCAAGGCGAATGCCGTCGGCGGTGACCTTCATGGGGATGAGGTTGTCGCTTGAGGAGTCGAGTCGTGCGAAGCCGTAGCGGGCGAAAAACGGGACGACGGGGGCGGGGACGTCGGCATAGACGGACGCGGCGTTTAATTGCTGAGCGCGGTAGAGCAGCATGCGGGCGAGCAGGTCGCCCAGATGGTTCCTGCGCCGGTCGGACAGCACGCCAAGGCGATCGATGCGGAAATGGCTGTCCGCGTCGATGTACAGCCGGCCGCTGCCGCAGGGTGCGTCGTCTTCATCGAAGGCCAGCGCGAAAAAGGCCATCCCGTCCTGCGGCTCGCGCGCGACGCCGGAGAATTCGGGAACCTGCGCGCGCACCGCGAGAACCGCGTCAATATTATCCATGCTGGAAAGAAATTTTCCGCGAAACATGATGAACCTCCCGTAGATGCGTTTCTTCTATTATAAGCCCGCGGCTCATGTTTGGCAAGAACTTTGCCGGAAATCGCAGGTATTTTCGTCGCGTGTGCCTTGCACGTGATGTTGTGGGAATGCTTGACAGCAGTGGCAGACTTGAAGTAAAATACAAATATAATTACTCCCGCAATGGCATATGTTGATTCAAATAAAATAATTTTAGAAACGGAAGTGATTGCGTGAAAATATTTAAAAGAACAACCGAGTACAAACCGCTCATTATTCAGGCGGATAAACCTTTTCAGGAAATGACAAAGAAAGAAGCGGATGCGTACAGCGAGTGGTTTTTATCAAAGATAGACGAAAGATCGGACTATTTGCGCGAAATCGTATCGGAGGGTCTGCATATTGACATAAAGCAACTGGACTTCACACTGGATTCAACGCTATTAATATGGAAATGGTTTTTGAAGGAGGCGAAACTGGCTAAAACGCCTCAGAGCGAATTAAATAATATACGTGAAGGATTGCGTGGTATGCCACAGTCGTTTATCGACCATATGGTAGAAATGGCGCGAGTGGAGCTTAGCATTCGCACGGAATATATACTGAGAGACATTGGAATGTATCTCGGGAAGATGTTCATATCAAATTATGAAAATCTTCGGTGGACAATCAAATATAAACCAAAAAGCTATATATACGTAAATGTACCGATTATAGTTGGGTTTGTTGATGATAAACCAGAGTACCCGAAACCATTCCATCCCGATTTGGAGCCGATAGACTTTGCGAGACTACCAGCAATGAAAATTTTTGAAGGAACACAAAAAGAAAGCGATTTGTACGAAAAGTGCAAAAAGTGGATAAGCTTGATCCCTCCTATCGCGGATAAGGGCTGAAAATGCAGTCGCGTTTCGTAGCGTGTTTTGTTCGAAATCGCGTGTGCGGAAATTTTGCTTGATCATTTCTGCGTTCGGTGCTATACTGGGTACGCTTTATGAGCGCTATATTGCATGCAAACGAGGGACGATAGATGAGCGTTATCACGATTGTTGGCGCCGGGCAGATGGGCTCGGCCATGAGCTTTCCGGCGCGTACGAACGGTCACGAGGTGCGCATTGTCGGCACGCCGCTGGATCGCGAAATCATTGAGCGGCTGAAGGTGGACAGGTACCACCTGAACCTGAAGCGCACGCTTCCGGAGGGCATCAAGTTCTATCCGTTCGAGGAAATGAGCGAGGCGCTGAAGGGCGCTGACCTGATGATCGGCGGTGTGAGCAGCTTTGGCGTGGACTGGTTTTCGGAAAACGTTCTGCCGGTGATTCCGGAGACGCTGCCGGTGCTCAGCATCACCAAGGGTCTGGTGAACCTGCCAGACAGCACGCTGATTTCCTACCCGGAGCTGTACCGCAGACGGCTGCCGAACCGGCATCTGTCGCTGAACGCGGTGGGTGGCCCGTGCACGGCCTATGAGCTGGCCGATCTGGACCCCACGACGGTGTGCTTCTGCGGCGACGATATGGTGCTTCTCAGAAAGTTGCGCGAGATGTTCCGCACGGACTATTATCACATCAGCCTGTCGACGGACGTGATGGGTCTGGAATGTGCGGTGGCGCTGAAGAACGCCTACGCGCTGGGCGTGACGCTGGCCGTCGGCATGGCGGAGAAGCGCGAGGGCGTGGAAGGCAAGCTGCATTACAACTCGCAGGCGGCGCTGTTTGGACAGGGCGTAAAGGAGATGCGGCGCATCCTGAAGGCGGTCGGCGTGTCGGATGACAACATCATCTTCGGCGCGGGCGACCTGTATGTGACCGTGTACGGCGGACGCACGCGCATGATGGGTACGCTGCTTGGACGCGGTATGACGTTTGAGGCAGCGAAGGAAGCGCTGAAGGGCGTGACGTTGGAATCGATCGTGATTGCGTCGCGCGCAGCGCAGGCGATTCGCACGCGCATCGAAAAAGGCGAGCTGAACGCCGCGGATTTCCCGCTGCTTCTGCATTGCGACGATGTGATCAACCACGGCAAGCCCGCCGCGGAGATTCCGTGGCAGGCGTTCGAAGAGGAATATACGAAATAAGAAAACGGCAGCGGAGGCCGAAACGGCTTCCGCTGTCTTCTGTTTGGATGGAGTTTGTCCCTCGCGGAAGCAGGTTTGCGTCATCCAGAGAGGCATTCCAGCCTATAGAAACAGATTGAGCGCGATCAGCAGGAGCGCGCCGGGGATGCCGAGGAAGCCGACGGCCAGCGCGGTGAACGGGTTCACGTGGACAGAGAGATGCGTGAGCGGCGACAGCAGGTTGAAGGCGGCGAGAATCAGCGCGCCGGCTACGCCGCTGAGAAGAAGCCGCCAGAAAAAGCGCCCGGGGACGATCAGAAGCCGTCCGATCAGCGCGATCAGCAGCAGACCCAACAGAAAACAAACGACAAGCGCCCACGGTATCGGCATGCGTACGCCCTCCTTTTTCGCAAGACAATCGTATGAGGGAGGGACGGGCGTATATGCCTGCCGCGGGCGATGTGTTTCGGCTCGCGTTTAAGACGACACCGCACAACTCGGCGGCGCGTCGGGCGATGTCTTTTCCGCCATTTGCGGCATGCAAATCCCTCGATTTACCTCCAGTAAACCTTCGGAATTTGCATTTGCATCTGACGAAAAATCCATTCGCCGGCCGACCACTTCATTTGCGCGGTGTCGCCTTAAGCGACATATAGAAACGCTTGCCTCGGGAAAGCAGCGAGCATCATCTCAATATAGTTAGACCGCCCGCGCGAAAATGGCGGGCGGCCTTTGGGGTTATGCGGGCGGGGAAATCAGAAAACCTCGGTGAGGGCGTTGATCAGCGGCCAGTTTTCCTCGGCCAGAGCCTTTTCGGTGATCTGTTCCAGAAGGGAGCGGCTCATCAGCGGCGCAAAGACCTCGATGGCGTGGTAGGCTTCCGCGCGGCGGGATTCGTCCACCTCGGCGGCGCGGCTGATGATCAGGTCGGCGATGGATTCGTCGGCGACGGATTTCAGGCCGATGACGGTATCCCACGCGTTCGCGTCGAGAATGGCGCGGAAGAGGGCTTCCTGCTGCGCGGAATCGAGCAGCAGCGCGGCGCGGCATACCAGCTCGGAATGATCCTCGGGCTGCTTTATGGCTTGCGTGGCGATTTCGAGCACCAGCGAGCGGTCGCCGATCGCGTCCAGATTCGCGCTCAACCAGACCCAGTTTCCTGCGTTCAGCGCCGTGCGGGCGACCTTGTCGCGCATCTCGCTGGGGGCTTTGGCCGTCTGACGCGGCTTCGGGGCTTCGGCAGGCTTCGGCGCATCGGAGGGTTTCGGCGTTTCGGCGGAAGCGGGAGCGGCGGCCTTCTGCCGGAACGGCTCGCTGGCGCGCTTGCCGTAGTCGATCAGGTCTCCGGCGATGCTGCCGAGGTCGGAAGCGAACTGCTGAATGGTTTCGGTGAAGCAGCCGGACGCGGTCTTTTCGGGCTTGCTTTCGTAGACCGGCTTCGTTCCGGTGGTCAGGTAGGTCATCAGCGAATCGACCATGCTGCGCTTGAGGAACGGCGCCACGCGCTTCATCAGCTCCCAGTCCAGACAATCCAGATTGTTGAGCAGCAGCCGGTACAGCTGATCGTTGCCGAGGAACGGCGCGAGCGCCGCGATGTTCTTCTTGTTGGTGGGGGAGAGCATCACTCCCTCGGCGATGCGGCTGAGCGTGTCGCGGGAGAGGAAGGGCGCAAGACGTACCAACTGATTGAAGTTGGCGTTGTCCTTCAGAAGCGAATAGGCGATTTCGTCCAGCTTGGCGCGCGTCATGAACGGCGCCATCTGAATCACCTGATCAATCGTCAGGTTGTTCAGGCCGCTGCCCGCGTCGGAAGCGTTTTTCTGCCCGTCGTCCGCCGGAGCGTCGTCATCGTCATCATCGTCATCATCGTCGTCGTCATCATCTTCGTTGTCGTCCTCTTCGTCATCATCTTCGTTATCATCCTCTTCGTCATCCTCTTCGAGCGCTTCCAGCTCGTCTTCCAGCTGATCGAGTTCGTCCTCCATCTTGTCGAGATGCGCTTCCTCCTGATCCAGCTCGGCCTCCATCGCGTCCAGATGGGCTTCCGCGTCCTCGGAAAGGTCATCGTCATGCGCGTCGCGGAGCGCTTCCAGCGCGTCCTGCTTCTGCTCAAAGACCTCGCGGCGTGCTTCAAAGGCCTGACGCTTGGTTTCCAGCTCTTCGCGCTTGCGCTCAATGTCGCTGGCGGCCGCGTCGTCGCTCTTCGCGGTCTTCTGCGCGGAACGATTGATCGCGTCGGTAATCTGGTTTCCGATGTTTTCACCGAAGTCGACCACAGCGCGGTAGGCGCTGCCCGCGGCCTTCTGAATGTCCGGAATCGCGCCGCGAATCCACTTTTCAATGGAGGACGGCTCCTCGGCCTTGGGAATGGGCTCGCCGTAAAGCGGTTCTTCCTCCTCGGCTTTCTCAGCGGCGGGCTCCTCTGGCTCGTCGCTGCCCGGAATGTCGCCGCTCAGAAGCTGCTCCATCGTCACGCCGAACATCTGCGTGAGGGTCAGAAGCGTCTGAATGTCGGGAAGCGCCGCGCCCTTTTCCCATTTCGATACGGCCTGATGGGAAACGTTCAGCCCAGCGGCCAGCTGCTGCTGAGTCATGCCTGCGCGCATGCGCAGCTCTGTGATGGCGGCCCCTACAACGCGATTATCAATACCCATATGAAAACCTCCTTCATGATTGGAAAAGCTTCGTCTGTCGGTCAGTTCCTGTGACGTGAACTCATCATAGCATGAAACATGCGTGGTTGCAAGCAACTGTAGGTTGCATTCTACTAAATTAACGAAGGATTTAAAAGCCGCCGCATATTTCTGCGACGGCGGCGATTTTAGTCCACCTGAACGAGCAGTGTGCCGGGCGAACCGGCGAGACGGTCGGTTTGAATGCTGCCGCTGCGGAAACAGGCGGCGGCTCCGGCAGCGCGGCTTTCGGCATCCGGGTCGGCACAGCACGGATTCACAAACAGCACATTCCGGCCGCACAGCGCCGCCTGCGCGGCGTATTCATGACGGGTGCTTGTGTTCCATTCGTCGGCGGTATAATCGCACCACACCGGCCACAGGACGACGTCGGCGTTCAGCGCGTTCATCTCCTCGGGACGGCCATCCGTCCACAAGTCGCCGCACAGGGCGGTGGCGAAGGTCTTTCCGGCGTAGCGGAAAGCCTTAAAGGCGGTTCCTTCCCGGTAATGCGCATCCGTTTTCGTGTATTCCTTCCAGCCGACGCTGACACGGCGGAAGCAGTTGACGATTTCGCCGTCCGCGCCGATGAAAAGCTGACTGCTGTACAGCGCGTCGCCGTCGCGCTCGATAAAGCCGAAGGATACGGCGATTCCAAGCGCCTTCGCGGCTTCCCGCATGCGGCGAATCGGTTCATCCGTCAGGGAAACGGCGACGCGGCGGTCAACATCGTAATTCCAGCAGAGGGTGTCGAAGCCCTGCAGAACGCTTTCGCCGAAGAGAATCAGCTCGGCGTTTCCGGCACAGGCGCGCATGGAATCCAGCATTGAGCGCAGGTTGAATTCAATGTCTCCGTTCCGCACGGGCGCGGATGCAAGGGCGATTTTCATGGGAGAACACCTCCGAAGCGGGAATGACTTCATCATAGCATACGTTGCAAGGAAGCACAAGCGGTTCTTTGCAAATTGAAGATGAATGGGGAAAAGCATTGCATTTCGAACGATTATATGCTATACTATAACAAACAAACGGGGAGGCGAGGGGCTCGAATGGAGGAAATTATTACCTATGATACGTTCTCGCTGATGCGGTCGGATCATCTGGCGAAGGTGCATCCGCACACGCACGTGATGTACGAATTGAACTACACGATCGAGGGCAAGGTGGAGTGCTATCAGGGCTTCAACCGCGCGAAGGTTCTCACGCCGGGGTACTGGCTGAGCGCGCCGGGCGTGGTGCACGGCTGCAACATCGACATGACCCACCCGTACCGCCGTCTCGTGCTGTTTTTCGATTCCAAGCTGATTTCGGAGAATATGCGCGACCAGCTCACGCGCCCGTTTATCGCGCAGGAGCTTTCGTATGCGGACGCGGACGGCGGCGTGATGAACGATCTCCTGACGCTGGAACGGCTGCTTCATTCGAACGTGCCGAACAAGGAGAAAATGGCGGAAATGCGCATCGAAGCGCTTCTGGTCAATCTGTACATGCGCATCTTCTCCGTGGCGGAGGCCAAGCTGGACGACGCGCCGCTGGAAAAGCGGCTGATTGCGTACCTGAAGGAGCACATGTTTGAGAAGATCACGCTGGACATGCTCGCGAAGACGTTCGGCATGAGCAAGAACTATCTGAACCACGTGTTCGTCTCGAGGACGGGCGTGAACATCGCCGAATACGTGCGCCTGAAGCGGCTTTTATACGTGAAGCGTCTGGTGGAGACGGGCACGCAGGAGACGACCGCGGCCTTCAAGGCGGGCTACAAGGATTATTCTACCTATTATAGAGTGCGCCGCGCGCATGAAAACGATATGGATGAGGTGGAGAAGCGCATTCTGGCCATTGACGAAACGCTGTCGGGCGAAAGGTGGCAGAAGCTCACGCCAATCTGATTTCAGGGAACGCAAAAGGAGCGACCGGCTTGAAACCGGCCGCTCCTTTTCATAGGAGGTTATCGGAAATTACTTTCCTTCGTAGGCTTCGGTCTTCTCATCGATGACCGCCTGGCCGCCCATATCCAGGTATTCCTGAATCTGCGCGTCGAAGGTATCGCTGAAGGACTCGATGGAGCAGGTGATGGACTTGGTGTAGACCTCAGACAGCTTCTCGTTCAGCGCGGAGCCGTATTCGCCCTGAGCCTTGATGGCCTGGTCGAAGACGTAGGGGATATAGGTGTGGTACATGGCGGTGTTGAAGGCCATCTCATAGGTGTCGGCGATCGACGGATCCATGTTGCGGAACTTCTCGGCCATCAGGACTTCCTTGTCCGGGTTGCCGTTGTAAACGAGGATCAGGTCGCCGGTGGAGATGCGGGCGCGGGCGTTTTCAGCCTTCTTGCTGCTGTCGTGCGCCTTGCCGTCGTAAACCCAGTGCTCGCCTTCGAAGCCGTACTGCAGGGTCTCGAAGACCTTGGGATCGCACTGCCAGTTGAGGTACATGATGGCCTCGTTGACGTGCTCGGAGGTGGCGGGAACCATGATGTACATGCCATAGGGCGCGTACTGGTCGATCATGGCGCCTACGCCGTCCTCATTGGAGATGGTGCAGGCAATAACCTTCGCGGTGGGATCGTTGGCGTACAGGGACATGACGGACTCGTTGAGACCGAGCTCGCGCCAGTAGGCGTGCGCCCAGAAGCCGATCTGACCATTGGTGATCCAGCTCTTCCAGGCGACCTCGTCGGAGTACTGCGCCCAGTCGGGCTGAATGAGGCCGTTGTTGTACAGGCGGTTCAGGAACTCAAAGCCGTTCTTGACGCCGGGCCACATAACGTCGGGCAGGGTGGCCATGTCTTCCTCGGTGAAGTTGTCGTAGTCGATGAAGGCGAGGTAGATGGGGCTCATGCTCTCAGCTTCGGTGTTCTCGACGAGCAGGCTCATCGGGTACTCGCAGATGCCCTCTTCCTTCCAGGTGGTGAGGATGGTTTCGAGGTCGGAGTAGGGGATCACGGCGATGCCGTTGTCATACTTCACTTCGTAGCCGATCTTCTCCAGCCAGTCGAGGCGGATGAAGGAGCTCAGGTGGCCCAGCTCGCCGCGGCGGGCGGGAACGGCGTACTGTCCATCGTAGCAATAGCCGTAGGGCAGCATTTCCTTAAGCGCAACCTTCAGCTCGGGGCCGTACTGATTGATCGCGTCTTCGAGGTTGGCAAGGCCGCCCTGCGCAGCGTAATCATACAGCATGGTGCTGTCATAGCTGAAGAAGATGTCCGGGCAGTTGCCGGCGGCCAGCATGGTGGTGATGGCGGTGCCGGAGCCGGAGCGCGGGATGGCGACGAATTCAATGTTGATGTGGGTCGCCGCGTAGAAGTTTTCCTTGATCCAGTTGGTCCAGAAATTGTCGGTTACGGTGCCGTAGTCGGAGTTCATGTTGCTGCGGTCATACACGCAAACGCGCAGGGAGCCGGGATTTTCCTCGGTAAACGGGGATTCCGCGACCGCCGCGACGCTCAGCATCATGACGACTGCGAGCAGGAGAGCAAACAGTTTCTTCATGGAGTTCACCTTTCCTTTCCTATTTATATCAGGGCTTTCGCCCGGATACACATTAGCCCTTGACCGAGCCGATCATGACGCCCTTCACGAAGTACTTCTGCAGGAAGGGATACACGATCAGAACCGGAATCAGCGAGAACATCAGCGTGGCGCAGCGCATTTGCGTGGTGTTCAGCGAGAATTCCATGTTCGCGCCCTCGGCCATCAGCTCGTCCAGACCCTGCGCGTTCAGAATGATGTTCTTCAGACGAACCTGCAGGATGTACTTTTCGGGCTCGTTGATGTAGATCATGCCGTCCGTCACGGCGTTCCAGCGGCCGACCGCGTAGAACAGCGCGATGGTGGCGAGCATGGACTTGGAAAGCGGCAGCATGATGCGCGTGAGGGTTACAAAGTCGTTCGCGCCGTCGATCGTCGCGCTCTCGCGCAGCGCGTCGGGGATGGAGCTGAAGTAGGTGCGCATCAGAATCATGTTGTAGGTGCTGATCGCGCCGGGGAGAACCAGACACCACTCGGTGTTCAAAAGCTTCAGACTGTTGAGCAGCAGGTAGGAGGGAATCATGCCGCCGCCGAAGTACATCGTGAACATGATGAACGGCCACAGAATGCTCTTGCCTACCAGATCGCGGTGCGACAGGGGATAGGCGCACAGGATCGTCATAACCAGCGTGATAGCCACGGTGAGGATGGTGATGTAGATCGAGAAGAACATCGACCGGATCAGCGCGCCGTTGGTGACGACGGACTTGTACGCGTCCAGCGTGATTTCAATCGGCCAGAAGGTGACGATGTTTGCGTTATTCGCGTTGGCCGAGGACAGCGAGCTGGCCAGAATGTTGATAATCGGAAGAATGCAGGTGAGCGTGATGATCGTGACAATCACAACGACAACGACTTGGAATACGCGATCTGCCACGGAATCGCGGATCTTGTTTTTACGGCTCATTTGGAAATCCGCCTCCTTACCAGATGCTTTCGTCGGAAATCTTGCGGCTGAGGGAGTTCGCGGTCATAACCAGCGCGAAGTTGATGACGGACTGCAGAAGACCGCCCGCGGTAGAAATGGCGAACTTGTTGTTTTCAATACCATAGCGGTAGATGAAGGTGGAAATGACGTCGCCGACCTCGTTGACCATGACGTTTTTGAGCATCTGCGGCTTTTCGAAGCCGATGGACATCATGCCGCCGACGCGCAGGATGAGCATGATCACGATCGTGGTGCGGATGGAGGGCAGCGTGATCTTCGTCATCATTTTAAAGCGGCTGCAGCCGTCCACCTTCGCGGCCTCGTACATTTCCTGATCGATGCCGGTGATGGCGGACAGGTACACGATCGCGCCCCAGCCGATGCCCTGCCACACGGTGACGAACACGTACATGAAGATCCACCAGCCGTTATCGCTCAGCCACGGCACCGCCGGAAGGCCGATGGAGGTGAGCCCCTTGTTGATCAGGCCGGACGTGGTGGCGAACAGCGTGGTGACCAGACCGCCGATGATAACCCACGAGAGGAAGTGCGGCAGATACAGGATGGTCTGCGAGAGCTTCTTGTACAGGCCGGCGCGAATCTCGTTGAGCATCAGCGCCAGAATGATCGGCGCGGGGAAGCCGAACACCAGCGTCAGCACGTTCAGAACCAGCGTGTTGCGGATGGCGCGGGAGAACTCGGCGATTGCGAAGATCTTGCTGAAGTTCAGAAAGCCCGTCCACGTGCTCGCCCTTGCGCCGGTGAAAATGCTGTAGTCCCGGAAGGCGATGCCGATTCCATACATCGGTACATAGTGGAACAGGATGTAGTACGCAACCGGGAACACCAGCATCAGATACAGAAAGTAGTGATTGCGAATGTAGATCAGCTTTGGGGCCAGCTTCTGGCGGAAACTGCGCTGCCCGCTCGTATATTGATTTTGCAGGGCCAAATTGTTCACCTTCCTTAAGTATGTGCCAGAAAAAGGAGCAAATTGTTCAGAACGATCACAGTGTTATTCTAACAAACCCATCCGCGTGTGTACAGTGCAAATAAAATTGGCAATATTGCAAAATACACACTGTAGAGGGACTTCTTCGTTTTGCGGGGGCTTCTGTTCAGATTCCGGCGGAGGAATTGCACAAATCTCCAAAAAGGAAGCGGGAAATGTAAAATGTTAGCACTCGAACGGGATGAGTGCTAAAAACGCTTGACACTGCCGACCAAACGGGGTAAAATGAGAATCGACACCGAAAGGGAGGGATTTTTCATGGCTGAAAAAGGCAGCATTTCCATTCATGCACAGAATATTATGCCCGTGATTAAAAAGTGGCTGTATTCCGATAAAGATATTTTTCTGAGAGAGATCGTTTCCAACGGCTGCGACGCCATTGCGAAATACAAAATGCTGGTCGCGCGCGGCGAAAAGACGGCGCGCGAGGCGTACCGCGTGGACGTGGTATGCGACAAGGACGCGGGCACGCTGACCGTGACGGACAACGGCATCGGCATGACCGCGAACGAAATCAAGAAATACATCTGTCAGGTCGCGTTTTCCGGCGCGGAGGAATTTCTGAAGCAGTATAAGCCGGAGGAGGGCGACAAGGGCGGCATCATCGGCCACTTCGGCCTGGGCTTCTACAGCGCGTTCATGGTGTCCAAGAAGGTTGTCATCGACACGAAGAGCTGCGAGGAAGGCGCGCAGGCCGTGCGCTGGACGAGCGAGGACGGCATGGCCTACGAGATCGAGGACAGCGACCGCGCCGAGGAAGGCACGAGCGTCATCCTGTATCTGAACGACGAGGACAAGGAATTCGCGAACATGTGGACGGTGCGCTCGGTGCTGGAGAAGTACTGCGCGTTCATGCCGGTTGAAATCTATGTGAGCGAGGTCGTGAAGCCCGAGGAGCCCAAGGAGGGCGAAGAAGGCGAAGAAAAGAAGGAGCCCAAGGACGTCGCGCCGGTTCTGGTGAACGACGTGCATCCGCTGTGGATGAAGAAGCCCAACGAGTGCACCGACGAGGAATACAGGGAGTTCTACCACAACGTATTCCACGACTACGACGACCCGCTGTTCTGGATTCACCTGAACGCGGAGTTCCCGTTCAACCTGAAGGGCATTCTATACTTCCCGAAGCTGAAGAACGAGTTCTCGTCCAGCGAGGGCGTGATCAAGCTGTATAACAACCAGGTGTTCGTGGCGGACAACATCAAGGAGGTCATTCCGGAGTTCCTGATGCTGCTCAAGGGCGTGATCGACTGCCCTGACCTGCCGCTGAACGTGTCCCGTTCGTTCCTGCAGAACGATGGCTACGTGCGCAAGATGAGCGATTACATCACCCGCAAGGTAGCGGATCGCCTGATGAGCGAGTTCAACACGAAGCGCGAGGATTACCAGAAATACTGGAAGGACATTCATCCGTTCGTCAAGTACGGCTGCATCCGCGACGAGAAGTTCTTCAGCCGCGTGAAGGAAGCCATTATCTACCGCACGACCGCGGGCGAGTTCCTGACGGCGAAGGAATACAAACAGCGCAACTGCGAGGGCGACGAGACGCTGATGTACTACACCAGCGACGAGAAGCGTCAGGCGCAGATGATTGAGATGTTCACATCCCAGGGCAAGGACGTCGTGGTGATGGACACGCTGATTGACAACCACTTCATGAGCTTCCTTGAGTACGCCGCCAAGGAGGATCAGGTGAAGTTCCGTCGCGTGGACGCGGGGCTGGACGGCCTGACCGAGGAAGGCGAAACGGATGTGGAGGCGGAGAAGAAGCTGCAGGAGCTGTTCCGCGAAGCGACCGGCGAGAAGGAGCTGGACGTGAAGCTGGCGACGCTGAAGTCCGACGAGATGCCCGCGATGATCACGGTGGAGGAGCAGTCGCGCCGGTTCACCGAGATGTCCCGCGAGTGGGGCGGCGGCATGCAGATGCCCGAGAAGCGCACGCTGACGCTGAACCGCAAGCATCCGCTGATCGCCTATCTGGAGCGCGAGGACGGCGACGCCGACATGCGCAAAACGGTGTGCGAGCAGGTGGTCGATCTGGCCGAGATGGCGCGTCAGCCGCTGACGGCGGAGCGCATGGTGGCGTTCCTCAAGCGCAGCACGAAGATTCTGGGCCTGGCCGTAAAGGAGTAACCGATGCTGAAAACGGAGCGCCTTGTGCTCAGGCCGTTTGAAGAGACGGACGCGGAGGGGCTGCATGCCTACCTTGGCGACGAGGAGGTCGTGCGATATGAACCCTATGGCGCGATGACCATGGAGGAATGTCGGCTGGAAGCCGCGCGCCGCGCGTCCGATGAAGCCTTCTGGGCGGTCTGCCTTGCGGACGGCACGCTGATCGGCAATCTCTATCTGAGCGGCGCGGATGAATTCGGCACGCGGGAAATCGGCTATGTGTTTGCCCGAGCCTGCTGGCATAAGGGCTATGCCACAGAGGCCGCCCGGCGGCTGATGGCCTACGCCTTCGAGCGGCTGGCTACGCGCCGGATCATTGCCCTGTGCGATACGCGCAACGCCGCGAGTTTTGCGCTGATGGAGCGGCTGGGAATGCGCCGCGAGGGCGAATTTAAGAAGAACGTCGGCTTCAAAACCGACGCGCATGGAAACACGATCTGGACGGATTCGTATCAGTACGCAATCCTGAAGGAAGAGTTTGAAAACTGAATCGGGTGTGCGCTCTCTGTCGCGAGGGGAAATGCGGCGGGGAGCGCTTTTTTTGACGCGGGAAAAAATGCTCCCCGCCGGAAAAAACGGCAGGGAGCGAAAAACATGAGCTTAGCCTCCGATTTCCTCGAGCGCTTCGGAGATAGCGCGGGCGTTGGCCAGCGGGGTGCGGGTGGGTAGCTCGCAGCCGGGCATGAACATGGCGCGCGCGCGGCCGATGGAGTCGGCGGCGTTCAGGATGGCCTGCTTCGTGTGCGCCGCGTCGCAGGAGAACACGTCCGCGACGGGATCGATGTTGCCGTTGATCAGGCAGCGGCCGTCCGCGATTTCCAGCGCCTTGGCGAAATTCACAGCGTGGTCGATGTCCACGATGTCCGCGCCGCAGGTGGAGGAGAACGGAAGGATTTTCGTGGTGTCGCCGCACATGTGCAGGCGGCTGCCGATGCCCAGCTCCTTCATGAGACCGAAAATCTTCCTGTGGCAGGGCAGCACGAAGCGCTCATACATCGACGGGGAGAACAGGGAAGCGACGGGGTCGGCCACGTAGATGTACGTCGCGCCCGCGCTGGCCAGCGTGCGGATGTAGTCGAGAATCGTTTCGGTGGCGATGTTCAAAAGGTCTTCGCCCGCTTCTTCTTCATCCAGCATGTCGACGAGCAGGTCTTCCACGCCGCGGGTGTTGCCCGCGATGGTGGCTGGGCCGACGGCCAGCGTCATGGGATGAATGTCGCTGTTGAGCGTGCGGGCATAGGCGGTGGCCTCCACAAGGTCGTACATGCGGCGAACCTCGCTCGTCTTCAGGGGACGAAGGCGGCTGACCTCGGTAATGTCGTCCAGCGCGTACTTGCGCACGGTGGGAAGCTTGTCCGGGAAGTAGGCGATTTCGGAGCCGAGTCCCTCGGCTTCGCGAACAAGGTCGGAGGCAATCTGGATAAAGTCGAGCTTCAGATCGATGGCAGCCTGAACGGCGCTTTCGGTCATGGCCTTATAGTCCTTGGAATAGCGCTCAATGTCGATGCCCGTATACTGCGTGACCACGCTGCCCACGATGGTCAGGTTCGGCCGGCGATCTGCCTTTTTGCCGGCAAGATAGGCGTCAAGACGTTCTTTTCCGTTCATGGTGTACTCCTCTCCGTTTTCCGTTGGTGCCGATTTATCGTAATTCATCCAACGCGTGTTCACAGGGGATTTTGCGCCTTTATTATAGAAGCGGGCGGGGAGAATGTCAATCGAAAATGCAGTTAAGCGTCGCGCGTCTGAAACTTTCTGGCTTCCAGCGTGAACCAAATGCGGCAAAAGCGCGTCTAACGGTTGATGATTCCAGAATTCGCCTGTTTCCATGTGTGGGCGGGCGCTGGAAAATGAATTTGGGAGGACGGAAAATTGAAGCGGAAACAGCGGATACTCCTGCTCTTATGCCTGCTTCTGGCGCTGACGCCCATGGTCAGCGCGGAGGGAAATCAGGCGACGGATGCCGCGATGGCGAGGCTGCATACGGAGGTGCCGAACGCGGCGCTCTCGATGAATGTGGACATTGGCTATGGAAATGCCGTTACCTATGGAAAATATATTCCCGCGACGGTGGTCATTACCAACACGGGCGCGGATTTCAACGGCAGCCTTTGCCTGAACCTGTATCAGAACAACATTGAGTACGACCGCGTCGAGGTGTCGCTGGAAGTGGCCTCGGGCGCGAGCAAGCGCGTGGTTCTGCCGATTAAATTACAGCGGAAGCAGAGTGTGTTCACGTTTGAGCTTGTGGAAAACGGCAAGGTCGTCTATGCGAAGAACGCGCAGCCGTCGGATACGATTTCACCCTACGCCATGATGGTGGGTGTGCTTTCGAACGCGCCGGAAACGCTGAATTACATGACCATCACGCAGGACAACGACGAGCTTCTGCGCGGCGAATACTGGAAAACCGTGCCGCTTGACGCGGACAGCTTCCCGTCGGATGCGCAGATGATGAACTCCTTCGGCATGATCGTCGTGAACGGGTTTGACGTGAACACGTTGTCCGACGCGCAGAAGGCGGCGCTTGAAAAGTGGATCAAAAACGGCGGCATCGTCGTCGTGGGCGGCGGCGCGCAGGCGCAGACCGATTATCCCTGGTTCACCCAGTGGACGGGTCTGGATGCGGGCGAGCTGGCACAGGCGGAGGACATCACGCCCGCCATCATGCGCTATGTGAGCATGACGGGCGAAAGCGTGAATGACGGCTTTCTGCTGAACGTGCCCGGCGCCAACCGCGCGGCGCTGATCGCGGGCGAATCTCCGCTCGTCTATGAATCCGAGGCCGAGGCCGGCGTGATCTATTCGGCGACCTTTGATCTGGGCGCGAAGCCCATTACGCTGTGGCGCTCCGTGGGCACGATGTGGCAGCGCATTCTGCTGACGTCGGAGCCAACGCTGTATGCCATCGCGCTGAATGCGGGACGGAACGAGGGCGGCAGCGCGGACCCGTATCGCGTGCAGCGCGCCATCAACAGCATGAACATTGCCAACGAGGAAAGCGCGATCGCTCCGACCGTGGCGCTGATCGTGTTCCTTGTGGCGGGTCTGGCGGCGTATTTTGTGCTGAAGAAGCTGGATCGCCGCGAGCTTCTGTGGGTGGTCATGCCGGTGCTGAGCATCGCTGCGGCGGGCGCGATCTATCTGATGAGCCTGAACAGCACGCTGAACCGGCCGATGGCCGCGACGGTTACGCATCTTTCGAACGGGGTAAATCAGTCGGGCGCGAACGTGTATGTCGGCTTTGCGGCGAAGGACGTAAACCGCCAGACGCTGTCTACGCCGGACGGCGACCTTACCATTACGACGGATAGCTATTACTATGACGATTCCGACGAAGAGAGAAGCAGTGTTCCGACGAAGCTGCGCTATTGCTATCGCTACGGCGCGCAGAAGGAAATCGAGTTTAAATCCACCGCGGCGTGGACGGTGCGCTACGCCTCGATTGCGGACGTAAACGCCGACTGGGGCGCGGTGAAGGGGCAGATCTGGATGGAGGAGGACGGCCTGCACGCGACGATTGAGAACGCGACGGCCTATCCGCTGAAGGATGGCTATCTGCTGACGGCGCTGGGCTATTGTAAAGTGCCGGAGATTCTGCCCGGACAGATCGCCGAGGCGGCGATCCTCGAATGGAAGGACGGAGAGGAAAAACCCGCCGGAAACAGCTATGGCTACAGCGCCGTCGACGGAAAGCTCATATATCTTGCCGCGTCGGCCGCCTCCAGCTCGCGCAAGATGCCGCAGGCCAGCTACTATCAGGAAGCGCTGGACATGTACAGTCTGATCTACATGGCGGTATACCCGGAGCAGCTCGCCGATAAAAACTGGGACGCGGGCGAGCTGCCCTCCAGCGAGCGCACGGCGCGCGAGGCGGTCTCCAACCTGCTTCAGCTGTCCACCGACAGAAGCGGGGGAACCGCATCGTTCACGGCCACCTATGTGGGCTTCAATGACGAGCTCGGGCAGGTAGAGCTGATTATGAACGGTGAAAAAATCGAGCGCATGGCGCACAAGGCTGTCATTTCGTCGAATCTTGAGTTTCTGCCCGTGGGCAAAACCGGCATAGTCTACTACGCGCCGGGCGTGCTTGACGCGCTGACCGGCGAAACGGATGAAAACGGCAGGCCGCGTATCACTCAGGGCGTGGCGGAAAACCTGACGGACGCCTCCGCCGCGAAGCTGATCTCGTTCCGCATTCCGGACGCCAAGAGGATCGACATTGAAGAGATCGTGTTTTCCGCAAGCTACATTGAGGGCAACGCGACCGCGTGGCTGTACAATGCCAGAACAGGCGAGTGGGACGAGCAGAAGAGCCTGTATATCAGCCAAACCGAAAACGCGCAGGATTATCTGAACGCGGACGGCGAAGTATTCGTGCGTCTGCAGAGCCGCGAGGGACGCGGAGGCTCGCTGTTTGTGGAGCAGCCGTATCTCGAGGTGAAGGGGAGGACGAAATAACATGCTGAAGCTTGACAATCTGACCCGTGATTACGGGAAATTCCGCGCGGTCGATCACCTGAGCCTTGAAATCGGCGCGGGCGAGCTGCACGGCTTTGTCGGCCCCAACGGCGCGGGAAAGAGCACGACCATGCGCATGCTGGCTACGCTGCTGGCGCCGACCTCCGGAAAGGCGTATGTGGACGGCGTGGAGATTTCCAGGTCGCCCTCGAAGATTCGCCGCATGGTCGGGTACATGCCGGACTTCTTCGGCGTGTACGACGGCCTGAAGTCGTGGGAGTATCTGGACTTCTACGCCCGCTGCTATCACATCCCCGCGAAGGAGCGCGACCGGATGATCGATCAGCTATTGGAGCTTGTGAACCTGTCCGATAAAAAGTTTGCCTATGTGGACGAGCTTTCGCGCGGCATGAAGCAGCGGCTGTGTCTGGCGCATTCGCTGATTCACGACCCGAAGCTTCTGATTCTGGACGAGCCGGCCTCCGGCATGGATCCCCGCGCCCGCGCGGAGATGAAGGGCATTCTGAAAACGCTCAAGGAAATGGGGAAGACCGTGCTCATTTCCTCGCACATTCTGCCCGAGCTTTCGGAAATGTGCGATTCGCTGACGATTATCGACCATGGCAAGCTGGTGTTCTCCGGCTCGGTGGGCGCGCTGGACAAGAAGATGAACGGCAACGCGCCGATCGACATTGCGTTCTCCGGCGCGGATGAAGCGGAAATCGACCGCGCCGTGGAGATGCTCCGCCAGCAGCCCGGCGTGACGGGCATTCGGCAGGAGGAAGCGGGGCTGCTTCGCGTGGAGCTGGACGGCGACGAAGCGTTGGCGGCCGGACTTCTGAAGCGGCTGATCGCGGACGATTTCGCCGTGGCGGATTTCCATCGCATCCCGATGAATCTTGAAAAGGTGTTTATGGAGGTGACGCAGGAATGATGAACCCGATTCTGTCATCTTCCGTTCGTCGGCGCATGCGCGGCGTGCGCACGCCGGTGATCATTGCGCTGTACGACCTGCTGATCGCGGCGTTCGCGCTTCTGATTCTCGACGGCGTCGGCGCAAAGGCGCTGCCGATGAGCCGCATGCGCTCCGGAATCGATTACTACATTATGATGCTCGGCGTGCAGTTCCTGCTCACGGTGCTGATTGCTCCGGCCATGACCGCGGGCAGCATTTCCGGCGAGCGCGAGCGGCAGACGCTTGATCTTCTGCTGGTTACCAACACGGGCGCGTTCCGCATCGTGTGGGGCAAGTTTCTGGAAAGCTTTGCGTTTGCCGCGCTGCTGATTTTCTCCACGCTGCCGATGCTGTGCATCGTGATGATTCCCGGCGGCGTGACGCTGTTTCAGATTCTGACGGCCATGCTGTTCATGCTGGTGACGGCGTTTGGCGCGCTGAGCATCGGCACGCTGTGCTCCGCGATGTTCCGGCGCACGGTGGCCTCGACCGTGGCGGCGTATCTGATCGTGTTCGCCATCGGCGCGGGTACGCTGCTGGTGGCGGGAATCCAGCTGAACGGCGTCGCCGCGAAGTTCAATTACGACACGTCGCAGTTTGCCCAAATGACTACGCGGCAGCTGATGGCGCTGGTGCCCAAGGCGCTGTTCGTAAATCCCGGCATGGGGTATCTGTGCATGGTCGCCGATCAGACGCTTCTGATGCACTCCACGTTCAACATGCTGGGCAGCGGCTACTATCTGTACTATATTCTGGAAGCCATGCGCTTTGATCTGCTGGTGTGGATCAACATGGGCGTCGTCGCGGCGCTGGGCACGGTGTTTGTGAGCGCGTCCGCGCTGATGATTCGCTCCGGGCGCAGGGTGCGGGTGAGAAAATGAAGAATGGACAGCTTACCCACGAGCTGCGGCGCGTGGGCCGAAGGGTGCGCGTTGTGCGGGCATGGAAGGCGTTTCTGTGGGGACTGGCCGCGGCGGGCGCACTGTCGCTGGCGGCGCTGACTGCGTCCTTCTTTACGCCGATGCCGAAAATCGGCAGAATCGTTTTGATTGCGTACGGCGCGTGCATGCTCCTGTTTCCGCTGGCGGCGGCGCTGTGGCCGGTGGGCGCGAAGCTCTGCGCCCGCCGCGCCGACGAGAGCGGCCTGAAGGAGCGCGCGCGGACGGCGCTGGAGCTGGACGGCGCGAGCGACATGGAGCGCATGCAGATTGCCGACGCGACGGAAGCGCTGCGCCAGATGCAGCTGAAAAAGGCGATTCCGGCGCGGACGGGCAGAACGGCGCCGATTGTGGCGGCCGCGCTGGCGCTGGCGTGCGTCGCGACGACGTTTCTGCCGAACCCGCAGGACGCGGTGATTCGCGCGCGAAACGCGTACAGCGAGAAAATGAACAGGGAAGCCGAGCGCGCCGAGGAGCTGGCTGATTCGCTTCAGCCGGAGGATCCGAACGACGATACGCAGGTGGAGCTGAACCGGCTGCTGACCGAGCTTGCGCGGAAGCTGCGCGAGGCAGGCAATCAGCGGGAAACGATGCAGGCTATCGACGACGCGCGCGTGGAGCTGAACCGGCTGAACCGAAACGGCGCGCAGGCGGCGATGGACGCGCTGTCGCAGGCGGGCATGGATTCGCTGGGCGACGCGCTTTCCGCGGGCGACGCGCAGACGCTGGAAAACGCGGCGGCGGAGGCCGGTGAAGGTGAAAACGCACAGGAAGCCGCCGATGCGCTTTCGAAGGCAGCCGAGGCCGCACAGGCGGCGGGCGATAAGGCGCTTTCCGAAGCGCTGAGCGCGTATGCTGCGGCGATTGCGAACGGACAGAACGCGTCGGCGAGCGCGGGCGCGCTCAGCAAGGCGTTGAACGGAAGCGGAAAAATGTCGGCGCAGGCGCTGCTCGCGTCCATGAAGGCCAACGCGCAGGCGGGCAGCCGTATCGCGGCGGCGGGCGGTCAGGGCAGCGGAAATCAGCCCGGCAGCGGCAGCGGTCAAAGCGGCGGCGGTCAGGGCAGCGGCCAGAGCAACAAGCCCGGCGGCGGTGCCGGAAAGGGCTCGACGAACGCGGATCAGGGATACTCGGAGGGCGGCGGAGGCGGCAAAGGAAACCGCGGCGGATACCGCATGAACGAGGGCGTATATGAGCAGATTTACGATCCCACGCGTCTGGGCGACGGCGGCGAGGTGAGCAGCGTAACCGGCGAGGTTCGGGAAGGGCAGGATCAGGTGATCGAAATGGGGCCCGGCGCGGGCACGGTCGACGGCTACATTCCCTATAACCGCGTGGTAGGCAGCTATGCCGAGGCCGCGGCGGCCGCGGCGGAATCGAGCGACCTGTCCGACTCCGCCAGACAGTGGGCAAACGACTATTTCAGCGCGCTGACAAAGTGACGCACGGAGGGATATATGGAAAAAACGCATGCGCAGGAAGCGGACATTCGCGCGTTCCGCTCGCAGGTAGAAGACATTCGCGCACAGATTGCCAAGGAAATCGTCGGCCAGCAGGAGGTCGTCGATCATATGCTGATGGCGTTGATCGCCGGCGGCAACGTACTTTTGGAGGGCGTGCCCGGGCTGGGCAAGACGCGGCTGGTGCGCACGCTGTCAAACGTGTTTGATCTGCCGTTTTCCCGCATTCAGTTTACGCCCGACCTGATGCCGGCGGACATCACCGGCACGAACATCATCGTGAAGGGCGAAGCGGGCAACGAGTTCCGCTTCCAGCCGGGCCCGCTGTTCGCGTCCATCGTGCTGGCGGACGAAATCAACCGCGCCACGCCGAAGACGCAGGCGGCACTGCTGGAAGCAATGCAGGAGCATTCGGTGACGGTAGCGGGCGAGACACACGCGCTGAGCGAGCCGTATTTCGTGCTGGCGACGCAGAACCCCGTCGAGCAGGAGGGCACGTATCCGCTGCCGGAGGCGCAGCTCGACCGTTTCCTGTTCAAGGTGCTGGTGCGGTTCCCGACGCTGGACGAGCTGTCCGGCATCGTGGACATGACCGTGGGCGGCGGGGAGCAGCAGGCCGAGAAGGTGGCCGACGGCGACGCGCTTCTGCGCATGCGCGCCGTGGCGCGGGAGGTGCCCGTGGCCAAGGCGGTCAAGGAATACGCGCTGAAGCTGCTTTTGAACACGCATCCGGAAATTCCCGAAAGCCCGGAAATTTCGCGCAAGTTCCTGCGCTTCGGCGCGAGTCCCCGCGCGGCGCAGGCGTTGATCGCGGCCGCGCGCGTGCACGCGCTGATGGAGGGACGCTACAACGTGTCGTTTGACGACATTGATTTCGTCGCGCCCGCGTGCCTGCGGCACCGCATCGCGCTCAGCTTCGAGGGACTGTCCGAGGGCATGACGGCCGACGGCATCCTGCACGAGCTGATGAAGATCACGAAGTGAGGCCGGAAGCATGCTGGATGACAAAACACTTGCCCGTCTGGACGCGCTGGCGCTGAGGCTGAAGAACCGAACGCGCGGCGCGGCCGGCGGAGCGCGGCGCTCGAGCGCGCTGGGCAGCTCGGCGGAATTTTCGGATTTCCGCGAGTACGTGCCCGGCGACGACGTGCGCCGCGTAGACTGGAACGCCTATGCGCGCTTCGAGCGCCTGTTTCTCAAGCTGTTTATGGAGGAGCAGGAGGCGGAAATTACGCTGCTCGTGGACGCGAGCCGTTCGATGAAGGCGAAATGGGAGACCTGCCTTGTGTGCGCGGAAATGCTGGGCTATCTGGCGCTGACCGGCGGCGACCGTCTTCGCGTGGTGCTTCTGCGCGGCAGGGCGGCGAGCGACGGCGGGCGGTTTGCCGGAAAGAAGGACTTTCTGCACATGGAGCGCTTTCTGAAAGCCGGCGAGCCGTCGGGCGAAACCGATCTGGATGGCGCGGTTCCCGCGCTTTCGCTGGGGACGCATGGGCTGACGATTCTCATAAGCGACCTGTTCAGCGATTCCGGGTACGAGCGCGCGCTTTCGTCGCTTCTGTTTCGAAAGCAGGAGGTCATCGTGCTGCACGTGCTCGCCGAGGAAGAGGTGGAGCCGCGTTTTGAGGGCGCGGTGCGCCTGACGGACAGCGAGAACGCGCGCTATCTCGATCTGATGGCCGGCGGCGAGGTGCTGCGGGAATACCAGAAGGCGCTGGACGCGTTCCGAAAGGCGCTGCGCGGGTTCTGCCATAAACGCGGAGTCGAGCTGATTGAGTTGACCGCGGGCGAAAACGCGTCCGGAGAGATGCTGCGCCGGCTGATGACGGCGGGCTCGGTGCAATAAAGGGATTTTGAGAGGATAGGCTCGGATGGAATTTATACAGATAGGCGGCGCGTGGGCGTTTCTTGGATTGGCCGCGATTCTGGCGCTGTATATGCTGAAGCGGCGCTTTGAGGAGCATGAGGTGCCGTCCACGTATCTGTGGCGGCGCATGCTGGCTGATCAGAACGCGAACCGTCCCTTTCAAAAATTGAGGAAAAACCTTCTGATGGTTTTGCAGCTGGCCGTCGTGGCGCTGCTGGCGCTGGCGCTGATGCATCCGGCGACGAAAGGGCTGACGGGCGGCGACTATGTGCTGATTTTTGATACGTCGCTCAGCATGCGCGCGGACGGCCGCATGGAGCAGGCGAAGGAGCGCGCGCTGCGCATGGTGGACGAGATGGCCGCGGGCAGCAGCGTTACGGTGATCACCGCCGGGAACGAGGTGGAAACGCCGCTGTCGCGCAGCGAGGATTCCGTGCGCGTGAAGCAGACGATTTCGTCCGTGCGCGCGGGCTATGCCGGGGCGGCGCTGGATCGCGCGGTTTCGCTGGCACAGGCGATGGCGCGGGAAATCGACGGGCTGAACATCGTCGTGTTTTCGGACGACTACGAAGCGCCGGAGGGAATCCGGACGGTCAACGCCGAAAGGGGCGCGGAGAACCGCGCGATTCTGTCCGTGAAGCTGGCGCGCCGCGCGGAAGCCAACGAAGCTGTGGTGGTCGTGGCCAACTATGGGGAAGCCTGCGACGTGACGCTGGAAATCGAAGCGGACGGCGCGCTGTGGGATGTGCACACGGTGTCGCTCGAAAAGGAGCAGACGCTGGGCATGTCGTTCACGCTGCCCGACGACGTGCAGACGGTGCATGCCCGCATTCGGCAATCGGACGCGCTCGCGGAGGACAACGAGGCGTGGGGCGTTCCTCAGGATGCGCGCAGCCACGTCGTGGCCTATGCCGGGGATAAAAATGTGTTTCTGGAAACGGCGATCGGCCTGCGCGAGGATGTGGAGCTGGTAAAGACCGACTTTGAAGGGCTCGCGAGCGCGAAGGCGGAGATGTATGTGTCCGTTCAGAACGGGCTGACCGTGCTTTCCCGAACCGGCGCGACGTCGATCACGGCAGGCGAGGAGAAGCTGGCCGCGAACGGAAGCCTTGTCGTTTCCGAACGCGAGACGCTGATGGACGGCGTGTCCGTCGACGGCGTGGCGGTTCGCTCCTATCGGCCGCTGACGGGCGGGCGAACGCTTCTGAGCCTGAACGGGGACGCGCTGATTTCCGCCGACGACGACAGCGTGGTGTTCGGCTTTGACCTGCACAACACCAATTTCCCGTTGCGGCTCGGCTTTCCGGTTTTGATGCGCAACCTGCTGAGCGAGATGCTGGAAGAAACAACGCTGGCGACCGACGGCCTGAAGGCGGGGGACACGCTGCGCTTTTCGGCGGCTTCCGAAAGTCGGGCGGAGGCAGTGGATCCCGACGGCGTTCGAATGACGCTGCCGTGCGTGCTGAAGAAGCCGGGTCTGTACACGCTTTCGCAAACCGCGAAGGACGACGTGCGGGAAACGCGGTTCGTCGTCGGCCTGAACGCGGCCGAGCTGGACGTGCGCGAGGCTGCGCCGTCCGCGAACGCGGGCGCGGGGAATGCGCAGCGCGCGGCGGGGCGCGACTATGTGCGGCTGCTCGTGTGTCTGGCGCTGGCTGTGAGCATGGTGGAATGGTGGGTGAGCCGACGTGGGTATTGAAATTTTGAGACCGTGGTATCTTCTTCTGCTGCCCGTCGCCGGGCTTGCGTGTTTTCTGATTGACCGGCGCATGCGCGCGAAGGGTCTGAAGGCGCGCGTGACGGAGTGCGTGCGCGCCGTATTCCTTGTGCTGCTCGTGCTGGCATTGGCCGGAACGAATGTGCTGGGCAGCGCGCGCAGCAACGCCGTGTGGTTCCTGCTGGACGCGTCCGACTCGATGCACGACGGGCTTCAGACGGCGGAAGCAGCGCTGAAGGACGCGCTTTCCCATCTGCCCGCAAAGACGCGCGCCGGTGTGATCGCCTTCGGCGGCGACGCGATGGTGGAAACCGCGCTGTCCGAAACGCCGGTGTACGCCGGGCAGTACGCGCGTGTTCAGCGACAGGCGACCGACGTAAACGACGCGCTGGAGCTGGCGAAGGCGCTGCTTCCCGACGACGCGAACGGGCAGATTGTGATTCTGACCGACGGACAGGCGGATCCGCTCCGCGCGTCGGACGCGAACGGCGTGCAGGTGGACGCGATGATCTGCGCGCCCGGGGAAACGCCGGACGCGCAGCTGACGGAAATCAGCGCGCCGTCCAGCTGCTATCTGGGGCAGCAGTTTACCGTGCGCGGCACGATTCACTCCAACGTGGAAGCGAGCGGAACGCTGATTCTGTACGCAAACGGCAAGCCGGTACAGAAGCGCGAAATCGAACTTCGCAGGGGCGAAAACCGCTTCCTGTTTACCGACGTTGCCAAGACCTCCGGCGTGGTCAGCTATTCGGCGCAGATCGTCGTGAACGGCGACGCCGTGAGCGCCAACAACAGCCGCGCGTGCTTCATGGTGGTCAGCGGCGCGCCGGGCGTGCTGCTGGTCGAGGGGCGCGGCGGCGAGGGCGACGAGCTGGCCGCGATGCTGGATGCCTCGGGAATCGGCTACGAGCGCGTAACGCCCGAACGGATGCCCGCCGCGTCGGAAAGCTATCGCCGGTACGACGCGATTCTGATGTGCAATGTGGACGCGGACGCGATGACCGATGCGCAGATGGACGCGCTGACCGCGGCGGTGCGCTCGCTCGGGCGCGGCCTGTGCGTGTTTGGCGGCGACAGCAGCTACGCGTTGGGCGCGTACCGGGGAAGCAAGCTGGAAGAGCTGCTTCCGGTGACGATCGACGTGAAAAACAAGCTGGACATGCCGTCGCTGGCGCTGATGCTGGTGATCGACAAATCCGGCTCGATGACGGACGGACAGTACGGAACCACGCGTCTGGAGCTCGCCAAGGAGGCGGCCATGCGCGCCGCGGAGCTTCTGACCGAGAACGACAAGGTGGGCGTAATCGCGTTTGACGACGCGGCCAAGTGGGTCGTTGAGCTTCAGAATGTGACGGACGTGGCGGCCGTACAAAGCGCGATCGGCACAATCCGTCCCGGCGGCGGCACGGAGTTTTATACGGCGCTGTATAATTCCTACAAGGCGCTGGCTGAATGCGACGCGCAGCAGAAGCACGTGATCTTTCTGACCGACGGCGAATCGGGCGACGGCGGATATGAGTCCGTCGTGGAGCAAATGGCGGGGGAAGGCATCACGCTGACGACCGTGGCCGTCGGAAGCGGCGCGGATGCGAGCGGACTGCGCAAGCTGGCGAGGATCGGAAAGGGACGCTGCTATGTGACCAACGAGTTTGACAACATCCCGAAGATTTTTACCAAGGAAACCTATCTCGTGTCGGGCAGCTATGTGCAGAACCGCGTGTTCACACCGCTGATTGCCGAAAACAGCACGCTGACCGATTACGCGGGGCTTCCGCAACTGACGGGCTATCTGGCGACGACGGAAAAGAGCCTGGCGAACGTGGCGCTGGTGAGCGACAAGGATGAGCCGGTGCTGGCGTGGTGGCAGTACGGCGCGGGGCGCGTGCTCGCGTGGACGAGCGACACCAGCGGCGCGTGGACGGCGGATTATCTCGCATGGGACGACGGCGCGCGGTTCTTCGCCGGAATGGTGAACTATGTGCTCCCGCAGCGCGGGCAGACCGGCGAGATGACGGCGACCGCGAACACGATCACCTATAAGGCCGATGAAAACGCCGAGCGGCCGGAAAACCCGATTGCGAACGTGCTGACGCCGGATGGCGAGACGACCGCGCTCGCGCTTTCGCAGATCGCGCCGGGCGTGTACGAGGCGAAATGGTCGGCGGACGAGGACGGCGCGTATGCCGTGACAATCGCGGATGGCGACGCGACGCTGCTTGAGGGCGGCTTCGTGAAGAACTATTCCAGTGAATACGACCTGCCGTCGCCGGAAAAGCGCGAGGCGTTTGCGCAAAGCGTTGTGCAAGGGGGCGGGCAGGTGTTTGAAGGCGCAATCACGCTGTCCGAATCGAACCGGCCTGTGCGCACGCGAAAGGACATTACCGACGCGCTGCTGATTGCCGCGCTGATTGTGTTTGTGCTCGGCGCCGCGCTGCAAAGGCTGGGCTGGGAACGCGCGCTGGAACGGTATCTGCATCGCGAAAAGCCGCCCAAGGAAGAGAAACCGGCGAAGACGAAGCCGGAAAAGGCGAAGAAGCCGGAGAAAAAGGCCGCGCCCGCCGCGAGCGAAGCCACAGATCAGCTGCTGAGCAGCATGAAAAAACGCAAACGCATGTAAAAAACGTGCCCGCCGGAGTATATCCGACGGGCACATGCTTCGCTTACCTGAGATAGGGAATTTTTACCGGCAGGCCGGATTTGGTGGATTCCACCGCGCTCAGGCAGATGGACACGGTGTCCGCGCCGTCGTAGCCGGTGGTGGAGGGCTGGCGGTTTTCGCGGATGGCGGCGGTCATTTCGCTGATCTCGGCGAAAACGTTGTGGTTGTTGATGTCGATGGGCAGCTTGCGGGGCGCATGGTTCTCATCGAAGATCGTCATCTCCGGACTGGTGTTGTCGCAGATGATCGTGCCCTTCGAGCCGTAGAACAGGCTGCGCATCGTGTAGTCGCGCTTGCAGGAGATGCTGCAAAACACCTTGCCGATCACGTCGCCCGGGTATTTCAGCACGGCGATCGTGGTATCGTCGGTGGGCCAGTCCTTCAGCATCTTGTGGTTGGAGTAGGCAAACACTTCATTCGGCCGGCCGGCGATCCAGCTGAGCAGATCCATCGCGTGGCAGCCGCCGCCCAGCAGACCGTAGCGCATCGGGTCGACGCGCCAGTCGTTCGCGCCGCGAACCTTCAGATAGTCGTGCGCGTATTCGCTTTCCACATAGTACAATTCGCCGATTTCGCCCGCGTCGATCAGTTCCTTCGCCTTGGCGAACGCCGGAGCGTAGCGGCAGACCTGGCCGACCATCAGCTTTTTGCCGGTGGCTTCCGCTGCGGCGATCATGTGTGCGCAGGCTTCGCGGGTCAGCGCCATCGGTTTTTCGCACAGTACGTGCTTGCCGTGCTCCAGCGCCAAAATCGTCATTTCCTCGTGAAGCTGGTCGGGCGTGCACACGACCACCACGTCGATATCGTCGGCCAGCGCAATTTCCTGCCATGATTCCGCGACGCGCAGGGGATGACTGTCGCGAACGACGGCGGCCACGGCCTCGGGATTCGGATCATAAACAGCTGCGAGCTCGCTCTCTACCTGCGCGGCGACGCCCTTCGCGTGATACGCGCCCATGCTCAGACCAATGACGCCATAACGGATTTTTTCCATCTTTCTCGCTCCTTTGGGAATGCTTTCGATAAAAAGTATAGCATTCGCGCGAAGATTCGTCCTGCCGCGGGATGACGAAAACATGTACTATTGTGATTTCCCGTTGATCGCCGCGCGAAAGCGGCCGGGCGTCATGCCGAATTTTTCGCGGAATCTGCGGTGAAAATAGGCGGGATTTTCGAAGCCGCTGGCCATGCACACGTCGAGCACGGGCATGGAGGTGAGCCGAAGCAGCCCGGCGGCGTGATCCAGCCGCAGTCCGCAGAGAAATTCGCTCGGCGTGACGCCGAGGTAGCGCTTCATGCTGCGGGAAAGGTGCTCCCGGCTGTAGCCGCTCAGGCGCACCATCGTGTCGGCGGGCGCGGTGAAATTTTCATATTGGCGCATTTTCCGGCACAGCGCGTCCAGCCATTCCGGACAGGCGGCCGCGGCGGTTGGTTCGCACAGAAGCATGCCGAACAGCTCGCACAGCAGCTCGCGTAGCGCCAGCTGAACAGGCGCGCCGACCGCGTTGCGCCGCGCGTTGAAGCGCTCGTAAGCGTCCAATGCCCGGGCGGGGTCGACGGACACCGTGAGCGGAAGCGCGTCGTGCAGGCGTTCGAACGGCAGCGGGAGATCCGCGGCGTATTGCAGAAAGCGTTCAAAATGCGCTTTGGAGAAGGCGATGTTCACCAGCGTCGCGCCGTCCCGCGCGTCGAGCGCGTGGGTATCTTGCGGGCGCGCGAAGAACAGGTCGCCCGGCGACAGCAGGACGGCCTGGCCGCCGACGAAATGCGTGATTCGGCCGGAGGTGACGAGCGCAATTTCGTAATGCGAGTGGTTGTGCATCGGGCAGGTGAAGCAGCGGCGCAGGAGGGAGTAGCAATAGCCCTCGCGTTCCGTGGGCGGAATCGAGCTCGTGTAGGCTTCCTCGGTGAACGGACAGGCAGTTTCGCCGGTCAACAGCGTGGCGCACATAAAAGAATCCTCCTGTGATCACTCGCGGGCGCGTCTGCGGGACGCCGGCAGAAAGGTGAGCGCGAGCAGCGCGAGACCGATCCACTGCGACGTGGAAAGAAACAGGAACGCGCCGCGAATGGCGTCTCCGCGCAGAAATTCCATGAAAAAGCGCACCGGCGCGTACAGACGGATATAGTCGCGGAGCAGGTTTGCGCGCGGATTGCGGGCGCGCCGAAGCAGGATTGCGCCGATTGCCAGCAGAAGCGCGGCTTCGATCAGCTGCGCGGGCACAAGCGGAATGCCCGCGGGCGCGCCGACCCACTCGGTGTTCTCGGGATACACCACGCCGGGCAGCCAGCGCGCCTCGCGTCCATAGCAGCATCCGGCGAAGAAGCAGCCCACGCGTCCCAGCGCGTGCGCGAACGGAAGGCAGGGAAGCAGCGCGCGCGAAAGGGCGCGAACAGGCGTTTTCACGACGCGCGCCGCGAGCAGGGCGGCAGCCGCGCCGAACAGGAAGCCGCCGTAGAACACGTAGCCGGGCTGATATTCGCGAAGAAACGCGCCGCGGCAAAGCATGGAAAAAAGCTCCTGCGGGGAATAGGTGATCAGCATATATGTGAACGCCGCGCCGAGCAGACCGCAGACGAGCGCCGCCGTGTACACAAACAGCATCCTGTCGGCGCGGATGCCGAACCGGCGCGCGCGAAAAAGCGTCATCACGCATGAAACGACGATGCCCAGCGCGCAGAACACGCCGTAGGCGGGCAGGGAAATCGAACCGATGTGAAGATACGGGTGCATTCAGCGCCTCCGAATCGAAAAATACTTCAAAAATATCGTACTCGGAAAAACGGGGCTTGTCAAGAAAAATATCCGAAGAAATATGGAACGTTCTGGAATCGCCATGCGTCTAAACTTCATGGAGAAAGGGAGGGTACACATGAAGAAAATTTGCGTTTTGACCCTGATTGCCATGATGGTTCTTGGCATGTGCACGGTTTCCATTGCGGAAGCGCCGCAGATCAAGCTGCACGCGATCGACGACAAGTACACGGACGATCTGGACGGCGGCGACAGGAAGTCCACCGTGGAAATTCAGACGGCGCTGGACGAATACGGCGACGGCGACATTACCGTGATCGTGAACGACCAGAGCTTCACCGTGGAAAGCTGCTGCAGCGTCGCGGAGAAGTACGCGACCGTGCAGATTCCCTATCAGGAGGACGGCTTCTATACGCTGATCATGCCCTACGAGTACGGCCCCAGCGACGACCCGGTCACGTACATGTTCATGTACATGGACGGCGTGCTGTACGACCTTGGCTCGGTGCCCGCGGTGCCGGAAACCATCGAGTTTGACGAGAACGGCGATTTCACCACGACCATCCGCGCGCGTCTGCTCGGCACGTGGTATCGTCCGGCGGACTACGTGATCGCCAGCGCGTATCACTGGGATGAGACCACGGATCAGGCTACGGAGGAGCACCTTGTGACGGAGGTTCCGCGCGACGTGTATCCGATGGGACAGATTGTCACGCTGAAGAAGAACCTGCCGGTGCTCGCGTCCCGCTACGACACGGAGCCGGTTAAGACCCTGACGGCCGGCGAAAAGGCGATCATCAGCGCGACCGACGACTGCCGCTGGCTGTACGTCGTGGACGCCGAGCTGGACGAGGGCGGCTGGGTGAAGATGCAGGGCGAATACACGGCCACGATTCAGATCGGCGAAAGCTGGGTGGATGAGACCGAGGTATTCGACGGACTGGTGTACGCCGACTGACGAATTCAAAACCGAAACGACCGCCGCTTCCGATTCACATGGAAGCGGCGGTCGCGCGTTTTTGGACAGGATCAATTTTCGCCTTCGGAGAGTTCTTTCTTGCTCTGCTGGAGGGCGACGCGGGTGCGGATGTCGGAATTCTCAACCAGCTGGCCGAAGCCGTACATGCAGAAGGAGCCGATCCACGAGACGAGCGAGCCGACGACCATCATCACGATGCCGCCAACGACGGCGGCTGCGCCGCCGAGTTCAGCGTCGACCGTCGCGCTGTATCCGCGTATGACGGACGTACTATTGAAAGCAACGCCGGTGAGCACCATGGCAATTCCGGAAATCACGGATGCGATGATGCCGAGCCAGCACAGAACTTTTGCAAGCGTCTTGATTTTGCGGCCGATGTTGTTGAACATGAGGATTCCTCCCGATTTCATTTTTGTGTGTCCATAGTGATTATAGCATGTACAGGCGAATTGTCAATGAAAATGTGAAAAGAAATGGACAAAAATATGGCGCCGCCACCCGAGGATGACGGCGCGCGGAAGCAGGGGGATCAGTTCTTGGTCTGAGCGGCAATCTTGTCCAGCTTGGTGTTGCGGAAGTACAGACCAACGTCGATGGAGATGGCGAGGAAGTTGAAGCAGTACGCGCACAGCGCCAGCCAGTACAGCCAGTTCTTGGTCTCCGGCGGGAAAGCGGCCTTGCGGACGACGCCGAAGATGTAGCCGACGAGCAGGAAGATCTCAAAGAAGAGGCTCTTGCCCTTGGCCGTGCGGGCGGTGTAGGACTTGCGGATGGAAATCGGCCACGACAGGCCGAAGCAGATGATCATCAATGCTTCGAGAAGGTCAGACATGATGGAAGCCTACTTTCTGTTTATTAGTTGAACTTGCGCGTGTAGTCGGGGAGCAGCTTGGGTGACGGCGTATCGCTGTCGATTCCGGCGGCCTTCAGGTCGTCGTCATAGGCCTTCACGTGATCGAGCGTGAGCTTGCCGACGGTGACGGAGCGGAATCTCCTGCCCGTCTGCTGACCGGCGTTGCGGCCGAACACGATGACGTCCAGCAGGCTGTTGCCCATCAGACGGTTGCGGCCGTGAATGCCGCCGACGGCCTCGCCCGCGACGAACAGGTTTTCAACGGAGGTCATGCCTTCGGCGTTGATTTCCAGACCACCGTTCTGGTAGTGCAGCGTCGGATAGACGAGAATCGGGGTTTCGCGCATGTCGATGCCGAACTTCAGATACATTCTGAGCATGGCCGGCAGGCGCTTTTCCAGCGTGCCCTTGCCGTGGATCATGTCAATCATCGGGGTGTCCAGCCACACGGCCTTACCGGCGGGCGTGGGAACGCCCTTTTCATGGGTGGAGCACTCGCGAATGATGGACGCGGCGGCAACGTCGCGGGTTTCCAGCGGATGCATGAAGCATTCACCTTCGCTGTTGATGAGCTTCGCGCCCATCGAACGCACCTTTTCGGTGACCAGCGCGCCATAAATCTGCTGCGGGAAGGCGACGCCGGTGGGATGGTACTGAAGAGTGTCCTGATACAGCAGCTTCGCGCCCGCGCGGTAGCCGAGAATCAGGCCGTCCGCCGTCGCGCCGTAGTGGTTGGAGGTGGGGAAGCCCTGATAGTGCATGCGTCCCGCGCCGCCGGTGGCAATGACGACACACTTGGCGCGCGCCACGCGAATCTCACCGGTTTCCATGTTCAGAAGAACCGCGCCGGCCGCCTTGCCCTCGTCGTCCTTGATCAGCTCGATCGCCGCGGTGAAGTCCACAACCGGAATGCCGCGGTTCAGAACCTCGTCGCGCAGCGTGCGCATGATTTCCGCGCCGGAATAGTCGGCCGCGGCGTGCATGCGCTTGCGGGAGGTGCCGCCGCCGTGGGTGGTGATCATCGTGCCGTCGGGCGCCTTGTCGAACTCAACGCCCAGGCGGTTGAGCCACTGAATGGCCTCGGGGCCCTCCATGACCAGCTTGCGAACCAGCTCGGGACGGTTGGCGTAGTGGCCGCCGCCCATCACGTCCAGATAGTGCTGGGCGGGGGAGTCGCCGGGCTTGTCGGCCGCCTGAATGCCGCCCTCGGCCATCATGGTGTTGGCATCGCCGATGCGCAGCTTGGTGACGATCATCACGTTCGCGCCGGCTTCATTGGCTTCGATGGCCGCGGAAGAGCCCGCGCCGCCGCCGCCGATGACCAGCACGTCCACGTCGTAGTCAATTTTGTTCAGGTTTACATTCAGATCGAGCACGCGGCTGTGGCCTTCCAGCATCTCATTCAGCTCAACGGGCGCTTTTTCGCCCTTGTTGGGGCCGATTTTGATGGTGGTGAAGCCTTCGGGGCGGTAATCCGGATGGTACTGCGCGAGCAGCGCGTCCTTCTCCGCGGCCGTCATGCGGCGGGGCTCCAGCGCAACGTTCGCTTCGCGCGCCGCTTCCACCTTTTTCATGGAATCAAGCATTTCCTGCGTAAACATTGTGCGGCCCCCTTACTTTTCGATGTCGCGATGGTCGTAAAGTTCCTTAAGCTCCTCCAGCGGCTTGGCCATGATGGCTTCGATCGCTTCGGTGCACAGGCCGTCCTGAATTTCCTTCACGCGGGTGTTCAGGTGCTCGCTTTCCGGGGCGATGTACTTGCCGTTCAGGCGGCGAGCCAGCATGGCGACCTGCGGATGGGAGATGCCGGCGGGGCAGCGGGAGGAGCAGATGCCGCACATCACGCAGTCAAAGGACAGCTCGGCGCACTTTTTGAAATCGCCGCGCTGCGCGTAGGCGATGTACTGCATGACGTTCAGCCCCTGCGAGCAGCTCTTGGTGCACGCGTTGCAGCCGACGCAGGCGTAGATTTCCGGGTACAGCTGCATCATGATCTGCTGATCGGGCTTCGCCTTTTCGATGTCGTAGCCTTCCTTCACCAGCGGGAAGAAGGGCAACGTCGCCACGTACATGTTGTCCTCCACCTTGGTGGAGCAGGCGAGGCAGGCCTTGAGCTCCTTGTCGCCCTTCACACGGTACACCGTCGCGCACGCGCCGCAGAAGCCGTTGCGGCAGCCGACGCCGCGCACCAGCTTGTAGCCGGCGTATTCGAACGCTTCCATGATCGTCAGGTCGTCCGGAACCTCGTATTTCTTGCCGTACAGGTATACATTGACCATATTTGCCATGGTGAACCCTCCATCAATACTCGCTGGGCAGCTCGCCCAGTTCGTCAAACCGGAACACCGGTCCGTCCTTGCAGACGTACTTGTTGCCGATGTTGCAGCGGCCGCACTTGCCGACGCCGCACTTCATGCGCAGCTCCATCGTGGTGTAAATCTGCGTATTCACGAAGCCCAGCTCGGTCAGCGAGCCGAGCGTGAACTTGATCATGATCGGCGGGCCGCAGACGAGCACGTTCTTGTCCGGGTCAAAGCCCAGCTCCTTCACATAGCTGGGAACGAAGCCGACATGCCCCGGCCACGTGTCCTGCGCGCGGTCGATGGTCAGGTGCACGTTGATGCCCTCTTCCTTCGCCCATTCGTTCTGAATCTCGTCCAGATCGAGCAGGTCTTCCATCGAACGGGAGCCGTACACGATGTCCACGGTGCCGTAATCGGCGCGGTTCGCGCGAACGTAGTTGATCACGCTGTGCAGAGGCGCAAGGCCGACGCCGCCGGCGATGAACAGAAGGTTCTGTCCCTTGAGCGCGGTGTCCACCGGGAAACCGTTGCCGTAGGGGCCGCGGATCAGGATTTCCTGTCCCACGTCCATCTGATGCAGCCACGAAGTCAGGCAGCCGCACTTTTTGATGGAGAATTCCATGAAATCCTTCTCGGTGGGGGAGGAGGTGATGGAGAACATCGCTTCACCCACGCCGGGGATGGAGAGCATGGCGCACTGGCCGGGCTTGTGCTCAAACACCTTGCCGCCGCCGAGCGCGTTCACGCGGAAGGTTTTGATGTCGGGCGTGTCGGTGCGGATGGCCGTGACCACGCCGAGCTGGGGAACCAGATTCTCAATCGACATGTTTCTTTCCTCCCAGCGCCTTGATGACCTTGACGATATTCATGTGAATCGGGCACTTTTCCACGCAGCGGCCGCAGCCGACGCAGGAGAAAACGCCGTTGTTGTTCATGGGGAAGTAGACCAGCTTGTGCATGAAGCGCTGACGGAAGCGCTCCAGCTGGGTCGGACGGTTGCTGCCGTGCGCCATCAGCGTGAAGTCGGAATACATGCAGCTGTCCCAGCAGCGGTAGCGCTGCACTCCGTGACCGGTGTTGAAATCGCGGATGTCGTAGCACTGGCAGGTGGGGCAGACGAACGTGCAGGAGCCGCAGCCCAGGCAGGCGGCGGAGAGATCCTTCCAGCGGGGAGAGTTGAACTCTTCCATCATGGCGCCGTCCTTCAGGGATTCCACGGAAAGATCGGCCAGCGGCAGCTTTGCCATTTCCTCATGGATGCGCGCCTTTTCCGCTTCCACGGGCTGGTCGTCCGCGTCGGAAAGCAGGTCGCCCAACAGAGCCAGCAGCTTTTCGCCCTTTTCGGTGACGGCATTCAGATACATGGTATCGCCCACGATCCACGCGTTGGCGTCGCCGTCGGCGCTTTCGGCGGGATTCACGCCGAAGGTCTGGCAGAAGCAGCTTTCCTCGGGGTTGCCGCAGGCCAGCACCACGAGCGTGCCGTGCTCACGGCGCGCGGCGTAGTAGGGATCGAGCGGATCGGACAGGAAGACCAGATCGAGCACGCCCTTGAAGCTGCGCGCGTCGCAGGCGCGAACGCCGAACACGGTGAAGGGCTCGCTTTCGGGCGCGACGGGCTTCACATTGATGGACTTGCCGTCCATGTGGAAGTGCGCGAAATCCTCGCACTGCGGGAAGAACGCGTCCTTGGCGGACTTCACGGTCTTGGTTACGTCCAGACGCACGTTTGCGCCGGGCGCGTACTCGTCAAAATTGACCTGCTCGGCCTTCTCGATGGGCAGGTACAGCTTCTGCGCGGCAGAGATGCGATCGAAGGCCTCGGTCAGGCGCGTCATGGAAAGCTTCTTCACGCGTTTTCGCCCCTTTCCATTACGATTTTCGGGTCGGGATCGTTCTTGTCAAAGTTGACAAGCGGCGCGCGAGAGCCGGGTTCGAGACCGGCCTGATAGTCGCCGTAGAGCTCGTCGATGTCCTTGATGAACTTGCGGTTCAGAAGGTGCAGCGGGATGCCCTGCGGGCACACGCGGCTGCATTCGCCGCAGTCGGTGCAGCGACCGGCCACGTGGAACGCGCGGATGATGTGGAACAGGTTCTCCTCGAAGTCGTCCGGGTTGGCCTTGGAGGCGACGCCGGAGTTCGGGTTGTCAAACACGCACTTCACGCAGGAGCACGCCGGGCATACGTTGCGGCAGGCGTTGCAGCGGATGCACTTGGACAGCTGCGAGCGCCAGAAGGCGAAGCGCTCCTCGGGGGAGAGAGCTTCGATCTTCTTTACCTCGTTAAAGCGATCCTCGACCTCGATGGGCTTCTGAGCTTCTTCATCGTCGATCACCTCATCGAAGGCGTAGAAGGTCTTGCCCTTGCAGGCGAGGCACTTGCCAAGCAGCACGGCCTGACGGTCGGTTACGTCGGCTTCCTTGCGGATGCCGAGTTTCTTCATCTTATTATAGTCCAGCATGCCCTTGCAGCCCGCGCCCACGACGTAGACCTTTTCGCGGTCGATGCGGTGCTCGGTCAGAAGCTGGTTGAAGCTCAGCGTGTCGCAGGGCTTCAGGAACACGAGCGTCTTGCCCTCCCAGTCGCGCGCCTTGATCAGGTATTTGCTCAGGTTCGCGCCGGAGAAGCCGTTGTATACGAAGCCGTTCAGGCTCTCTTCCGTTTCGAAAAAGGCGGGCGTGAGATCATACCAGAATTCGCCTTTTTCCCAGCCGAGCACGCGCTTCACTTCGCCGGAGGCGAGCTTTTCGCGCGCAACATTCAACATTCTTACAGCGATTCCTTGCATCTCAGATCCCCCAACTTCACATTCTCGCCAAGCTCGGTTACGGTCTTGACGAAGTCGTTCATGACGGAAGCGAACTTCACGCCCTCGGCGGCGGAAACCCATTCTACGCGGGTGCGCGCGCGCTCAATGCCCAGATAGTCCAGCATGCTGAACAGCGTCGTCATGCGGCGGCGGGCATAGTAGTTGCCGGTGGTGTAGTGGCAGTCGCCCGGATGGCAGCCGCAGATGATCACACCGTCCGCGCCGCGCTGGAACGCGCGCAGGATGAACAGCGGATTCACGCGGCAGGAGCAGGGCACGCGGATGATCTTCACATCCGCCGGATAGGTCAGACGGCTGGTGCCCGCCAGATCCGCGCCCGCGTAGCTGCACCAGTTGCAGCAGAAGGCGACGATCAGGGGCTTGAACGCCTTGTTTTCCGTTACTTGCATATCGCGTCAACCTCCGCCATGATTTCTCGATTGGTGAAGCCCTTCAGATCCATCGCGCCGGACGGACAAGCGACCGTGCACGCGCCGCAGCCCTGGCATACGGCCGGGTTGACCTGCGCCACGCGCTTCACGCCGCGAACCTCGGGGCCGCGGACTTCCTTGTCCACGTAGGTGATGGCGCCGTAGGGGCACACGCGCTCGCACGTCGAGCAGCCGTTGCACAGAAGCTCGTTGGACTGGGCGACGCACGGGTTGGTGATCATCTTGTCCTTGCTCAGAAGGCCGATGACCTTCGAGGCGGCCGCGCTGGCCTGCGCGACGGTTTCCGGAACGTCCTTCGGGCCCTGGCAGGTGCCGGAGAGGAACACGCCGGCGGTCGGGCTTTCCACGGGGCGCAGCTTCGCGTGCGCTTCGGTGAAGAAGTCGTTGGTGTCCATGCTGGCGGTGAGCATCGTGGCCACGGAACGGGCGGAGGGATCCGGCTCGATCGCGGTGGCGAGCACGACCATGTCGGTTTCAAGCAGAAGCTGCTCGCCGTTCAGAAGGTCGCTGCCCTGCACCATCAGCTTGTCGCCGTTCTTCCAGACCTTGCCGACCATGCCCTTGATGTACTCGACGCCATACTGCTCGACGGCGCGGCGGTAGAACTCGTCGAAGTTCTTGCCCGGCGTACGCACGTCGATGTAGAACACGTGCACGTTGGTGTCGGGATACTTCTCGCGCACCAGCATCGCGTGCTTGGCGGTGTACATGCAGCAGATCTTGGAGCAGTAGCTCTTGCCGCGATGGTCGTCGCAGCGGGAGCCGACGCACTGGATGAACACGATGTCGTGCGGATGCTGCTTGTCGGAGGGACGCAGCAGAACGCCCTTGTTGGGGCCGGCCGCGTTCATCAGGCGCTCGAATTCCAGCGACGTGACGACGTCGGGATTGTCCGAGTAGCCGTACTCGTCGTACTTGGAAGCGTCGATGGGCTTAAAGCCGGTGGCGGCGACGATCGCGCCGTACTGACGCTCGATGATCTCGTCCTTCTGCGTGTAGTCGATCGCCTTCGCGGAGCAGATCTTCTCGCACAGGCCGCACTTGCCGCTCTTCAGCTTCAGGCACTGGGTGGGATCGATCGTGGCTACGTTCGGGATGGCCTGCGCGAAGGGGATATAAATCGCGCCGCGGGTGTTGAGACCCATGTTGAATTCGTTCAGACCCTTGCGGGAGGGGCACTTTTCGGTGCAGGCGCCGCAGCCGGTGCACTTGGTCGAGTCGACATAGCGCGCCTTTTTGCGAATCTTCACCGTGAAGTTGCCAACGAAGCCGCTGACCGACTCAACCTCGGAATAGGTGAGCAGGTCGATCTTCTCGTTCTGCGCCGCGTCCACCATCTTGGGGGTGAGGATACAGGCTGCGCAGTCGAGGGTGGGGAAGGTCTTGTCCAGCTGCGCCATGCGGCCGCCGATGGTGGGCGTCTTTTCGACGATATCCACTTCAAAGCCGGCGTCGGCAATGTCCAGCGCCGTCTGAATGCCGGCGATACCGCCGCCGATGACGAGCGCACGCTTGGTCACGGGGCTCTCGCCGGGGGTGAGGGGTGCGTTCAGCTGCACCTTGGCGACGGCGGTGCGGGCCAGAATGATGGCCTTCTCCGTCGCTTCGGCCTTGTCCTTATGAATCCAGGAGCAATGCTCGCGGATGTTGGCGATTTCCACCATATAGGGGTTCAGACCGGCGCGCTGCGCGGTCTTGCGGAAGGTGGCTTCGTGCATGCGGGGAGAGCAGGAGCAGATGACCACGCCCGTCAGGTTGTATTCATGAATGGCGTCGGAGATCAGCTTCTGTCCGCCCTCGGAACACATATACTGGTAATTCGCGGCGTAAACCACGCCCGGCTCGCGCTTCATCGCCTCGGCGACCGCCTGTACGTCGACGGTTGCCGCGATGTTGCTGCCGCACCAGCAAACAAATACGCCGATTCTCTGCATATTGATTCGTCTCCTTTATTTGCTGTACTTGCGCATGGCGGCCATAAGCGCCTGCTGCGGGATTTCGTCGTCGAGCTTGCCCGGAAGGTCGTCGGGCTTCAGGTGATTCATGCCCTGCTGGCGGATGACCATCAGGCGCACGGCTTCGACCAGCTTCGCCGGCTCCACGCCGCGCGGGCAGCGATCCACGCACGCCAGGCAGGTCAGGCACTTGTAGAGCGATTTGGAGGCCATCAGCTTCTCAATCTGTCCCTTTTCCACCATATAGACAAACTGATGCGGATGATATTCCATCTCGCCGTAGGCGGGACAGGTGCCGCTGCATTTTCCGCAGCGCATGCACTTGCGCACGTTTACGCCGCTGATGCGCGTCACGGTCTCCTGAAGCATCTGTTCGTTTGCGTTCATACCTGTTCCTCCTTTACACCCAGCGCCTCAGCCAGCAGCTCGGTGAAATAGTAAACCGGAAGCGCGTGCTCGCCCGCGTTCTGCTTCAGGTTGTACATGCACAGCGGGCAGGCGGTGACCAGCGCCTCGCAGCCGCGGCCGGCGGCGCTGGACAGGACGCGCTCTACCTGCTTCGCGGCCTGCGCGCGATCCTCCAGCGCGATGTAGCCGCCGCAGCACTCGTTGCGGAACTCGTATTTCACGCTCGTCGCGCCGATGGCGGAAAGGAAATCCTCGATGATCGTGGGATGCTCGGGATTGTCAAACGCCATCACGGCGGAGGGGCGAAGCAGCAGGCAGCCGTAGTACGCGCCGATTTTGCGGCCCTTCAGCGGGTTCACAACCTGCTTTTTGATCTCGTCGAAGCCCACGGTGTCGCGCAGCATCTCGAGGTAGTGAACCACCTTCGTCTCGCCCGCGTAGGGAACGTCGGGCTTCAGATAGTTGTTCACGCGGGTGCGCACGTACTCGTTTTCCTTCATGTCGTGGTTCATGCGCTTGATCACATGGTGACAGGCGGAGCAGAGCGTCAGCAGATCCTCTCCATGCGCCCGCGCGTCCATCAGCGCGCGCACGGAGGACAGGCGGGAGGCGATTTCATCCTCCACCTGCGGGTACACCGCGCCGCAGCACTGCCACTCCTCGATTTCGCGCAGCTCTACGCCCAGCTTCAAAGCGCTTTCGCGTCCCCATTTATCGAGGTCGCGCGCCTTGGTTTTCAGCGTACAGCCGGGAAAGTAACTGAATTTCATAGAGCCGTCTCCTTATGCCATGTTCTCGGGGTTAAAGACCTCGTCAAACCGCTCCGCGGTCAGGAAGCCGAGCTGCACGCACGCTTCCTTCAGGGAGATGTTCTCCTTGTAGGCCTTCTTGGCGGTCTTGGCGGCGTTGTCGTAGCCGATGTACGGGTTGAGCGCCGTGACCAGCATCAGGGAGTTATACAGGTTGTGGTGCATCTTCTCGCGGTTGGCGCGAATGCCGGAGACGCAATTCTTATTGAAGGAATTGATGCCGTCGGCCAGCAGGCGCGCGGACTGCAGGAAGTTGTAAATCAGAACCGGCATGAACACGTTCAGCTCGAAGTTGCCCTGGCTGGCCGCCATGCCCACGGCCACGTCGTTGGCCATGACCTGAACGGCGACCATCGTCAGGCTTTCGCACTGGGTGGGATTTACCTTGCCGGGCATGATGGAGGAGCCGGGCTCGTTTTCCGGAATGAAGATTTCGCCCAGACCGTCGCGCGGGCCGCTTGCCAGCCAGCGCACGTCGTTGGCAATCTTCATCAGGTTTGCGGCCAGCGCCTTCAGCGCGCCGTGCATGAACACCAGATCGTCCTTGCTGGTCAGCGCGTGGAACTTGTTGGCGGCGCTGGTGAAGGGATAGCCGGTCAGCTCGCTCACAACGCGGGCGACCACGGGGCCGAACTCCCTGGGGCAGTTGAGGCCGGTGCCGACGGCGGTGCCGCCCAGCGCCAGCTCGCTGATGCCTGGAAGCGCGGCTTCGATCATCGCGCGCGTCTTTTCGATCATGTTGCGCCAGCCGGAGATTTCCTGAGAGAAGCGGATGGGCGTCGCATCCTGCAGATGCGTGCGGCCCGTCTTCACGATGCCCTCGTTCTCGGCCTCCAGCCGCTTGAACGTTTCAATCAGGCCATCCATCGCCGGCAGCAGCTTTTCGCGGATGATCGTAACCGCGGCGATGTGCATGGCGGTGGGGAAGGTGTCGTTCGAGCTCTGGGACATGTTCACGTGATCGTTGGGATGCAGAAGCTTTTCGCCCGCGATTTCGTTGCCGCGGTTGGCAATGACCTCGTTGGCGTTCATGTTGGACTGCGTGCCGCTGCCGGTCTGCCATACGACCAGCGGGAAGTGGTCGTTCAGGGAACCGGAAATCACCTCGTCGCAGGCGCGGCTGATCACGTCCAGACGGCGGTCGTCCAGCTTGCCGAATTCATGGTTGGCAATTGCCGCGGCCTTCTTCAGAATGCCGAAGGCGTGGGTGATTTCGCGCGGCATGATCTCGCCGCCGATTTTGAAGTTCTGGAAGCTGCGCTGCGTCTGCGCGCCCCAGTAGCGATCCGCGGGCACCTGCATCTCGCCCATGGAATCCCGCTCAATGCGATAATTCATGCTTTGGCCTCCCTTATGCCTTCGTCTCGGGCATCGTGAGGTCGATCTGCGCGATGACGGCCTTCAGCGCGTCGGCGCTGTGGTGCAGCTTCTCGAGCTCCTCGTCCGTCAGGCGGGGCGTGATGCGGCCCTGAACCTTTCCGTTGCCCAGCAGCATCGGCAGGGACAGGCACACGTCGGAAATGCCGTATTCGCCGCCCAGCATCGTGGAAACGGTGACGACCGCGTTCACGCCGCCCTGCAGGCATTCGCAGATGCCGCACACGGACACGGCGATGGCGTAGTTGGTGCAGCCCTTGCGGCGGATGATCTTGCCGCCGGAGGAGCGCATATAGTTGTCGATCTCGTTGTAGTCGAGGTCGACCATGATGCCCTGGTCGAGCTTGATCAGTTCCTTATAGTCGGCAAGGCTGATCGTGGAAACCTCGGCGATCGACCACGGCACAAAGCTGGTCTCGCCGTGCTCGCCGAAAACGTAGGCGTGCACGTTCTTCTGGGAAACGGACAGATACTCGGCGATGCGGGCGCGCAGACGCGCGGTGTCCAGCAGCGTGCCGGAGCCGATGATGCGGTTCTGCGGAATGCCGGAAACCTTGCTGAAAACGTAGGTCAGAATGTCCACCGGGTTGGCGACGATGACATAGGTCGCGTCCGGGCAGGAGCGGACGATCTGGGGGGTAATCTGCTTGATGATGTTTACGTTGGTCTGCGCGAGGTCGATGCGCGTCTGGCCGGGCTTGCGGGCCACGCCGGAGGTGATGACGACGATGTCACTGCCCACAGCGGACTTGTAGTCGCCGGCGTAAACGTTGACCGGCTCGCTGAACAGGGGCGTGCCCTGATGAATATCCATGGCTTCGCCCAGCGCCTTGTCTTCGTTGATGTCGATGATGACGATCTCGTTGGCAATGTTCTTGAGAGCAAGCGCAAACGCGGTCGTGGAACCCACGCTGCCGGCACCGATCACGGTGATTTTGTTGACGGCCATGAAAAAATCCCTCTTTCTTTATGTGTTCGGGAATACCCACGATTATTATATACCATTACAGGCACGTGTGCAAATACTTTTTTGAGATAACGGCATTGTCGCGCGGGATATATCGCCCCGAACGAGACGCGCGGCGGGTTTCCGCGCCGGAAAACGCGCGTGAAGCGAGGAAAGAAAGGTAGCGTGCGCGAAATTTAGCGCTTATAATGGTTGAGAAAAAGCGCGAAAGGCTGTATAATAGAAGTCATGAATCACCGGACGGTGAACGGAGGTACGCGTGTGAACATCCTGCATATGCGCTATGCTGTGGAGGTGGCCAGAGCCGGCTCCATCAGCCGGGCGTCGGAGACATTATATATGAACCAGCCCAACCTGAGCCGAGCCATCCGGGATCTCGAGGGGACGCTGGGCATTACCCTGTTTGAACGCACGGCGCGCGGCATGGTGCCTACCTCGGAGGGCGAGGTCTTTCTGGAGCGCGCGCGCAGAATCCTCGGTGAAATCGATGAGATGGAAGCGTTCTACCGCGAGGAAACGCAGGTGAAGCAGCGCTTCTCGGCCTGCGTTCCGCCGTCCTGCTATGTGGCGGAGGCGTTTCTGAACACGCTGAACGCGCTGACGGCCGATCCCGCGGAGCTGGACTACCGCGAGACGGGCGCGGCGGCGGCCATTCGCGCCGTCGCCGAGGGCGAGTGCCGAATCGGCATCGCGCGTTGCACGGGCAACTATTTCCCGCGCTTCCGGCAGCAGATGGAGGCAGGCGGGTTGTTTCACGAGCGCATCGTCGAGTTTACGCCGGTGCTGGCCTATTCAAAGGACAGCCCGCTCGCGTCGGCCGACCCGGTGACGGAGGACGAACTCAAAACGCTGATCGAGGTCGCGCCCGGCGATTTCGACGTGCCGTCGATGGCGCCCGAGGAGGTTCGGCGCGAGCAGTATCCGGACGGCGATTTCCGCCGGGTGCTCACGCCGTCGCGCGCGGCGCGGCTGGAAATTCTTTCCGTGCAGCCGCAGAGCTATGTGTGGACGGCGCCGCTCACGCCGCGCACGCTTTCCCGCTATGGGCTTGAGCAGCGCACGGTGGCTTTCGCGCGCACCGTGTATCGGGACGAGCTGTTCTACCGGCGTGACCTCAAGCTGACGGACATGGAAAAGCGCTTCCTGACCGAGCTTTGCGACGTGCGGCGCGAGGTGTTCAGGGCATATCGCAAAGAGCAATGACAATATATCAAAGATGTACTTGCGCGGGCGGGCGTATGGCGATACAATTAGAGTCGCATACGACTGCGCGCCGAAAGGTGTGTGTGCATGAATCTCGACAGGGTCATCGCGGTTCGAAACAGTAAGACCGTTTACCAGGATGGGGATACGTGCATCAAGGTCTTTACCGGCCGCGTCGCGGCGGCGGACGTTCTGCGCGAAGCGGCCAATCAGGCGGCGGCGCGGGACGCGGGTCTGCCGGTGCCGGAGGTGCTGGCGGCCGAGCGCGTGCCGGACGGCTGGGCGATTGCCTCCCGGTTCATATACGGCCGCACGCTTTCCGACCGCGTGCGCAGGCACCCGGAGGAGCGGGACAGCGCGATTCGAACGCTGGCGCAGGTGCGCACGCAGATTCACGCCTCCAAGCTCAACGGCCTCGAGTCGCTGAAAAGCCGCGTATCGCGCCTGATCGCGCGCGCGCCGCTGGCGGAGGACGCGAAGGCGGAGCTGATCGCGCGCACGTCGCGCATGCCGGACGGCGCGTCTCCCTGCCATGGCGATCTGATGCTTTCCAACGTGATCGAATGCGCGGACGACGGCTTTGCCGTGGTGGACTGGGCGCGCGCCTGCCGTGGGCGGGCCGCGGCGGACGACGCGGTGACGCTTCTTCTGCTTGAGATGGAGGAGAGTGCGGAAATGGCGAACGCCTATCGCTCGCGGCTGGACAGCGATCCCCGGGAAATTGCGCAGTGGACGCCGCTGGTCGCGGCGTCGCGCACCATGATGGCGAACGAACGTGAACGAGCGTTTCTGATACCAAAGATCTTTTCCCCGCGAAACATATGAAGGAGGTTCTTCTCATGAAAATCACGGTTTGCATCGGCAGCTCCTGTCACCTGAAAGGTTCCCGCCTGGTCGTCGCTTCGCTTCAGAAGCTGATTGCCGAGAACAACGTTTCCGACAAGGTGGAGCTGGGCGGCACCTTCTGCATGGGCAAGTGCCAGCAGGGCGTCTGCGTGGCGATCGGCGACGAGATTTATTCCGTCTCGCCCGACACCGTGGACGAGTTTTTCAAAGAGAACGTGCTTGAGAAGGTGAAATAATGATCATCCAGGTGTGCGTTGGCAGCTCCTGTCACCTGAAGGGCTCGATGGATATCGTAGGCCTTCTGAAAAAGGCCATTGAGGATAACCATCTGGAGAGAGACGTGACGCTGGCAGGGAGCTTCTGCACCGGCCGATGCAATCGCAACGGCGTCACCATCACCGTAGACGACGACGTTTACCCGGGCGTCACCAAGGAAGGCTTTCGCGACTTCTTCCAGGAAAAGGTGCTGGCGAAACTGAAGTAAAGGAATGATAGGCGTGTCCGATTGTTTGATGCTCAAGAAATCCAACTGCAAGAACTGCTACAAGTGCATCCGGCATTGCCCGGTGAAGTCCATCCGCTTCTCCGGCAATCAGGCGCATATCATCGGCGACGAGTGCATCCTGTGCGGCCACTGCTTTGTGGTATGCCCGCAGAACGCGAAGGAAATTGTCAACGACACCGAGCGCGTGAAGGTGCTTCTGCAGGGCAGGGAGCCGGTATACGTTTCGCTGGCGCCCTCCTTCGCCGCCAACTATGACGACTGCGGCATCGAGGATATGGACGCGGCGCTGAAGGCGCTGGGCTTCGCCGGCGCGGAGGAGACCGCCGTCGGCGCGACGATCGTAAAAACCGAGTATGAAAACATGCTCGAAAGAGGCGACAGGGACGTCGTGATTTCCTCCTGCTGCCATTCGATCAACCTGCTGATTCAGAAGTATTACCCGCAGCTTTTGCCGTATCTGGCCGACGTCGTTTCCCCGATGCAGGCGCACTGTCTGGATCTGAAAAAGCGTTACCCGGGCTGCAAGACGGTGTTCATCGGCCCCTGCGTGGCCAAGAAGGACGAGGCGCAGAAGTACAAGGACATCGTGGACGCGGTGCTTACGTTCGAGGAGCTTACCGAGTGGCTGAGAGAAAAGAACATTTCGATCGGTCAGCACCGTGTGGCCAGCGAAAAGAGCCGCGCGCGCTTCTTCCCGACGACCGGCGGCATTCTCAAGACCATGAAGCAGGACGCGCCCGGCTACCGCTATATGGCGCTGGACGGCGTGGAGAACTGCATCGCCGCGCTGAAGGACATTGAAAGCGGCAAGGTGCACCACAGCTTCATCGAAATGTCCGCGTGCGTCGGCTCCTGCATCGGCGGCCCGGTCATGGAGAAATACCATCGCGCGCCGGTTCAGGATTATATGGCCATCGTGAACTACGCCGGCAGCGAGGATTTTGACGTCGATCAGCCGGAGGAGATGGCGATTCACAAGAGCTTCGAGTACATCGACCGCCACACGAAGACGCCCGACGAGCAGGAGATTCAGTCGATCCTGCGCCAGATGGGCAAGACCCGCAAGGAGGACGAGCTGAACTGCGGCTCCTGCGGCTACAACACCTGCCGCGAAAAGGCGATTGCCATTTATCAGGGCAAGGCCGAAATCGCCATGTGTCTGCCGTATCTGAAGGAAAAGGCGGAAAGCTTTTCCGACAGCATCGTCAACAACACGCCCAACGGCCTGATTGTGCTCAACGAGAATCTGGAGGTTCAGCAGATCAATCAGGCGGCGCGCCGCATCATGAATATCCGCAGTACCTCCGATGTGCTGGGCGACCAGGTGGTTCGCATTCTCGACCCGCTTCCCTTCATGCAGGTGCGCGACAGCGGCCGCAGCATTCGCGACCAGCGCACGTATCTGGCGGAATACAAGCGCTATGTCGAGCAGACGATTCTGTTTGACCGCGAGTATAAGCTTCTGATCTGCATCATGCGCGACGTGACCGACGAGGAGAACGAGCGCGAGAAGAAGGAGAGCATCAGCCGTCAGACGGTGGAAATCGCCGACAAGGTCGTCGACAAGCAGATGCGCATCGTTCAGGAAATCGCGTCCCTGCTGGGCGAGACCGCGGCGGAAACCAAGATCGCGCTTACGAAGCTGAAGGAGTCGATCACAAATGAATAATCTGTGCGCGGATATCGGCTACAAAAGCGTGAACCATTACGGCGAGCAGCTGTGCGGCGACCATGTGGACATCGTGGAGCAGAACGACAGCTCCGTGATCGTCGTGCTGGCGGACGGACTGGGAAGCGGCGTAAAGGCGTCGATTCTGTCCACGCTGACCTCCACCATCATCTCCACGATGATGGCGGAGGGGCTTTCGCTGGAGGACTGCGTCGGCACCATCGCCGCCACGCTGCCCGTGTGCTCCGTGCGCGGCGTGGCGTATTCCACGTTCACCATCATTCATATCATCAACAACGAGCGCGCGGAGATCATTCAGTATGACAATCCGCACGTGATTCTGATTCGCGACTTCGCCAACTACGATTATCCCAAGACGGAAACGACCATCGGCGGGAAGCAGATTTTCAAATCCGTCGTCACGCTGAAGGAAAACGACATCTTCGTCGCCATGTCCGACGGCTGCCCGCACGCCGGCATCGGCGTGGCGTACAACTTCGGCTGGCAGCGCGAGGACATTATCTCCTTCATGGAGTCGATCGCTCCGGCGGGGTATACGGCGAAAACGCTGTCCACGATTCTGGTGGATGAATGCGACAAGCTGTACGGCCATAAGCCCGGCGACGATGCGACGGCGTGTGTCGTGCGCATCCGCAAGCGCGAGCCGATGAACATCCTGTTCGGCCCGCCGGCGAGCCGCGACGACAACGACCGCATGATGAGCCTGTTCTTCTCCAAGGAGGGCAAGCACATCGTGTGCGGCGGCACCACGTCCACTATCGCGGCGAAGTATCTGGGCAAGCCTTTGCGCCCCACGCTGAATTTCGAGGAATCCGACGTGCCGCCGATTGCGGAGATCGAGGGCGTCGATCTGGTCACGGAGGGCGTGATCACGATCAACAAGGTGCTCGAAAACGCGAAGGACTACCTGAAGGACAACGAAAGCTACGCCCACTGGTCGCTGAAGCGCGACGGCGCGTCGCTGATCAGCCGCCTGCTGTTTGAAGAGGCGACGGACATCAATTTCTTCGTGGGACGCGCCATTAACCCGGCGCACCAGAACCCGGATCTGCCGATCAACTTCAGCATCAAGATGAACCTTGTAAAGGAGCTTTCCGAGTGTCTGAGGAAGATGGGCAAGCGAATCAAGGTCAGTTACTTTTAGAGGAGGCACGCTTCCATGCGCAAGTTTGATACCAAGGTACAGCATCTGAAATACAAGGTTCTTAGGGAAGTGGCGCGGCTGGCCTGGGACGACAAGCTGATTGAGAACATCACCCGAATCCCGTATACCATCGTACCCGGCACCACGCCGACGATGCGCTGCTGCGTGTATAAGGAGCGCGCCATTCTTGCCGAGCGCGTGCGCATGGCCATGGGCGGGTCGAGCGAGAACCCCAACGTGATCGAGGTCATCGACATTGCCTGTGATGAATGTCCGGTGGGCGGCTACGAAGTGACGAACGCCTGCCGAGGCTGTCTGGCGCATCGCTGCGAAGACGTATGCCGCCGCGGGGCGATTTCTTTCGACCATATGCACGTGGCGCACATCGACAAGACCAAGTGCGTGGAGTGCGGCGCGTGCGCGAAGGTGTGCCCGTACACGGCCATCGTCAACCGCATTCGCCCCTGTCAGAACGCCTGCAAGGTCAAGGCTATCGCCGTGAACGAGAACAAGGCCGCCGTGATCGACAACGACAAGTGCACCTCCTGCGGCGCGTGCGTGTATCAGTGCCCGTTCGGTGCGATTGTGGACAAGAGCTTCATTCTGGACGTGATCAGGCTGATCAAGGAAAGCAACTGCGGCGCGAACTACAAGCTGTACGCGCTGGTCGCGCCGTCCATTTCCAGTCAGTTCACCTATGCCAAGCTCGGGCAGGTCATCACCGGCCTCAAGGAGCTGGGCTTCCACACGGTCGTGGAGGCGGCGCTCGGCGCGGATATGGTCGCGCAGAAGGAATCGCGCGAGCTGGCCGAAAAGGGCAGGCTCACGAGCTCCTGCTGCCCGGCGTTCGTCAGGTATATCCAGCAGGCGTTCCCGAAGCTCGTGCCGTATATCTCCAGCAACCTGTCTCCGATGGCGACGCTGGCCAGGTATATAAAGGAAACGACGGACAACGCCAAGATCGTGTTCATCGGCCCGTGCACGGCGAAGAAGATGGAAGCGCAGCTGGATACCGTGCGCCCGTATATCGACGCGGTCATGACGTTCGAAGAGCTGCAGGCGCTGTTTGACAGCCGCGATCTGGACATTACCACGCTGGAAGAGGGCGTTTTGGACAACGCGTCCTACTATGGCCGCATCTTCGCCCGCTGCGGCGGTCTGGCGGACGCGGTGGCCGAGGGTCTGAAGGAGCAGAACATCGATTTTGAACTGAAGGCCTGCTCGTGCGACGGCATTGAAGCCTGCCGCATGGCGCTTCTGAAGATGAGCAAAAACGTGCTCGACGCCAATTTCGTCGAGGGTATGGCGTGCGTCGGCGGCTGCATCGGCGGCGCGGGCTGCCTGACCCACGGCGAGAAGAACAAAGCGGAGGTCGACAAGTACGGTCGCGAGGCGCTCGAAAAGACGATCGCCGACGCCGTTTCGGTGCTCCACTAATCCAATATGCGGCCGTCGTTCCGAACCGGTGCGGCGGCTGCTTTCATACAGAGATATGTCCGGAGGGAGAAAACAGATCATGAATCAGATTGCCGTCGGAACCTGCATTCCCGGAAACTTGTTTTTTGACTGGGCGCCGCCGCTGGCCGGGAAGGGCTTTGAGTGCTTCACGGTGAACTTCCATATGACGCTGAAGGACGCGAACCTGCGCGAGATGGCGCCGCGCGTAAAGGCGTTCAGCGAGGAAAAGAACGTGAAGATCTCCGCGCTGGGCTTTTATTGCAACGCGCTGGAGCAGCAGAGCCACTTTGACACGCTGTGCGAGTGCATCGACGCGGCGCGCGATTTCGGCACGGACACGGTATCGACCTTCGCGGGCGCGTATGAGGGCAAGTCGGTGGACGAGGCCATGCCGCGCTTCAAAGAGGTGTTCGGGGAGCTGGCGCGCCGCGCCGAGGACAGGGGCGTGCGCATCGCCATTGAGAACTGTCCGATGGGCGGCACGTGGAGGAACAACACCTGCAACATCGGCTTTAACCCGCGCGCGTGGGACATGATGTTTGACGCGGTGCCGTCGGACGCGCTGGGACTCGAATGGGAGCCCGCGCATCAGATCGCGCAGCTGATCGATCCGATCGCGAACCTGCGCAGATACGCGGGCAAGGTGTTCCATGTGCACGGCAAGGACGCGACGGTGAACCGCGACGTGCTTGCGTCCGAGGGCTTCATGGGCAGGAATCACGCGATTATTTCCCGTTTCCCCGGCCTTGGCGATACGGACTGGCGGCAGATTTTCACCATCCTGCAAATGGCGGGCTATAAGGGCTGCGTCAGCATCGAGGGTTATCACGACCCGCTGTTCAGCGGCGACTGGGAGTGCACCGGCCAGATGCATGCGCTCAGCTACCTGAAATGGTGCCGCGGCGGCGAGTTCGCGCCGAACTTCTGGAATAAATGAATTAAATAATAAAACGGAACCGGAAAGAAGGACGATTGAACATTTTTCCGGTTCCGTTTTATGTAATTTCAAAGGTTGCGCGTGAATTCGTATCGGCAAAAGCCATCCTCCGTGCAGGTTTCGCGGAAACCTGCACGGGACATGACGCTTCGAGACGGGCGATTGTCCGTTTCCACCAGAGAGACGACAGTCGCTGCGCCGGGCTGCTTCAGAGTCCATTCGGTTAAGACGCGAACGGCTTCCGTCATGTAACCGCGATGTTCGAAGGCGGGGGAGAGACCGTAGCCGATTTCAACCTGTCCGGCTTCGTTCGGAGCTGTTTTGAAATCGATCGTACCTACGGCAGTGAGATCGATTTTTCGCACAAGCCACCAGTATGTGCCGAACGGATACGCGTTGACACAGCGCTCCGCTTGCGCTTGAACCAGATCGCCGAGGGTGAAGGAGAAACCATCCTCGGTAAACGCCGTATCGAGCGGCATGCCGCGGTAGGTACAAGAAAGCGTCCGCTCAAGTGCGGCGAGGTCACAGATCCAGAGCCTCAGCTGCTCGGACGTGAGGGAAATAAGAAGCAGGCGCTCGGTTTCGACGACCATGGCTTAAAAATGATCCGCGCCGTAGAGGAACAGCGGCAGCGGGAACCAGTCCACGGGGCAGGAAACGTCGGGCGCGGCGAAGCGGTTGGACGCGAAGAGCAGCTGCTGCATTTCAAGTCTCGGCAGGTGCACGTTGGGCGCGGCGTCCGTCTCCTGCACGGTGATCTGGCCGTCCTTCGCGCGCGCGAGCACGGGCGCTTCGTCGTCCATCTGCAGGATGACCTCGCCGTCGGAGAGCACGCCCGCGCGCATTTTGAGCGTCAGGCAGGCGCGAAGCACGTTCGCGAGATTCACGATGCGCGCCTGCGTGCAGTTGGATACCTGATACCCCTCCGCAAACGCGGCAAGAACGCGGTTCAGCGCCGTGTCGAAGGCAGCCACGCTGAAGCTCATATTCTTGAGACCGTTTGCGGCGAACCAGCCCTTGATCAGCGCGGGAACGCAGCTTACGTCGGAAACGACCAGCTCGGATACGGAATCCGTGCCGCTCACGACCATATAGCCCAGAACCTCCGCTTCGTGCAGAAGCAGATACGGCTCGGCACGCCACGTGCGCATGATCAGCTCGAAATCCTCGCGGCTGCGCACGCCCGTGATGGGCTGCTGCTGATACAGGCGGTACGCAAGGTCGATCTCCGCTTCCGCCGCGTCTGCGAAGCGCTTCCAGCCAACCGTCGACGCGTCGACACTTCTGAGCGCGTGACGAACGTTCGCGGCGTTTACCTGATAGGTATACTGGCAGCCCACGGGGCTGTAGCCGTAGTATTCATATCGCTGGCGCTGGCCGCCCAGCATCATCACATCGATACCGGTTTCCTTCGCGTGCTCGGCCTGCATTTCCATCATTTTAATCATGTAGCCGCTGCCGCGCGCGTAGGGATGCGTGGAGACGGAACCGATATAGCCGATTTCCAGCGGCGCGCCGCCGAAGGACGCGTGAACCGGATACTGTCCCACAACGCCCTTCACGCGCCCGTCGTCCAGCACGATGGCGTGAATGCCGTCATAGCCGCGTCCGTCGGCGTAGACCTTCGGAATCAGCGTTTTGAAATCGTGGGGAACCGAGTTCTGGGAGAACACATAGTTGATAAAATCGATCAGGTCGGCGCGGTGCTCCGGCGCGGCAAAACGATATTCGATCATGAACGAATCTCTCCTTCTGTGTGCTTATAGAATGGTGATTAGGCCCTCGCGCACAGGGTGCGCTTCCTTGCTCGCGGCGGGGTGGCCGATGCCGATGGCGATGGCGAACTCGCTGCCCGCGGGCGCGTGGAGCGTTTCATACCAGTAGGCCGCGCGGTCGCCGGTAAAGGCTTCGCGGGGCATGCCCAGAATGACGCTGCCCAGTTCCAGATCATGCGCGGCCAGCGCGAGGTTCTCCACGGCGATGCCCGCGTCGATGGGCGTGAACACGCCGGGAATCTCGGCGAACAGGAAGCACACGAGCTTCGAGCCGCACAGGATGTCCATGGACGGGTCGGACAGATGCGCGCGCGCTTCGTCCGAGAAAGCCTTTAGAATCGCTTTGTCGCGAACGAATGTGAAATGAATCGGCTGGCGGTTCATGGCGCTGGGCGCCTGCTCGGCGGCGTCAATCAGCTTCTTGAGCATCTCGTCGCTTACGGGTTCGTCGGTATAGCTGCGAATAGAGCGCCGGTCGGCAATGGCTTTCAATACTTCGTACATGTCCGTTTCCCTCCCTGAAAATGTATCTGTTTCATGGATTAGTATAACACGCGCGCAAAATCCGCGCAAGCAAAACTTGCGCACGCGCAAAAAGATTGGTATACTGATGGTGGAAAACCAACCGGAGGAAAAGAATATGAAGATACTGGTTTGCAACGCGGGCAGCACGTCGCTGAAATTCAAGGTATACGCGTTTCCGGAGGAAACGGTGCTGGCGCGCGGCAGGGTGGAGCGCGTCGGCGCGGAGGCGGGGAGCCTTTATTTCTTTGAAAGCGCGGACGGCCGCAGGGTAACGGACGACAAGGCGCGGGCGCGCACCTATGAGGAGGGCATCGAGCGCTTCCTTCGCGATCTCGGCGGCGCGGAGGACGTGGACGCGGTGGCGTATAAGGCCGTGCTCTCGAAGGGCTTCCCGGGCGTGCACGTGATCGACGAGAACGTGATGAACGGCATGCGCGCGTTTCTGTCCGTCGCGCCGGTGCATAACCGCGCCTATATCGGCGCGATCGAGGCGTTTCAAAGGCTTGCGCCGAACGCGGTGCACGTAGCGTCGTTTGAGACAGCGTTTCACCGGACGGTGCCATTCCACCGGCGCGTGTACGGCGTGCCGTATGAGTGGTATGAAAAATACGGCGTGGCGCGCATGGGCTATCACGGCGCGTCGCATTCCCATATCGCTTCGCAGCTGGCAGGCTATTCGCGCGTCGTGTCCTGCCATCTGGGCGGAAGCAGCTCGATCTGCGCTATAAGGGATGGGAAAAGCGTCGATACGTCGTTTGGCCTTTCGCTTCAGGCGGGTGTGACGCATGTGAACCGCGCGGGAGACATCGATCCATATATCATGCCGTTCCTTCTGCGCGAGGGCATGCCGTATGACGAGGTTCTGGCCGGGCTTGAAAAGAAGGGCGGTCTGGCCGGAATCGCGGGAATGAGCGGAGATATGCGTGACCTTCGCGCGGCGGCAGGGCGGGGGAACGAGCGCGCGGCGCTGGCGATTCGCGTGTTCACCAGCGATGTGCGCCGCTATATCGGCGCGTTTGCCGCGGAAATGGGCGGACTGGACGCGCTGGCGTTCACCGGCGGCATCGGCGAAAACGACGCGGCATCCCGGCGGGAAATCTGTGAGTCGCTCGGCTTCCTCGGCGTTGAAATCGACGAGTCGAAGAATCTTGCAAACGAGCGCATGATCGGCCGGGGACGAACGGCTGTGTTCGTGATCCCGGCCGACGAGGAGCGCGTGGTTGCGGAAAACGCGTGGAAACTGCTGAACAGGGAAGCCTGACGCGGCTTACATCGAATCGAGGAACAGAAGGTTCGAGCCGTCGTGCTTTCCGATGTCGAAGGACGGCGTGGACAGGGAGAGATGCAGCCCCTTGTCGATCGTGGCGGCGAACACCTTGTCCATGTCGTTCAGGTGCGGCTGGCTCATGTTGATGCCGTTCAGGCCCTCGAGCTTCGCGAGCCGCTCGATGAAATGGTCGCCTCGGCCGCAGAAGTGCATGATGCCGCCGTATTTGCGCAGAAGCCGGCCGTCATACGGCGCGATAAACTCGCTGAAGAAGTCCGGCGAAAGATTCATGGCGCTGTCGTCGCGCAGGGCGATGGCTCCCTTTTCCACATGACGGAAATAGGTGGCAATGCCGCGCCCGTTCGGACAGTGGCGCAGCCATTCGTCCATCGCGGACTCGATGAGATTTGTGATGCGCCCAAGCAGCGCGTGGATCGTGTCCGGGTCGTCGTACAGCGCGTAGAAGACCGAACTGCCCCACAGAAGCTCCAGGTTGTCCATCGGCCCCTGCAAATCGGGCTGCTCCAGACGCACGAAAGCGCCGAATTTCGGATATTTGCGGCCGATTTCCACAAACCGGTCGTAGATGCGCATGATTTTCGGGAAGTTCCCGCACGAAAGGTCGGGCGCGGGGCGGTCGAGCAGCGCGTACATGGCTTCCTCGCCGAAGGGGCGCACGTTCGGCAGCGTGTCCGTCTCGCGGGGCATGACGAACAGCTCCGGGCCGAAGGCGGACGCGATGTTGCCCACGCCGTAGTTCGCACGAACGCGCAGGATGTGGCAGGAGCCCTCGGCGAGACGCTGGTTCACGCCCTCAAGCTCGCGATAGATGGCGAGATCGTCGTCGTCCAGCGCGTCGTTGATGTTCACGTGCGGCCATTCCAGTGCGCTTGGCCTGGCCGTGCGCGGCTGCGGCAAAAAGGGCTTCACGCCGTTTTCGTGGCGCGTCCAGCCGAGCCATTCGTCCCACAGGCGCGCTTCCTCCGCCGCGTCAAGGCGGCTTTCGATATCCTCAAGATATGGATTCAAATTCAGCTGCATGGCGGAAAATCTCCTTTCCGTGATAAGAGGAATATTCGAGCCGGACGCGCGTTTTCCTTCTATAAATTGCGGAAGAATGGAAAAAAGATTGAAATCGTCGGCGTTTTATGGTAAAATAACAAAAAACAAAAAGAAGGGCGGGATTCGATGAATAAAAGGCGAATCGCAGTACTGGTCGTTCTTATGGCGCTGACGCTGGCGGCGGGCGCGGCCGCCGAATTTGAGGTGGGCGACGAGCTGCGCGTGGTGAACTGCAAGGAATACGTGACGCTTCGAGAGGAGGCGTCCAAGAGCGCGGACGCGCTGGCGCGCATACCTCTCGGCCAAAAGATCGTGTGCCTTGAGGATGACAACGGCGAGTTCGTGCGCGTGTGGGCGGACGGCAGGCGGGGCTACGTGCTTCGCCGGTATCTTGACGACGCGACGACGCATGGACACGCGGTCACGCTGACGGACGCCCAGCGGGCCGACATGAACCTGTTTCTCAGCAATTTTACCGAGACAAGCCTTAGCTACTACTGCGAGGGTGTGTTTGACGTGAATCACGCGAGCCCGGCGGCCATGGTGGAGTTCGCAGCCAGTCATATCTGGTTCAATCAGAACCGCAAGGTGGAATGGGGAGATTACGCGAACGGCAACAACGTTCGCCTTGCGACAAAATACATCAATCCCGTGCTTCGTAAGTACTTCGGCGTTACGGTGGACGACATCCGCGTGAGGTACCTCGATCTGGACGGCGATTATCTGTACTGGCAGGAGACCGGCGGCCACGTGCCGGATGGCTTTGCGTCTGTAACGAGTGCGGAATACCTGGGAAGCGACTGGTATCGCGTGTATTTTGACGTGTACGGCGAGGGAGAGGACTGGAACAACGACGTCATGAAGCTGACGGGCAGCCAGGCGGCAAGCCTCTATCAGCGCTCTTCCAGAAGCGGATTCGCCATGGTACTCGCTTCCGACCTCGACAACCGCGCAAGCTATAAACTGATTCGCTTCGTGTACTGAAGCCTGTTTTTGCTCGAATGTAAAAAATCGCGACAGGTATTGCGTTATATGCCATGATGTGGTATTATATATCACGCTTGATTGCGGTTTGCGGTAGTAGCTCAGTTGGTAGAGCGCCACCTTGCCAAGGTGGAGGTCGCGAGTCCGAGTCTCGTCTACCGCTTCATGCACCTTTAGCTCAGTTGGTAGAGCACCTGACTCTTAATCAGGGTGTCCAGGG